>ENA-OWPP01003220-OWPP01003220.1-human-gut-metagenome-genome-assembly--contig:-NODE-3220-length-10002-cov-2.916759_pt1 | contig 10002 bp, 7 predicted proteins | sample MGYA00248265_ERZ651848 | MGnify/ENA primary metagenome ERZ651848 (study PRJEB26924, sample SAMEA4378233) | human gut metagenome | biome: human gut; feature: human-associated habitat; material: faeces... | reverse complement strand
CGCAGAGGCTTCGACAGCCAGTAGGTATTCACTCCCCGCTCCACCTGTTGCAGAATTTCATTGTATTTTTGCTTCAAAGCCACTTCTTTTTCAGCCCTTACATTGTCATAATATCCGGACCGGAGTTCCAGATCCAGCTTTTCCCTGGCATTCAACAGATGATAATCCGATAAATCAGGTGCACTGATAGCCACGTTCAGATTATAAGAAACCCTCAATTGGCCTTCCTGCGGAGCCTTGGTTGTCACGACCACCACTCCGTTGGCAGCTCTTGATCCGTAGATCGCTGTGGCAGAAGCGTCTTTCAAAATCGTCACACTCTCGATACGGTCCATATTCAAGTCGAAGATTTTCTCCACATCCACCTCATATCCGTCCAGAATAAAGGTTGGCAGGTTCGGATCATTTTTCAAATTGGCTTCCGACAGTCCTTCAGCACCAAATCCGGAATTTCCCCGAATCCGGAAATTCGGCATGGAGTTCGGATTAGACCCCATATCCACATTGTCTTTCAAACGGAAAGAGGGATCAAACACCTGTAAAGCACTGAGCAGGTTATTGGAAGAGACTTTTGCCAATTCATCCTTACTCACCACTACGGCATTTCCGGTAAAACTGTCCTTATTTTTAGTAAAATATCCATTTACCACCACTTCTTCCATTTCAGCCACATCTTCCTCCATCACAATATTCAGTACAGGCTGTTTCGTATATTTTACCTCCTGTTTTTTCATTCCGGTAAATGAGAACACCAGAACCATATTTTCCATCTCAGGCAACTGCATTTTAAACTTACCGTCTACATCGGTCGCCACCCCGATGGTAGTACCTTTAATAAAAACGGAAACACCCGGCAGCGGATTGCCTTCCTTGTCTTTAACGGTTCCCTGCAAATCGAGGGCAGTCTGAGGGAGAGCGCTACGGCGGTTGATGACGATGATCTGGTCCAGCAGTTCATAGCGCAAATCCGTCCCCTTCAAGCATTCATCCAAGACCTTGGAGATTTTTGCATCGGTCATCTCGATGGATACCGGTTTCAAGCCATTCAACTGTTCGTTATTATAAACGAAAGTATAACCGCACTGAGCTTCTATAAGTTGAAAGATCTCATGCAAAGCCGTCTCTTTCACCCGGATACTTACCGTGCCGGTTTGTGCGTAAGACATAGCCGATACCTGCATCATACCGGCCCAACAAAGAAATAAAATCAACTTCATTTTTCTCAAAAATTTTCCGGGAATACCCTCTTCCGGATACCACCTTTTTCGATTTTTTTTCATAAATTTGTTTTTAACAGATTAAACACCTTGTTGTTTAATTTAGCCACCGGAAAGGACCAGTTTCCGGTGGCTAGTCTTTTATTAAAATTATAATATTTGCTTTCCTCACGAAATATAGGGACGTTTATTCAGATACGATTACCGTTCGCCCAACCACACTAAAATGTACCAGGTGAGTACGTTCCAAAAATTTCAACACTTCATTAATCGTAGCATGCCGGGGAATATTGCCCGTAAAATGCAAATCTTTTACTGCCGCATTCTGGTAGAAAATTTCAAAATCATACCAACGAGACAAGATCGACATGACCTCTTCCAATCGTTTTTCACGAAATACAAATCTTCCATCCTTCCAGGCAATCTGCTCGTAGACATCCGATTTCACTATTTTCACCCCTCCCTGATCGACATTAGCTTCAAAACCGGGAGAAAGCGAATAAGCCTTACCGGCGACATTCAATTTTACCGCGCCCTCGACCAAAGTAGTCTTAACCGCCTCATCATAAGCATGTATATTAAATGAAGTACCTAAAACCACGACCTCCACCCGATCTACCTCTACCCGGAAAGGTTTAGCTTTATTTTTAGCCACTTCGAAATACGCTTCACCGGCCAACTTCACCCTTCTTTCATCGCCTACAAAAGTGTTCGGGAATTCGAGTTTCGAATCGGAATTCAACCACACTTTCGTACCATCGGATAATACCAGCTTATATTCTCCACTCCGCGGAATAGTAATCGTATTGAAAAGCATTTCCTCCTGCTGCATATCCCCGGCCTTTTGTTCATATGTCAGCTCCCCTTTTCTCTTTCGGATCAATGTCCCATCTTTCCAAAGCGAATCCCTGCCCCATTCCTCCAGGTTCACCTGTTCGCCACTAGCCAATGTCAACACGGCCTTATACGATCCAGGCAGGACAGCCGGCTGTTGCGCCATCGGCGATATTTCACTACTCCGATCTTCCCACGGCCTTTCGATCAGTCCTATAGCGATCCCGATCGTAAAAACCGCAACAGCGGCATACCGCCAAAAATAATTTCCGGACAAAAGGAAACGCCGTTTATTTCCGGACAATTTCTTTTTCAGTTTTTCCATATCCTCCCGGACACGTTCCGGATTCCGGAATACATTCTCTCCCTCACCTCTTTTCAAACGCTCACGTATCCGGCAATATCTCATATAGTGGCGTTCATCCTCCGCCAACCACACATTAAGTCTCTCCTTTTCCTCCGGCGTAATTGTTTCTGACAATTCAGCCGTAATCAAGCGTGCTATCTCATAATACGCAGACAAATCTTTCATCGCTTATCAAATTTGTATATAAAACACACAGCTGATAAAAAAGATGAATGAAAAATAATTTTTTTTGAAAAAAAATGGTTTATCCTTGTACCTCAAACCAGGCAAGTAATAACAATAACGATCCTGTCAATTCTTTCCGAAGGATATTCAAAGCATTGTATTTCAGGGTTTTTACAGAATTGACCGAAATTCCTAACTGATCGGCGATCTCTTGATTTTTATCTCCTTTTACAACCAAACGCATAATCCGGGCAGATTGTGCCGGAAGACGATCGATAGCCGAATAAAGCGCTTCAATAGCTTCCTCTTCAATCACCATCAAATCGAAATCGGCATCTGTTTCTTCCGAAAACCTCCCGGCCAGATCCACCTCTTTCCGATGGTCCCGGATATAGTTCAGGCACTGATTTCTGATAGTAATATATAAAAAAGATTTCACAGCTGCAAAATCTCTGAAATCTTCCCGTTTATTCCACCATTTGATAAAAGCATCCTGAGCAACATCCTTACTCAACATTTCATTATTAAGGTAATGGTTGGCAATATTACACAATCCCGGATACAGACTCACAAACAAACGTTCGAAAGCCTTCATGTCACCGGAACGCATTTTCCGAAAATCCTCAGCCTGTTTTTCTAGCATCTTACCTTAAATTAACCTAAACAAAAATATTGAAAATAAGAAAACAAAAAAAATATACCCTGAAAATCACGAAAAATTTAGGAAAAAAAACTTCCCCGAAAGTTAAATGAAAAACTTTCGGGGTTCAGTAGACAGATTAAATAAAATAGATATCTATTCAAATAATAAAAACTTTCGTCTCCACGACGAGTTTATTCCATATAACTGGAATTATCCCAGCAATGTGTACAGAGCTGTTCTTTAGGTAAACCAATCGCTTTCACGAGATCGTCCAAGCGCTGGAATTGCAGAGAATCCAACTGGAGATGCTGGCACATCACCCTCACCATCTCCTTATATTTCTCTGAATCCGGATCCGAGTAAGGTTTCAGTATTTCGTCCGTCAGTTCGGAAGTTCCTTCCAGGTCGCGGATGACACGGCGGGCAAATAAGTCAAAGGTCGAACGGGAAGTGGAGAAATTAAGAAAACAACAGGGGTAGATCAAAGGAGGACAGGCGATCCGGATATGTACCTCTTTCACTCCGCATTCACGCAATTTCACGACATTGTCTTTCAACTGGGTACCCCGTACGATAGAATCGTCCAAAAAAACGATCCGGGCATCCCGCGTAAACGCCTCGTTCGGTAACAACTTCATCTTAGCGACCAAATCACGCATATTTTGATTTTGCGGCATAAAACTCCGCGGCCAGGTCGGTGTATATTTCACAAAAGGTCTTTTATAAGGAATCCCCTTCTCGTTGGAATATCCGATAGCATGTCCCACACCCGAGTCCGGAATTCCGGCAGCAAAATCAGGAGTCAATTCATCACGTTTCGCCATAGCAGCCCCACAACGGTAACGGGCATCTTCGACGTTGATCCCTTCGTAATAAGCAGAAGGATAGCCATAATAAACCCACAAAAAAGAACATATCTGTTTTCTGCAACCGGCAGCAATAATCGGTGTAATCCCGTCTTTCGAAACCCGTATCGCTTCATGCGGTCCCAGATCACGGACTATATTATAGCCTAAATTGGTAAACGAAGAGCTTTCACTGGCCACAACATAACCGAATTCATTCTTACCGATAATGATGGGAGTACGGCCGAACTTATCACGGGCAGCATAAATACAACTGTCTGTCAGAATTAAAAAAGAACAAGACCCCTTGACCATACGGTAAACGTTCTCTATACCTTCCTTGAATGTCTCTCCTTTGTTGATCAGAATACTGACTACTTCGGTCGGGTTGATGGCCGACCCGGACATTTCGGCAAAGTGAATCTTTTCCTTCAACAACTGAGCGGATATCTCTTCCAGATTATCGATTCGCCCTACCGTCACTACGGCAAAACGCCCCAAATGCGAAGTTACCGTTATCGGCTGCGACTCCATATCACTGATCACCCCGATCCCCAGGTAAGAACCAATGAAACGTCCCAATTCCGGCTCGAACTTATTCCGGAAATAAGCACTTTCTATACTGTGAATCGACCGGACAAAATCCTCTCCGTTATAAAAAGCCATACCGGCTTTCTTCGTTCCCAGATGTGAATGGTAATCGGTGCCGTAGAAAACATCGGCAACGCACTCTTTGCGTGATACGCAACCAAAAAATCCGCTCATATAATTGTAGTCATTGATTTAAGGCTACAAAATTACAAAAAAAGTAAAAAGTAGAAAGTAGAAAGCGTTCAAATTCTCCCCGCAAGAGCAGGTTCTTATAAAGCAAGTTATCCGATAAGAAAATAAAAAGCAAGATCTGTTTTCAAAATTCCAAAATAATACTTACATTTGCAACGAAAATCACATCTATATGCGTAAAAAGCCGATCTACTAAGCACAGAAGGAGTGCCTGGAGATTTTTTTGCCTGTATCGGGTGTATTCAAAAAAAAGAGTTATGAAACGACGAAGGTAACATTTTGGAATGTTAAACATTTGAAAAACAACATTTTGAATCGGATTATCCGCTAAAGAGGGTAAAGTATGTCCGAACAGTTCTTTGACATGTTGTGTTTTTCAAAATAAAATGTTTAACTATAAAATCCAAAATGTTATGAATTCAAAAAGTCGTTATGAATTAGCCGCTTCGGTATGTCGCGGAAAAGTATGGCTCGACAATACAGCCCTGGCAGCCATTAGCCGAATGTACCGGAAACGAATAGAAAATGCAACCTCTAAACTGGAAGCGACCGTCGAACAAGGACGCTACGCTTCATTCAGAATCGATCAGGCGCTCGATCACCCTAAAGCCTCCCGTCTTGTTTTACAACAAATGATTGCTTCATTGGAAGAGGTCATCGGTCAATTATTTATTTTTGAAGCAGGTAGCCGCATCAATACGAACCGTTATACCTGTCTTATCTCACAATTCCGGGAAAAACAGGCTTTAGCCAAGCGCGCACTTGAGCATTCAGATAAAAACAATACCCCGGAAGTGTTTGTTTAGCAAACTTTTCATTATTTTTGTAGGGTCTCTTCGGGGACTTACATATTTCGATGAAAGTGTTTCGCTTTTATCCTGTGCTGAAAATCTGGTAAATTTAAAGTAAACAAGGAGAAGCAATACAAAACACTCATCACTTGCACGTTATTGCGTCAAATCACGTAATACTGTCAAGTGTGGGGTATTGTTTATTTGTTTACAGGTTTACCAGAACCTTCAGCACAATAAACCGATAACTCCACACTTTCTTTATATTAACGAATCACTATCCCGGAGTTAGATAGTAGCTCAAACATCATGAAAAAAATTTTATTCCATTTATTTCTGCTGGCCTCATTATTTATGGCAGCTTGCCATGACGATAACGGAGGTCCCTCTTCTATTGTCATCGACAAAGATCAGCAAAACCAGACAGCTTACGCCGACGATACAGAAAAAACCATCCGGTTCGAAGCGACAGAAGCCTGGCATACCGAAGTCGACTACACAGCAACAAAAGCAACGGAAACCGTAGAAAAATGGGTAAGTCTCGATCCAGCCAGTGGCGAAGCAGGCGAAATCACCATTAAACTCGCCTTATCCACCAATTACACCGGTACTGACCGAAAAGCGACGATCCACATCATTTGCGGAGGTACGACGATCACGGTCATCATCGAACAAAAAGGAGAAACTGAAAACGGAGAGGTGCCGGATGAAGATTCTCCGGCCGATGGAGTACGTAAAATCTCTGAAATCATTACTTCCACCGACGGCGAACCGAATCACATCGTATTTACCTACGATGAACAAGGACGTGTACAAGAATACTCACTGTATAAAGAAATCTCCGGTCAGAAAAAAACAGAATACGTGACGACTCTGACTTACTCAGAAGACCGGATCGTCAAGAAAACCCAAGCTTACAATGACAGTTATACGACAGGAACAACAACCTATTCGCTATCCGAAGGCCGTATCGGCAAAGCAAGGGCGGAAACCGACAATTTCGATTGTGACACCTGGTACTACGACTCAGAAGGCAATATGACCAAATATATCGAAAGATATACGATTACGATGGGAAGTGTCGATCAGGAAGGAAATACAGGAGCAACCGTCGAAGTTCTCGATTCGACTGTCACCACTTATATCTGGCAAAACGGAGTGGTGAAAACCATGCATTACTATCCGGAAGACAATGTTTCCAACGATATCATCACCTCGGAATTCGAATATTACGACCTGGATGAAATCCGGCCATTACCATCGGTAATAAAACTACAATATTACCCGGAAGAACTGGCGGGTGAAGATCTGACTTTATTTGGTTATAACGGTAATGTTCCTGCCCGGTTCATAAAAAAAGTAACTACTTCGGGAGACCGGTGGAATAAAGACAATGGCACGACTACTTATCGCTATGTAACCGATTCTAAAGGATATGTGGTCCAAATCTACAGCAAATGGGAGTCCGCGCAGGGCAAGACCGATGCAGAAGAAAAACTGGAATGTGAAATCATTTATGAATAATTCTACGGCATGGTTGGATTGCCTGGCATTCGGGGAATCAGGCATAAAAGCCTTCGGCTATTTCGGAAAACGGAGTGCTTACCTGATGAGCAAAGAAAAAGACGGGTACAATAATGACGAACATGTCTTCGAATACCGGACAGACAACGAAGGCTATATCCGGGAAATCACTGTTACAACTTACGATGGCCAACACCAGGTAAGCAGTAAACGTATTCACACCATTAGCTACATCGACGCAAACTGATTCTATCGTTTCATCGATCGGAATCATTCCCCTATCTTCCTGCTGAAAGCCAATTCGCTTCATACAGAAGATAGGGTTTCTTTATTTCACAATAACAACCGGGAAGCGTCTGATATGATTCACTTTGACCGGCGATCAAACGGCTTTTACATCATAAAGTCAACTTTGTTAGCGCCGGACATTCTTTATTTAAAGTTTATTTTATAATTTTGCAGCTTGTTATAAAAAAAGTGTGCTAGTCATGAAACGGATTGATTTTCAACCGGTATTATTCAATACCCTAAAAAATTATTCGAAAGAAAAATTCTTTACCGACCTGATGGCCGGAATTATTGTCGGAATCGTTGCTCTTCCATTAGCCATCGCTTTCGGTATTGCTTCGGGGGTAAGTCCCGAACAAGGTCTGATCACAGCCATAATCGCAGGATTTATCGTTTCCTTCCTAGGAGGGAGTAACGTACAGATCGGAGGACCGACTGGGGCCTTTATCGTTATCGTTTATGGTATTATTCAACAATTCGGTATCGAGGGTCTGGCGATCGCTACCGTTATGGCCGGAATCATGTTGGTCTTGATGGGAGTATTTAAACTAGGCACAATCATCCGCTTTATCCCTTATCCGATCGTCGTCGGATTTACCAGTGGTATTGCACTTACCATTTTCACGACTCAGATCAAAGATCTGTTCGGATTAACCATGGACAAAGTGCCCGCCGATTTTATCTCCAAATGGATTGCTTATTTCCACAGTTTCGACACAACGAACTGGATTGCACTAGGGGTAGGAATCGGAAGTATCCTGCTCATTATCGTCACTCCCCGGTTTTCTAAAAAAATACCGGGTTCGTTGATCGCCATCATTGTCATGACCGTTATCAGTTATCTGTTACGCCATCACCTGAATATCACCGGCCTGGAAACCATCGGCGACCGTTTTGAGATCAATGCCAGCCTGCCGACTCCCAACGGCTTAGCGTTTAATATCGAAACCATCAATCAGCTTCTGCCGGCAGCTTTCACCATCGCCATTCTGGGAGCCATCGAGTCTTTATTATCGGCCACCGTAGCAGATGGAGTCACCGGACATAAACACAATTCCAATACAGAGTTAATAGCCCAGGGAGCAGCCAATATCGTAGTTCCTTTCTTCGGAGGGATTCCAGCCACCGGAGCAATTGCCCGGACCATGACCAATATCAATAACGGCGGCAAAACTCCTGTAGCCGGTTTGATCCATGCCGTTGTATTATTATTGATACTCTTGTTCCTCGGCCCCTTGACCAAACATATTCCGATGGCTTGCCTGGCCGGCGTTTTGGTTATCGTTTCTTACAACATGAGCGAATGGCGTACATTCAAATCACTGATGAAAAACTCCAGATCGGATGTCGCTGTATTATTGACTACTTTCTTATTGACCGTCATTTTCGATCTGACCATCGCCATAGAAATCGGTCTGTTACTGGCCCTGGTACTCTTTATGAAACGAATGAGCGAAGTAACGCATATCACGGTTGCCAAAGATCAGCTCGATCTGTCGAACGAGGGCGAAATCTACCATGAAGAAGAAAAACTGATCGTACCGCAAGGAGTCGAAGTATATGAAATCGACGGCCCGTTCTTTTTCGGTGTCGCCAATAAATTCGACGAATGTATGAAAACCATCGGCGACAAACCCCGCATTCGTATCATCCGGATGCGCAAAGTACCGTTTATGGATACGACAGGGCTGCACAACCTGGAAAGCCTTTACCGTTTATCTACGAAAGAAAAAATACAGGTCATCCTCTCCGGAGTAAACGAACAGGTTCGTGCAACTTTGGTCAAATCTTCCTTTGCCCGAACCATCGGCGAAGAAAATATTTGCAGTAACATTCACGAAGCATTGAAACGGGCGGAAGTATGTCTGAAAAGTTAAAGCGCTGACTTTTCAGACACCCCGGTCTGCATCAGAATCCGAAATCATCGAGTATTACCTCTTTTTTCTCTGCTTCCTGAAAAGGTTTAGCTTCCTGATGCACCGGATTCCCTTCGATATAAATGGCGCGGAACGGACGTACCGGGCAGACATATTCACATCCCCCGCATCCGACACAAATATCGGGATTCACGGAAGGGATCGTCAAGCCATTTTTATAAGGAATCATAGTCACGGCCTGAGTAGGACAATGTTCGGAGCAAGCCCCGCAACTGGTCTCGTCGGTATTGACGATACAATTTTCGCGGACAAAAACCACCCGTCCCATCTGCAGCTTATGCTTTTCCTCTTTGGTAAGCGGCAATAAAGCCCCGTTCGGACACACTTCAGAACATACCGTACAATCGAAGTTACAAAAACCATGACCGAAATCCATTTTCGGTTGCATCATCCCCCCTAAACCATAATCCATAAAGGCAGGTTTCAACCCACGCGAAGGACATTTGGTGACACAAAGATGACAAGCCGTACAATGTTTCAATAAATGCTCTGCACTTTGAGAACCGGGAGGGCTCAACGGATGCTCTCTTTGCCAGGATTTATTGGCTTTAACGACAGCCTTTCCCTGAGCCAGCACTTTGTTGGGAAGAAGTAAAGACAAAGCCCCT
>ENA-OWPP01003218-OWPP01003218.1-human-gut-metagenome-genome-assembly--contig:-NODE-3218-length-10007-cov-6.956391_pt1 | contig 10007 bp, 10 predicted proteins | sample MGYA00248265_ERZ651848 | MGnify/ENA primary metagenome ERZ651848 (study PRJEB26924, sample SAMEA4378233) | human gut metagenome | biome: human gut; feature: human-associated habitat; material: faeces... | reverse complement strand
TAGACGTGTCGGAAATACGCTGAACCGAAAAAGCACGAAATCCCCCGCCGGGTTGCACCGGCGGGGGATCTTTCGCGCCCAGGCTGCCATACTCGCCGCCATTTGCGCGTTGACCTTGCACACGGGCGGCGAACGTGGTAAAATGTAGCTCAGCATACACACAAAAGGGGCATGGCCTATGAGATATAAACGCGCACTCGCGCTCGTTCTGGCGCTCGCCATGGCGCTCACTCTTGCGGGCTGCGGCGAGGAAGAACGGCACGACGTTCAGGTCGTAGCCATGGATACGGTTATGAGCCTGACCGCCTACGGCAGCAACGGCGAGGCCGGACTTGACGCCGCCACAGCCGTCATAAACGCGCTGGACGCTATGCTAGACCCAGAGCGTCAGGGCTCCGCCGTCTACAACCTGAACAACTCCCAGGGCACGCCCGTCAGCGTCACGGGGCAGATAGCCGAGATGCTGTCCGTGGCCGGAACGGTTTACACGCAGTCCAATGGCGCGCTGGACTTGACCGTGTACCCGCTGGTCAAGGCCTGGGGCTTTATCGACGCGCAGTACCGCGTGCCCAGCGACAGCGAGATAACCGGGCTCCTGGCCAACGTGGGCTTCGACAAGGTCAGCATCAACCGCATGAGCGACGCGGACACGAGCCTTGTCACGCTCCCGTCCGGCACCGAGCTCTCCTTTGCCAGCGTGGCCAAGGGCTGCGCGGCCAAGTACGCGGCTCAGGCGATGGCCAACGTGGGCGTGACCAGCGCCATCATCTCCCTCGGCGGCAACGTGCAGACGCTCGGCCTTCGCCCCGACGGCAGCAACTGGAACGTCGCCGTGCAGGATCCAGAGAACACCAACAGCTACGTCGGCATACTCGCCGTCGGCGAGACGGCCGTCGTCACCTCCGGCGGCTATCAGCGCTACTTCGTCGCCAGCAACGGCACTACCTATCAGCACATAATCGACCCCTCCACCGGCCGCCCGGCGGATACCGACCTGCTTAGCGTGACCATAGTCTGCGAGGACGGCACCATGGCCGACGCGCTCAGCACCGCCCTCTACGTCCTCGGAGAGAGCGGCGCCAAGAGCTACTACGAGACCTACGGCACGGACTTTGACATGGTGCTTGTCACCGACGACGGGCGCATCGCAGTGTCCGGCGGCCTCACGGACGCCTTTGAGGCCTACGGCGACCGCACGGTCGAGTACGTGCGCCGCTGACTACTGCCGGTGCTCCTCCGCGCAGTTGTCCAGCACCCTCATCCCCGCCCGGCTCGGGTCGGCGACCTCGGTCTTGCGTATGCCGGTAGGGTCGTACAGCTCCGCGACGCGCGATTCGGGATTGAGCGAGATATCGTCCATTTTGCGCTTTTTGCGTCTTGACATTGCAATCGCCTCCGCGCATAGTATGCCCGCGCCGCTGGCGTTTATTACCTGTGAATACGTCAAAAATACGCCCAACCGGTGCAGCATGCCGGTTGGGCTGCATTTTAGTTCAACCTCACCGGCCTGCAAGAGCCGGAAAACATCCAGCGAGGAAGTGCCTGCGTGCTGAATCTGAACACCGACATCCGCTATATAAAAGGCATAGGCGAGGCCAAGGGCAAGGCCTTCGCCCGGCTCGGCGTGCGCTGCGTGGGCGACCTGCTGTCCGACTTCCCCAGGGCATACGAGGACAGGAGCAAGGTCCTGCCCATAGCCAGGCTGATGGAGGGAGAGGCCGCCTGCGTGTGCGCCATGATAACCACCGAGCCGGAGCTGAGCCGCATACGCAAGGGCATGGAGCTGCTGCGCTTCCGCATAGCGGACGCCTCGGGCAGTATGCTTGTCACCTACTTCAACCAGGCGTGGATGAAGAACAGGCTCCGCCGCGGGGACACGTACATCTTCTACGGCAAGGTGCAGGTCACGGGCCGCACCTTTGCCTTCACCAACCCGATATTCGAGCCTGAGGCCGAGATGGGGCGCGTCACCGGGCGCATCATGCCGGTGTACCGCCTCACCGGCGGCATAAGCCAGAGGGACATGACCCAGGCCGTGCGCCGCGTCCTCGGCGAGCCGGGCATGACCTTCCCGAACGCCCTGCCGGAGCGCGTCGAGCGCGAAAACCGGCTGTGCACCGCGCGCTACGCCTACGAGAACATCCACTTCCCCGCCGACATGCGCGCGCTTTCGCTCTCGCGCAGGAGGCTGGTGTTTGAGGAGCTGTTCACGCTTGTCTGCGCGCTCTCGCTGGTGCGCGGAGAGGGCGAGGTGCAGCCGGGCATAGCCGTGCAGCCGCGCGACATCGCCGAGTTCACCGCCACGCTGCCCTTCACGCCCACCGGCGCGCAGCTGCGCGCCATCGCCGACGCCGCCGGGGACATGACCTCCGGCAGGCTGATGAACCGGCTGATACAGGGCGACGTCGGCTCCGGCAAGACCCTGGTCGCCGCCGCGCTCATCTGGCTGGCGGCCGGAAGCGGGCTGCAAAGCGCGTTCATGGCTCCGACGGAGCTGCTGGCGGAGCAGCACTTTGCCACGCTCAGCGGTTTCCTGGCTCCATTCGGGCTGAAGGTGGTCAAGCTCACCGGCTCCATGGGCGCGAAGGCCAAGCGCGAGACGCTCGCCGCGCTCGCCTCCGGCGAGGCCGCGCTGGCCGTGGGTACGCACGCGCTCATAAGCGAGGGCGTGGAGTTCAGGCGTCTCGGCCTGGTGGTCACGGACGAGCAGCACCGCTTCGGCGTGGCTCAGCGCAGCGCCCTGGCCGGAAAGGGCGAGCGCGCGCACGTGCTGGTCATGTCCGCCACGCCCATACCGCGCACGCTGGCGCTCATCATTTACGGCGACCTGGACGTCTCCCTGATAGACGAGTTGCCGCCGGGGCGGCAGAGGGTGGACACCTTTGCCGTCACCAGCTCCTACCGCCGCCGTCTGAACGCTTTCATAGCCAAGCTGGTCGGCGAGGGCAGGCAGGTGTTCGTCGTGTGCCCCGCCATCGATGCCGACAGCGAGGTTCCCATGGACCTGGTCAGCGCCGAGGAACACACGCTGGAGCTGCGCGCGGCTCTGCCCGGGCTGCGCATAGAGTGCATCCACGGCAGGATGAAGGCCAAGCCGCGCGACGAGATAATGTCCCGCTTCGCCGCCGGAGAGGTGGACGTGCTGGTCTCCACGACCGTCATAGAGGTCGGCGTGGACGTGCCGAACGCCGCGCTGATGATAATAGAAAACGCCGAGCGCTTCGGCCTCAGCCAGCTGCACCAGCTGCGCGGCCGCGTGGGGCGCGGCATGCACAAGAGCTACTGCGTCCTCGTCTCCGACGCCAAGGGCGCCGACGCACGCGAGCGGCTGGCCGCCTTGACGCACATACACGACGGGTTTAAAATAGCGGAGGAGGATTTGCGCCTGCGCGGTCCCGGAGATTTCTTCGGCGCACGGCAGCACGGTCTGCCCGAGCTGCACATCGCAGACCTCGGCGCGGACATGGACGTGCTGAAGACCGCCCAGGCCGCTGCCCAGGCGCTCCTGGCCGAAGACCCCGCGCTCGTCCGCGAGGAGAACCATCCCGTCCGCCAGGCCGCCGAGCGGCTGCTGTCCGTGACCGGCTCGCGCCTGAGCTGAAAAGTAAAAACCCCCGCGCGAGGCGGGGGTTTTTACGGTTGGATTTACAGGGCGGCCACGATGGCGTCGTAGACGGTGTCCTGATCGGCGCACATCACAAAGACGATGGTGCCGTCGTCAAGCTGCTCGAGCTTGGCGTTCTGGGCGATCTCGTACTGGTCGGCCAGGTAGTTTTCAAAGCTGGTCTCTATGTTCTGCTGATAGGTCTGGAGGGCGGTCATGACGGCCTCCTCCTGACCCTCGACGGGCTTGAACACGCCGACGCAGTAGGCGCTGACGTTCATGAGGGAAATGCTGACGGCGTAGGCGTCAAGCATGTCGGCGCTCATGCCGAGCATCTCCCAGGCGATGGAGCCGAGCTCCTCGTCGGTGGTGGCGACAGTGTTGTACTGGTTGTCCTCGTCGCTGCGGGCGCCCTCGATGGCCGCCTTGTAGTGCGCGGCCAGCTCCTCGCCGGTCAGCGCCGGCTCGGTCGGGGTCGGGGTCGGGTCCGCCGCGGGAGTGCCGCAGGCGGCGAGCAGGCTCAGGCACATGGCCGCGCCAAGTACAAGGCTGAGAATCTTCTTGGTCATTTTGTGGTTCTCCCTATTTTATATGTCGGTTCCTTACAGAGCGGCCACGATGGTGTCGTAGACGGTGTCCTGGTTCTCGCACATGACGATAACGACAGTGCCGTCGGCGAGCTTCTCGAGCCTGGCGTTCTCGGCGTACACGAGCTGGTCGGGCAGGTAGTTGGTGAAGCTCTGGATGGTGCGGTCGATGTAAGCCTTGAGGCCGTTGTAGACGGCGTCGGCCTTGCCGTCGACGGGCTTGAACACGCCGACGCAGTAGGCCTGGGTATTCATCAGAGACAGGCTGAAGGCATAGTCGCTGACGTCAGCCGCGGCGAAGCCGAGGGTGTCCCAGTAAAGATCGTTGACGTCGCCGCCCTTGGCGATGATGGGGCGGTCGGTGTTCTCCTGCTCGCTGCGGGCGGAGGTTATGGCGTTGACGAAGCCGGCGGACAGGTCGCTTCCGCCCTGAGCCGGGGTCTCAGCCGGCTGCTCGCTGGGAGCGGAAGGCTGCTCGCTGGGTGCGGAGGGCTGCTCGGTGGGAGCGGCAGAGGGCTCCTCGCTCGGCTCCTCGCTCGGCTCCTCGCTGGGGTCGGCGGAAGGCGTGGCGGTGGGTTCCTCGCTGGGGGTCTCGCTCGGGATGGCGCTGGGAGTAGCAGTCGGGTCGGCGGCAGGGGTGCCGCAGGCGGCAAGCAGGCTGAGGCACAGCGTGGCGCCCAGGATCAGGCTGATGATCTTCTTGGTCATTTTTCATTCTCCTTGTTTCCATGTGGATTACTGTTGCGGTGACGGCCGCGAGCCATTAGACTGTTATTCAGATTAAATGTTCCCGCGCTGCGAAAAATTTTTTTTCGCAGCGGCACCGCGTGCGCATTAGACAGCGCCGGAGCAAAAATGTTCCCGGCCGGGACAAGTATTTTTTGGAGCGTGACTGCAATGTACACCTCGGACTCCATCCAGACCTGCTGCTTCAGCGGGCACAGGGCGGCCAAGCTGCCCTGGGGCTACAACGAGAACGACGGGCGCTGCACGGCGCTCAAGCGCCGCATCCGCGACGTGCTCGACTCGCTTTACGACAGCGGGGCGCGGCATTTTATCTGCGGAATGGCGCTCGGCTGCGACATGTACTTCGCCGAGGCGGTGCTCGCCCTGCGCGCAGAGCGCGGCGGCGTCACGCTGGAGGCGGCGGTGCCCTGTCTGGATCAGGACAGGTTCTGGCCTGAGCGCGCGCAGGCGCGATACAGGTATCTGCTCTCGCGCTGCGACACACGCACCGTGCTCGAGCACAGCTATTCCCCGGGCTGCATGGAGAGGCGAAACCGATACATGGTCGACCGATCCTCCGTCCTCGTCGCGGTGTACAACGGCGGCTCGGGCGGGACGCTGAACACCATACGCTACGCCCGCAGCAGGGGGCTCACCGTGCTGCAGCTGACATACTGAAGCGAACCGGCCGCGCATACGCGCGGCCGGTTCGCCCTCCGGAATGTGTCAGCGCTCCCGATGCACCGCGCGGCGGAGCCTTGCGGCGCTGAGAATAAGGTTCAGCAGCTCATTGAAGTAGATTATGCCTATGTACGCTTCCAGCGCGCCGACGGGCAGTAGAGTATACACCAGCAGCACGCCCAGTCCCGCGTCCAGGATGTTGATGCCCATGCTCCACACCTGCTGTCCAAGTCCCTTGAGGCAGCCGTCGACGACCATGTCGACGTACATCGCCGGGACAAGCGGCGCGAGCAGGCGGATGTACTTCCCCGCCTCAGTCGAGGAGAACAGCGCTCCGCCTATGAAGTCCGCCGAGATGAACAGTGCCGCCGCCACTATCAGCGAGAAGCCCAGGCTCATCGTCAACAGCACGCGCACCTCCCGGCGTATTCTGTCGTGCTTCCCGCGCACCTGGGCGTCGGTCAGCACGGGTATCACGTTCTCCGCCAGGGACGAGAGCAGCACGGACGGGAAGCCCAGCACCGGCATGGCCATGCCCTGGATGATGCCGTACCCGGCCAGCGCCGCGTCCGCCGACAGCCCGCTCTTTCTGAACCCGCGCGGCACCAGCAGGTGCTCGAGCGTGGACAGCGCGCTGCGCGCATAGGCGCTGACCGCCAGCGGCAGAGCCACCGACAGCATACGGCCGGTGAGGTCGAAGCTGGTCCCCTCGTGCGAGCCGTGCCTGCGGCGGTCGTGAGCGTAAAAGCAGAGCATCAGCGCCAGGGAGAGTATGTCCGAGGCGGTCACACCCGCGCAGACGGCGGCGCAGCTGCGCTCTATATCCTGCGCGTCCGCCCGGGCGAGGAACGTTGACACGAACGCCACCACGGCGCACTGCTCGACAAGGTGCACCAGCGAGGGCTTCCAGATGCGGCCGCAGGCGGTGAAGTACCCGCTCAGCACGCTCGAGAGCGACAGGCAGGGCAGGCCGAAGGCCAGGATCCTCAGGCTGAGCACCGTGCGCGCGTCGCCTATCCAGAGGAAGCCTATCGGCTCTGCAAAGCGGGTCAACAGCAGCATGGCCGCGCTGCCGAAGAACAGCGCGTAGAGCACCGAGCGCACCATGGCCCCGTGCACGCCTCCCGCGCGGCCGAGTCCCAGCTCCTCGCTGACCAGCCGGGTCACCGCGAAGCGTATGCCGCTCACGGCGAAGGTCGTCGCCAGCAGCTCCACGCTCATCACGAGCTGGTACAGGCCTATGCCGGCCGCGCCGATGCGTCCGGAGAGATAGCCCTGGAAGCCCATGGCTATGCACCGCATAAGCAGCGACGCGGACGTCATAAGCGCCGTATTCACGATGAGACGCTTGCCCATAGCGCACCCCCTCACGGGAGTGTATGAGCCGGCCCGGACGAGTATGCCCGTCCGGACGGAGCGTCAGTTCAGCAGCGCGACGCCCGCGTTCAGGTACAGCGCGAAGCAGCACCACAGCAGGTACGGCCAGAGCAGCAGCCCCGCCAGGTCGTCCAGGCGCCTGAACCGCGCGAGCGTCATGGCCACGAGCGCCGTGAGCACGGCCAGCCACACGGCCGCCGCCCAGTACAGCCCGAAGCGGAAAAATAGCGGCGGCCAGAGCGCGTTGACCAGCAGCTGCAGCGCATAGAGCCTCAGCGCTTCGCGCCGCTCGCGCACGGGATAGCGCAGGACGCAGACGCGGTAGCTCGCCAGACCCATCATAAGATACAGCAGCGTCCACACCACGGGGAACAGCCAGCCCGGCGGCGAGAGCGGCGGGCGGTTCAGCTCAGCGTAGACATCCATGCCGCCCGAGAGCAGCGCAGAGAGCCCGCCCGCCGCCAGCGGTATGGCCAGCGCCGCTGTCAATGCCTTCCAACGTACCTTCAAAAAAATCACCCCGCCTCCAGTTTACGGCCGGAGACGGGGTTTTATACTTGTTTTCACTCCCCGTCGGGGGAGAGTATGACGTGCTCCACGTCGTAGTAGAGCGCCAGCGCGCCGTTCTGCCAGCTGTCCGGGTCGTCCACGAGGTCGCCCTCCGGGTCAAAGCAGTTGTAGCGGGAGGAGCCGGACACGCTCTCTGCGTAGACGTCCGTGGCTCCGGCGGACTTTTGCTCAAGTATGCTCGCGTCGCGCGCACGCACGTCCGCGCGGGTGGCGAGTATGTCCGAAGCGCCCATGCAGTACGTCGCGGCGCAGGCCAGGCAGGCTGCGGCGGTCACGACGGCCGGCACTGCGCGCGGCACGGACTGCGGCTTTTCCACCTCGGCGAACACGCTCAGCACGGTCGCGGCGGCGAGCACTCCGGCGCAGCACCAGGCACGCAGCGGGAAATACGGCGCGGCGCACATGCAGTAAGCGCTCACGACGGCGGCGCACAGCCAGCAGATGGCGGCGGAGTACTTCCTCAGCCAGTACATGAAGCCCTTGCCGCGGGCCTGGACGATGCTGACTATCAGCAGCACGACGCCCAGCAGCAGCGGGAGCCAGAGGTATTCAAGCGCGTGCAAAGTCACGGAGGGGATGCGGCTTATCCAGGTGCTCAGCCCGCCCAGGCCGCCCATGCCCTCGGCGCGCACCTGCTGCGCGGGAGCCAGCAGCAGCGCCGCCGCCCCGGCGAGGTAGCCCAGCGCGCCGGTGAGCATCCACAGCCTGAACGGCCTGCGCAGTATGGCGCGGCGCACAAGCAGCAGCACCAGGCCGACCGCCGCGGCGATGCAGGCGTTCTCGCCCGACCAGCCGGCCAGCAGCCCCAGGAACGGCATACCTATCACGCGCAGCCACTTGCGCGAAGCGCCGTCGGAGTCCGAGCGGTAGGGCAGCAGGAAGCACAGCGCGGCGAAGGCCGTCCACATATAGTTTACGGAGCCGGTCAGCCACAGGCAGCTCTGCCCGAAGCCCGGCAGGGTCAGCCATACGAGCGCGTACACGGCGAACAGGCTCAGCGGCCTGAAGCGCCGGAAGGTGCCGTAGGCCGCGAAATACACGGCGAAGCCGAGAGCCATGAACACCAGGGTGTTGCACACGTTGAAAAGCGCGCGGCTCTGCGGTATGAGGAAGATCTGCACCAGCGTGTGCACGATAGCGCGGCCGTTCATAACTTTGTAGTGGTTGAGCTGCGAGAGATACAGCTCGTACAGGTTGGTTATCCTGTCCTTGGGCGCGTTCTCGGCATAGGTGAACATGTACGAGTAGTCGTCGGCGTAAAACGGCGTGATGCAGTTGAGATAGAAAAACGCCGCGGCCACCAGCGCGAGGGCGGCTATGAAGGCTATTCGCTGTTTTTTGGTCATTTAAGCCCTTCCTCCGTCTCGCGGATTATATATATCGGGCGGTGCTTGGCCTCCATATACGTCTTGGCCAGGTACTGCCCCAGCATACCTATAAAGAACATCAGCAGTCCGCCGACCAGGAGTATCAGGCTGACTATCGTCGGATAGCCCGCGACGGGGTTGCCGAAGATGAGCGTCTTGACCACGGTGACCAGCAGCACGACGATGGCTATAGCGCAGGATATGACGCCGAGGATGCTGGATATGGCCAGGGGCTTGGTGGAAAAGGCCATCATGCCGTCTATCGAGTAGCGCACCAGCTTCATGAACGACCACTTGGTGGTTCCGGCGGCGCGGTCACGGCTCACGTAGGGTATCCACTTGGTCTTGAAGCCCACCCAGGAGAATATGCCCTTGGTGAAGCGGTTGTATTCCGGCAGGCTGAGCACGGCCTCCACCATGCCGCGGCGCATGAGCCGGTAGTCCGTAGCGCCCGGCACGTACTCCGTTTCGCTCAGCGCGTTCATCAGCTTGGAAAACAGCTTGCTGCCCCCCGAGCGCACGGCCGTCTCGCCCTCCCTGTCCGTGCGGCGGGCGGCGGCGCAGTCGTACTCGCCGTCCTTCACGGCGTCGTACATCTCTATGAGCATCTCGGGCGGGTGCTGCAGGTCCGCGTCCATGACGGCGGTGTAGTCGCCCTTAGCCATGCGCAGCCCGGCCAGCATGGCGGCCTCCTTGCCGAAGTTGCGCGAAAACGACGCAAAATGCACGCGTTTGTCGTCCTTGGACAGCGTGCGGAGCATGTCCGGCGTCGCGTCAGACGAGCCGTCGTCAACAAAGCAGAACTCAAAGTCCACGTAGTCCATGAGCTTCGCGACGCGCGCCAGCTCAGCATAGAGCTGCGGCAGAACCTCCTCCTCATTATAGCACGGCACCACGACCGAAATAAGCGGCATACCAACGCCTCCCTAGTCCTTGCTGTCGGTATTGTAGCACTTTGACGCCCTCATTTCAACCTTTTGCCTTTTTAAGCGCCGCGTTCCGCCGCGGGCGCAGGGCGTAAAAAAGCCCGGCGCATTACGCGCCGGGCTTGCAGCTTGTCGCAAAAGCCTCGCAGAGTTTCGCGCCCTATGGGCG
>ENA-OWPP01003216-OWPP01003216.1-human-gut-metagenome-genome-assembly--contig:-NODE-3216-length-10009-cov-22.960016_pt1 | contig 10009 bp, 6 predicted proteins | sample MGYA00248265_ERZ651848 | MGnify/ENA primary metagenome ERZ651848 (study PRJEB26924, sample SAMEA4378233) | human gut metagenome | biome: human gut; feature: human-associated habitat; material: faeces... | reverse complement strand
AGGACGTTTAGACGCAAGAAGGACGCTGAAGAGCTTAGTTGCGGATTTGAGGTTGAATACTGATTTCATTTGTTGTTTTTGCATTTGCAAATGCTACTGATGATGTGCCTAATCCTGCTATTAATGCTATTGCTACAAAAATCTTTTTCATAATCGTAATTTTTTAAGTTTGACAATTGTTTCTGTAAATAGAAAGACAATGGCTGTACCAAACTTTTGCTCTGCGTTGTAAATTCTTGATTATTAATATTGTAATTAATTTCATACTTTCCTGTATATTGAAAAAGTGAGGATTTCTTCCTCGAACCTGTAGAGTTGAAAATGTGAAAGCCACGGAAAATCTACATGGAAAAAGTTAATTTTGTATGACCTTCTAATCGTTTGGCTTTATATGCCGGAATATAAATAGAAGATGAAAAAATGAAGTTTTTTCCGTAAGTTTGCTGTATGATAAGTAAGAAACAAATTATTTCAGATAAAGATTTTGGAAAGATACATTTCGTAGTACGTCGTTCAGCCCGTAATATAACGATGCGTGTAAAAGAAGACGGCTTGCATGTTACTACTCCTCCTTACCGGAGTATAACAGCATTACTTGAAGCAATTGCTCCTTTCCGTGAACGTTTGCGCAATGTCTGTTCAGAAGTAAAGCCGAAACCTTTCGATTTAAATTTTTCTATCGAAGCAGAATGTTTTCGATTAAAACTCGAAACTTCTCCATTGAAAAATTTTACAGTCAGTATGAGGGATGAAACGGTAGTGATAGCCTGTCCAGCTCATGCTGATTTTACAACAGACAGAGTTCAGACTTTAGTAAAAAATGCCGTTATGCGGGCGATGAGGAAAAAAGCAGAAGAATACTTGCCTCCTTTAGTACAGTATTGGTCGAGCTTGTTTGATTTGCCTTATAATAAAGTAACGATATCAAAGGCTCGTTCTCGTTGGGGAAGTTGCTCTTCCAAACGGGATATAAGTCTGTCGTTTTACCTGATGCTTTTGCCGGCACATTTAATGGATTATGTGATTCTGCATGAGCTGGCACATACCCGCGAAATGAATCATGGTCCTGAGTTTTGGGAGTTGTTGAATCAGTTGACGGATGGCAAGGCTTTAGCATTGCGTAAAGAACTACGCATGCATCGTCCTGTATTTTAAGAATGGAGCAAATATGATTGACAGGGAACTGTCGTCATAAAAAAATCTGCTGTTGACGATGATAACGGATAAGAAAAGTCAGTATATTCGCTGCCGATAAAGGAAAGATGCCAGAGTGACCGAATGGGCCGGACTCGAAATCCGGTGAACGGCTTGTCCGTTCCGTGGGTTTGAATCCCACTCTTTCCGCTTTTAAATTCGAAATATATTACCCATTCATTTTTGTTCGTGAACTAAGTTGGCATCAAAAATAATACTTTGATGGCTGAAATAATTGACTCTATTTGCGCATAACAGCATTAATAAGGGAAAGCCTTTTATGAAGCAAAGAGGTTGCTTCATCCTTTAGCTGAATGAAAGCAAGCCTCTTTGTTTCCTAAAAAACACGAGTATCAACTATTCTGTCCTTAAGTTGCTGATCGGGTTGCTATGTGCTGCTTTAAGTATCATACTATAACTGATTGCAAATATAATTATCAGTACAGCGAGTACGCATCCTCCAAACAGATACCATGTAAGAGAAATTTTAGTTGCAAACAACTCTAGTAATCGGGTACTGATAACTATTGCGAATATGCTTCCGGTTAGAACAGCAGGAATAGCTATTTTCAGGATATCTTTCAGGAAGATGAGTTGTACATCCTTTACTTGTGCTCCGTGAATGATACGGATAGCTATTTCCGAGCGTCGGCGGTTTACTTCATCACGGATATAGGCTATCAGTCCGATAAGTGCAATTACTAGAATACATAGTCCGACAAAGAGTATACTGTTTCTCACGTGTAACAGCATGTTGTATTGATTAGTCATTTCCAGGTCGAGGCTATATACGTGTTTCTCCTGGCTGGGCATGGTACGGCTGACTATGTCTTGTACCTCCTTGATTTGTGCTGGACCCATTTCTTTCAAACGAATGTAAAGAAGATGGTTGGGATGTCTGTTATAGAACATCACTGTCGGACGCTCGTCGAAATCTTCCGCAACTTGAGAACCTAGATGAATTTCTTCGTAGATACCACAGATAGTGTACGGGCCTTGATGTTCTGTGATAAAAACTTGCTTACCAACAGGAGAGCCCGTCCACCCGGCAAGTTTTTCCATTTGTTTGATAAAGTTACGGCTTACCATTACTTCCTGGCTGGCACTATCTCCCAGTTCAGTAGTAAAAGTACTTCCTTCTAGTACAGGAATACTGAAAACCTTATGATAGTCGGAACCTACGTCGTACATGTCGGCTATGTTCATATACTCTTTACCGCTTTGTGGGTCGTATACATTGTTTCCGCTGCATTTCATAAACATTTCCTGATATCCCCAGGTTACTCCGCTTACGTTGGGAAGTCTTTTTAACTCCTGTATGCAACGTTCACGTTCTACTGTTTGGGTTCCGGGCAGAGAAACGTAGAGCACATTTTTGTATTCGAAGCCAGTGCGGTAGTTTGTCAATGCCTGATACTGAAGGCCGATAACGGTAAGCAGACAGACAAAGAAAGTTGTCAGCATGAACTGTACGAATAAAAGTCCTAATTTCCACTGTCGTTTGTTTTCTGTGTATCGGCGGTAAGCGTAGGTGACAGGTATACGTGTATATATGTAGCCAGGCATTACACCGCAAATTATAGCAATGGCAATAACGACTATTAAACACAGAACTAAAGCTGTGGGAGAAAATAAGGCTTGCAAACTATGTCCCATTTGCTCCTGTAAAAAATCTTGCAGCCCGAAGATGATGAGTATGGCAAGTATCAGAGCGATGAAGCAGTGTAATACCGATTCAGCCAGTATCATGCGATAAATATCCTTACTTTCTGCTCCGTAACAGCGGTAAGTAGCAATGCTTTTAGCTCGTTTGACTACCGATGAAACAACCAGCAGGATATAATTCAGGACTGCTACTGCCAGCATAATAAAGGCAAAGGCCAGAAAAACGATATTCATGATACGATTGTATTCCGAAGACAGGAAGATCGTGTTTACAGGTTTCAGGTTCAGGTAAAACTGGCTGCCCGAGCGTTCTAGTTCTTCCATTGGAGCATTGGTGTACAGCATATGCTTGATGTTGGGCTCCAATGTTTTCGGATCAGTACCCGGGTGTAGGCGGACATAGCCCGAATAACGGTCATTTCCCAGCCAGTTATCTCTTCCGTCTCCCATAATTTGCCCGATAGTAGGAAGAGCTACGGCAATGTCTATTTTCGGCAGATGAGTGTTTTCCGGGAAATCCTCAAAGACCCCTGCTACCGTAATGTGAAAGTTTGGGAAAACTTTCCATGTCAGCTGTTTGCCTAAAATATCATTACCCAGTACTTTCAGCAGTTTGGCTGAGATATAAGCATTGTTGGCTTTTTCCAGTCCGGTGTGTGGCTCTTCTCCCATTAAGATTTTTCGTGGAAAGACATCAAAGAATGAACTGTCACACAAATAAGCATTTCCTTTTATGATGCGTTGATCCTCAGTTGTTAACAACAGATCTTCATTCAGTATAGTAAAACGGGTTGCGGCTTCTACTTCCGGACAATATCGTTTGATACCCGGAGCAATGGCTCCCGATACGCTGTTGTGGTTTAACCAATCACTACCTTGCTGCTTGTAATTTTCCTGTATGATATAAGTGTCTTCCAGATGGGGAATAAAGTTATCATACGACCGTTCGAAAATTACTTCGGCAAGCATTACCAGTCCGATAGCCATTCCTACACCCAGACAGAGAATTTTTATCAAGTTTCCTTCTCCTTTTCGAAAAAGATTCTGTAAAGCTCTTTTCATTGTTTGGCATGGATTGAAAGAAAGTAAGAAGGCACATCCGGACACACTTTCGGTGTACCTTCTTTTCATTGTATAAACTTAAGAGAGATTACATTTCACTGATGGATGATACGATCTGTCCATCGAACAGGTTGATGACACGGCTGGCAAATCCTGCATCACGCTGGCTATGGGTTACCATGACGATGGTAGTACCTTCTTTATTCAGTTCGGTAAGCAGCTCCATCACCTCCAGTCCGTTTTTAGAATCCAGGTTACCAGTCGGCTCGTCGGCAAGGATAATTTTCGGATTTGAAACTACGGCACGGGCGATGGCCACACGCTGTTGCTGACCACCGGATAACTGTTGTGGATAATGTTTGGCACGATGACTGATATTCATGCGCGATAAAATTTCAGTTACTCGTTTCTTGCGCTCTTCCGCAGGAATATTCAGGTAAGTAAGAGGTAGCTCAACGTTTTCGAATACATTCAGTTCGTCTATCAGGTTGAAGCTTTGGAATACAAAACCAATACTTCCTTTACGTACATTGGTACGATCTTTTTCTTTCAGATGCCCTACCTCTTTATTGTCCAGATAGTAGTTGCCCGAAGTCGGATTGTCCAGTAAGCCTAGGATGTTCAGTAAGGTTGATTTTCCGCATCCGGATGGTCCCATGATGGCGACGAATTCTTTTTCATTAACTTCCAGATTTACATTGTTTAAGGCAATTGTTTCTACTTCTGTAGTGCGGAATGTCTTGCAAAGGTTTTCAATTTTGATCATAGTGGTAAGTATTAAATTATTATTATATTATTCTATTTTTAAGTTCTCTGTCGGGTTGCTTGTTGCAGCACGGTAATTCTGTATAGTTACAATCGTAAGTGTAAGTATTATTATAATGGCAAAAGCTATCAGAAAAACCCACGGTGACAGGTTGATTCGGATAATAAAGTTTTGTAGCCATTTGTCCATGAAGAACCAGGCAAAGGGACTGGCGATGATTGAACAGATTGTTATGATGCGCAGGTAAGTACGGTTAAAGTTCCATAGAATATCAGAAGTTTTTGCTCCGTATACTTTGCGTATGCCGATTTCCTTACGCCGGTATGCTGTTTCGAAAATGGTCAGACCAAATACTCCTACCAATGAGATAATAATAGCCAGCAAACTGAAGAGGGTAACCATATACTGTTGATTGGTTTCTTTTTCATACAGTTGTTGGTAGTAGGTATTGAAGAAATTGACTTCTACCGGATATCCGGGGAAGATTTTCTCAGCGGTTTCGTGAATATGACGGAGAGCAGTAGAAACATCACTTCCTGCCTTAATACGGATATAGGCATAAGGCAACTTGGTGAGTTGGGATTCTACTGTGAATAAAAATGGGCTATAGGCAAATGCATTGACCCGGCTTGAAGTAAAGATTACATCATCGATATATCCCACGATATAGTTACTCTTTGAGTGGTTTCCTCTAAAAGGAGTATCAGTCGGGATATGTTGTTCATCTTTGATGCGTTTAGTACCTAGGCAATAAGTGTATTTGTTGCTGGATATTGTATCCGAAGCTAGAAAGAAACGTCCTTCTAATAACTTAAATCCCATAACTTCACCAAAATCGGGTGAAACACGAATTTCATAATGATAAAACTCTTCTCCTTCATATTTTGATCCGGTCATACTATACACATCGCTAGCGCCTAGTTTGGTAGAAACATATGCAGTACCTTTAAATTCCGGGAATTTCTCAAGTTCATGTTTGAAAGTGGTGAATTGTGATAGTTCTTGACCTTTGTGGGGAAGTCCGGCTATCACAATTTCGTCACGTGCAAATCCGGTATCTTGAATTTTCATGTATTGGTTTTGTTGCCAAATGAATGTGGCGCATACTAATAGAGCAAATGATATGATATATTGGAAGCTCGTAAGCAAGGTGCGGAATAATCTGCCTTTGGCCGAGAGAGCATAATTACCTTTCAGCATCAGAGCCGGAGGAAATGAAGTCATATACCATGCAGGGTATAGACCTGCTATTATACCGGTAAGCAAAGCAATGCCTCCTGATATCAGAATTACAGGTAGATAAGTAAAAAAGGAAGGCGTAAATCCTATCAGACTGAGTAGTTTCATGTGCGTTAGAATCCACACGATAAATAGTGAAAGTAACCATCCGATAAGGACGATGGCGATAGTTTCTGATACTAGTCCTATGCGGAGTTGGTTGACAGGGCTGCCCAATACTTTTTGAGTATTGATACTGCGAATACGCATCGGAGTGAGTGCGGTGCTGAAATTAATCAGGTTGATGGCAGCAATGCTGATAGTAAGAATGGCGATGGTAATCAGCAACCAGGTATGTTGGCGATCACCGACTTTATAGAAAATCCAGGGATTTGCTTCATAATAAACGTTGCGGATTGGCATTGCACAGACTTCTCGATCTGATTCAGAATAGATGGTCATATTTTCTGCCAGATGACTGCTTTTAAGCTGTTCGTTTAAAGTTTGGATATTGATACCGGGTTTCATGCGGATGATAGCATAGTAACTCTGAGTTCCCCAACGGTCTTTATCCTTTTGTTTATCGATATCACGGTAGATAACATTTTTAAACTGACTGTTTTCAGGAAAGTCTTTGTATACTCCAGTGATGAGCAGTTTCTTGTTTTCTGGCATATAGAGATAACTTCCTACGGCATTTCCTTTCGGGAAAAGCTTTCGGGCCTGGCTTTCAGATATAATAGCTCCTCCAGGCTGGCGTAATCCTTCATCATTTCCTGTTATGAATGCCATGCCGAGTGTTCGGGCAAAATCTGGGCTTACTACGGTAACAGGTTCGTAAATGTACTGGGGTTGCTTGGCATCGGTTGAGATAAGTTCTGCATAATTGGGAGAGCAATTAAAAAAAGCTCCACATTCGATTGCAGGTGTTTCTTCTATCACTCCTTCTACAAAAGGTCGGGGCAATACAATCAGTTCATTGGGGTGATGGTCTACACTGAGATTCAGTACAGCAATACGGTCGGAATCCGGATAACAAGTATCAAAGTTGTATTCGTAACTTACCTTCATCATGATCAGGATGAAGGCAGCAAAAGCTGTTGATAATCCCAACAGATTGAGTACGGAAGCTGTCCGAAAACGTTTGAGCGTGTAAAATAAGTTGCGTAATATTGTTTTCATAATGTTTCAATGTTATTCTGTTTTTAAGTTTTTTATCGGGTTACTTGTTGCAGCACGGTAATTCTGTATAGTGATGGTTATCAGTGTGATGAGGCTGATAATGATGCAGGTAAGAATGAACATCCACGGTGTGATGTCTATTCGTTCGGTAAATTGTTCCAGCCACTTGGATACGATATACCAGGCTATCGGGGTTGCAATAATGGAGCTGACTATTGATAGTGTGAGATACGATTGCCCGAATATCCAGAGAATTTGATAGGTGTGGGCTCCATATACTTTTCGGATGCCGATTTCTTTGCGGCGCTGTTCTGCTTCAAAGATGATAAGACCGAAAACTCCTACCAGTGAGATAAGGATGGCAAGCAAGCTGAATAAGGTGATCATCCGTTGCTGCTCAGCTTCTTTCTGATAAAGTTGGCTGTATACCTGATCATAGAATTTTACTTCAACAGGATAGCCGATAAAACATTTGGCTAATGTCTGGCGAATATGCTTCAAGGCTGTCCTCATATTGCTTCCGGCTTTTACGCGAATGTAGGCGAAAGGCAAAATATCACTACTATATTTCCCGTTTGGACAGAATATATAGGCCAGTGCTTCAGAACGGAGCGAGGTGAACTGTACGTTGTTGACGTATCCTTTTAGCTTGACATTCATGCCCCAGACGAAGAAATCCAGTGTTGAGCCAGCCGGAATACCGGTTTTTTGCTGTAAATCCTGAGTTGCGATAAAGTTTAAATCATTATGAAGAATAGAGTCGCTGGGAAGAAAGTCTTCTCCTGATACTATTTTCATACCCATTACCTTACAGAAATTTGTTGTGACATCAATGTAGTAATGTCCGTACATTTTTCCTTTATATAAGAAAGCATATTGAGTATATCCGTTTTCTCCGCCCAGACTTGATTTGGCATAAGCTATGTCGTCTATTTCAGCAAAACTTTTTAGAGTATTTGTAAAATTGCGGTATTCGGAGCTTTGGTAAGGCATTTGTGGAAGAGAGGCAACTAGTATCTGGTCTTTATCGATGCCTGATATATAATTCTGCATAAAGCGGTTTTGTAAGAAAATGAATCCGGCTGTCACAATCAGAACAAATGAAATGATATACTGAAAACCGATAAGGAACATGCGGAGGCGTTTGCCTCTTCCGCTTAGGGCACAGTTTCCTTTCAATACGAGGGCCGGAGGGAAAGAAGTCATGTACCATGCTGGATAGACTCCGGCAATTACGCCTGTCACCAATGCGATGATTCCGGTGTATCCTATAATGTGCCAGTAGGTAATCAATGAAGGGGTGAATCCCATAAAAGTGAGCATCTTCAGGCGTATGAGTATTTCGACAATGCCCAGTGATAAGAACCAGCTGATCAAGATGATGCCGACTGATTCGGTACTTAAGGCACGGCGTAATTCCCAGTTGCTGCTGCCCAATACTTTTTGAGTATTGATACTGCGCATGCGAACTGGTGCTAGGGCGGTACTGAAATTGATAAGATTAATGCAAGCGATAATGATAATCAGTAATCCGATACTTACGAGAAGAATCATTGTATTGCGGTTTCCTGTTTTGAGGTAATAGGATGCCGACATGTCATAATAGAGTTTTTGGATGGGGAATACATAAAGCCGTTGATTTCCTTTGTCTACAATATTCAGTCGTTTATTGGCTCCACTGGCTTCGATTTGTGAGTTGATATCAGTTGCGCTTACTCCCGGTTTCAGTCGGAAAAAGGCAAAAAAGTTCATACTTCCCCAGTCATCTTTCTGAAAATCACTCATCCGGATGAATATGTCATTTTTAAATTGGCAGTTTTCAGGAAGGTCTTTGAAGATTCCACATATTCTGAACTTGTCTATTCCTGCTACCAGTCCAGTATTGCCTTCTGTATAGAGATAGGAGCCCAAAGCGTTACCTTTTGGGAAAAGTTTATGGGCATAGCTTTCCGATATAATGATGCTTTCAGGCTTATCCATATCCTTGTCGCTTCCTTCTACGAACTGTAGTCCGATAACTTTTCCGAAATCAGGGTACACAGCCCACGGAGTTTCATAGAAATATTGCGGATTTTCAGGATTGGTGCAGAACGCTTGTTTCTGCCAGCAGGGAGCGTAGATGGTTCCATATTCGATGCCGGGTACTTGTTGGATGAGGAAATCGATTGGGCCTCTTGGAAGTAAAGTGATCGAATTATCTTTTTCTTCTCCAAAATTTAGCATGACCAGGCGGTCGGAGTCTGGATAACACGTATCAAAGTTGTATTCGTAGCTCGCTTTCATCATAATCAGCATGAAGGCAGCAAAAGCTGTTGATAATCCCAACAAGTTGAGTACGGAAGCTGTCCGAAAACGTTTAAGCGTATAAAATAGATTGCGTAATATTGTTTTCATGATGTTGCTATGTTATTTTTAAGTTTTTATAGGACTCTCATGGGTTACATTCCGTCTGATGAGTGTAAATTTCATCAGACGTTTCACATCTTTTGTTCCTATTTTAAAAAGTAAAATCTGTTTTTAATTCTTTCATAAATCTTTAGCCGTTTGCTTTTTATAATACAAACAGCGTGCCATTATATTAACTTGTTGTTAATCAGTATGCTATCTTTATGCTAGTTTTAAATGACTGTCTAATAATTTGACACAGGGTGTATGATTTTTAGACACTGTTATAAAAATATCTTCTCCCTTCTAAGTTTTCAAGAGAACCTCATCATGTTTATTTATAGAGTTCCGGTTTAGAGTGACGGGATTCTTAAATACCTACTTGTTTTTTGCATGTTCATCGGACATGAATGGTCTATTTTTACGTGAAGAAACAGTGCCGCTTTATGCATTTCCGTCATTGCTGATAATCAGTCTGTTCGTTATGCTGAAAAAAATATGCTGTAATTTTTAAAAAAGAAGGTGTATTTTTAGTGA
>ENA-OWPP01003215-OWPP01003215.1-human-gut-metagenome-genome-assembly--contig:-NODE-3215-length-10010-cov-2.805625_pt1 | contig 10010 bp, 10 predicted proteins | sample MGYA00248265_ERZ651848 | MGnify/ENA primary metagenome ERZ651848 (study PRJEB26924, sample SAMEA4378233) | human gut metagenome | biome: human gut; feature: human-associated habitat; material: faeces... | reverse complement strand
AACGCTCGATGAGGCAAACCTCACAGAGAATTGCAACAAACTTACTTCGTTTAAAGGCGACTTTGCGGCGTGGTCGTATTTCTTTCTTCGTAGCTCAATGGGCATGGAAGCTATTAGGCTTGGAACTGTTGGTGCCGTTCAGACCAAGCTTGCATTAAAAAACATTAAGTCGATGAACGTCCCGTTTGCTCCAGCTTGTGCAATAGAAAGAACGACTTCGACGCTCAATGGTATTCTTGAGCTCATATAGGCTAATATACTCAAGTCGTAGGCTCTTGGCGAACTGCGTGACGCATTGCTTCCCAAACTCATGTAGGGCGAAATCGACGTCTCTCAGTTTGGCGCTGTTCGGATGGATTAGGTATAGAGCGCTATGGCAGGGGGGCGAAGATGATGATTGTTGTAAATGAATCGGCTGCTGCTTCATATCTATACCTAATGGGATTAACCATAGACGAAGAGCTGCCGCTTACGCAACACCTCTCTCTATTGCCGGCCACGTGCAAGGCCTCGCCGGACGACATGATAAATTCTGTGATGAAATATGGCAGCGGAGATGAGACCGATTTAGGTGTCTTGATTGCCGTCCTTAGGAAAACTACAGCTCAGTTGCGCGTTGTTGGAGAGGGCAAAGAGCTTGCAGTTCGAGTTTGGAATGCCCAATCTGCAATAGTTCTATTGTCCGCGCTTTTGAATTGCGAATTGTATTGGCATGTTCAGAGCGATTCGCGGACAGAAGATTTTTCGCCATGCTCGGCAATCAATGTTGTTCTTTCTACAAGGTTGTTCATTCCAAGAAAATTGAAAGTGATCAACGATTCAGAGAAGCAGTGGATAAGACAGCATTATCGGGACGCATGGGAACTGTTTGATAAAAACACGCGATTTGAGACCGCGGTGAATTCCTTGTGGAGCTACAAGCAATCGCTTCGACCTTCAGTTCAAATGGCGATTATATGGGCTGGGATTGAGTCATTGTTTGGAGTCCGGAGCGAACTTGTTTTTCGTGTCAGTACTCTCGCAGCTTTGTTTCTTGGAGGAGGCAAGCAAAAACAGCAAGAAATAAAGAAACTATATAGAGCAAGGTCAGAAGCCGTTCATGAGGGAAAACAACCTTCTGAGTCTTGTGTTTCCGATTCTGCAAAATTATTGCAAGCGCTAATCTTGGAATGCGTCGAACGGGGCTGTTTACCAAATGAGGACGGTTTGCTTTTCGGATTCGAAGAAGGATCGGCTAAATAATCATTTATCGCCCTACGAGTATTTGCAGATGAGACACCGATGCGTTTCAGTTGCATTGCATAGACAAGATAACGAAAAAGCAGCAAATCAAGAATGGCGATTCGCAAACATGGTTTATCCGGAGTTTTCACCAACCGCATCTTTGCGCGCCGCCTCAAATGAAACCCATAATGGAGTTTGGGCCATTCCAGAGTCACTTGCGCAAAGGTATTGCGAGTTTTTGGATCCAGTGATTTTGAGACGTAGCGTCGCCACTCAGACCGCGAACGCTTCATCGATCTGCAACTTCGGCAAAGCAAAAGGCCGAACATATGACCATGTTTTGATTTATCCAGTTGCCGATATGGCCTCTTGGTTGCAAGATGCCTCGACGGATCTGAAGCCGCAAACACGCTCCAAGCTCTATGTTGCAATTACTAGGGCGAGGTTCAGCGCTGGCTTCGTGGTTGCTGACAATAAAATAAATGAGCTTCCAGACACGCTAAGCGTCTGGAAGCCATAAATCAATCACGTGTTTGTTTGTCAGCAAAAGCGGATCCCTACGTGAACCTAAAGACGGCCTTGATCAGTCATCCGTTGAACCTGGAGATGCACTTACCAGTCAACTTCATCCATATCACCCCAATCCTCTGAAACAACTCTCATGTCACCCTTCTCTGGCTGCGTCTCGGTTGCGCCCAGCGCCTATTTGGCTACTTCCGCTTGTATCCTGAGTAATAACCTCCGCTGCTGCAACCAAGGTGGCGAATTGCTGCCTTTGCCATATGGATCTGTATGTAAGTGCTTCGAGGTGATGATGCCGATCTCACTTCAATTCATGGACGCATCGAAATAATAGGGCGGAGTCGCTCTCTCGATCCCGTCTCGCAAACCCGAATAGTTCTGACTTTCCCGTTATCCGGAACATCTGGGGAAGTTCGCGTCCCAGTCCGGAAAACCCAATGCCTGAAACGACGATGCCAAGGGGTTACTCGGTCAGCTTCTTGCATCCGTGCCAGGTCAAGGGAAGGGGCAGCCTGTAGAACGAGGTTGGCTCCATAGGGATCTCCTCGAGCCTTCCGTTGCCCCGCCGAACCCATGAAGTTCCGCTTGCGTCGGTGAAAGCCGTTTCGGGTGCCGTGCGTACTCCCATTCCGTGCCCTTCCGTCGGGAGCCATATGCACCATGCTCCAGGAGGAAGCGTGCCGACGCAGACGCGGTTGGGATAAGCGGGGCGGTTATCCTCACCTTTGAAAGAGGGGCCGGCCCCGCTAATCCCGACGCAGGTGACGATTACGTCGTAGACGGGGGACTCGCTTTCGTTTCGAAGCACGACGAATTGCCAGACGAACCGATTGTCCTCGGGCTGATCAGTTCGGTTTCGATCCCCTTCGTACCATGCCGATATGCGGGATGGCTGATGCCGCTTGATGTCGTCCTCCCTGTTCTTTTTGCTCTGGTTACTTTGCCAGAGTGCGGCAATCAAGGCCCCCAAGGTAACGAGTCCGATGAATGCTTGGACAATCAGATTGGCGATGTCTATATCGATATCAAAAGGCACTGGATGGTCACCAGCTTAGCGTCGTGGGGCGATAAATCTAACTCCGAATAATACGGCTTGATCGATGGTCGACGTTACGTAAACGTCAAAATGGGTTTGTCTTAACAGCCTTATTTTCTTAAGACAAACTTGCCGCAACGCCAATTCAAAGAGTTTGCCGTGACGCAGACAGATGCAGTTGGTTGCTGAAAAGCGTGGTTATTTGGGCAGGATTCGCTTCAAAACGCCCGTCGATTATTACGAACTAATGCAGCCTGTAGGGTGGATGTACTTCGATAAGCAGTAGTCGACATGCTCTGGTTTTGAACGAAAAGTCCCAGAGACAATCGATAACGATTCTTCTTTGATGATGCGAGCGGCGCTACCATTAGCAGCGCCGCTTGTTTTCCGCTCGCAGATAGATCCCGCCATGTTGACCACCGAATGCATCTTGACCGACGTGCTCGTACTCCTATTCGGGCACAGAAATTGGAGGCGCGGCCCCCAGCGTCTACTCAGCGAAATTCGTTAAGAAAGCTGACATCGAACACTGTGAACTCCGTCATCGAATCGAATCTCATTGACTGGGATGCGTTCATTAATGATGACTTTGATGCCTATTTCAAAGCTCGCGTCATGGCTTTGCTGGACGCTATTGAGTTCGCACTGGGCAAGTCCATCTCCGATAGGGGCACCGAGGAAACAGTAAAGAGATTTGGCCGCTCATTGGAATAAGATGCTTCTTAGCTCCGTTATTGGTTATAGAAAGAAGGCTTAATGTCTGATTTTGAAATTTTGCAGCAGTTGTGCGAAACAGCAGACGAACTTTCAAAGAAATACATCAGCTCTAGTTCGCCTGACTTTAAAGCATGGAAGACAAGGGCGGACAGGCTTTTAATTAGGCGATTTGGAAAAGACAGCTACGAATTTAAAAGCTTTAACAAAATCAGCTACTCGTTGTCTTTCTTCACCTCCGGTACGCCCGACTCGGCTTTCGTTGAAGCCTGTGCGGACGGCCTGCGCAGTGCAAAAGCTGTGCTGGAGACATACCTTGATGAGTTTTCAGACGAAGGGGAAACCGGATCGACTGCAAATGTTGGAGATTATTCGAAGGTATTTATCGTTCATGGTCACAACGGAGAGCTTAGAGAAAGGGTCGCGAGAATCATCGAAAGGCAGGGCCTGACGGCGGTTGTCCTAAACGAGCAGTCAAATCAGGGCAAGACAATCATCGAAAAGCTGGAAATTGAAGGCGATGCAGCAGGAGCGGTATGCCTTTTTACGGCGGACGACGAAGGAAGAGCCCAGGCAGAACAGTCGGAAAAGCCCAGGGCTAGACAAAATGTTGTATTTGAAGCCGGATACTGTATTGGTCGGCTTGGCAGGGAAAACGTTGCAATTCTTGTTGACAAAGGTATCGAGATTCCCTCCGATCTACAGGGCGTCGTTTATACCGGAACAGACAGTTGGGAGTTCGGCCTCTTGAAAGAACTCAAGTCCATGGGATATTCCATCGACTTTAATAAGATGGATATCTAATCTGTTGATCCCTCCTTTCACCGACTGGCAAAACGATTTACACCTAATTGTTGGCACAGCTCAGAGGCATTTTCTTTGTTTACGGCCTGATCTCGCTAAACTAATAGCTGCTGCTACCAGGGCATTTTCTGGTGCACATTCTATTGGCTCTGCGAAGATCGGAGCGGGTATGTTTGCTGCCGAGTCCCACACCAGCCGTCATCACATTGCGATCGCTGCCATGGCCTGCCTATGCGTCTTGCTGGGCGAGCCAACTTGCGCCGCGGGCGCGGAGAGCCTGTTCATCGCGGGCGCGACGCACTACGAGCCGGGCGTGTCGGGCCCCGGCTGGGCCTGGACCGATGCCGGCCATCTGGAGCTTGACGGCTACGCGGGCGAGGCCATCGGCGCAGACGGCGACCTGGTCGTGACGCTTGTGGGGCGCAACTCGGTGACGGAGACGCATGCGCCCGATGCGGACATCACGCTGTGCGGCATGGAGGTGTGGGGCAACCTGACGCTTCGCGGTACCGGGACCCTGACGGCGACGGGCTCGCAGTGCGGGATCCACGTCTCTCAGGCGCTCGCGGTGGACGGCTGCACCGTCGATGCCCGGGCAGACGGGGCCGATATCACGGACGAGGCGGTCGCCGGCGTGATCGCAGGCGACATGGCCGTGCGCGGCGGCGGACGCGTCGTTGCCGCGGGCGCCGGGTCCGGAGCGGGCGTGCGCGCCTACGGCGTGTATCTGCAGGATGCGGGCCTTGGCGATGGTGCGGCCGGCTGTCGGCTTTCCGTCGACGCCTCGTGGCTTGAAGCGGCCGGTGCCGACGGCGGCGTTGCGCGCACGGGCGGGTCGCTTGTGTCCGCACGGTTTGTGACGCCTACTGACGGAGTCTTTGGGGCTGGTGGCGTGGTGGATGCTGCAGGGGTCGTGGCAGCGCACGTGGTGGTTGAGCCCGATGTGGCCACGCCGCCGGCGGAGGAGACCGATGGGGTCGTTGTGCCTGGCGATAGCGTGGATAAGTCTCCCATCGATGCTAACCCCGCTGCCGGAGAGCCCACCACGGGGTCCACGGAAAATCCCGCGCTGAAACCCGCGGCTACGACAACCAAGACCACGGTCGCCAAGACGGTCAAGCCCAAGCCTGCCACCGCAACAACTGTGGCACTCCCCAAGACCGGCGACAACAACTGGATAGCCGCTTCTGCGACGCTTTTCCTGCTGGGGACAGTGCTTCTAGCTGCCGCATGTCGTTGTTGAGATAGCTGCCATTTGGAAGAAAGAGACATCCACAAGGTATAACTATTTGCGTGTTTGTCTATAGGCACCCAATTATCGAAGGCAGAGGCCATACGGACGTGATCATGGGCTGAATCGTGACATGCGACCCAGGTCCACATGAATGAGAAAAGCATTCAATAATGTCGCAGGTTAGACTGAAGGCAACGAAAGGGCACCGGGATCTTTGTCGACCCTGGTGCCCAAGCGAAAGACCATCAGAGTTGCCTCGCAATATTCGACGGTGCTAAAGCGGGCAAATATTAAACCGGACTCATTGGTGAGCTGTATGAGCTGGTTTCTTAGTGACATCCCGGATTGTCTATAAGCAAAAGTCTGGTGTTTCGGAAATGTTGTACCGTACGCCAAAACTGTCAATCTCTTGTTTTAATACAGCCCACTCAATTTCTAAAAGCAGCCGCATAACATCGTAAATTGTCACAATGCCTCGAATCCCCTTGCTCCTCATCCGCACGAGTTCGTAAATCAATTGAACAGAAATCGTTGCTGTATACGGTTCACCGCTTCTATCAAGATTTAATGCTCTTGCAGCATCAATGATCGCGGTGCCAAATAGAAGCTCAGGGCAAATCCCTTCAGCGGGGTTTTCGATTGTGATATTTACCTTATCTGCGCAAAGCTCAATTTCTGTTTCTCCGGCTCTGCTTTGTTTGAGAAAGGGTTCCGTTTTACCTAGACCTAAATATTCCGTTCTTTTAAGACGCTGCCTGCGGCAGCTCTCCTTAAACATATTGTTACGACAATCTATGATGGCGGCATTCGCAATCTGGTCAGTCAGGCATGGGTAAAAACCTATTAGGATCCAATCGACCTCGCAAGATGCCTTGCAAAGGAGATCGTAAATTTCCGCATAAAGTGGGCATTGTCCACTGTCGAGGCGGGCCACTCTTGTTCCATCGTGAATGAATAATCCCTGAAAATCTGAATGAATTTCAATTAAATAGCCCAATTCAATGCGTCCATCATCACCGCTAAGTTCAGTAAGGTGATTGCGGTATTTAGGTAATTTGCGAGCATGACCTGTTTTTCCACCAAACAATCGGGCATCTAGAGAGCGCGTCAGATCGTCACGGCATGCACAGCTTTGATGATATTTTGCCAACGAGACATAGTTTGCGACGATGCTCGCCAATTCCTCCGGCAAAACATCGTCGGCTTCAAGCCTTGGCATTAGCTTTTCGCGCTCAGCTTTCAACGCAGATGTGAGCTCAGCAGATTTTGATTGAGCGTTTCGACCATGTTTGATGTTATGGTCGATTCTAAAATGCTCCAAACCAACAATGGATCCATTTTCGCGGGTAATAACAATATCAGGGCACTCGCTGCCTGCGTTAATAGATCCACACACCTTCAAGGCAGCTTTCTTCTTGTATCCACCCGAGGCCATTGATAGCCTAAGAACATCATTGAACACTTGCTCTTCGTGCGCGTTCTGGTCGCTTTTATTCTTGCTCATGCCGGATCCTCCGCCCTTATAAGTAAAACATAATTCAGCTCGCGCTTTTATAGAAGGTGCGAGGCCCTCGTCACAAGTGAATGAATGACGAGGGCAAACAGGGTTAAGGTATGACCTCCGTGTTACCTTTCAGCCCTACCCAAATTCAAATTTATTATGCTGCTTTATCAATTTGAATAGCGGGGATCCTCGATTTCTTTCTTCCTAAGCTTGTGCTGGTTCCAAAGTCGGTCTGGCCCCTTTTAGATGCAACTTTGTATTTCTCAATCTGAGTTCTATAGCCTTCAATTAGCTCCAATAAAGACTCATCGAGAAACAGCAACATTTCGCTTCCGTCATATCCCTCAGCGGTATCATCCACGAACTTGCATTCTGTTCTCGGCATATCGAAGGTGCACTTTCGGAGAAGGTTCTCAAGTATTTCTAGGCGGCGAACCAGAACGCCTGCATCATCTATAACATCCAGCCAACTGGACCCGTCCTTGCAAAACAACATTTCGTCCCTTTCGTTTTACAGCTCTGATGGACAAAAGAAATCTAAAGCCGCGTGCGGACATCATTAAAAATTGTTCTTAAAAGCAGTGTAGAAAATCAGTTTCAGACATTATGTTGTATGGACTTGCTGAGACCTTTAGTTTGAATCTCAATTTAAAGTAGATATTTGTTCGAAACTAACAAATAATGGTTTTAAAACAATATAATTTTCCTTGTTATTAAAGAATGTCTGCGGTGAATCAACTTTTTTGAAAAGGATTCTGAAGATGATCCTCAATTTTTCATTTAAGAACTTTCAGAGCTTTCGAGATGCTCAACAGTTCTCGTTTGAACCGATTTCGAGCAAAAAGGAACTTGGGCCTGTGCGAGTGGCTGCGGTTTACGGCGCAAACGCGTCAGGCAAATCAAACTTCCTAAATGCTCTTTACTTTGTCTCTTACTTTATTCGTACAGGTTATGCGGCAGGCGATGCGAATTCTCAAATACCCATCGTCCCCTTTTTACTTGACTCGGAATCGCGATCAAGTGACACAGAATTCTCGATAGATTTTATCGCTAGCAACTTAAAGTATGAGTTTTCATTTGGTGTGAACAAAAATGAGGTTACATATGAGAACCTCACTGTGTATCGATCAAAACAGCCGTCCCTTCTCTATGACCGCTCTTCGATAAACGGGGAACAGTCAATTAAATTTGGTAGTACCTTTACAGGTGCAAAAAAACAACTTTGGGATATCACGCGCAATAATTCTTTGTTCTTATCTGCCGCCGCGGCGGCTGGAAGTGATGTAATTCAACCCGCATTCGCAGCCCTTGCCAATGACATCAATCTCTATGATGCAACGCATTATCTTGCAGAGCTCGCCACCATTAAAAAGCTGTTTATCAACGATGACGCACGAGCTCAGATGCTATCTCAGCTCATTAAATATGCTGACATTGGAATTGACGGCATGGATGTCCGTCAATCGGAAGGTGTCATGGGTTTAAAAGACTCACTCATTGGACTAGATGAGATTCCGGAAGAGGCACGTAATAAAATTGCAGAAGACTTTAAATGGTCGTTTGCCTATGATCTGTTCTTCCACCACAAAGGCTCGGGAGATGGCTTTTGGCTGGACTCCGCCCATGAATCGGAGGGCACAAAAGCTGCGCTGGCGTTTTTCTCGGTTGCCTTACGCTCTTTAAGCAGTGGAGCCACAACAGTAATTGACGAGCTTGATTCGAGCCTTCATCCTACGCTCCTGCGCGACTTCGTCTCACTGTTCGCCGATCCCGACACAAATCCAAAGGGCGCGCAGCTAATCTTCTCGACCCATGATGTCACCTTGATGACGCGAACCAGCCCTATGGAAGCGGTGCTTGAACGTGACCAGGTCTGGTTTGTGGAAAAGGACTCTGAAGGTGATTCGCAATTAATTGCTGCGATGGAGTATTCGCCTCGTGCAAATGAGAATCTGGGGCGCAATTACTTAAACGGTGTCTATGTGCCGCTGCCCAACCCAAGTTTTCATCAACTTGTGGCCCAACTCATGAAGGAAGGCGCTGACATAAATGGCTAAGGCAGAAAGGAGAGGGCTTGCTCGCGGCCGCAAAAAGCAAACAAGAGCCAAAAGAAAGCGCCACCTAATTGTGTCTAATGGAAAGGTGACCGAAACCGAATACTTCAACTTCCTTATTAATGAAATGGACGTTCGCGGAAGCGTGCGTTATCGGCATATTGACGGAGACCCCTTGAAGGTCGCCAAGCAGCTCTCGCGAGAGCTCGATTCAGATAAAAAGGCCGTTAAAGCAGGCGAAATCGAAGCATTGAGTTCCGCATGGATCGTAGTCGATTCAGATGAGTTCAGAAACCTAACCGCAGCAGAACGAGAAGCAAAGACAAAAGGAGTTAGGCTCGCGATCTCCAATCCATGCTTTGAAGTATGGCTTATCGATCATGTCTCACCATGCCCGGAAACTTTTGCATCGACGCCACAATGTGAGAAAAGAGCGCGCGACCTTGGCGTTCTAAAATCTACTGACCCCAACAGGTCCTCCGCGTCAAAGTTCAAGTCGGTAAATCTTGAAATAATTGACGGCAACAAGGGCCAGGCTTTGACCAATGCCGCAAAGCACAATACGGATGATAAACGTCGTGCAAGAGAAATGAATCCGGACAACGTTGCCGCCTATCAAGTATGGACAGACTTGCCTGATCTTGTAGATGACGTATTTGGGTCGGGTAACTAGTGTGATTCAACCCGCGTTAGGGGCAGTCTTTTAACTCAAAAAGTTGTAAACGAGGTAGCAATGCTTTGGAGCTATGTTCAGCTAGAAGACGGTACTGGTCGAGCTGCACAAGAAGATCATTCAATAGCGGACGAGGCAAATTCAACATTACCGATTTCGCTCGACGACTCTATGTCAATCGACCACGCAGTTGAGTTAACCATTACGGGCATGCCCAACGCGCTCAGGCTCTTGGAGAACTCATG
>ENA-OWPP01003213-OWPP01003213.1-human-gut-metagenome-genome-assembly--contig:-NODE-3213-length-10014-cov-10.472035_pt1 | contig 10014 bp, 8 predicted proteins | sample MGYA00248265_ERZ651848 | MGnify/ENA primary metagenome ERZ651848 (study PRJEB26924, sample SAMEA4378233) | human gut metagenome | biome: human gut; feature: human-associated habitat; material: faeces... | reverse complement strand
GGCCATTCCTCTCCTGACTGAAGTGAGAAGATTCCTGGCCGCATTTTAATTGAACAAGATTTGTGGTAAAATAGGAAAAGTGACGATAGCATCGCTGTGGACTAGCAAAATATCCAATGGCCGAATCAAAACAAAATGCATCTTGACATTATTCTAAGGTATGGGTTATGATAAAACCAAACGTGTATTAAGTATAAGCTAAGCACATGGTTGGCGAGAATCAAGAGAGAGATATTTGAGATAGGAAGGACGGTTTACAATATGGATGTACATACTATAAGTGCAAAGAGCACAAATGTGCACGGGGGGCACGTCGATATGGAGCAATGTCAATCTGAGAAGAATGGGAGAACGAGGCGCCAGTACCCCAGCATCTGGTCGAGACGGCTGAAGGAATTGCGTGAGCGCAACAACCTCTCTCAGGCGGATGTCGCCAAGATCCTCCACTGCAGTCAAGTTGCGTATGGCATGTATGAGCTCGGCAAGCGCAAACTGCCCATCGAGCGGCTCATCATGCTTGCGGAGTTCTACCATGTATCGCTGGATTCGCTGACCGGGCTTTCACGGGAATGAAGCAGGCTAAGAAGTCCAGATGACATGACGATGAATAGTGGGGGATACAATCATGAAGAATAATCGATTATCGATCGGCCAGATGGCCGAACTCAACCATACGACGCTGGCGACACTGCGCCTCTACGACGAGAACGGACTCTTGAAGCCGGTGAACGTCGCCCCGACGAATGGCTACCGCATCTACGATGTCCTGCAGAGCACGGCGTTCCACATCATCCAGTACAACAAGGAACTGAGCCTGAGCCTCAAGGAAATCAAGGAGGTTCTCGACCGCTCGGACTTCGACTTCCTGTCTGCTACGTATCAGCGGAAGCTCGTCGATCTCGACAAAGAGCTCAAGGAAATCCTCTGGAAAAAAACAGAAATTGAGAAGATACTCCTATGGATAGATTACTTTCGCCATCTGCCGCCCGCAGGGACGTTCACGATGGAGTACATCCCGAAGTCTTACGTCTATGCGGAGCCTGCCGCGCGGGATTACTTCCAGGAGGACTTCGGCAGCGTCGTCTACGATCTCTCGCATATGGAAGGGGCGCTGCGCCAGAAAGGCGTCCGCGGCATCTATCCCTACGATGCGTTCCTGAGCATGAAGCTGGACGACTTCGAGGCGGGGCACTATCGGACGGCACTGCTCGGCGTGAACCTCCCGGAAGAAGATGCGGCGCAGGTGCATGCTGAAGTCTGGCCGAGCAATATGAGCGCCTGCGTCTACCTCGATGACTTTACGCAGGCTGCCGACTATCTGGACCAGCTGAGGGCATACTGCGAGAAGCAGCACTGCACGCCGACCGGCGACGTCACCTGCCAGATCATCGGCGTCATCGACAAACAGGACTTCCGCAAGACCTCCGAGATCCTGCGCCTCCAAGTCCCTGTCAAAGTAGGCGAAAACCCTCATCATTGATGAGCCTTGTTTAAAAAATCGCATAGAGAAATCCTTTGACAGCATACGACATGCCATAAATGCACGCCGTATGCTGTTTTTGGTTGCATGAACCCGTGGACGCAACTGATTGCAAAACAAAATGATTTTATGAAGTACGATTGAAGAGACTTATAAAACAAAAAATGAAATTGACTCTCTCCTTGCCATAGGCCACATAATTAGGGTGTCTTTAGAACAAAATGATACTTTGAGGAGGATGTCCAATGAATCGAATCTATAAGGTCATCTACAGCAAAGCACGGCAGTGTTACATCGTCGTGTCCGAACTGGCAAAAAGCAACCATAAAAGCAGCCAGCAGGGTGCCGATCACACCAACACCCCAGCCCTAGCCCGCATTATCGCCGTCGCCCTCGCGGCAGGCGCCCTGACCTGGGGCAGTGTACCGGGAGTCAGCTGGGCAGCAGTGGACACCACGCCAGGAAATGGTAATGGCGTTGCCATTGGAACGGGGAGCAATGCGCCGAAAGCGGAAAATGTAGCTATTGGCAAAGGGGCTGAGATTAAATATTCTAATGGAGCTAGCAGTGCAACCGGCGATGTAATCGTAGGCAGTGGCGCTGTCATTGATAACTATGCCAGTCAGGGCGGCAGCATTGCTATTGGTAAAAATGCTACGATTGAGAATATGACTGGCATGCAGGAATCCTTATTTTCCTTGGGACAAACAAAATATCATGATGGAAATTTGTTGGGTACAGTACAGATTCCGGATAATCCTGAAAACGTAGCGGGAAGTATTGCTCTTGGAGATAATACTTATGCACGAACTGGCAGTATCATGATTGGTTCTCATAACTATCGAGGCTTGATAGGAGATCAGACTGTTGATACCAGCAAAACAAAAGGTTATGTCAAAACAAAAGATTATGGAATCAATATCAATGCTACGACCTTAGGAACGAATAGCTTCAATCAAGGTGCCTTCTCTTCTGTAACAGGAGCGTATTCTATTATCTCGGGAAAATATAATGGCCGCGGATTCTCTCCTTATGGAGCTCAAAACTTTGGTGCCACCATTACCGGTTCACTGAACAGCATTGAATCGGCTACTTCTTCCAGCATATATTCTGGTATTGCTAACAGCATTGTTGGTACTGCGAATAGAACTTTTAATTCCAATGGCTCTCTTATTTTTGGCGCAGGTAATGAGATTAAGAATTCCATTACTGATATTTCTGCTCCTACAAGCGGTGGAGATTCAGCGAAGGCTTTGCAGGACAGCTTGATGAAAGCTGTGCAGGAAAGTAAGAGCGGTGGTGCTACCCTTGTTATCGGTGGTGGTAACAAAGCCGACTATACACAGAAAACTCAGATTCTTGGTGTCAATAATACGGTAACCGGTACTGAAAAAATATTTCAGATTATAATATGATTGATGGTTTTGGTAACACGATTACCGGAGCTTCTCATCTGTATACTATTGGTACCAATAATAAGATTACCAATACCAAGAATACGATCCTTGCTGGAGATGACTATACGAATGTTTCTGGTTTAACCGATTCTGTCATCATTGGCAACAATCGTGTTAGTGGTAAAGATGATAATGCAGCATTTGCCTATTTTAGTAATCAGAAGAACATCGTCAGCATTGGCAATAAGAATGTCCTGGATAGTACAGATGGCAGCATCTCTATCGGTAATAACAACTTCATGTGGAGAAGCGGCGGACAGCCTGAGAAATACGGCTATGATACCGGTAATGTAGCAATTGGTAATAATACCTATATTAACAGCTATCTCAATCAGGGTGACAGTATCGTCATTGGTAAAAATGCTACAGCAATGAATATGGGCGGTTCCTTGGAAAAGGCCTTTGCCTTTGGCACGCCAGAAGGTAAAGACTATTCCGGCAGTATCGCCATTGGTCAGAATTCCTATGCCCGCTCTGGCAGCACCATGATTGGTATCCATAATTATCAAGGTAAACTTGGCGATTTGGATATCGACTTTACGAAAGGCAAGAATGAAGGTTCTTCCGGTATTGCCAACTATCAGGAAAGCATCGATGCCACGACCATTGGCAATAACAGCTACAACAATGGTGTCTTCTCGACGGTAGTAGGCAGTTATACTGCTGTGTCTGGCTTGTATCACAATGAGAAGTGGGGCGAAAAGCCTTACGGCGTACAGAACTTTGGTGCGGCAGTCTTGGGCTCATTGAACAGTGTAGAGGGGCTGACCAGTACAGAACATAACACGGCTGGTATGGCTGACAGCATCCTTGGCTCTGCTAACCGCACCAAGAATGCCAATGGCACAATCATGGTCGGCGCAGGAAACGTAGTAGAAGATTCCATCAATGACTTTGATGTATCAGAAATCAAAACGAAAGATGGCATCGCCAGTCCCAATGCTTTGTCTGACGCTATGCGTACTTCTATCAAAAAAGCCAATGGTGGCGGCGCAGCAGCTGTTGTCGGTAACGGCAATGAAGTGAAGAAGTCCACGAATGTCGCTGTTATGGGTTCAAAGAACACTGTGACCAGCACGACGAATTCTCAGATTTTTGGCGATAACCGCATAGTAGAAGGTACAGACGGGCAAGCCATCGATGGAGCTGTAATCGTTGGTTCGGCTAGTGTAACAGATCCGCTGACGACGGATAAGAAAAACGTTACCATCCTTGGCTATAATGCTAATGCTACTGTCGAAGGCGGCGTAGCCCTCGGTGCTGGCTCAGTAGCCTCTAGTGATAAGGATGTAGTCGGTTACGATTCTGCTAACGTTGACCACAGTGAAGATACGACTGGTGTTTGGAAGTCGAAAGCTGCCGCTGTTTCTGTTGGTGACAAGAATCTTACCCGTCAGATCACCAACGTCGCAGCTGGTAAAGAAGATACGGATGCCGTCAACGTGGCCCAGCTGAAAGCGGCTCAGACGCATTTTTACAGTGTAAATTCTGATGAGACTACAGCAGGCAACTACAACAATGATGGTGCAAAGGGCAAGAATGCTCTGGCCGCTGGTGTTGGAGCTCTGGCAAAAGGTTATAATTCGGTAGCGATTGGCACGAATGCAAAAGCACAGGACGATGCATTGGCTGTAGGTGAAAGCGCGAATGCAGGCAACAACGGCATCGCGATTGGCATGCATGCAAATGCTGGTTATGGCCAGAACATGGCGCTTGGCTACTATGCAAGTGTTGCCAATGGCGTCAGCAACTCCACGGCTCTCGGCTATGGTAGCCAGGTGACGAAGCGGGATATCCTGCAATCGGATGGATCGGACGGTGTTGTCTCTGTCGGCAAATCGGTAGGCCAGTCCGGTGAAAAGGGAATGACGCGTCGCATCATCAATGTCAAAGATGGTGTCAAAGCAACGGATGCAGCTAATGTCAGTCAGCTGACGGAGCTTCAGGAAGGCGAGCATATCAGCATTGTAGACAGTGCGACGCCAAATGAAAAGGGCCAGACTGTCAAGACGATTTCTGTCAAGGTTGATGGCCAGATCAAAGAGGGAGATACAGGGATTCTTTCTGGTGATACCGTTTATAATGAAGTCCATGTCAAAGAGGATGGGAACGATATTAAGTCCAATCAGACGGTTGCAGAAAACTTGAAGGCATTAGATTCCCATGTAAAGACGAACGCTGACAACATCGAGAAGAACGGTCAGGCCATCGAAAAGAACTCGGCTCGCATTGATACGAACAGCAAGAACATCGAGAAGAACGGTCAGGCCATCGAAAAGAACTCGGCACGCATTGATACGAACAGCAAGAATATCGAGAAGAACAGCCAGGCCATCGAAAAGAATTCGACTCGTATCGATACGAACAGCAAGAATATCGAGACATTGCAGAAGACAAAGGCTGATACGAATCTGTCCAATATTACAGATGCTGGTAAAACGGTCATCAATAACATTGCGAAGAAATCCGTCAAGGTTGAAGCTGGCTCAAGTAATGTAAGCGTAACGACAAAAGATGTGGCAGATGGTCCAATTACGTATACGGTTGATGTTGCTAAAGACCTCCATGTCAATAGTATTACCTCTAAAACGGTTACGTCTGATTCCGTTACTGCCAAAACGGTTACATCCAGCGAGTCGGCCTCGATTGGCGATGTGACGATCAACAAGGGCAATCAGGGCACGATTGATGGCCTCAAGAACACGGCTTGGGATGCAAAGAACATCACCTCGGGCCGTGCGGCAACGGAGGACCAGGTCAAAGCTGCAACCAAGAATGCCGTCAATTATGATGATGACACCAGCAAGACCATCACGCTCCGCGAGGACACGACCATCAAGAACGTGGCCAATACAGCCATCGAACAGGGCTCCAAGAACGCTGTCAATGCTGGCACGGTCTACAATGAGACACGCGTCAAGCAGGATGGCAAGTACGTCAAGGCGTCCAATACGGCGGGCGAGAACCTGTCCGTGCTGGACAATCAGGTGGCCTCGAATTCGTCGAACATCACGAACCTCAATGGCCGCGTGAATAACCTCGACAGCAAGGTCAACAAGGTCGGTGCCGGTGCTGCGGCTCTGGCGGCATTGCATCCGCTCGACTTTGACCCGGAAGACAAGTGGGACTTCGCCGTTGGCTACGGCAACTACCGTGATGCGAACAGCGTGGCCGTCGGCGCGTTCTACCGCCCGGATGACGACACGATGTTCAGCGTCGGCACGAACTTCGGCAACGGCGAGAACATGATCAACGCCGGCGTCAGCTTCAAGTTCGGCCCGAAGGGCAAGTCCCAGGTCCGCCCAGGCTCCACGCAGGAAATCACTGAACTGCGCGCAACCGTAGCTCGCCAGGACGACCAGCTCAAGAAGCAGGACAGCGAGATCAAAGAACTCAAAGCCATGGTCCAGCAGCTGATGGCGAAACAGGACAAACAAGCAGCAACTAAATAATCTATCTCGTTACTAGTACAGCAAGAGGCATAGGCGTTACGGCTCCTATGCCTCTTGTTTTACAAGTACGGCATGACGATCGTCGTCTGACAACAAAAAGCGAGCTGCATGTGCAAGATGATGCCTGCACATGCAGCTCGCTTCATTATTATTTATGCATGCATTTCCTTTTTTGGCTCGAACGAGACTTTGAGAACCATTCCCATACCATCCGCTAAGCGCTGTAGAATCTTTAAGGACGGGTTGCGGGCTCCACTTTCAATACGGCTAATCTCAGTTTGTGCAATGCCAGTTCTTTCTGCTAGTTCTTTCTGCGTAAGTTTTTGCTGATTACGCGCATCGACGATTGCACGGATGATATTCATCTCTGGCTCCGATTCAGCATATGCTTTCACAAATGCTGGATCCTTCATTCGCTCGGCTTTGAATTCTTGTAAGCTTTTCATCATGATTCCTCCTGTCGCTGCAGATAATCTGCACGTCGTTTCTTTGCCAAGCAGATTTCCTTTGGGGGCGTTTTGTTGGTCTTCTTTACGAATCCATTCGTTATGATGATTTTACCGCCAAGAAAGAAAAAGAACAGCGCACGGGAAATATTGCTGGCCTGCTTGCATCGGAGCTCAAAAATACCATCGCCCAAAGGTTTAGTGTAAGGTTCACGCAAGTCAGTGCCTTTTTCTTCAAGCAGTTCCATCATCTGCACCATCTTGGCTTGCATTTTGTTTTCCAGCCCCAATAGGAAATCCTCTACAGGTTTCTTGCCGTCTATCGTTTCATAAAATCTGACTTCGAATTTCATAAACCCCTCCTGTTTATATTTTATGAGACATATCTCATAATGTCAACCTTTTATTTGAGGCAGTCGATAAATGCTTTGACAGTTGCTGGCAGGTAGCGTTTGGGATTGGTCAGGACGTGGAAGGTGCGGTGGCTCTCGGGGTGGGCGAGGCGGTAGAAGTGGAGGTGGCTTTCGCTGGTGACGAGGCGGTCGCTCAGGAAGGTGGCGGCGAAGCCGGCTTCGGCAAGGCGGCTGGCGGTGGCCATCTGAGAGAGCTCTATCTTGATGGTCGGCTCGATGCCGGCCTCGCGGAAGAAGTGCATGGCGCGGTCGTGCAGGTTGTTGCCGCTGCGCAGCAGGATGAAGGGCTCGGCGGCGAAGTCTTTAAAGTCGACGCTCGGACAGTCGGGCGCGAGGTGGCGTCTGGCGAGGATGTCGGCGGCGGTCAAGCTATACTGCGCGCGATGTGCGGGGCAGGTCACATCCTGCGGGACGGCGAGCAGGATGGTGTCAGTGAACACGGGCGTGTTCGTGAAATCTTTGATGACGGCCTCGTCGCAGCTGAAGGTCAGGTCGATCTCGCGCTGCTCGAGCATGCGCGCCATGGCGTGGGAGCTCCCCTCGAGCAGGTTGAGCTTGACTTGCGGGAACCTTCGGTTGAAGCGCGTCAGGACCTCTGGCAGGATGCAGGCGTTGATGAAGTGGCTGCTGCCGATGGTGATGGTCCCGGTGCGCAGCGCGCGGATGTCGTCGAGCTGGTGGCGCAGGTCCTGCTCGAGCGCCCGCGTCTTCTCGATGGTCTGGAGGTAGATGCGCCCGGCGGGCGTCAGGCTGATGGGCCGCGTGCTTCGGTCGAAGAGCGGCATGCCGAGTGAAGCTTCGAGCTTGCCAATCGCGATGCTCAGGGCAGGCTGGGTGATGAAGAGTGCCTGAGCCGCCTTGGAAAAGCTCTTCTGCCGGTAGATCTCATAGACGTAGCGCATATCCTGCTGCACAATGATTCCCTCTTTCTTGATTTACTCGATGTATCTATGCCTATTATTATATCAGATTTATGGAACTGTAAAATCTATAAATTGGAAGAAATACTGAATTTGCGGTATGCTATAGGCAATGAAAGCGATACGAGCAATAAAAGCACGGTCGGGAGAGGAGAGCAATCATGATCAATGCATTACAGATGGATGGGCGCGACAATGTCGTGACGTGTGTCAAGGAAGTGAAGCGCGGGGAGGATGTCGTCTATCAGGAGGGCGCATCGGAAGTGTCGCTTGTGGCAGAGGAGGACATCCCCTACTGCCACAAGGTCGCACTCGCTGACCTCGCAGAGGGGATGGAGATCATCAAGTACGGCGAGAGCCTCGGCAAGCTCATCGCGCCGGTCAAGAAGGGCCACTGGGTCAATGACAGGAACCTCAAGAGTGTGCCGCGCGACTACGAGAGCGAGCTTGCAGGCGATGACTTCGTGATGCAGGCGAAGCAGTCGGCCGGCGCGCCGGACCTCGAGCCGTTCTCGTTCTGGGGCTATCGCCGCGCGGAGGGACGGCCGGGCATCCGCAACCACGTCCTGATCCTGCCGACGTGTGCCTGCGGCAGTGAGTGCTGCCGCATCGTGGCGAGCCAGGTGCGCGGCGCGGTCAACATCGTCTTCAACACGGGCTGCTCGGATGTGGCGGCCAATACTGCGATGAGCCAGAAGGTGCTGACGGGCTTTGCCTGCAACCCGAATGTCTACGGCGTCGTCATCATCGGCCTCGGCTGTGAGACGGTCCCGCATGCGGCGCTGCGCGAGAAGATCCAGAAGATGACGAGCAAGCCTGTCGTCTCGTTCGGCATCCAGGACGAGGGCGGCACGCTCAAGACGATTGAGAAGGCGGTGCGCGCGGCGCGCGACATGGCGCAGCAGGCGGGCATGCAGCAAAAGGAACTCTTTCCCGCGTCGGAGCTTCTGCTCGGCATCGAGTGCGGCGGCTCGGATGCGACGTCGGGCATCGCCTGCAATCCGGCCGTCGGCGAGCTCAGCGACATCCTCGTTGACATGGGCGCTTCGGCGATGATGAGCGAGTCCATCGAGTGGATTGGCGGCGAGCACGTCCTCGCGAAGCGCGCGGCGACGCCTGAGATCCAGCGCGAGATCATCCGCGTCTGCGAGGAATATGAGAAGCATCTCGCCGGCGCGGGGCAGGATTGCCGCGCGGGCCAGCCGACGCCGGGCAACAAGGCGGGCGGCCTCTCGACGCTCGACGAGAAGAGCCTCGGCTGCATCCGCAAGGGCGGCACGCGCCCCATCGTGGAGGTCTTGGAGCAGGCCGTGCGGCCGACAAAGCGCGGCGCGCTCGTCATGGACACGGCGGGTTACGACATCTCGTCGGTGACGTCGATGGCGGCGGCCGGCTGCCAGGTCATCATCTTCACGACGGGCCGCGGCACGCCGACGGGCAATGCCATCGTGCCGGTACTCAAGGTCACGGCCAATGCGCGCACCTACCGCTGCATGGAAGACAATATGGACGCCGACCTCAGCGCCATCGTGCGCGGCGAGAAAACGTACCAGCAGATGGGCCGCGAGCTCGTCGACGCGATTGCCGCCACGGCCAACGGCCGCCTGACGAAAGCCGAGGCCTTCGGCTTCTCGGACATCGCCGTCGACCATGTTTGCCGCTATGTCTGAGCAAACCGTAAATTAAGCTAAGCTATTCATGCTTTTTCCGTATGACAGCCACTTTGAGATAAGCATTTCTCACAGCGGCTGTCTTTTTGTATAATCAGGTTGACACTCCCCATGCCTAAAGGCAGGGGATTCTTGGTTCGACGACCACTGCGCCGCCTCCGAGGAATTGGCGTCTT
>ENA-OWPP01003211-OWPP01003211.1-human-gut-metagenome-genome-assembly--contig:-NODE-3211-length-10026-cov-3.167085_pt1 | contig 10026 bp, 8 predicted proteins | sample MGYA00248265_ERZ651848 | MGnify/ENA primary metagenome ERZ651848 (study PRJEB26924, sample SAMEA4378233) | human gut metagenome | biome: human gut; feature: human-associated habitat; material: faeces... | reverse complement strand
TAAATAATACTCGCCATTAACTCTGTGGTTCCAACTGGTGAAGTTGATTCTATCACATAAAGATCCCCTTCCTTTAAATACGGAATTACGGAACGCGTAGCTGCTTCAACATAAGAAATATCCGGTTCATGATTACCTTTAAAAGGTGTCGGCACTACCATAAAATAAGCATCACAAACTTCAGGTATAGTTGAAGCTCGAAACATACCAGACATAACTACTTCTTTCAATATTTCTTCCATACCTGGTTCAATTATATGAAGTTCTCCTGCATTAGTTTTTTCAACTACTTTTGGATTTATATCAACTCCTAGAATTTGAATACCATTTTTTGCGGCAATAATCGAAGTAGGCAGACCAATATAGCCCAACCCCATAAAACATGCTTTCATTACTAAATATGATTTTTAAAAGTTTTCCTTTAATCCTATATATGTCAATATTTAAATCAGCTTATTCATCTTTATTTTATCCCACCATAAATTCAAGCTAATCCATATCAAGATATCTGCTATCAACATGAGTGTATTATTCACATAGGGCATTAACAATATATTTAGTCCACTAAAAGTACAAGAAATCAATAATATAATTACCATCGATTTCCGTGGAGTGAATCCCATTGCCAAAAACTTATGATGAATATGATTTTTATCTGGCTCAAATGGATTTTTACCATTACGAAAACGAACTAATATAACACGGACCACATCAAATACAGGTACGATCAAAGTACTAAAAGCTATCACAAATGCACCTTCAGTATACGAAATAACATCTACATTATTCTGACTATATTTGATTGCTAAAAAACTCAAGATATACCCCAAAGTCAAACTCCCTGTATCACCCATGAATATTTTACGATCGCGCTCTGCGCTTCCAAAAACATTATAATAGAAAAATGGAACTAGGACCCCAAACGTACTAAAGGCAAACATACTATACAACCATAAGCCCTTACTAATATATAGGAAACCAAAAACCAATAATGCAACACTGCTCAATCCCGAAGCAAGACCATCAATACCGTCAATTAAATTAATTGCATTAGTAATAAATACTACCGTAAATATTGTAAAAGGTATACCAACATAGGATGGAAGAGCATAAATACCGAATAATCCATAAAGATCATTTATCCAAAGACCAGCAATAGGGAACAAACTTGCACATAAAATCTGAATAATAAATTTCTGGTGATAACGAACTCCGACTAAATCGTCAGCTATACCAGTCAGATATAAAAGAACCATCCCACAAACTAGAAGTGTACATTCAGGCAATGCATATATAGCCTGCAATATTGATATATTATACCCCATCAAAGCACGAAGTGCTAAAACGATACAACAAGAAAGCAATATTGTAGGAAAAAAAGCGACACCACCTAGTCGAGGAATGGCATGCTTATGTATTTTTCGTTCATTTGGTACATCAAATAATTTCTTATGTAATGAAATCATCAAAATACGAGGTATAATAAGTCGGGAAACACCTACAGAAATAACAAAAGATATAATAATAAATATTAAATTCATAATTGGTTAAGGTGAATATAACAAAGCATTATACAAAACTATTTTTATCTTATTCCTTTTAAACGATTCCATAAATCGTCACCTATAAATATCCAACTAATCGTGCCTACGATAGCCAAAAACATAAATAGTAATACATATATCTTTAATCCCATCCCTGAAGGATACTGTGGCACAACAGCAGGCTCTAACACTGCAAAAACAGGTTTTTCCTCTTGTACTTTTGCCCTAGCAACTTGCAGTTGACTAGCAACTTGACTATATACTTGATAAGCCAAATTCATATCATTTTGTAAACGTTCCTGTTCTGCTCTTACACTTTGAAGAATTATATCATCATGAGTGTCTATATATAGTGCATATTTTTTTTGTGCTACATAATACTCCTGTTGGCGCTCTTTACAAAGTTTTTCTAAATAGCTACAATCTTCCTTAGCTTTAGAAGTACGATAATTGATAATATATTCTTGCAATTTACACACTACAGAATCTGCAACAACAGCAGTTATTTTAGGATCTTGTAAAGTAACAGAGATATTGGTTATTGCAGTTTTTTGATCAACCAAAGCAGTTATACTCCTTTTAAGTGTAGCAATCTTTTCACTTTCTTCCTTTGTTAGTTCAATAGCACCTCTCTTTACTTTATTATCAATATCTATATTGTTGTCATCTTCAAACAATGACTTAATACTATTGATGATAATACCAGGTAACCCTATCACATAACTCCACCAAGGGGAAGTCTGTTCATCCAAATATGATGCTAAAGTTATATCTTTACTTTTATTCGAAGAAGAGACAGTTATATCTAATAACTCTAAAAGAAAAGGAGTAGAAGAGACTATATCAGAAGAAAGTGACGCATTTAGAGCATCAGAGCCATCTCCTGTTGTAGCTCCACTACCTAAAAAAGAAGCAGCAAGTCCAGCTAATCCATTAGTTCCCTTAGAACTCCCCATCTCTGGAGAAAGAGTCACTTTTACCGTATACTGTTTGGGGATACTCAATGCTACAATAACGCCAATAATCAGTCCTATCCCAGCAACTTTATATATTTTTTTACGAATTACTATAATTTTACACAAGATTTCCACTAAATCAATTTCATCTTTCGAAGAAGTATCTAAATCTGTAGATTGGTTCTTACTCACATGTTGTTCAGACATAATCTTATTTCTTTATCAGATTAGCAATAGAAGCAATCATCATTCCCAAAGAACTGAAGGAAGTAGCATAACCTAAAATATTAGCTATGTTCCCTTTCTTCTTAGCCTTACTAGGCACAATAATCTCACATCCCGGCTCAATCTGTTTCTTACCACTACCCTTAACCTTCGTCACCTGACCATTCATGTAAACAATGAACTTCTTACTCTTCCTTGCATTATCAGAATAGCCACCGGCCTGATTCAGGTAATAATCCACATCCTTTCCCTTCATATAAGAAACCGTATTCGGAACCATGACAGCACCATTGATAGTTACAGTATTAGTATTCTTTGGTATGAAGACCACATCACCTTCACGTAAGACAAGGTCGGCACTACCCTTAGGATTAGTCAAAGCCTTCTCCAGATCAATACCTACCGTAAAGGTATCCTCAACACCAATACCCAAAGAGTCAATCATGGCCTCTCCCAATTGCCTGCTCATCAGGCGAATCACATCACCCATACGTTTCTTCTCACCGGCACTTGCCACACGGGTCAATTTCGCACCACGAAGATAGGCAAGACTGGTAGGACCACCCGCTTTATTCACCAGATCGGAAAGACGTTCCTCACGGTTGGTCATGGCATAATTTCCTCCAAAAAGAATTTCACCTTCAATGACTACATTCTGTTGCGCCTGATAGCCAGGACTACGACGGACATAAACCTGATCATAAGGCTGAAGGATAAAACCGGGCTGACCGTCAATGACAAAACCATCCTTTAAAGAGAAGGTATACATCTGACCGATAGTATCATTATCCGCGGTACTACGGGGATTCTTGATTCGTCTCGACACATCAATGCGGACAGTGGAGGCGGCTTCTTTCAAGCCACCGGCCTGGATGATCAGATCCTCAAGTGTCATGTTATCAGCATAGGGATAGGAATCCGGTTGGGCGACCTCACCGTAAACTGTAACATTGCCACGATCTTCCAGATCGTGAATGCTCGGGATGTAAAGGATGTCATTCTTCATCAGGGCGAGGTTCGGGGAAGTACCGTTCATGATAGACTTGATGTCTATCTGAACAACTTCACTGGTCAAATCCTCACGCTGGCGATAAAGGACGGCACGATTCAGGAAAGCGTCACCGGTCAGGCCCTGGGCTTCATGGACAAGTTCGCGGATCGTGTTCAGTTTACCGCTGAGCTGGTAGATACCGGGACGATAGACAGCGCCACGGATTTCCAGTTTGTTTGTGAAGCGGTTAAGGATGGCTTCGGCTGTTACAACGTCGCCGTTACGCATTGTGTAGATGCTGTAGTCCATATCCTTGACTGTGTTGACCTCATATTCCTCACCATTCTGACGGACAACACGTAATGAACGGGTGTAGGCATCGGCTTCAAAGCCGCCGGCATATTTGATTAAAGTGGCAAGGTTCTCGTCTTTCTTCATTTCGAAACGCATAGGGCGTTTTACCTTGCCGCTGATCTTTACCAAGACATCATAGGCGGGGACGATAACCACGTCACCTTCCTGAAGGCGGATGTCATCCTGTGTGTTGCCTTTCATGATAAATTCGTAAACATCGATGGTGGCGATATTCTTTCCGTTGCGTACCAACTGAACGTTTCGGAGGCTGCCGATATCACTCACGCCGCCTGCACGGTAAAGCGCGTGGAAGACGGTAGAGAAGGAAGAAAGGGCGTAGGTACCCGGCTGCACGACCTCTCCCATCACGTTGATCTGAATAGTACGGATATTACCCAAAGTCAGACGGATGTCGGAAGTAGGGTCGGTAGTATTGTTCAGGCCGTTATAGATCTTATTCAGGGCGCCCTTCAGATAGTCGTTGGCGGCGGAGACTGTCATACCGCTAAGGTTGACAGGCCCGATCTTCTGAATATTGATGGTGCCTTCAGGAGAGATCTGCTGGCGGATCGTGTTCTGGCTGGCACCCCAGATATCGATGATGACTTCATCACCGGGACCCAGACGGTAATTGGCAGGAGTGGCAAGGTTGACACTAGGCTCGAACGTCAGGTTGCGGGTATTGAAGATGTTGCGCCCGAAAACCTGATCCTCACGGGCCAAATCTTCCGTAGTCGGATGATCCTCCAGCATGTCGGAAGTATTCTCCTTAGTCTCTTCACGAAGGCGGGACTCGTTGATATCCGTACCCGTGGATTGGGAGGTGTTTACATTGTTCTGCTGCTCATAGAGCTGCTTCACACGCATAGCCTGTTCCTTGGTCACACCTTTACGCGCAAGCTCGGAAGCAAGCTGTTTCTGTTCCTTGCCTTGCCGGATGCCGTCCTTTACATATTCCAGTACCTGTGAGTCACTCATGGACTGGGCCATAAGCGAGCCACTTCCCAGCATAGAACAAAAAAGTAGAATGCTAAAAAGTCGTTGTATTTTCATTGACAAATAAAAAAGTTAGTTGGTTTCACACAGTTCCTGCATACCGTGACAGACCGCAGACAACTGTTGTTTAAGAAGAGAAGGGGGAAGAACATCAAGGAGGGTCAGAGAACGCTGCAAGACAGACCGTTTTCTATCCTCGTCTTCCGGATTGGCGTACATCGACACATTATATCCCTGAAGGATGGCCAAACACAGGGTAGCATCCTGCTCCGGTGTCTTCCCCCGTTGTGAATATAAATCGTTTATCTGTTTGTGGATGGATCGTTGTAAGGCGGAAAGGTCATCCAGATACACGCAGCCTGCACTCCCCCCACCAGGAAGCAGCATGCGTACCAAATTTAATAAACCCTCTATGTTTTCCTGTAAAATAACAGCATCCATATCCCTCGCCTTAAACAGCCGCCATAATAGGCTCTACATAACCGACAGGCATATCCACACAGGCACATCCCAGCATATTCAGGCGAACGGCGATCTTACTCTTGCCATCCACATTAACCAGTTCGCCAACAAGACCCGTCAGGGGGCCTTTAATCACGCGGACCTTTTCGCCACGGGCCAAAGGGGCACTGTTCATGCTGATCGATTCTTCAGAATAATCAAGCATGAAACGGAAACGGGCCATCTGCTCGTCAGGAATTACGGCAGGACTACTCTCGCCGCGCATCACCATGTAACGGCTCACAGTAGAAAAACTCAGGACTTCCATGCGTTCCCTAGGGTCAACGTGTACGAAGACCATCATAGGAAGCAAGACGGAGGTGACCAGCTTGCGACGGTCGCTCCATTGGTGGAATTCCTGTTGAACGGGAACGAAATTCTCGATACCCATCTTGTCCAGATGCTCGGAAACCTTCTTTTCATGGTGCATCCGAACCAAAGCAACATACCAGCGTTTTGAGTGTGCTACGCCTTCCCCTGTCCCATTAATAGGCCCAGCATTGAGTGATTTCTTTTTTCTTAAAATCATGTTTTTTTACCCCATGTTTATCCGTTACTTCTTAGGTAACTCACAAACAAAGGACAAGCGAAACAGGGAACTTTTTTCAACGAAAACATCGGAAGAGGACTGGTATTCAGGAAATAAGGCAGAAGTGAAGGGGTTTTTCATAAATTGGAATAAAAAAAGACATAACACGGATATTGTCATTTTCCGTATGTTATGCCGACTTTTGATTCATTTTAAGAAATTAATTTCATTTTTGTTTGCGTATTTTCATAAATATGTCCATCTTTGCGCCATGAATCATTCCGTTACCTAAGAAGTAACACACACCAATAAACACTGTATATCAGGATTCTAAATCACACATACAGGCCAGAACCGCACCTCTTAACGTAAGACAAATTCATCCGGTTTACCTCCGTACGCTCTTTCAGCTCAAAGCCTTTCAGATAAATCTGCGTGGTCTTGATCGACTTATGCCCAAGCGACTCGCTGATCATCTCGATAGGGACACCACGGTACTTGGCGGTGGTAGCCCAAGAATGGCGCAGCGTGTAGGAAGTGACGGGGAAGTTGAGACGCAGCCGCTTTGCCAGGGATTTCAGGCAGTAGTTGAATCTCCGGAGAGCGGACTGGTATTCACGGTAAGCTTTCTCATCCTTCCTTTTCTTATCTCCCTGAAGGATGCCGAAAAGGTAGTCGGGACAGCCGGGACGGGGAGACCGCCGGTTACGGAGCTGCTCGAGCATCTCCTGTGCGCTGTCCAGAACCTCAACGCTCATGGGAGTCTTCGTCTTGACACGATTGTAGCGCAGCACGTTGCTATCAAGAGCGGATTTCTCCAAATGGCTCAGATCGGCGAAAGACATCCCGCAGAACTGGAACATCAGAGCGGCGATAGCCTGGGTACGGCGGAGACGGTCAGAATGGGGGTCTTCATAAAGAAGCCTGCGAAGAGCGACGACGGGAAGCGCCTTTTTCTGACGAACGTCCACTCCCGTATAGACCTCATGAAACAGGCGGTGGACATAAGGAGCGCTACCCGCCTCCACACCACGATTGTAGATACTACGAAGCATACGCATATACGTGGAAATCGTATTGGGCTTCAGACCACATGCGTAAAGATGCTGTTCGTAACGGCGAAGGCGGTCACGGGTGACTTGACGGAAGGACACACTATGGACACCACAAAACTTGCTAAAAGAAAGAAGGGCGTTCTGATAGACATGCGCCGTAGAGTAGCGGCCCTCCTCGCGCAAACGGCCGATATAGATATCGGCACAACGACTAAATCCATTTTTATTCATTATTTACATCACTAGTTTTATTACAACCTACAAAGTAAGATGAATAAACACGATATCTTAGTTTTATCTTGTTTGACTATATTAAAATTACTAAAAAGCTGATGCTCACGAATCCGTAACCCCATAAAAAATGTGAGAGAAAACCTTTCAATTTTCTCTCACATTTGGAAAACAATAAAATTAAACTCACTTACTAATTGCCAATTCGTTCGCTATTGCTTTCTTTTAAAACAGCAATTGGCATCATTCTTCGTTCTTTTCAAGAGACTTCTTCTCTTAAGCAATCTAATTCTCTACCTAATTATTAATTTACTCCCCTTAAAATTCTGTCTAGCCATGGACAGTTCATCCACCTGTTATCTATTGTCTGTTTATAAATAGTTCCTTATATTTATAAGAGGAGCTTTCTTTCCTTTTTTACCAAGAAAAATAGAAGAAAAAATAGATTTAATTAAAAAACGCCTTCCAGAGCACTCTGAGAGGCGTTTTTTAATTGCAGAAATATTTCACTTCCTGCTTTATATCAAGGATAATTTCTCTTTTTTACGGTGTGGACTTCTGTTCCCGTCTATTCTAATATGACTTTCTGCCCGCTCAACTGATAATTGATTCCCAAAGAACCAAATACTTTTTTCAATGTTTCGTGCAGATCTCTCGTCAGGATGGTTCCGTTATAGTACAGTTCATTATATTTTTCACACCCTACCACTTCCACATCAAAGATATGCTGAATATCTGCTACTACATTGACCAGCGGATCATCTTCATAACCGAGTACTTCGGGCAGTTCTTCCTTTTCCTGAACAGGACCAATCTTATTCTCATCACAGCGTACACTTTCACCGGCATTCAATGTCTGTTCGCCGATTGGTGTCTCTACCTTCACTGTTCCCTCTTCACAATTGACAGTGATCGTTTTTCCTTCCTGCTCGACCAAGAATTTTGTACCTAACACCGTAACATCTCCGGCTTCCGTTCGTACAGTAAATGTTTTACCCGGAGTCACGTCAAAAAAGGCCGATCCGAGCAGATTCAGTTTACGCCCCCAAAGCCAACTCACTTTATTATAAGACAAAGTTGAGTTTTGCATCAGCTTCACAGAACTGCCATCCGGTAGCTTGTAATCGACAGCTACTGCTTCAGACGTAATCTTCTCTTCCGACAGATAGTAATAACCGCCTATTCCGAAAAGCAGGATAAACAGGGCCGCTACTCTCCAGTAGATACAACTGCTCCTAAGAACAATCAGTTTCTGTCTTCCTGCAGCGTTCGGTCTGCTTGTTAATGCATCCGCACGTTTTTCTTCACGAAATTCTTCTAACTTCCCACCAACTACAGACTTCCGTGCAAACAACTCACCTTTCAGAGGAAGTTTGCCGTCTTCCATATATTGTTCCAGAAGTTCTTTCCTATTCTCCATATCCTCACCTCAATTAAAAATCCATAAATTAGCAGCTACAGTCAACAGGAATGATTTGCTCAATCGCTCTCTCAGTCTGGATATTGCCATGTGGGTAGTATTATAAACAGTACGGGAAGTCAGTCCCATCACTTCGGCTATTTCGTCCGAATTCAGTTTTTTATAATACTTCAAGTATAATACCTCTCTCTGCTGCTTTGTCAAGCCATTTATTTCTTTCTGCAGAACTTCTAACTGCTCTCTTTCAAGTTCGGAACGGACAATCGCTGTTTCTATGTCTATCTCCAAATCGAATCTATATTCGCTTGAGTTAACTTCGTCCAATGATGTGAATACGCCATTAGCAGTTTTCTTCAACTCATTCAGCAGCATGCGTTTCAGCGCCACACACAGGTAAGCGGATATGGACTGAGGCTCGGAACAACTCTGCCTCTTCTCATACAGATAAACGAACAAAGACTGAATGGATTCAGTTACCAGATCATCATCACCGGCAATCTTCATCCCATATCCGTAAAGTAAATCCGAATATTCATTGTAGAGTTGCCGGAATGCTTCTTCATCCCCCTGCTGGATTTTCTCCCAAAATGTTGTATTCATTTCTCCTTCCCTTATTTACAGGTAACATAATTCTTCCCCTTTTACCAATTATTTTTGTTAAATTCCACCAAGCAGACTAAAATTCACTTGTGAAGTGGAATTTAATGTGCTTGAAGTCCATTTGTGCCATCTGAAGCACATAACCTGAATCGGCAAGGAATACGTCACGTCCTTCCCTGTCTTTCGCCATATATTGGTATTTACGTTTCTTGAAAGCTTCCAGCTCAGCAGGATCATCGCTTTCTACCCAACAAGCCTTGTACAAACTTACCGGTTCCCAACGGCAAGAAGCATTATACTCGTTCAGCAGACGATACTGGATAACCTCAAACTGCAACTGTCCGACCGTACCAATAATCTTGCGGCCGTTGAACTGATTGACAAACAACTGTGCCACACCTTCGTCCATCAACTGGTCGATACCCTTTGCCAGCTGTTTCTGCTTCATCGGATCGGCATTTTCGATATACTTGAACATCTCCGGCGAGAAGCTCGGCAATCCGCGGAAATGAAGCATTTCACCTTCTGTCAGCGTATCGCCAATCTTAAAGGTACCATTATCCGGCAGACCGATAATATCTCCTGCATGGGCTTCGTCAATCGTCGTTTTGCGCTGTGCCATAA
>ENA-OWPP01003210-OWPP01003210.1-human-gut-metagenome-genome-assembly--contig:-NODE-3210-length-10026-cov-11.061579_pt1 | contig 10026 bp, 6 predicted proteins | sample MGYA00248265_ERZ651848 | MGnify/ENA primary metagenome ERZ651848 (study PRJEB26924, sample SAMEA4378233) | human gut metagenome | biome: human gut; feature: human-associated habitat; material: faeces... | reverse complement strand
GCAACAGCCCGCTCTTTTTGAGCGAGGTCACGATTTCGTTGCATTTTGCATATTCTTCGCTGTCGCTGGCATACTGCTCGTCGTAGTGCAGATCCAGAATGAAGAGCTTGTTGCCGCAGAAGCCTAAGATGGTGCAGCCGTTTAAATCACGGTAGTGCGTGTCCTCAAATGCGAGAATGCGGAAGAGAAGTCCGCCTCCGTTGGCTTCATAGGCTGTTTTTTCATATACCTCGTAGGAATCCCCGTTCGAAACCATGATGAGTCTCGAAAATACCTGGGATGGAAGTTTGAATGAAAAATCGTCGGTAATTACTTTGGAGCCGGTCAGCTCGATGGAGAGGTTGTCCGGGTCCTCCTGAGAAAAACTCACAACCTGTGCGGAATAATCAGCTGCATAAGACGGCGTCACGTAGAGAGCCGCAGCCAGAGCCGCGCAGAGGAATAATTTTGATTTCATCCTGAGATCTCCTTTTAGTCTGTCTTTTTGTTCCCCTATATAGAAGATAGGCTATGGAATCCATAGCCTATCTTAAACTCCATATAAATTTATTATATCACAGACGTCTTTAAAAGTCAGCTGGAAATTTTATCCAAAATCATCCAATTCTCGAATCTTTTTTTCCTTCTGACAGGTTCTTCTGTGCGGTGGAAAGCATCAGTTTGATACGATTCAACTGATTGACTTCACTGGCACCCGGATCGTAGTCTACGGCGATGATATTCGCCTCCGGATGGCTGGCGCGCAGTTCCTTGATGACGCCTTTTCCGACGATGTGGTTCGGCAGGCAGCCGAACGGCTGGGTGCAGATGATGTTCGTCGTGCCGCTGTGAATCAATTCCAGCATCTCACCAGTCAGGAACCATCCCTCGCCGGTCTGATTGCCGAGGGAAACGTAATGCTTCGCCATCGACGCCAGATCCTGAATCCGTGCAGGCGGAAGGAAATGTGTGCTGCGTTCCAGTTCGCGGCGGCAGGTGCGGCGGAAATACTCCAGCAGGGAGATTCCCATGTTGCACAGGTGTGCGGTGGAGCGCTTGCCGCCCAGATTGTCGGCTTTGAAGTTGCTGTTGTAGAAGCAGTAAAGCAGGAAATCAAGCAGATCCGGCATTACAGCCTCGGCACCCTCGGCTTCCAGAAGCTCTACCACGTGGTTGTTTGCTAACGGGGAGAATTTTACCAGGATCTCGCCGACAATGCCAACCCTCGGTTTCTGGACATCGCGTCTCGGAAGTTCGTCGAAGTCATGGATAATACCGCGGATGTTGCGGTTAAACTCTGCCATGGATAAAGAGTGTTTCTGCAGCGATTTGATGCAGATTGCTTTCCATTTCTCATGCAGGGCATTGGCGGAACCGGCTTTTGCCTCGTATGGGCGGGTCGCATAGAGAACCCGCATGAAGAGGTCACCGTAGACAACCGCCTGCATTGCCTTGGTGAGAAGCGGCAGGGTAATCTTGAAGCCCGGATTCGTCTCCATGCCGTTGGCATTTAACGAGATAACCGGAATCTGCGTCATACCGGCGCGCTCTAAGGCACGGCGGATAAAGCCGATATAGTTGGAAGCACGGCAGCCGCCGCCGGTCTGGCTCATGATAACAGCTGTATGCTCTAAGTCGTATTTGCCGGAGAGCAGCGCATCCATGATCTGACCAACCACGATCAGGGACGGGTAGCAGGCATCGTTGTTGACATACTGCAGACCCACATCTACAGCCTTTTTACTGTCATTTTTCAGAACCTCGATCTTGTAGCCAAAGGCGCGGATGGCTGGTTCGATCAGATCAAAGTGGATGGGGGACATCTGCGGGCAGAGCAGGGTGTAGTCTTTCTTCATTTCCTTGGTGAAGACAACACGGTTGTAAGCGCTGGATACGATTTTATGGCTATAGTGTTTCTGATCCCTCACCCTCAAAGCGGCAATGAGAGAACGAATCCGGATTCTCGCAGCTCCCAGGTTATTGACCTCATCGATCTTTAATACGGTATAAATTTTGCCGGAACCGGTCAGGATATCATGTACCTGGTCGGTGGTGACGGCATCCAGGCCGCAGCCGAAGGATACCAGCTGCACCAGGTCCATATCCGGCTGGGTGGTGCAGTACTTGGCGGCCGCATACAGGCGGCTGTGGTAGGTCCACTGGTTTAGCACGGCGGTATCAAACTTTTCTTCATAGCAGCTGACGGAATCTTCCGTTACCACGGCAGCGCCCTGGCGGATGATCAGCTTATCAATGCCATGGTTGACCTCCGGATCCACATGGTAGGGGCGGCCGGCCAGTACAATAATGTGGCGGTGCTCCGCGCGGGCGCGGGCAATGATCTCGGCTCCCTTGGCGCGCACCTGGGTCATGTGGTGCTCGTACTCATCATACGCGGCATCAATGGCGGCATGTACTTCCTTAACAGGGATGCCGGGGAAATACTGGTCCAGAATGGCCGGGAAGCGCTTGGTAAAGTCCTTGCGGCGGGCCAGGTTGATGTAATCATAAATGAACTTGGTATTTTCCAGTTCCGGGCAGTTGCCGACCAGAACTTCGGGATAATAAGCAACCACGGGGCAGTTATAATGGTTATCGCCCAGGTGTTCGTCCACATTGTAGCTCATGCAGGGGTAGAACACAGCGTCCACGCCCATCTTGCACAGTTCGGCAATATGGCCGTGGCTGAGCTTTGCAGGGAAGCAGGCGGTATCGCTGGGGATGGTGGCCTGGCCTTCCTGGTACAGCTTGCGGCTGGAAACCGGGCTGACCTTGACGGTAAAGCCCAGCTTGGTAAAGAAGGTATGCCAGAACGGCAGCAGCTCATACATGTTCAGGCAGAGCGGAATGCCGATGACCCCGCGGGAATTGCCCTCGTTTTCCGGCTTATAATCCAGCAGCAGCTTGAGCTTGTAGGCGTACAGGTTCAGATCATCGTTGGTTGCCTTGCCGGTCACCGGCTTGTCGCAGCGGTTGCCGGAAATATAGCGCTTGCCATCGGCAAACACATTGATGGTCAGCTGGCAGTGGTTGCCGCAGCCGCCGCACTGGACGGTGCTGACCTTCTGTTCAAAGTGTTCCAGCTCGTCCTGGGTCAGCACGGTGCTCATCTGGCCCGCTGCGGCGCGGGCTTTGCCGTACAGCGCAGCGCCGTAAGCGCCCATCAGGCCCGCAATGTCCGGGCGGATAACATTGACGCCCATCTCTTTTTCAAAGGCGCGCAGAACCGCTTCATTATAGAACGTACCGCCCTGCACCACAATGTTGCGGCCCAGTTCTTTCGGGCTGGAGGCACGGATTACCTTATACAGTGCGTTCTTGACCACCGAGATGGACAGGCCAGCGCTGATGTTTTCAATGGAAGCGCCGTCCTTCTGGGCCTGCTTGACACTGGAGTTCATGAACACCGTGCAGCGGCTGCCAAGGTCAACGGGCTTATCGGCAAACAGGCCAAGGGCGGCAAACTCCTTGACATCATAGCCCAGTGCCTGGGCAAAGGTCTGCAAAAAGCTGCCGCAGCCAGAGGAACAGGCTTCGTTCAGGAAGATATTGCTGATGGCCCCGTCCTCGATCTTAAAGCACTTCATATCCTGGCCACCGATATCAATGATGAAATCAACGTTGGGCATAAAGTGCTTGGCGGCAGTAAAGTGGGCCACAGTTTCTACCAGGCCGCGGTCACAATGGAACGCATTCTTGACCAGCTCTTCGCCGTAACCGGTGGTGGTCACGCTGGCGATCTGCAAACCGGGGTGCCGCTGGTACAGTTTCAGCAGCGTTTCCCGCACCAAGGGCAGCGGGTTGCCCAGGTTGGGCTGGTAGCTGGTGAACAGAATATTATCATTCTGGTCGATCACCACCAGCTTGATGGTGGTGGAACCGGAGTCAATACCGATATGCACCGGGCCGCAGCCCGCGCCAAAAGGCACGCAAGGCACCGAGGCTTTCAGGTGGCGGGCATGGAAGTCCTCATATTCCTGCTTATCCTTGAACAGGGGCGGCAGGCTGATGTAAGTTGCAGTGGCGCTGTATTCATCCAGGCGGCTGGCAACCTCATTCAGATCAAACTCCTGGTCTGCATAGAACGCAGCTCCCAGCGCCACGTACAGCAGGCTGTTTTCCGGGCAGGTACCGGTCACATGCAGGGTTTCGTCAAAGCTTTTGCGCAGCACGGTGGAGAAAGTCAGCGGCCCGCCCAGGTACAAAATATTGCCCTTGATGGGGCGGCCCTGTGCCAGGCCGGCAATGGTCTGGTTGACCACAGCCTGATAAATGGAAGCCGCAATATCCCCCGCCTGTGCGCCCTGGTTGATCAGGGGCTGGATGTCGCTTTTGGCAAACACACCGCAGCGGGATGCAATGGTGTAAGTACGGGTGGATTTCTGCGCCGCCTTATCCATCTCATCTGCGCTCATCTTCAGCAGGGTGGCCATCTGGTCAATAAATGCGCCGGTGCCGCCTGCGCAGCTGCCGTTCATGCGCACTTCGGTACCGTTGGTCAGGAACAAGATCTTGGCATCCTCGCCGCCCAGCTCAATGATGCAGTCGGTACCCGGCGCCAGCTTGTTGGCGGCCACGCGGGTGGCAAACACTTCCTGCACAAAGGGCACCTTGCAGCTGTCGGCAAGGCCCATACCGGCGGAACCGGAGATTGCCAGCTTTGCTCTGCCATCCGGCAGATAGTTCTGCGCGGCGCGGTGCAGCAGCTCCTTGCCTTTTTCCAGAATATGGCTGTAGTGGCGCTCATAGGTGGAATATACGATCTGCTCTGCATCGTTCAGCACGACACATTTAATGGTAGTTGAACCGATGTCCAAACCAACTCTCATGGGGTTGACCTCCTAGGGGTATGAAAACGTTCTCCGTTTTTGAACTCTGAAAGCGGCATTCTGCACGCGGGGCTACGCCTTTTTGGAACAAGGCGAAATTCATATTATTGTACCGCTTTTCGGCAAATGATGCAAGATGAAATGCTCCCTTTGCCCTGTATTCTGGATGCAAGAATGCAGTATATAAAATAAAGATATCATAAAGTTTTGAACGTTTTTTGAACAAATTCTTTTTGTAAACGGCATTTCTTGACTTTTTCATGGTATAATGCTGTCAAAACCATCTCTGATTATTTTCAAAAGGAGTATCAATCCATGGCATCTTTGCTTTTGCCAATCATTTATCTGGCGTTTATCAGCCTTGGTCTGCCGGACGCCCTGCTGGGCGCGGCATGGCCCACCATGTACCCGCAGCTGGGGGCGCAGGTTTCCTGGGCGGGCGGCGTTTCGATGATCATTTCCGCCTGCACCATTCTTTCCGCCCTGGCGAGCGACCGCCTGAACGAGCGCCTTGGCACCGGGCGGGTCACCGCCATCAGCGTTGCCACCACGGCAGCGGCGCTGTTCGGGTTTTCCTTCTGCCATGCGTTCTGGCAGCTCTGCCTGTGGGCTATCCCCTATGGGCTGGGCGCGGGCAGCGTGGATGCAGCCTTAAACAACTATGTTGCCCTGCACTACAAAAGCCGCCATATGAGCTGGCTGCACTGCATGTGGGGTGTGGGTGCCAGCCTTGGCCCCGTTATTATGGGGCAGGCACTGGCCGGTTCCGGCTGGCAGGGCGGCTACCGCATCATTGGCATTTTGCAGGTGGTGCTGACAGTGGTGCTGCTGTTCAGCCTGCCGCTGTGGAAGCTGCCGCAGGACCCTATGGGTGGCGAGCCGTTCACCCCGCAGCACCGCAGCTTTCCGGAGCTGCTGAAAATCACCGGTGTGCCGGAAGTTCTGGTCTGCTTTTTGTGTTACTGCGCACTGGAATCCACCGCCGGGATGTGGGCCTCCAGCTACTGCACCCTGGTGCGCGGTTTGGATGCCCAGACCGCTGCCAGCTGGGCCAGCCTGTTCTATTTGGGCATTACCGCCGGGCGGTTTGTTTCCGGCTTTTTGACGATGAAGATGAGCGACCGCAACATGATCCGGCTGGGGCAGGTGTTAATCGCCCTGGGCATTCTGCTGGTTCTGCTGCCTGCCGGGAACAACGTGCTGTTTGTGGGCCTGATTTTGATCGGCTTGGGCTGCGCCCCTGTTTACCCCTGCATCATCCACGAAACGCCGGTCAATTTTGGCCGGGAGCTGAGCATGTCGATGACGGGGTTACAGATGGCCTTTGCTTATGTGGGCTCCTGCCTGGCCCCGCCGCTGTTCGGCCTGCTGGCACAGAACGTTACCCCCAGGCTGTACCCCTGGTACCTAGCCGTTGGGCTGGTGGTCATGGTCATCATGTCTGAAAGTCTGCACGCCAAAAAGGCCGCCGAGCACCGTTAAGCATGCTTAGCGCAGCAAAACCGCATAAACTGTCGCAAAACGCTGCGCAGACCCTTGCCTTTTGCTTTGCCGGGATTGTATAATAAAAACAAAGCTATTGTCGTTTTTTGTGTGATACCAGAACTGAACAGGAGGGCTGTTTTATGCGTTGCTCCATCTGCGGCGGCCATCTGACCAACCAGCGCTGTGATGACTGCGGAATGATTTTTCCCCCTGAGGACCGCTATACTCTGCACCATACCGAGGATCCCAACTGCCCCTCCCACGTTGAGCCGGGGCAGAAAGCCCGTCCGGTCTCGCTGGCGGTGGATTACGCCCGCCACCGGGCCGAAAGCGCACCGCGCCCCCAGCCGTCCCAGCGGCCTACCAAGCCAACTTACCAGAACAGCAATTCCGGCAGGCGCAAGGGCTCCCAGATTCCCGGCCTGATTATTGCGCTGGTCTGGGTCGTGATCTGTTTGATGATCAGCTTCGCCAATATGAGATAAACTGGTTTCATTGTCTCCTATCTCTGCTTTTTAGTGAAGTGCGCTCCCACGGAATGTCTTTGAAAATTCAAAGGCAACACCGCACAATTCCCGCCTTGCGGCTTAAGCACCGCTCCGGCAGCTGCGGCACGGCATCTGCGTTGCCAAAATGCTCGATAAGACATCCAGTATTATCTGCGCTTTTGGCTTGGCATCTGCCGCACCTCGCTCGCCGTATCGGCACTTAGAATTATGCGGTATTGCCTCAAGTCTGCTTTTTTATTTTCTGCCAACGAAACCAAAAGCCCGCCGAGCACCATAAAAAATGCTCTGCGGGCTTTCGCTATATCTTTATATACCGGATTTTTTTCTCAATTTAACGTCTTCCCAAAGAACTCCAGCTCCGGGCGGATGGTGGCCATCAGGTCATCGAACTGGTCCGGGGTCAGGCTCTGGGCTCCATCGCTCTTGGCTCGGGCGGGGTCGTTGTGCACCTCGATCATCAAGCCGTCTGCACCGACTGCCACCGCAGCTTTGGCCAGGCTGGGCACCATAAAGGCGATGCCCGCGGCGTGGCTGGGGTCAATCACAACCGGCAGATGGGTCATCTTTTTCAGCATGGGCACGGCGGAAATATCCAGCGTGTTGCGCATGCTGGTTTCAAAGGTGCGGATGCCGCGCTCGCACAGCACAACATTGGGGTTGCCCTCTGCCATAATATACTCGGCGCTCATCACCAGCTCTTCCAGCGTGGCGGAAAGGCCGCGCTTGAGTAGAACGGGGATGTTGGTGCGGCCAACAGCCTTAAGCAGTTCAAAGTTCTGCATGTTGCGCGCGCCGATCTGGATCATATCCACGCCGGTTTCCTCAAACAGGGGGATATGCTCGCTGTTCATCAGTTCGGTCACAATGGGCTGGCCGGTCTGGCTGCGGGCATGGGCCAGCAGTTCCAGACCCTCGGCACGCAGCCCCTGGAAGCTGTAGGGGCTGGTGCGCGGCTTGAATGCGCCGCCGCGCAGGATGCTGGCCCCCGCGGCCTGCACACGCTGCGCCACAAAGGTGATCTGCTCCTTGCTTTCCACGCTGCAGGGACCCGCCATCACGGCAAAATGGCCGCCGCCAACCTTGATTTTCTTATCACCCACTTCCACCACGGTATCGTCCGGGTGGAACTTGCGGTTTGCCTTTTTGTAAGGCTCCGAAACACGGCGGCAGGTTTCCACCACCGGGTTTGCCAGCACCCAGCTTTCGCTCAGCGCCTTGGTATCACCAATCAGGCCCAGAATGTGGGTATCGCTGCCCATAGAATCGTTGATCTGGTACCCCATCGTCTGCAGTTCGTTGCAGAAAGCTTTGACCTTTTCATCCGGGGCATGCTGTTTTAATACGATGATCATGACATATTCTCCTCTATTTCTTATCCGCTTTACGGTAATTCTTTTATCCTTTAACGCTGTATAGTTTAGCACGTTAAAGCGCTAAAGTCAACCCCTGTTTTGACATTATTTTGCCCGCGGCGTATAATAAGGCTGTATTTGCAACGTGTTCCGTAAAATAATCGGAGCACCGTATTTTCCGGCACATACAGAGAAAGAGGTATTTTTACCATGGGTAAAGAAGCAAAAACCAACGCCATGCGCATGCTGGAGCGTGCCAAGGTGAATTATACATCGCACGAATATCCCCACGAGGAAGGCCAGGCTGTGGACGGTGCCCATGTGGCGCAGCTTACCGGCCAGGACCCTGCCAAGGTGTTTAAGACCCTTGTCACCCAGGGGGCAGACCGCAACTATTACGTGTTTGTTGTGCCTGTTCTGGCGGAACTGGATCTGAAGAAAGCCGCCAAGAGCGTGGGCGTGAAAAGCGTTGCCATGATTCATGTGGCAGACATCAACAAGGTAACCGGCTACATCCGCGGCGGGTGCAGTCCCGTTGGCATGAAAAAGCAGTTTGCCACCGTGTTTGACGAAAGCTGCCTGGCCCAGCCCACCATCCTGGTTTCCGGCGGGCGGATCGGCACCCAGATCGAATGCGCCCCGGCAGACCTTGTTAAAGTAACCCGCGGCAAAACCGCCGCCATCACCGCGGAGAACGCCTGATGATGCGGCTGGATAAATACCTGTCCGAGCGGCTGGGTATCCCCCGCGGGGAAAGCCGTAAGCTGGCCGCCAAGGGCCGCGTGACGGTGAACGGCGTGCTGACCAAAAAGGCTGATACTCAGATCGAGGAAGCCACTGCCGAGGTTGCCGTGGACGGCAGACTGTTGGCCGGGGCTTACCAGAAATACGTTTACCTGATGCTGAACAAACCGGAGGGCGTTGTGAGCGCCGCGCAGGACAAACGCGATACCACCGTGGTGGATCTGGTAAAAGATGCGTTCCCCCGCCGACAGCTATTCCCCGCCGGGCGGCTGGACAAAACCAGCACTGGCTTTGTGCTGCTGACGGATGACGGCACGCTGGCGCATGACATCCTTGCGCCGGGCCGCCATGTGCCCAAGCAGTACCTTGTTACGCTGGATACCCCGCTGACCAACGCGATGCGGGTCGGCTTTGCCGCCGGGGTCACATTGGCAGACGGCCAGACGCTGGCCCCTGCCGAGGTGAAGCCCGCCGGAGCTGACCCCTGTGTGGTGCGGGTCACGCTGCACCAGGGGGTCTACCACCAGATCAAGCGGATGTTCGGCGTGTTTGACGCCGGGGTGAACGCCCTGCACCGGGAAGTCATCGGCCCCGTTGCGCTGGATGCTGCCCTTGTTCCCGGCCAGTGGCGGGAGCTGACCGCAGAAGAAGTAAACGCCCTGCGCGCCGCCGCCAAACCGAAAAATTGAATTTCATTTTATTATCAGCTCACAAACACACCCCGGCCCCGTGCGCATCTTGCACCGGGCCGGGTTTATTTTTAATTAAAAAAGAATAGAGAATAATGAATAATGGTTGTGTGACGCCCGCGGCGTCACATTTTAACTAAGGTGTATCTGAAAACAAAGAAAATGACGGATATTTCGCAAACACAAGCAGAATTTAAGGCAAAGAGCCGCCGGAATCCTTTGTATATTCCAAGGCTTTTTAACGCAAAATCTCGCTGCGTTTGTAGAAATAGACGATATTTTCGACGTTTCAGATACACCCCAGGCCAGCTGCTCCGGCAAAAGCATTCCGGCCAGAGCAACGGACCTGTTTTATTTGCGCCGCCGCGGGCGGCGCACCGACATTATTCTTTAGGCAATACCGCATAATTCTAAGTGCCGATACGGCGAGCGAGGTGCG
>ENA-OWPP01003209-OWPP01003209.1-human-gut-metagenome-genome-assembly--contig:-NODE-3209-length-10027-cov-5.860008_pt1 | contig 10027 bp, 10 predicted proteins | sample MGYA00248265_ERZ651848 | MGnify/ENA primary metagenome ERZ651848 (study PRJEB26924, sample SAMEA4378233) | human gut metagenome | biome: human gut; feature: human-associated habitat; material: faeces... | reverse complement strand
CCCACCTTGTAACCGAGCTTGGCTAATGAGATGGCGAGGTTGGCGGAGACGGTGCTTTTGCCCACGCCGGAGCCGGCAAAAATGCCGATGCGCTGTCCCTTTCCGATGGTCAGCATGCTGTCAATGGCCTTGACGCCGAACTCCATCCGCTCCCGGATGGGAGGGCGGGTCATGGGGTTGATGTAGTGGTTGTTCTCCACACAGAACAGCGTGCCGCCCTGAAAGGGGCCCTTGCCGTCGATGGGCTGCCCCAGTGCATTAATCACCCGCCCCTTCAGGAAGGGGCCCATGCGCAGGCTGAGCCTCCGCCCGGTGTTGCGCACAAAATTTCCCGCAGAGATACCGCTCATGTCTGAATAGGGCATCAGCAGGATGTGATCGTTTTTGAACCCCACCACTTCAGCAGGCACCTGTTTGCCGCTTTCGCCGTTGTAAATGCGGCAGATGTCGCCCACGGCTGCCCGGCCGCCCGAGGCCTCGATGGACATGCCCACGATGTTTTCCACCTTGCCCGTGCGGCTGACGGTCTCGGTGTTCTGCACTTGGCGGATCAACGGTTCAAACACGAAGCACTCTCCTTATCTCCAGTGTCAGCGCAGCGGGATCTCGGCCAGCTGATCCCGGATGTTGGAAAGCTGGGTGCCCGCGCTGGCGTCAATGATCTCATCGGGCATCTCGATGATGCACGTGCCCGACTCGTCGTCGGCAATGGGGATGATCTTCACATGGTCGGACACCGCCGCCAGGGCGGTGGTCAGCGAGGGGGGCAGCTGGGCCGTGCCTTTCAAATCGCAGCCCGCGATATAGACGTTGACCCACTCCCGGCGCTTCAGCTTTTCTGTGGCGTGGAGCACCATGCGCATCACCACATCGCTGCTGCTTTTCAGGCTCACATGGATGATCTTTTCCGCCGTGGCCAAGGCCAGGTCCCGCATTTCCTCGGCTGTGGCGTCCAGCATGGCCTCCCTGGCCCCTGCCGCCTCTTCCAAAAACTTCTGGATCTGCTGCTGCATCTGCTGCTGCTTGAGCATCTGGCCGCTGCCGTTAGAAAAGCCGCGGCGTGCGCTGTAACCCTTTGCCATCGTTGTTGTCTCCTTTTATTTTACTGTAAAATTGTCGAATTTACTGCCCATGCGCAGGAGGTCCTGCATCTTGTCTCGCTTTTTCGCGCCCGGGCGCTCGCCCACGAGGAAGCGAACGCGGATCTCCCGTCCGACTGCGCGGGACGTGACCTCCTGCAAAACGTCCGTCACGACCTTCTGGTCGAGCATGGACTTCTGCACCTCGGTCGAGCAGTAGACGGTGAGAAGGTCATCCTTCACATCCCCCTGCGCCATGCCGATGAACGCGCGCTTATCGGGCGTCAGGCGGTTTTTGTAGCTCTCCATGAGCTGGTAGAAAATCTCATCATCGCCACTCTCGCCGCTTGCAGGCGCTTCCTGCGCAGGCGCGGGTGCTGCTGCTATCTTTGGCGCTGCGGCCTTCGGTGCGGGTGCGACCGGCTCGCCGTAGGGCGGCGGTGCGTCGTAGTCATCGGGAAGCGGCGGTTCGTCCCACGGAAGCGGCGCTTCCTCGGCGGGCTTTGCGCTCTCCGCGCTCGCTTCCGCGGCCTTTTGCGGTGCGGGAGCGAGCTTTTGCGCCGTCGCGGGAGCAGGTGCGCTCGCCGGTGCAGATGCGGGATGCTTCGCTGCGAACTGCACGCCCGCGGCGATCTGCTCTTCGAGCCGCGCGATGCGCGCGCCGAGCGCCGCCAGGTCGCCGGAGAGTGTTTCGTCGCAGAGCTTCAGAATGCAGAGCTCTGCGTCCGTGCGGCGGTTTACGCTGAACTGGAGCTGCGCCGCCGTCTCCTGCAAGATCGTACAGAGCTGGATGAAGCGTGCGCTCGTCCCCTGCGCGCGCAGGTTTCGGAGCGTTGCGGCGTCATAAGCGCCGCTGAGTAAGCTCTCGCCGCCCTCCCCCGCCGTCGCGCTGATGACCAGCTCGCGCGAGAGGGTCGAGAGCTCGCCGAGCACCGCGCCCACATCCTTACCACCGTCGTAGAGCTTGCCGAGAAGCTCGAGTGCCCCGCGCGCATCGCGCGTCAGGATCAGCGACATGAGCTGTGCGGTCTGCACATTTCCGGCCAAACCCAGCGCGTCGAGCACGGCGTTCGCGTCGATCGCGCCGCCCGCGGCCGCGCACTGGTCAAGAAGGCTCAGCGCGTCTCGCAGCGCGCCGTCCGACAAGCGAGCCAACAGCGCTGCGCCGTCCTCCTTTAAGTCGATATTCTCCTGCCCCGCGATGTAGTTGAGCCTGCCTACAATGTCTTTCGGCTGGATGCGGCGGAACGAAAAGCGCTGGCAGCGCGAGAGAATGGTCGCGGGCACCTTGTGCAGCTCCGTCGTCGCCAGAATGAACATCAGATGCTCGGGCGGCTCCTCCAAAATTTTGAGCAGTGCGTTGAACGCGGGCGTCGAAAGCATGTGGACTTCGTCGACGATATACACGCGTTTTTTTACCTGCGCGGGCGAATAGATCGCCTCGTCACGCAGCGCGCGCACGCTGTCCACGCCGTTGTTCGACGCCGCGTCCAGCTCGACCACGTCGAGCAGCCGCCCGCTCTCGATGCCGAGGCAACTTGGGCAGCGGTTGCAGGGGTTGCCGTTTTCCGGGTGCTCGCAGTTGACCGCGCGCGCGAGTATTTTGGCGCAGGTCGTCTTGCCCGTGCCGCGCGTGCCGGTGAAAAGATAGGCATGCGACAGTCGCCCCTCCGCCACCTGGCGCTGCAAGGTCTCGGTGATATGCTCCTGACCGACCACGTCGGCAAATGTTTTGGGACGCCACTTGCGGTAAAGCGCCTGATACATCCGCAGCCCTCCCTTACAATAGAAATACTCCCCCGTATACAGCTGCGGAACCGGCGTCCTTGCGGCACATGGATGGTCCCGCTTAATGCTGCTCGGTTCCCCGCCTGACATGGTTCGCAGGTACCCATTGCGCAAGACCGGTTCCGCAGCTGTATGCGGAGGAGTTGTTGAACAAATGGTATTCTACTATATTTCAGAAAAAATATCAACAGAAAAATGAAAAAGGGGCTTCACAAATTCAAAAAAGTGTGTTATGATAATCCGCGCTGGGAGACCGGCATTGCTATTTGGGCCTGTAGCTCAGTTGGGAGAGCGTACGGTTCGCATCCGTAAGGTCGTGGGTTCGAATCCCTTCAGGTCCACCAAAAAATAAGAGACACGCGAAAGCGTGTCTCTTATTTTTTTGGTTCGCTCATTTCATTCGTTCACCCCAAGGGTAATTAAAATGCTCGGTGGAAGTGAATCCCACCTCCGCCAAGATTTTGCTGCGCAAAATGCTTGCATGGCGCAAATGCGCCGGTGTAGGCCGTCTCGGGCGCGATCTCGAAGAGGTCGCCGCCGGTCACACCGGCAAGGGTCTTGGCAAGCTTCGCGGTCTGGCCGCTGGCGGAAAAATAGGCAACTAAGGTTTTCATTCTACTGCACTCCTATCTGTTGAAATTTCTCACTGTTTCGCTTCCGGAAGGACCTCGTTGATGCAGGAAAGTGCATACGGCGGCGGCCAGCGGCCGCTGGTGCGGAGCAGAACGGCCGCGGTGCGGTCTGAGTAACAGCCGCCACTAACAACTTGATGTAGTCCAGATATTCTCCATAATGGTGGTATCCGCAACAGCGGAAATTCACTATTAGGAGGGTAATGGATGTTAGACTACAAGGACATCATTACAAAACATTGCGCATTGGGGATGACTGGTAGCGCAATTGCCGAAACCCTCGGCGTCAGCAAATCGGGGGTAAATGACTTTCTGCGTGCATTCAAGGCGTGCAAAGATTTGAAGTATCCGCTGCCCAAGGGAATCACCAACTACGGCATTGCTGCGGTCGTCTATCCACGGAAACCTACCACTCATGTTGGACGGGATGTCTCCTATGAACTGCCGGATTACGAGGCGGTTTCAAAGGATATGTCTTCCCGGAAGAACATGACCCTCAAGGTTCTCTGGAATCGGTATGTGAAGAAGTGTCGGGACAGCGGTCTAAAGTTCTACTCGTATCGGCAGTTCTGTGAGAACTACGCCAAGTGGTGCGAGGAAAATAAGGAGACTCTGCATTTCAATGCCGTCATTGGCCAGAAGATGGAAGTGGATTTTGCCGGGAAAACCTTTCAGATGGTAGATCCGCTTACCGGTGAGGTAGTGGAGATCGTTGTCTTCGTAGCAGTTCTTCCGTATTCCCAGTACATTTATGCCGAGGGAATGGTCTCCACCAAGGAGCCTCAGTGGATTGCCGTCAACAACAATGCCCTGGCATACTTCGGCGGCGTTCCGGCGCTGGTCATCTGCGACAACTGCAAGCAAGCCGTTATTGCCAACCGGGACTGGATCGCCCCGGAGTTGAACAAGGATTACGCAGAATGGGCTGAGCACAACCACACGGTTATCCTGCCTGCCAAAGTTAAGAAACCCAAGTACAAGAGTTCCGTGGAGAATGCCGTTGGCATCTTGGAAAAGGGATTCTTTCACGACATGGAGGAGATGGACTACTTCAGTTTGGAGCAGTTCAACCGAGACCTCTGGAAGCATCTGGACAAGCTCAACAGCGCTCCTTTTACCAAGAAACCTCACAGCCGGCGCTATTATTGGGACGAGGAGCGCCGAGAGTTAATGCCGCTGCCTCCTGTACCGTATGAATACATGGAGCGCAGGACGGCCAAGGTTTCCTCGGATTACCATGTTCGCTTCGACAACGCTTATTACAGCGTAGACCGAGCCTATCTGCACAAAGAAGTCCTCATCCGGGCATCTGCTGCCACGGTGAAGATTTTCTCCAAAGAAGGGGCATTTATCTGCGAATGGCCCAGAGCCACCGCCAAGAGTCAGTGGTCTACGGATCCAAATCATCTCCCGGCCAACTACAGGGAACTTTCCGAGTGGAACGGGACCTATTTCATCCGGAAGGCCATGACCATTGGCCCCAACACCGAAGCGGTGATTAAGCGTATTCTTGCCAGCCGCAAACTGGAGGTACAGACCTACCGGATGTGTCAGGGTGTTCTGAGTTTCACCAGAAAATACAGCAAACAGGCGCTGGAAGAGACTTGTGCTCAGGCTTTGGAACTGGGAAAGGTGAATTACACTTTTATTAAAAATACAATTCCTGTTGTTGCTGAAGATCTTGGTGTTTCCGGCTACAACACCAGGGCAAATGAAGAACGCAACAAGGGTGCTTTCGTTATGGACGCCGAGTCCATGGACATTGACCGGCTTCTCTCCCGCAGCCAGAGCCTGGCCCAGTCCAAAGGGAAGGGCGGTGACAAATAATGCTCACCGGAAAAGCTCTTTTTAACACCCTTCTGGCTGAACTAAACGAAATGGGACTGCCCGGTATGTCTGCCACGCTGGACGAAATGTACCGGTCTCCTGATTTTCTGGAACTCGACCCGTTGATGGCGATTGCCACCCTCGTGGAGCCGGAGTACCAGAAGAAGATGAACAAACGCATCCAGAGCCGTCTGCGCAGCGCACATCTGCGAGGGTGTCCGCAGGAACTCACCAACTGTGTTGATTCAGCCGAGCGTGAGTACCTGCCCCGTGGAATTACCGAAACGCTGTCCACGCTGGACTTCATTGACTCTGGCCTGAACGTGTGTATCCTGGGCCCCTCTGACAGCGGCAAATCCTATCTGGCCAAGGCACTGGGCATTGTTGCCTGCAACAACTACAAGGTGGAATACCACCATTGCGAAACTCTTCTGGAAACTCTGGTAGCGCTCAAGGCGCAGGATTATTCCAAGTACCAGAAACGACTGAAGAAGATTTGCGGTGCTGCTCTGCTCATCCTGGACGACTTCCTGCTGCACACCATTACAGACGAACGCGAGGTGAAGGTCCTGTTTGAAATCTTGGAGAAACGATGCGAGATTAACCTAAGCACCATCATCTGCTCGCAACGGGAACCGGCCAGTTGGAGCTCCATGATCCTCAATGACGAGGTGTCTGCCAACGCCATCCTAAAGCGGGCAACAAAGCACTACACCGTGGTGATTAAACCTAATATAACTGACTAATTTCGGCCGCTGCTTAAACCGCACAGTGGCCGCTGGACCACCGCACCAACGGCCGCTGTGTGCCGCAGAATGCAAGGAAAGCGCGTTGAGCGTGCGCGGGAAGCCGATATACGGCAGGCACACCGTGAACGCCGCGAGCAGGACCTCCTTCCCGTTGCCGACGGTGGCGTTTCCGCCGACGTGGGCCTTGACCTGCCCTTCGCAGCCGCCCTGAGAAGCGAGGATTGAGAACGTCAGCAGCTCGCGCTCGTGGATGGGCAAAAACTTTCTCGTATAAAAATCGCCGAAGCAGTAGGCGGAGAGATAGTCCTGAATGTTCTTCTGGTTCTCCGGCGCGGCGGCGCGCATCGCGTCGATGTGGTCGCCGAAGATCAACTTCTGCGCCGCGATGCCATCTAAAAGGCGGCTCTCCTCCGTCACGGTCTGGCCGCTCGTGAGCGGCAGGACGATGCCCTTTTCGGCGAACACGGCGCACACCGCGGGGGAACCGCGCAAAAAAGGAGCATTCTTTCGAATGCCCCTTTTTTTACATAAGGTTGGCAAAAATCGACGCGCCGACGCCCGTCAGAAGGCCCGCCACGACGATGGACAGGCTGCTCATCGCGCCCTCGACCTCGCCGATCTCGAGCGCCTTGGCCGTGCCCAGCGCGTGCGCGGCCGAGCCAATGCTCACGCCCTTGGCGATGGGGTCGGTGATGCGGAAAAGCCTGCACACCGAAACTGCGATCACGTTGCCGAAAATGCCGGTGATGATGATCATGGCGACCGTCAGCGTCACGTAGCCGCCGAGCTCTTCGGAAATGCCCATGCCGATGGCCGTCGTGATGGACTTAGGCAGAAGCGTCACGTATTCCTCGTGTGTAAGATGAAAGAGCCTGCTCATCACAAACACGCTGCAAAGCGTCGTGATAACGCCGGAGAGAATACCGGCGAAGAGGGCCTTCCAGTTGCTCTTCAGAAGCGATAGCTTTTCATAAAGCGGCACGGCGAGGCACACGGTCGCGGGCGTGAGCAGGTAGCTCAAATACTTCGCGCCCTCGTAGAACGTGTCGTAGCTGATGTGCGCCGTCAAAAGCACCGCAATGGTCAGCACCACCGAGATGAGCAGCGGGTTGAAGAGTGCGAACTTGAACTTTTTTTGCAGCAGCACGCCGATGCCGTAGGCAGCAAGACTGACAGAGACGCCGAAAAAGACGGACTGTTCAAAAAATGTCATTTCTTCTCCGCCCCCTTCTTGCCCTTTTTGAGTACCGCCTGCGTCACAAGGCCGGACACGGCCATAACGACGATCGTTGTCACCGTGGCAATGACGAGATAGGCGACAAGATTCGCCTGAATGACATCCCACGAAGCCATCAGCCCCACGGCGGGCGGAATGAACATGATGGGCATGATCTCAATGAGAAAGCAGGCCGTGTCGTGCACATCACTGAGCTTGATGATGCCGAGCATCAGGCAGAGAAACATCAGCACAAGGCCGTAGATGCTCGCCGGAACGGGCAGAGGCAGAAAATAATTCAGCAGCTCCCCAACAAGCGAGACGATGAGGATGATGCCGAACTCCTTGACATATTTCATGATTTTTCCTCTCTTTGTGTGTTGGTTTTCATTGTACGGCGCGCACTTTCCCCTGTCAATCGACGAACGGGCGGGATTCCGCCCCGCTGCGCGGCTTTTTCTTAACAAGGTGTATAAAGGCGGCGCAAACGCCGCGCTTTCGCCGCCCGTGTGCAAAATCCCATCTTCTGCAAAAAATCGTCGTCCGCTTTGCACAGAACAGCCCGCGCGGATTTGGTCGAAGCGCCGAACTTGCAGTTTTTTCTCCAAAAGGCGAGAAAATGCGCGCTTTTTTTACGTCTAATGAGATAAAAGCCGATGCTTCGCCGCCGCTCTCTGCCGGGGCGGCGAAGCGCCGAGCGGAAAATTCATACAGGGAGGATAACACCATGCAGATATCCACACAGTCGCGCAAAAGACTTTTGTTCGCCGCGCTCTTCCTCGCAATTCTCGTCCCTCTTTTCTTCACCCTCGAAATCCGCGCGCAGCTGCCGCTCCTCGGTTTCGAGGGCGGCTCGCCCCTGATCGACTGGGTGCATCAGAATACGACTGGCAGCGGTTTCTTGCGGAAAGTGACCGGGGACGCCACCTTTTACAGCCTTGTGCTCCTTGCGAAGGACTCTCGCCTCGGGGCGCTGCTGTTTTTCCAGAGCATCGTCTGTGCTGCGATCACGCTCGTTCTGCTCTGGCTGACGCTGTACTGCAAAAGGTCCTATCTTGCGCCGTTTACGGTCGCCTACACGATTTTGTCCGCGCTCATTTTCTTAGCCACCATGGGCGACTACGCCATCAATTCGCAGGTGGAGGAATCCTGCGTCCTGATGCTCTGGGGCTCTTATCTGCGGGAGGGGCGCGGCCTCGGCTCAGTACTCGTCTATCTGACTGTCGTAGGCTGCTATTTTGTCAGCCTTGCGCGCAGCCGCAGGGCGGCATAAGGCAATCCCCGACTTTTCCACAGCAAAGAAAAACGGCGCGGTCTCCCGCGCCGTTTTTTGCTTTTCCGTTTTCACATCAGCGTCATATAGCTGACGCCGTCGAGCGCTTCAAGCGCCTGGATCTCCTCGTCCAGCGTCGTTTTGCCGTTCACCCAGAGGGTGAACGTGCCGCACACGGGGCCGCCGCTCTTCTCCTGCGTCTCGCTGAAGAGGTTCAGGTCCCAAATGTAGTGTCCGTGGCCCTTTACCTGGCGGATGATCTGGCCGACTGTGCTCTTTTTCTCCATCTCGAAATACACCGTGGAGACGCGCTGCGTCTTGCGGATGCGAAGGTCCACGCGCCGCAGCACTTGCATCGCAAGGAAGATGAACGCATAGCAGATGATGCCGCCTGCGTAAAAACCCGCGCCGAACGCCGTGCCGATGATGGCGACCGCCCACAGGCCCGCCGCGGTCGTCAGGCCGCGCACCTCCTGATTGCGCGTCACTAAGATCGTGCCCGCGCCGAGAAAGCCCAGCCCCGTGATGACCGAGGCCGACATGCGCACAAGGTCCGTCTCGCCGATGCCGGCAACAAAGATATTCGTCATCATCACGAGCGCCGAAGCATCGCTCACGATGATATACGTCCGAAAGCCCGCCGCCTGATTGTGCCGCTCGCGCTCAAAGCCGAGCGTGCCCGCGCAGAACGTGGAGAGCAGGATGCGCACCACGATCGAGAGCACCGTGATATCTGCGAGCTGCTGAGAGATCGCTGCCATAGGATCTATTCCTCACTTTTTGCAAAAAACTGGAAATACCCGCACAGCAAACTATGCCTGCCGCGCAGGAAAGATACCTTTCCGCCGCAGCCTCAGTCGCTCGCCTTTTTGAGCTCGACGTTTTTCTCGTAGGCCACGGTCACGGCGTCTAACACCGCCGCGCGCATGCCGCGCTCTTCGAGCGTGCGCACGCCCTGGATCGTCGAGCCCGCGGGCGAGCAGACGCTGTCCTTGAGCGTGCCCGGGTGCTGGTTCGTCTCGAGCACCATCTTGGCCGTGCCGAGCATCATCTGCGCGGCATACTGGATCGCCGACGCGCGCGGCAGGCCGCACGCGACGCCGCCGTCGGCCATCGACTCTAAGAAGATCGCGGCAAAGGCCGGGCCGCAGCCCGCGACCGCCGAGCCCGCGGCATGCAGTTCCTCCGCCAGCGGGAAGAGCTTGCCCGCGGGCGCCATGTAGCGCAAAAACGCCTCCTGCTGCGCCTTGTCGCAGTTGCCGCTGCACGCATAGAAGATCACGCCCTCGCCCACGGCGGCGGGCATGTTCGGCATGATGCGGATGACGGGATAGTCCCCGCCCGCAAGCTCCTGAATGCGCGCGATGTCCGGTCCCGTGACCATGCTGATGAGCACCGGCGCGCTCTTGCGCTCCTTGAGCGCCGGGGCGATGCCCTTGAGCACGTCCACGATCATCTGCGGC
>ENA-OWPP01003206-OWPP01003206.1-human-gut-metagenome-genome-assembly--contig:-NODE-3206-length-10031-cov-15.878809_pt1 | contig 10031 bp, 6 predicted proteins | sample MGYA00248265_ERZ651848 | MGnify/ENA primary metagenome ERZ651848 (study PRJEB26924, sample SAMEA4378233) | human gut metagenome | biome: human gut; feature: human-associated habitat; material: faeces... | reverse complement strand
GGCCTCTTGAACCCCATTCAAGCGCGCTACCAAAACTGCGCTACACCCGGATATCTGCAAGCGGTTATCGCTCACAGCTCAATTAGTATACTTGATTCAGGGTGTTTTGTCAAGCTTTTTCTGCCAGGTTTTTGCAAATAAATTTTCAAAACTCCGGCTCGTTTTCCTGCAGCGGCTGATCCCTTGCGGGAAATGTTTCAAATTCAACAGTGGCAAGTGCAATTGCAAACACACTCTCGGCACCGGCTGCCAGCAGCGCCTGTGTGCAGGCTGCTGCCGTGGCACCGGTAGTGATCACATCGTCTACCAAAAGCACCTTTCTGCCCTCCACAAGTTCCGTGTCCGTCACCCGGAAGGCACCCGCCACATTGGCAAGGCGCTGCTCAAAGGGCAGGCCCGCCTGATGCCGCTTTGCACGAGTGCGGCCCAGTGCTTTCGGGTACAGCGGTATCCCCAGTGCGCGGGCCAGCGGCACCGCCATGAGCTGCGGCACATTGTAGCCGCGCACTCTGCCGGATACCGGTACGGGAACGATGCAGTCGTACCCAAGGGACATGCCTTCCACAAGCTCCGGCACCGGTTCTGCACCGGCCATATGCATCTCGCTGCCAAAGGCCAGCTTTGCCAGCCAGAGGCCCAGCTCCACCGCCGCCCACGGTGCAGCATGGTATTTTGTATGCAGGATGCCGCGCCGCACACAGCCCTCATACCGGAACGGTGCTGCTGCACCGGTCAGTTCCCCTAAATAATGCTGAGAAGCGTCCAGCCGCATTCCCGGCTTCCTGCGCAGCTCTTCCAGCTCCGCGGCACAATCCGGGCAGACAGGCACACTGCCCAGCACCCGATCACAAAACGGGCAGCGGCGCGGATACACCAGCTGTCTTGCCCCGCGCAGAATGCGGCGCGGGACGCTGTAATAATCCATCAGTCCTTTTTGACGGCCACGATCACACGCACGCGCTTGCCCGCAGCACAGCCAAAGTTATCGTACCAGCCGGTCAGGTAGTAGCCCTCCGAGTTGACCTCGGTCAGCTTGGTGGCGTAGTACTGACCCTTGTACCACAGATACACCTGTGCGTCGTCCGCCATCTCAAAGCGGGTGCCGTTGCTCATGACCGACGCTGCACCCACCTGATCGATCTTCATGGGCATGAGCTGGACCATCGTCCGCACGCTGCCGGTCGTCTCTCTGCGGGCTGCAACACCACCTACCAGCACCGGATATTTGACGTTGGTGGTGAAAGCTACCTGCGAACCATTGACATAGCACACATAGGTAGCACCGCCGCCAATATAGCGGAAGATGGACGCATACGGTTCGCCTACAAGGCTGCCCACCTGCCGCAGACCAAGGCTGAGCAGGCTATCCGTGTTGGCTGTGATCTTCTGCCACAGAGTGGAGAGGATGTCGCCGTTGATCACACCCCACAGCACTTCGCTGGTGGTGGGCACCAGAACATCCTTCAGGTCGTCCACGATCTTATCCTGCGTATCCGTGCTGTCGCTCTTGCCGGTGGAAATGATCTTGGCCAGCGTCTGCAGTTCCGAGTAGTTGACTGCCACATTCTTGATATCATCCAGCACGCCGTAGGTCCACAGGTCGCCGGTGACATCATTCAGGATCAGGCGGTCGATTTCGCCCTTCTCATTCAGCGTATAGTAGCGGACGTTCAGAAGATTCAGGTCTGTCCCCGCTAGGCGGCTGGGACGAACCGTCCCAGCCACACCCTCCGCAGTTGTATCCAGAATCTGTACATCGTCGGCAAGGGCATAGCTGCCCAGTGCCGTTGCATCTGCATTGACCTTGCCGGTAACGACCTTGTTCTCGATGCCGCTCACGGACTCGCCTTCCGGTGTTACGCGGATCTCTACCAGCCAGCCCTTGGGGTAGTTCAGGCTTTTGTCCACATTCACAGTGCGCTGAACACCATCGGTGCACATGACAGCCACACGCTGCAGCACATCCGCGCCGTTATCTTCCACAAGGCTGCGGGCTGCGCCCTGCACCACGCCGTAGAACACCTCGTCGGCCTCTGCGCCGGTAATAACATCCGCCGCCTCATTGTTCATGCCCAGCAGCAGAGTGACCACTTCGCCCACGCCGCCGCCGTTCAGGCTGGACACCTTGGAAGCCACCGCTGTGCTGCCCAGCTGATAGCTGGTGCCTGCCACGGTAACCGCCGTGGGTGCGCTGGCGCTGGGCGAAACGGCAGTGATGCGGCCTGCTGCTTTGCGGGTGTAGATCCATACAGTCTGCAGACTTTCGCTGTAATAATACACATCGTAGCGGTTCAGTTCTGCAGAAGCCGAGACCTTATCGTTGCGGTAAATGCTCACCGGCGTAAAAGGCAGCTGGGTGCCTTCCGCTGCCACAAAGGGTCCCTTCAGGCTCTTGAGCATTACCGTGGAGGTGTCCACCTGACCGTTCGAAACCGTAAAGCCCAGGCTGGTACCATAGGCGCTGCCAGAGGCGGTGTTTGCCGTGAGGGTGTTATACAACAGCAAAGCACAATCCTCATAGTTCATGGCCTCGCTCTGGCTGCGGTTCAGCTGGTTACGCAGGCCCAGTTCCTGCGCCTTGTTCAGCTGTGCAGTCGGGAACACGCCGTTGAGGTCGGTCATTTTATAGCCCAGTAGCTTGAGCGCTGCGGTGCAGGCTTCTTCCAGCGTGACCGTATTATCCGGGCGGAATGTACCATCAGTATAGCCGTTCATCCAGCCCTGCTGCACCGCAATGCGCACATAGGGTGCCCACTGAGAGCTGCCGGGCACATCCTTATACAGTGTGCCCAGATTGCCCTGCTGGCTGGCGCTTTCGCGGTAGGCCGAAAAGGAGACCAGCATCTTGGCAAATGCACCGCGGGTGACGGCAGCATCCAGACTGCCGGTCTGGCTGGTATCCATAGCGCCCAGCGTGATGGCCGTCTGGATGGCCGAGTTGTTCAGGCTGGCCGCCGATGCCGGAAGCACCAGCACGGATACAGCCAGGCATGCTGCAAGCAGACATGCGAAAAGACGTTTTTTCATAGGTATATTCCCCTTCCTTGGTGTTTGGCAGTCCGGCGCAACGCCGGCTGAGAAGAGTTCAGTCATAGCGCAATGCTTCAATGGGGTTGAGCCGCGCTGCGCGCTTTGCGGGCAGGTAGCCGAACAGCACGCCAATTCCCACCGAGATGCCAAAGGCCACTGCGATGGAATTGAAGGACGGGCTGACCGTGACCGTTGTGCCGCTGGTGAACATGGGCAGCACCTTGTTTGCTCCCATGGATACGATGTAGCCCAGTGCAATGCCCAGTGCGCCGCCGAGGGCCGAGGTGGTGGCTGCTTCCACCACGAACTGCGACAGAATGGTGTGTTCCTTGGCACCCAGTGCCTTGCGAATGCCGATCTCGCGGGTGCGCTCAGTCACCGACACCAGCATGATGTTCATGATGCCAATGCCGCCCACCAGCAGCGAAATGCTGGCAATGCCGGTCAGGATCACAATGACCATGTTGATCATGTTGTTCATTTCCTCCAGCCACTCGCTGGCGCTGTAGACATAGTAGCCGTTATCCGAGCCAAGCAGGCGCTGCAGTTCGCTTTCCACCGCAGACTTTGCTTCGTTGGCGCGGCCCTCATCCTCCATGACCGCGGCATAGTTGTTCACCGTGCTCTGGCTGGAAAGGCGCATGGCCGTGGTATAGGGCAGGTAAACGCAGTCGTCATCGCTGCCCTGCTGCATGTCCGGATCGCTGACTTTGGCCGCCAGCACGCCCACGATGCGGAACTTGTTGGCACCGATCTTGAGCGTCTGGCCAAGGCCGTTGCCACCAAAGGCCACACGGTTGAGGTAATCGCCGATGATGCACACATGCTTGTTATCCTTCATATCCATGTACTGCAGGCCGCGTCCCTGCGCGATCTGGTAATTTTTCATGGCGGAATAGTTCTCGTCCACGCCGCTGATGTTGGACCAGCGGTAGCTGGTAGTGCCGATCTTCAGCGTGCCGCTGCCGCTGAAATCGATCTGCGGCGAAATGGACTGGATCAGCTCCGGGTACTCCGTGGGCAGCTTGTACATTTCCTCCACTGAAACGGTGCGGGAGCCGTTGCCCCACACCTGCACCGAAAGGGTGTTGGTACCCAGTGCCGAAAAGCTGTCGCGCATGCTTTTGGTCATGCCGTTGCCCAAGCCCACGATGACGATGACTGCCATAACGCCGATGATGATGCCCAGCATGGTAAGGAAGGTGCGCAGTTTGTTGCTCCACACGTTCTGGATGGCCTGACGGAAGGTTTCAATAATCATGCTTTCTCCTCCTCATCCGGCGTTTCCGGCAGCAGCGTGGGCTGCACTATGGCTTCCGGTGCATGGGCATCGCCATCGTAGACCACCCGCCCGTCCTCCAGACGGATGATGCGGTCTGCCTGCACCGCAATGGAATTATCGTGGGTGATGAGCACCACGGTGTGGCCCTCATCGTGCATCTGCTGCAGCATTCCCAGCACTTCGCGGCCGGTGTGGCTGTCCAGTGCGCCGGTAGGCTCGTCGGCCAGAATGACCGCCGGGTTCCGCACCAGCGCCCGAGCGATGGAAACACGTTGCTGCTGGCCGCCGGAAAGCTGGTTGGGGCGGTTCCTGAGCTTATCGCCCAGACCCACCTGCTCCAGCACCTCTTTGGCCCGGGCGTGGCGCTCGGCGCGGCCGATGCCCGCATACACCAGCGGCACCTCCACGTTCTCCATCAGGTTGAGCCTTGGCAAAAGGTTGTACTGCTGGAAGATGAAACCCAGCATCTCGTTGCGGACGGATGCCAGCTCGTTGCGGCTCATCCGGCCAACGTCTTTTCCGTTCAGGCGGTAGGTGCCGTGGGTGGGCACATCCAGACATCCGATGATGTTCATGCAGGTGGATTTTCCGGAGCCGGACTGGCCCACGATGGCCACGAACTCGCCTTTTTCGATTTTCATGGTGATGTGGTCTGCAGCCTTTACCGTGGTGTCACCCATCTGGTAATACTTGCACACCTCATCAAACTCGATCAGAGCGCTCATGCATTCCTCCTGTGTCAGCCCAGATAGACCACGCCGTCTGCCTGAGACGGATTCACGGCATCCTCTGCGGAGCCCTGCTTTTCCTCGGCTTCCACAGGCTCTTCCGCCGGTACGGTCCCGTTTTCCGGTTCTTCTTCATCGACCATGCCGTTCGCATCATCGGTGCCTTCCTCGCCCTCGGTGCCCTCTGCATCCGCCTCGTAATAGCCGCCGTCGTCATAGTACGTATCGGTACTTGCTGCGGCAGAGTCGTAAGCCACCGTGTCATTGCCGGTCAGCCCGCTGACGATCTGGGTGTAGTTGTCATCGCTGACGCCGGTCTTGACCGGCACATACACATAGCCGTCCGGCGCGATCATGCCCGGGTCTGCGTTGACTGCGCTGGGGGAGTCCTGCGTGACCAGCACATAGCCGCCGCGCACGATGGCAGCGTTGGGCACGGTAAGGGTATTCTTTGCCTGTGCCACCACGATCTCAGCATTGGCGTTCATGCCCGGGCGCAGGCCATCGGTCTCATCAATGCGCACCTTGACCGGGTAGGTGGTGGTGCCGCCGTTGGAGGTACCCTTCATGGAAACACGGGTCACAACGCCGGTATAGGTCTTGTCCGGCACGGCATCCGCCGTGACCTGCACGCTCTGACCCACCGACAGGCTGCTGACCTGCAGCTCGTCCACGTTCAGGGTCATCTCCAGATAGCTCAGGTCAAAGATAGTACACAGGTCCGAGCCGGCGGACAGCGCGTCCCCGGCCTTGGCATTCTTTTCAATAATGGTGCCGCTGATGGGCGAGGTGATGGTGTAGTTGTTCATGGCCTCCTGCAGATTGTCCATGTTCAGCTCGGCGCTGCGCAGGCTCTCGGCGGCAGACTGGATGGCCTCGGTCAGGTCCTCGCCGCTGATCTGCAGCACGATATCGTCCTTGTTCACGGCTCCGCCTTCCGGCACATTGATGGCCGTCACGGTACCGGCGGCAAGGGCAGTCAGGGTGCGCTCCGCCTGATACTCAAAGCACTTGGCGGCAATGCAGTTCACGCCATTGATGGTTGCCGTTGCTGCCTGCGCAGTGGTCAGGCCGCCTGCATTGCGCACAGCAATGGTCACGGTGCGGGTGAGCAGGTTGCCGGTGCTCAGGGCATCGGTGCCGGTCACAGCGGTCACAGTGCCGGTCAGCATTTCAAAGGTGCCGTCCAGCGTCACCTCTGCGCTCTGGCCCACCGAGAAGGTGGCGGCATCTGCTGCCGGGAACTCCAGCCGCAGCACCATTTTGGAGCTGTCACGGATGACCGCCACTTCCTGACCGCTGGTCACTTCGTCGCCCTTGGCCACCTTGAGGGCACTCACAACACCTGCCACCTCGGCGCGGACATACTGGCGGTCTGCCGTCTTGTCGTAGCTGCGCTGTGCCTGCTGCAGAGCAATGGACGCCTGCTCCGCCTTGGTGGTGGCATCGGAGGAGTCCACCGTGTACAGCACGGTGCCTTCCTCCACGATGTCCCCTTCCTCAAAGCTGCTGGTCAACACCTTGCCCGCTACCAGCGACTTAACATTATACGTATTGGCAGGGTTCAGAGTGCCGGTTCCGCTGAGGGTGTTGGACACATCCCGCTTGGACGGCGAGACCTGCACATAGTTGATGTCCGTATTGGCGTTCTGTGCCTTGTCCGGGCGCAGGATGAACCATCCGCCCAGCACGGCCACGCACACCACCGGCACCATCCATTTCCAGTTCTTGCGGAAAAAGGCTGCTGCTTTGCCGCCCTTCGCTGCGGGCTTTGCCTCACCCGCAGCCGTCTGCTGTACCGCAGCATCCTGCTTCTTTTTAAAGATCATGCTTGCTGTTTCCTCCTGTATCTTTCAGGGCATGCCCTGGTTTCGGTATCGGGCGCAGGCTTTGCAAAAGCGCGCGATAAAGAGTTTATTGTTAGTTTATCGCATTTTCGTCTATTACACAAGCGTCTAAATTTTGTTTTGACGCATTTGTGTCAAAGTTTTACCCAACTTTCACACCGTGCCCTCTTTTGCCTTCCAGACAAAACAAAAGAGACAGTGCCCCGCTCTTGCAGGGTACTGCCTCTTTTTTGAAGCACGATCTTTATTCAGCTGTAGTTTCCACTACCACATACACCCCGGCAGGGACGCATGCAGCCCATGCGCCGTCCTTGTCCAGCCAGCCGAATTGCTCGCACACATGGTCCGGGCACTGACTGTCCAAAAACGCGATGGCACCATCCTTTACCTGCAGATGCACGACATAATTGCCCACATCATACAGGTAATCGTGGTCTGTATCCAGCGGCAGAGTCTCGGTGATGCCATCACCAAAATCGACGGTGGCCTGCAGGCCGCTGCCCTTGCTGCTGTGTGCTGCGCGCACGCCGAAATACAGCGCTGCTGCCAGCACAAGGATCACTGCAGCAAAGATCAGGTTCTTCATCCATGGCTTCAGGCCTTTGGAGCCGGAAGCGTTTTCAGGTGCTTTGCGGGTACTCATGCAGCGTAGTCGCTGGCAGCCTTACCTGCAATGCGGCCAAACACGGTGAAGTCTGCAACAGCGTTGCCGCCCAGACGGTTTGCACCGTGCACACCGCCAGTGACCTCACCTGCTGCAAACAGGCCAGGGATCACAGTGCCGTCCTCCTTGAGGACTTCGGTGTTGGTGTTGATGGTCAGGCCGCCCATGGTGTGGTGCACACCAGCAGTGACCTTGATTGCATAGTACGGAGCAGTATCCAGCGGGTTTGCAAAGCTGGTGCGGCCAAAGTCGGGGTCATTCTTGGCCTCAACATAGCCGTTCCAGGTCTTCATGGTCTCGGCAAAAGCAGCCTCATCAACGCCCATTGCCTTGCCCAGCTCCTCGTAGGTCTCGCCGGTCACGGTGTAGCCCTTCTTGATGTAGCCCTGAATGACGCTGGAAGCATCGACCATAGCCTGATCGACCACCAGCCAGCTGTAGCTGCCGGTCTGAGCGATCTCAGCAGCAGAGACCACGTCACGGGTGCCCACTTCGTCGATGAAGCGCTTGCCCTCGGCGTTGATCAGCACAGCGCCGTCGCCGCGCAGACCCTCGGTGATCAGGGCAGCGGTGTTGGCCTCAACGGTGGGGTGGATCTGGATCTGGTCCATATCCACGGTGCCAGCGCCGATGGCGGTGGCCATCTCAATGCCCTGACCCTGAGCGCCGGCAGCGTTGGTGGTCATGAAGCCCTTCAGCTCAGGCTTGTACTCGACAACCATGTCCAGATTTGCGCCGAAGCCGCCGGTGGTCAGCACCACAGCCTTGGCGTTCACAGTGACGGTCTCGCCGGTAGAACCGGTGGCCTTGATGCCCACAGCAGCGCCGCTCGCATCGGTCAGGATCTCGTTGGCGGTGGTGTTCAGCAGGATCTGAACGCCAGCCTTCTCACAGTTCTCCTCCAGCAGGGGGATCATGTAGGAACCGACAGAAACGGTCTTGCCCTCTGCGTCCACAGGGCGATGGATGCGCTTGACGGATGCGCCGCCAAAGCTGGAAACGCTGTGCAGGGTGATGCCGTGCTCGTCCAGCCAATCGATGGCATCAGCAGAGTTGGAGCACAGGGTCTCCACCAGAGCAGGGTCGTTGATGCCCTTGCCGCCGATCATGGTGTCCAGTTCCATCAGCTCGTCGCTGTCGAAATAGCCGACCGGGTTTGCCTGATAGTCCGCCCACTGCTTTTCGACTTCTTCCGCCAGCTTGGTGATGGTCACGTTGTCGGCATAGGTCGTGCGCGCGGTCTTCAGCGTCTTTTCCACGCCAGCGGATTCGCCGAATTCGTTTTCATCCTGCGCGGGAGTATCCGCCGCGTTCATGCCGCCCGTCGCGCGGACAGAGTTGCCGCCGACAGCCGCCTGACTTTCCAGAATGATGACGTCCGCGCCCTTTTCCGCCGCCGTCAGCGCCGCGGTCATGCCAGCGCCGCCCGCGCCGACGATCACGATATCCGTGTTATAGGTGGCGTCGTCCGCCTTCGCCGCTTCGGTCGCCACATAGGTAGACCACTTTACCGTGTCAAGACCCGCCGCCGTGACTGCATCCAGCACAGCCATCTTGATTGCTTCGGACGTCATCGTCGCGCCGGAAACGCCGTCCACGTTCGCAGACTGCGCCGCCATGATGCGGCCCGGCATCGCCTCCACAGCAGCATCCGCAATGCCCGCCGTGTCGCCGTTCTTCGTCACTTGAATGTCCGTTACCACACCGTTTTCATCCACGGTCACGCTGACTTCGATGGCGCCCTTGCCGCCGATTTCGCTGTCACCCACGCCCGTGTACGTTCCCGCTTCCGCCATTGCGAAGCTGCACATCGTCAGCAGCATTGCAAGGCAGAGCAGCGCGGAAGTCAACTTAGAAAGCATCGTTTTCATGCGCGTACCTCCTTGTTTTGCCATTTCCTTGAATGGCACAATTATGATACCACATTCCGCACCGCAGTTCAAGGGTTCTTGTCAATTTTTTAACACGGAAATTGCAAGTTTTCGTGGTTTTCGCTGATTTTTGCGCTGGAACAAAAAGAGACTGCGGAGCAAGAGCGCGCCGCAGCCGATGCTGTTTATTCCAAGAAGTTGACGTATTCCGTTTGGATGAACAGATAATTGCCCTGATAGCAGACGATTGTCCAATTCCGTTCCCGCTTCTGCGGAATTGCTTCAATCGTCCCTCGCCTCCCGCTTACCCCCACGGCACATACTCATATTCCATGTACGCGATTTCGCCCGCGTCGTTCAGCGCAATCCGCACTGTGATGAACCAGAAGTCGAACGCCGCGTCCTCCTGCGAAACATCATACGCAAAGACGATTTCGCCGCTTTCGGGCGCTGTGCCATCCAGATACGCGCTGATGTACCACGCCCGCAAGTCGGTCACGGGAATCATCCGCATATCCGCATCCGTCATGCTGCTCAGCATCATAGCGGAAAAATCCGCCGCCAGCGGGAACGTCACCGTCTGCCCGTCATCCGCATATGCGCCCGTTT
>ENA-OWPP01003197-OWPP01003197.1-human-gut-metagenome-genome-assembly--contig:-NODE-3197-length-10070-cov-2.839840_pt1 | contig 10070 bp, 5 predicted proteins | sample MGYA00248265_ERZ651848 | MGnify/ENA primary metagenome ERZ651848 (study PRJEB26924, sample SAMEA4378233) | human gut metagenome | biome: human gut; feature: human-associated habitat; material: faeces... | reverse complement strand
GGGAAGAGGCCCGAAAGATTCCGGCACAGGGACCGACCGCCGCGATTCCGGCCCCTCCTTCGCGGTGTGAACAACGAAAAGCGGGAAGGCCGAAACCTTCCCGCAAGAAAATACCGGCCGAAGCGGGCTATTTCTTCGCAGCGGCCTTGTCGGCCTCGGCGTTGATTACCTTCAACCAGTCGAGCGTCGCGGCCTTGAAATTCTCGTGATACTTGAACTTCTTGCTCATGCCCCAGCCGTGACCGCCGGAGGGGAAGATATGCAGCGACGCTTTCACGCCGTTGGCTTTGAGCTTTTCGTAGAGCAGCGCGGCATTAATCGCCGGAACCACCTTGTCGTCGTCGCTGTGGAAGATCAGCGCCGGGCAGGCCGTGCTGTCGACGACCTTCTCCAACGAGAACTTCGCGGCTTCGGTCTCGACGTTCTCCTTGCCGACGAGCTGCTGGAAGGTTCCCAGATGCCGTTTGTCGGGATCGCTCGACACCACCGGATAGATGAGCACCATGAAATCGGGTTTCGATTCGGACATCACGCCCGCCGATCCGGCCAGATAGCCGCCCGCCGAGGTGCCCGCAACACCCACCTTGTGCGGATCGACGCCCAGCTCGCCGGCCATTTCGCGCACCGTCGCCACCGCTTTGTCCAGGTCGTTGAGCGGCACCTCCGAATGGCCGTTGGGCAGACGGTATTTGAGCATCACGCCCACGATGCCGTTCTCGGCGAACCACTTGCAGGTATTGTGGCCGTTGGCGATCGAGAGCTGCGAGTAGCCGCCGCCCGGGCAGAATACGATCGCCTGCCCCGTCGCCTTTTCGGGTGCGGGCTTGTAAATCCAGATTTCGGCCGACGAGGTGTTGGTCAAGGTTCCGGGTTTGCGCTCGTATTCGTCACCCGTCACACCGTTCGAAGTCGGAGCCGTCGTATTGTCCCACAGTTTGATGTGATAGTCCTGCGCAGATACGGACACCGCCGCGAAGAGCAGCGTCGCAAGAATCGTCAATCGTTTCATTTGCTTTCGTTCTATGAATTATTAGTAGTTATGTAATAAATCGTCGAGTTTCATTCTTCGTTTTCTCGCTTTGGCATAGTCCGAACTGCGGTCGGCTCTGCGCTCGGCTTATCGAAAAGGTTTCCGACGACCGTTTCCGCCTCCTGCATAACCTGCGGGCAGTTTCTGCCCTCGCTTACGAAAATGTTTCGTTTGACCCGATAAAGATAAGAATTATTCCCGAATCTTTTTCGTTTCCGGACGAAAAAAACGGGAAAAGGCATTCGGCAGTTTGTAAATCCACTCGATAAAACCTATCTTTGCCGGTAATAAATTCCGGTCCGGACGACCCGAACGGCCCGACGGAGGGATTCGCCTCCGCCCCGTCTGCGTCGATACCGGCCGGACACGAACCCCAAACGCACCGCCGATGAAACGCACTCTTCTCACACTGGCAGCCGCGCTTTTCCTGCTGCCCGCATCCGCACAGCAAGTCCCCGAATGGCTCAAAGAGGGGATTCTCTACCACATCTACCCCTCCTCCTTCAAAGACAGCGACGGCGACGGCATCGGTGATCTGGAAGGCATCCGCTCCAAACTGCCCTACGTCAAAAGCCTGGGCGCGAACACCATTTGGCTCAGCCCCGTCTTCCGGAGCGAATTCGAGGACGGCGGTTACGACATCACCGATTTCTACCGGATCGACCCGCGTTTCGGCACCAATTCCCAGTTGGTGCAGCTCGTCCGCGAGGCCCACGACCTGGGCATCCGCGTCTGTCTGGATCTCGTGGCGGGCCACACGTCGGACAAACATCCGTGGTTCCGTCAGTCGTCCGAAGCCGATCCGGAACTGCAATACAGCGACTACTATATCTGGAGCGATTCGAAGGATTCGCTCCCGACCAAGAAATTCGTCCGCAGCGACGCCGCGCGCGACGGCAACTACATGAAGAACTTCTTCGACATCCAGCCCGCGCTCAACTACGGCTACCTGCATCCCGACCCCGCGCAACCTTGGCAGCAGGGGTACGACGATCCGGGCCCCACGGCCGTACGCAACGAATTGAAGAACATCATCTCGTTCTGGATGGACAAGGGCGTCGACGGCTTCCGCTGCGACATGGCCCAAAGTCTGGTCAAGGGCGACGACAAGCAGCACACGGGTACGATGCGCCTGTGGCATGAGTTGCGCAGCTGGTTCGAAGCGAAATATCCCGAAGGAATCCTGATCTCCGAGTGGAGCCAGCCGCGCCAGTCGCTCCGCGCCGGATTCCACATCGACCTGCTGATCCACAACGGCGCCGGCACCAAGATCTACCGCACGCTGGTCTGCCAGACCGACGACCGCGGCACGAAAGAGACCCCCTGCTTCTTCGACTACGAAGGACGCGGGCAGGTGAAGGCATTCGCCGAAAACTACCGTATCGAATACGAAGCCACGCGCGAGCTGGGTTACGCCGCCATGCCCACGTGCAGCCACGACATCTGGCGGCTGAACCGCTTCGACCGCAATACGCCCGAACAGTTGAAGACGGCGCTCACGCTCTTCCTGACGCTGCCCGCCGTACCGATCCTCTACTACGGCGAGGAGATCGGGATGCGCAACCTGGAAGACGCCCCCGTCAAGGAGGGCAGCTACACGAGCCGCAACCGCAGCAGCTGCCGCACGCCGATGCAGTGGGACGACTCGCCCAACGCCGGCTTCTCGACCGCCGACGCCTCACGGCTCTACCTGCCGATCGATCCTTCGCCCGCACGCCCCACCGTCGCGGCCGAGGAGCGCGACCCGCAGTCGATTCTCAACTACGTCAAGGGACTCATCGCTCTGCGCCGCCAGACACCGGCGCTCGGCACGCAGGGCGCATGGCGCTTCGTGAGCGACATCGAGCAACCCTACCCCATGGTCTACGCCCGCGAGCTGGACGGGCAGAAATACCTCGTCGCCCTCAACCCGTCGAAGCGGAGTGCGACGGCGCGTTTCGCCTCGGAAGGCGCCGCAGCCGAAGCGGTCTACGGCACGGGCGACGGCGCGAAATACACCTCGAAAAACGGGTTGTCCACCTTGAAGATGAAACCCGTCTCGGCGGTCATCCTGAAAATAACCGAATAAAACCCGATAACGAACGTTTTCGTCAAGCCGAACGCAGAGCCGAACGCAGTTCGGACTATGCCGAGGCGAGAAAACGAAGAATGAAATTCAACCTTTTCGTCAAGCCGAGCACAGAACCGAACTTTGTTCGGGTTATGCCGAGGCGAGAAAACGACCGTTAAAAACGAACCTTTATGAAACGACAAACGATCCTGCTGCTCCTGTCCGTTCTGCTGCTTTCGGGCGGTGCTGCGGCGCAGAGCACCAAAGAACAGACCCTCGAAGACCTCAACCGCACGGCGGCGTTCTACTACTGCTACGAGAACCACCCCCGCGCAGCGGCGACGCCCGCGCCCGAAGGCTACGAACCCTTCTACATCAGCCACTACGGCCGCCACGGTTCGCGTTGGCACGCCTCGGAGAGCGTCTACGAAAATCCGCGCGCAAAGCTCCGCAAGGCGGCCGAAGCAGGTAAACTCACGCCGCTGGGCGAAGAGGCCCTGCGCCGCATCGAGGTCGTCGCCGACGACGCCCTCCACCGCTACGGCGACCTCTCGCCGCGCGGCGTGCGCGAACACCGCGGCATCGCCGAACGGATGTACTGCTCCTTCCCCGAAATCTTTTCGACGTCGGACGGCCGCCTGTGCCGCATCCGCGCCCGTTCGACGCTCGTGCCGCGCTGCATGCTCAGCATGGCCGCCGCAAACGAACGGCTCAAAGAGCTGAATCCCGCGATCGACATTACGCGCGAAGCGAGCAAACGCTACCTCGACTACATGTTCTGCATGACCGAGGCGAACAAGATCAAGAAGGAGATCAAACAGCGCATCGCCGAACTGCGCGAGCGCGAAATAGACCCCTCGCGTTTCGTCCGCGCGCTCGTGACCGACCCCTCGCTCGTCGGCAACCGCAAGGAGCAGCTCCGCTTCATGAACGACCTCTACTGCGTCGCCTCGGTGATGCAGGATGTCGACTACCTCGACTGCTCGTTCTACGACCTCTTCACGTTCGACGAACTGTGCCGTTTCTGGGAGTGCGACAACTATACCTATTATGTCGAGAAAGGGCCCGATCCGCGCAACCGCGGGCGCGGCACGGCGCTGGCCGAGACGTTGCTCGACGACATCGTGTCGCGCGCCGGCGAGGATATGGCCGCAGGCGAACCGTCGGTGCGCCTGCGTTTCGGCCACGACGGCTGCATCATGGCGCTGCTGACGCTCATGCGGATCGACGGCTGGACGACGCCCGTTACCGATCCGGCGAAGATCAAGGACGTATGGCAGGTTCACCGGATCCCCATGGCGTCGAACATGCAGTTCGTCTTCTACCGCAACAAGAAGAATCCCGACGACGTTCTCGTGCGGGTCTTGCTCAACGAAAAGGAACTCCGTCTTCCGCTTCCCGGCGACCGGGCTCCCTACTACCGGTGGGAGGATTTCCGGGATTTCTATGCCGGAATCGTACGGGAAGCCCGACTTAAACTCGAAGCCACGAAATGAAACCGATTCGCAAAATGCGGCTTTTCGCAGCCGCACTGGCGGTCGCCTGCCTGCTGGCGGCGACCGTCCGGACCGTTGCCGCCGGACGCGGCAAGGCCGTACTCACGGGTGTCGTCTACGGCGACGGAGCGCCTCTGGCGGGCGTCTGCGTGTCGGACGGCGTGCAGTTCGCGACGACCGACGCCGCCGGCCGCTACCGCATCGAATCCGACAAGTCGGCGGGCTTCGTCTTCGCCGTCACGCCGTCGAACTGGGTCGCTGCCGAGGCCGACGGCGTCCAGCCGCTTTTCTGGGCGGCGCTCGACGAGGCGGATGCCCGTGACGAACAGCACGACTTCCATTTTGCAAGCGTCGATCAGTCGCGCTACACGGTGATGTTCTTCACGGATCTACATCTGACCAACTCCTCCGAAAAGCGCGATCTCGATCACTACCGCAGCATCGCGCTGGCGTCGATCTCCGACGAGGCGGCGCAGGCGTCGGCGCGCGGACCGGTCTACTCGCTCAATTTGGGCGATCTGTCGCACGATCTCTATTGGTATCAGTACGATTTCGACGTTTCCTCGGCCAAACGTTTCCTCGAACAAAACGGTTTTCCGACGTTGCTGTACAGCATTCCGGGCAACCACGACAACGACGGGGCGACGCCCGCCGGAGCCGGTGTCGACCGTCGTGCCGAACATCTTTATCGCCGTACGTTCGGCCCGACCTACTATGCGATGAATATCGGCGACGTGCATTGGATCATGATGGACAACATCATCTATAAGAATACGCCCGGCAAGGGGAAGAAAAACGTCGGTGTAGTCGGCGCCCGAGACTACGACAAGGGGTTCACGCCCGAACAGCTGGCGTGGCTTCGGCGCGACCTGGCGACGGTCGACGCCTCGAAAACAGTCTGCCTCTGCACGCACTGTCCGGTCTTCTTCGACCGCGACCGCCGGACGCTGCTGACCGACCGCAGTCAGGTGGATTCGCTCGATGCGCTCTTCTCGCGCTTCGAGCGGGTGCATATCTTTTCGGGACACGCTCACCGGACGCTCTATACGCAGGACGCCGACTACCCGCGTTTCGACCAGTACGTGCTGCCCGCCACGTCGGGCGACATGTGGGTGGCGAACAACGATTTTCAGGCGTTGTGCCCCGACGGCAGCGATGCGGGGTTCGTCGTGGCGAGCGTCGACGGCGGAAAGTTGCGCTGCGACTACCGCACGCATCTCTACGGCCGCAAGGTGTTGCGTGCCTACGATATGAATGCCGTGGGCGAATACTACCGTAACGACAGTCTCGTCCGCGTGCAGCGACGGCTCTATCCCGACCGTGCCGACTACGGTCGCGAGGAGTATGCGAACTGCGTCTACGTCAACTATTGGGGGTATCTGCCGGGGCATCGGGTCGAACTGTTCGAGGAGGGGCGCTCGCTCGAAGTCGTGCAGGTCGAAGACGAAGACCCGCTCTACAACATCAGCCACTACCTGCCCGAACTGGCGCGGAAACCCGTCTTCAAGAAGGGCGATGCCAGGGTCGTCAGCCACCACATGTTCGCCGCCAGGGCGCGGACGGCGACGGCTCCCGTCGAAATCCGGATTACGGATGCCGACGGCGTTCTCCTGCACAGGGAGACGCTCGAACGTCCCAAGAAATTCGACAAGGAGGCGCGGTAATCTCTCCGTTCTTTTTTGAATATTGCTAATCGGTTGTTTTATATCCGATTAGCGATATTTATACCCGATTTATTGAAACGTTACAACTAAAACGAACTCTGTTGCGATCAGAATTATCTGATTTTAATAAATTATATTCCTTATTGGAACGTTTCAATTTTTCGATTTTTTTCATACCTTTATGAATCGACTAACCAATTCACATTACTAACCAAACACTTATCGTATGATCCGAAACTTACTACCATGGACGGCGGGGTGCCTTTTGGCGGCATTCGCCGTGTCGTCGTGCGAGAGCGACGACGTCGACTACGGACCCATTTCGGCGGCTATCGAGATCGGCGTGGAGGAGGTTACGCCGAGCTCCGCGAAGATCAGGCTGACGACCGAACAGGAGAACGTGGCCTCCTACAAGATCGTCAAGCCGACGCCGATCTCCGAATTCGAGTATGCGGCCCACGACGCCATCGACCGTCTGGCCTTCATCGAGGAGCGCGGCGAAGCGGCCGGGGCTCCTTTCGAGCAGACGTTGGCCGGCCTGATGCCCAAGGTGGAGTACTCCTTCGCCGTGGTGGGACTCGACGCCTCCGGCCAGCGGATTACGGCTCCCACGTTCGCACGTTTCACGACCGCTTACGCTTCGTCGCTGGTCGAAGCCCGCTTCGAGACGAATCCCGACGAGACCTTCACCTTCACGGGCAAGATCACGCCGAACGCTTACACGGTCTCCTACCGCTACATTTTCGACAGCGACCACAACGAAGCCACCGAGGCCGAGCTCAGGGCGCTGCTCGAAGCCGGCGGCAGCGGCGTGAAGACCGACAAGGGCGTCAAGGAGCTGGAACTCGTCAAGTCGGACAAGGCGGGCGTCACGCTGGCCGTTCTCTCTTATGACGATGCGAACCGTCCGGGCGAATTCACCAGTACGTTCGTTTCGACCGAGGACATGGCGTCGGTGATCGTCGACGGCAAGGAGACGCAGCTGGCCCGTCCGACCGAGGGCGTCGACATCTTCGAAGGAAAGGTCGCCGTGCCGGCCAAGTCCGGGTTTACGGTCGAAATCAACAAGGTCGCCTACGGATTCGCACCTTACAGCGGCAACGGCGGCGTGGGCAAGGTCGAGAACATGATGTCGGCCGCACCCTATTACAGCAGCAGTACGATCGCCGATTCGCGCGGTTACGACTGCAAGATGGCCGTAGGGCGGATGGCCGCGACGGCCGACGGCGGCAATGATTTCTGGACGAATCTTTCGGAGGATGCACAGATCCTCGTCCGCGTCGATCTGACTTATGCCGACGGCACGCCGCGCTATTGGTTGGAACTGGTCGAGGCCGACGACCCGAATCTGCTGCTCGAACAGAATTTCGATCTCTTCGTCTGGGGCGGCGACTATACGTTGGCCTCCGGCGGCAAGGGAACCGCGCCCATTGCCGACAGCGAATCGGCGGCCGACCTCGACGGTACGGAAGAGGGTACCAAGGGCGGTGCGACCTACACGACTCCCAAACCCGATATTTGGAGCACGGCGGACGGTGCCGCCGACGGCGATGTGATCGCCGGCGATCTCTATCTGAAAAACCGGAATATGACGGGGTGGGAAGTCCGCCGCATCGCCGAGCATCCCGGGACGGTGCGTCTGAACAAGTCTGCATCGGGCTCTCATAAGTACAGCGGTTATCTCAAAACGCCGAAACTGGCTGCCCTGACCGCCCCGACGAACATCACGCTCGAATTCGATATTTGCCGTTTCGCGGGCGACGGCGATATTTACATCACCGTCGAGGGCGCCGGAACGTATACCGCAGCTGCGGTCAATATCGACGGCGCTGCCGCCGCGACGACCGTCGCCGCTTCGGGAACGGATTTCGTAGTGACGAACGACTTGTGCTCGAAGCAGGCCAATACCGTAATAAACAAGCCGTGGTCGCATGTCGAGTTGTCGATCGCCGGTGCGACGGCCGAGACGCAGATCAAGTTCGACGGTTCGAGAGGCAAGGACTCCGCGTCGGATCGCTGTCTGTTGGATAACATCAAAATCACGAAGTAATCCGTCTACTTAACAAGACCTGTCATGAATAAAATCAAGCATATAATCGTCCGTAGCGTACTCGTCGTCCTGCTCGTAGCAGTAGGGGGGGGGAATTTGTACGCGCAGAAATCGCAGCTTAGCGGTACTGTAAGCGATGCGGAGAATACCCCGCTCGTAGGCGCCTCGATCATCGTCGAGGGAACGCATGTAGGTACTACGACCGACGCCGACGGAGCCTTCCGCCTTCCTGCCGCTCCGGGGCAGCGACTCACCGTCTCCTATCTGGGTTACAAGTCCAAAACCGTAACCGTCGGCAGCAGGACCTCGCTGGACATCATACTCGAAAGCGACAATTCACTCATCAACGAAGTCGTGGTCGTCGGCTACGACACGCAGAAAAAGGTCAATCTGACCGGTTCCGTCGCGTCGGTCTCGGCCGAAGACCTCGCCAACCGTCCCATCGTATCCTCGTCGACCGCTCTCCAAGGCATCGCCCCCGGCGTGACCGTTACCACGCAGAGCGGAGCTCCGGGCGGCGACGGCGGCATGATCCGCGTGCGCGGTATCGGAACCTTCGGCGGTTCGAGCGCCGCGCCGCTGGTGCTCATCGACGGGGTGGAGGGCAGCCTCGATGCCGTCGACGCCACGCAGATCGACCAGATTTCGGTGTTGAAGGACGCCGCCTCGTCGGCCATCTACGGTTCGCGTGCGGCCAACGGCGTCATCCTCGTGACGACCAAGCGCGGCAAGAAGGGGCAGACGTCGGTCACCTACCGCGGTTACGTCGGCTGGCAGTCGCCCACCGACACGCCCGAAACGGTCAGCGCCGAGGAGTACATGATCCTCAGTCGCGAAACGTCGTTCAACGACGGCAAGGAGTCGATCTATACCGACGACTACATCGCCCGCTACCGCGAGAACAACCGTATCGATCCCGACAACTATCCGCTCACCGACTGGCAGGACCAGATTCTCACCGGATCGGGATTCACCCACAACCACAATCTCTCGCTGACGGCCAGCACCGAACGCGTGCGCGTCATGACCTCGTTCGGCTACCTCGACCAGAAGGGCATCATCAAGCGCACCGACTACCAGCGGTACAACGTGCGCAACAACATGAACATCGACTTCTCGGACAAGCTCTCGATGCGCTTCGACGTTTCGTTCGTCAACGGCGACCGCCGCCGCATCCCGCAGCAGAATACGCTGTTCAACTACATGAACACGCGCGACCCGCTGATCCTGTCGCGCTGGTCGACGGGCTACTGGGCCGGTCTGTCGGGCGGCAGCACCAACGTCCTGCCGACGCTCGAAGGCGAGGGAGGCAACGTGAAGAACAACACGATCCGCCTGAACGGAGCTGTGACGCTCACCTTCAAGCCCGTCAAGTGGCTGACGCTCGAAGGCATGGTCGCCCCGCGCTACGTGACGACCAACAACCATACCTTCGTCAAGAAGATGAAATTCTACTCCGACGCCTTCGGCACGGTGTCGAACAGCTCCAACGTCGCGTTCAACTACCTCGACGAGTCGGCCAACCGCTCGTTCTACGGCAACTACCAGTTCACGGCCGCCTTGCAGCATACCTTCGCGCAGAACCACAATTTCAAACTGTTGCTGGGCGCTTCGCGCGAGACCTACGACAACAAGACCCTTTCGGCGCACCGCGAGGACTTCGCCTATCCCGATTACGAGGTGATCGGCGCCGGCGCCGACAACGAGACGAAGGACAACGGCGGCGGTCATGCGCAGTGGGCGTTGCAGTCCTTCTTCGGCCGTCTGAACTACAATTTCA
>ENA-OWPP01003189-OWPP01003189.1-human-gut-metagenome-genome-assembly--contig:-NODE-3189-length-10095-cov-4.344721_pt1 | contig 10095 bp, 9 predicted proteins | sample MGYA00248265_ERZ651848 | MGnify/ENA primary metagenome ERZ651848 (study PRJEB26924, sample SAMEA4378233) | human gut metagenome | biome: human gut; feature: human-associated habitat; material: faeces... | reverse complement strand
ACATTTCCCCAATAGCTTTCCGGCTGCGGGTGTATCATGGGATCTCCATACACCTCACTGGTAGATGCTTGTAATATCTTAGCGTTCACCCGTTTTGCCAGACCTAACATATTGACCGCTCCTAACACGGATGTCTTGATCGTCTGTATCGGATCTATTTGATAATAAACTGGAGATGCGGGACATGCCAAATTATAAATCTCATCGACCTCGGCTTGGAACGGTATAGAAACATCATGCCTGATCAACTCGAAATGTGGATTTTTCAGCAGAGGAATCACATTCTCCTTACTTCCCGTAAAATAGTTATCCAGACAAATTACTTCATTTCCTTCTTCTAAAAGACGGGCACATAAATGAGAACCGATAAAGCCGGCGCCCCCGGTGATAAGTATTTGCTTCATTATATTAAATTTATTTCGTGAATTTCACCCTATAAGGTGGATCCGGACGTAAATAATCTATATCCAGATAAGGAATCTTAGGATAGATCAAGTCCAGATAGCGGAGGTCTAAGGGGCCGGGAACGACTTCTATCCGTACCTTAGCGACACCTTTATCGATAAAATCCAATATCTCGGCGGCGCTCGCTGATACATCAATGATTCGTTTTCTATAACGAGGTCCACGATCCGTTACGCATACAATGGTACTTTTCATATTCTCCAAGTTCGTGACTCTTAAAAAAGTACCAAAAGGATACGTACGATGCGCGGCGACTAATTCTTCTTTATCATGAACCCTTCCACTGGATGATTTCCTGCCGTGGAAACGATGATGGTAATACGAAGCAAGTCCTTCCTCCTGTGCCCATATTCCTTCTCCACACTTAACTGCGGCAAATATAAGTAATATGTAGAACAAGCGGAAGGACATGTACCTTTTTTAATCAATTATTGAAGCATTTTTCCATTATATTCTCCGTTCAAAGTTCCTAGAAAAACAACGATTTTTTCAACTTCTACATCATTGATCTCCTTTCCGATCTGGAACTCATGCATGATACGGATCGCATCCTCCACGGAGGCTACGGTTCCGTCGTGCATGTACGGATAAGTCAGCATCACGTTACGAAGTGTCGGGGTTTTGAACTTATGACGATCGGATTCTTTCTTAGTCACGGCATAGCGTCCGTTATCACCGTCCGTCAACCCTGTATTCCGGTAATCGAAATAGCTGTTCTTGATACCCATGAACTCGTAAGATTGACCACCGACATTTACACCAACGTGGCAAGTAGCGCATTTATTGTCCTTGAATAGTTGATAGCCCTCTAATTCTTCCGCTGTAAGCGCGTTTTTATCTCCCATCAAGTATTTGTCGAAACGACTCGGCGTAAGCAAGGTCTTCTCAAACTCAGCGATAGCGTCCGTGATCGTGGATTGAGAATAACCTTCCGGATACACTTCCGTGAATTTCTTCGTGAAATCCTTATCTTGCGCTAAAGCCTCGCAAATCTGGTCGAATGAGGTACAACCCATTTCCACTGGGTTCAATGGAGGACCAGCCGCTTGCTCTTTTAGGTCTGCCGCACGTCCGTCCCAAAATTGAACGAAATTAAGCGCCGCATTATATACGGTCGGAGCGTTAACACCACCGAACTGTCCATTAATACCTTCCGAATATTGCTTACGGTCTACACCACCTGTGTTCAATCCGTGGCAAGTAGCGCAAGAGATCGTATTGTCCGCAGACAAACGAGTATCATGATACAGGGCAAAACCCAACTCTACCTTCGCCGGATCTGTAGGCAAGCTCTTCATTAGAGGCTGAAGAGGCTCATTCTTAAATTCTTCCGCTACGGTTTCGGTCGTGAAACGATCTTTACGGACATTCTTCGCCCATGAGATGATCACCGCTTTCTCATTGTCGTCAAGGCTGGTTCCCCAGTGCATCGGCATATGGGAATACTTAGCCGGGGGCATAGAGCCGCTTAGGGCCGTATTCTCCACCTTCGCCAAATCAACCTCTGAAACGGGCTGCCCGTTCTCCAAGGCTTCCACCATAGCAGTCAAGTCCACATAGTGAACGGCCTCCTTCATGTCTGCCTGTACTACGGGACCGATCAACGGTAAATTACCGTAAAATGGCAGAGGCGCATTTTCAGAGTGGCAGGCCAAACAGTCGTTTTCCCGCAGGATAGAGGCCACTTGCTTACCTTCATTGTCGGCAAATTTCTTGTATTCGGAAGAACCGCACGAGGTAACCGCAAAGGCTAAAGCGCAGAGTCCTACCGGTAATGCCGTCATTTTAGCATAAATTGTTTTACGCATAACTATATTTATTTAGATTTATTAAGTGCAAATATAGAACAATTCACTTACATGTACCCTAAAAGCCTTGGATTTCATTGATCAGTTTTATCTATGGGAAGATAAATAGAATCTATGCGGTGGGCTTCCATCCGCAGCATCGCGGCAAGCTCCTTCCTATAATGCCCAGTATGAGGTTCTAACAATGGGCAATATAAGGATGTTACAATGCCCATTATAAGCAGCTAACAATCGCAGTTATAAGCAACCGCCAATCGCTATGTGGATAATCCGATTTTTTTATATAGCTTTGTCTCATTATGTATAATCAATAAATTATAAGGCAAAGATGTTTAAGAACAAAGTTGTATGGATTATCATCGCTATCGTAGCGATATTATTCTTTTGGGTGAAAGGCGTGTATAATAATATGGTAACTCAAGACGAAGGCGTGAAAACCGCATGGAGCCAAGTTGAGAACCAATATCAACGCCGTATGGATTTGATCCCGAATCTGGTAAATACGGTAAAAGGATACGCCGCGCATGAGAAAGAGACTTTAGAAGGTGTGGTCAACGCTCGTGCCGAGGCGACGAAGACTACGATTGATCCTTCTAACCTTACTGAGGAATCCTTGAAGAAATTCCAGTCTGCACAAGGAGAGTTAGGAAATGCCCTCTCCCGTTTGATGCTTGTTTTAGAGCGTTATCCAGACTTAAAAGCGAATCAAAACTTTATGGAGCTTCAAGCGCAATTGGAAGGGACCGAAAATCGTATCTCGGTAGAGCGTAAACGTTTTAACGAGGTAGCTCAGTCTTATAATACCTATATTCGCCAATTCCCGAACAATATTTTGTCCGGAATGTTCGGCTTCCAATCGAAAGCTTATTTCGCCGCTGAATCCGGTGCGGAAAAGGCTCCTAAGGTAGAATTCTAATAGCCATTCGCTGAATGAGTGAGATAAAGAATATAGGATCTAGGTGCAAGTGTCCGGTAAGCCTTTTATGGATCAGTTTATTGCTGGTTGGTTTTGCCTCTTCTATTTTCGCGGCAAAGGATTATTCGATCGAGACCATTCCGAACGTACGTCTTTCCAACCGGTTGAACCATGTCAGTAATCCGGATGGTATCATTACCCCGGATGATGCGGCACGTATCAATCAATTATTAAATGTAGTGGAAGATAGTCTCGGTATCGAGGTAGCTGTCGTTGCCGTGAATAGCATCGGGGATCAGGATGCCCGGATGTTCGCTACGGATTTATTCAAACATTGGGGATTGGGACAAAAGAGCAAGGATAATGGTTTATTGATCCAGTTGGTGACGGAACCTTCCCAACGTTCGGTCGTTTTCGAGACGGGATATGGTATCGAGGGTGTCCTCCCCGATGCGATTTGCTACCGGCTCCAGCAGCGGTATATGATGCCCGATCTAAAGGCCGGGAATTATAGCGCCGGCATGTTGAAAGGAGTCATGGCGGTTACCAAGTATTTAATGTCCAGCGACTATGAACGGGCAGGCATGACTGGCAACCGTTCTTCTTCCTCGTCCGATGATGATTTTATGTGGATATTCGTGGTGGGGATTATCGGGATGATCGGTTTCTCGGCGTTTATCGCATACTTAAAGTATCGTCCGAAGGCATGTCCCCGTTGTGGAAAGAAAACCTTTGTGTATATGGGGCAGCAGGTGATCCGGGAAGCGACTCGTTTCTCGGAAGGTCTGGCCGAAGATGTATACCGCTGTAAGAGTTGCGGGTATACAGAGAAAAAAAATCGTACCATCGACCGCATACACCGAGGAGGAGGTGGCCCTATTATTATGGGTGGCGGTGGTGGTTTCGGAGGTTTTAGCGGAGGCGGCGGTGGCGGCTCTTGGGGAGGTGGAAGCTCCGGGGGTGGCGGTTCGATCAGTCGTTTCTGAAAATACGATTATTCGCATTATTTTATACAAGCGGTCACGTAAAACCTTATGTGACCGCTTGTGTTTTCGTATCTTATTGCTCTTTCAGATAGTAGTCGGAAAGTATATCCCGTACCTTCTCGGGAGTAACCCTTCCATAGACCTTCCCGCCGATCATGACCACCGGAGCTAATCCGCAAGCACCGACACAGCGTAAGCAATCCAAGGAGAACAAACCGTCCGGTGTAGTCTCTCCTACCTTTATTTCCAATTGACGTTGCATTTCTTCCAGAACATTTTCTGCGCCACGCACGTAACAGGCCGTTCCCAGACAAACAGAGATGGGGTATTTCCCTTTGGGGGTCATCGTAAAGAATGAGTAAAAAGTAACTACGCCATATACCCTTGAGACCGGGATATTCAATTCGGCGGCGATAACCTGTTGGACTTCCGGTGGTAAATATCCGAACAAGCCTTGGGCGGCGTGCAAGATATTGATCAACTCCCCGGGATCGTTGTTGCGTTCAGCGCATATCGCATGTAGCTCCGCTACTTTTGTTTTAGGCAAATGTATCTCATTCATGGCTTATTTACTTTTTTCGGTTTCTATATACATACCGATTACTTCCTTACGATCTATGTAATGGGTATGCAGTAATTTATGGGCTTTCGGTCCGCAAGGCTCTCCCAAGTACTCGCTGTATAATTGCTGGATATACGGATTCTCATGGCTCTTGCGAAGCGGTTTGTTAGCGTCTTCCCGGTAAAGAGCGGCGGCACGCCGGCGAAGTACCTCCATACGGCCTCGGTGGAACGGTTGTCCGCCACCGCCGATACAGCCTCCCGGACAAGCCATCACCTCGATCGCATGATAAGGAGAGGTACCGTTCTTCACCTCCTCGATCAATTTGCGGGCATTCCCCAGACCATGAGCGATACCGATCTTTACCGAAGTCCCATTAAAATCGATCGTAGCGCTACGAATACCTTCCAGCCCGCGTAACTCCTCGAAATCCACTTTATCCAGATTTTTCTTCGTATATAATTCATAAGCAGTACGGCAAGCGGCCTCGATAACACCTCCGGTAGTACCGAAGATCATGCTCGCTCCGGTAGATTCACCCAACGGGCGATCGAACTCACCATCCGGCAGTTCATTGAAATCTATATTCGCATAACGGATTAAACGGGCTAACTCACGGGTATATATCGAATAATCTACATCGGGATTACCTTCCACACTAAACTCCGGGCGGCTAGCCTCATACTTCTTCGCCAAACAAGGCATGATAGATACGACTACCAAATCCTTACGGTCCACTCCCAACTTCTCGGCGAAATAACTCTTGGCGATCGCTCCGAACATTTGCTGCGGGCTCTTGGCTGTAGATAAATGATCCCGTAACTCGGGGAAATGTTGTTCCACAAAGCTAACCCAACCCGGACAACAGCTCGTCATTAACGGTATTTTCACCTCTTTGTCTCCATTCAGGTAACTACCTAGGCGATGTAATAATTCCGTTCCCTCTTCCATAATGGTCAAGTCGGCGGCAAAGTCCGTATCGAATACATAATCAAAACCCAATTGACGCAAAGCTGAAACCATCTTGCCTGTAACCAATGTACCCGGCTCATACCCGAAATCACGTCCCAACGCTGTGCGAACCGCCGGCGCTGTCTGGGCGATAACAATTTTAGTGGGATCAGCCAAAGCGTCCAAGACCGGCTGTTGCGTATTACGTCCGCTAAGCGCATTAACAGGGCAGACGGATACGCATTGTCCACAATACGAACAGGTACTTCCGGCCATATCCCGTTCAAAAGCAGTCGATACGGCCGCGTTAAATCCACGGTTCACGGCAGTCAAGGCGCCAACTGTCTGTATCGTATTACACATGGTCTCACAGCGGCGGCACATGATACATTTGTTCATGTTCCGCACAATGGAAGGGGAACGGTCTATCGTAAATGTGGACATCTCTCCCTTATACCGGATCTCACGGATTCCTAAGTCATGTGCGATCTTTTGTAACTCGCAATGTCCGTTGCTGCTACATGTCAGACATTCCGCCGGATGATTCGAGAGGATCAGCTCCATCACCGTCCTACGGGCATTCATCACCCGGGGGGTATGTGTCCGTACGACCATGCCTTCCGTACATTCCATCTTACAGGATGGGGCTAGATTTCTACGTCCCTCGATCTCTACGACACAAATACGGCAAGCTCCCGGATTATTCTCGTAGTGCAAGTCCTCCAGTTTCATATAACAGAGTGTCGGGATGTGGATACCTACACTTTTTGCCGCATCTAAAATGGTGGTTCCTCTCGGCACTTCCACCTCTTTATTATCTATGATTAATTGAATTGTTTCCATGCTTATAAATAAATTTAGTGGACATAAATCGCTCCGAACTTACACTTCTCCATACAGGTACCGCAACGGATACAAGCTTGCGGATCGATAATATGAGGAATCTTCCGTCCACCTGTAATCGCATGCACCGGACAAACACGGGCACAGAGCGTACATCCTTTACATTTCTCCGGATTGATGAAATATTGAGTAAGTTCCCGGCATTGATGAGACGGACAACGATGCTCCCGAACATGCGCCAGATATTCATCGTAGAAATTATCCATCGTAGATAAAACCGGATTCGGGGAAGTCTGTCCCAAGCCGCATAAAGCGGTATCCTTAATCACCATCGCCAGATTCCTTAGACGGGTCAAATCCTCTTCGGTTCCGTTTCCACTCGTAATTTTCTGCAATATTTCATGTAAGCGTTTATTACCGATACGGCACGGTGCGCATTTACCGCAAGATTCCTCGACCGTAAAGTCCAGATAGAACTTAGCCATGGCTACCATACAATCATCCTCGTCCATGACGATCATACCTCCGGAACCCATCATGGAACCAGCGGCAAGCAAATTATCATAATCTATAGGAAGATCTAGATGCTTTTCTGTCAAGCAACCTCCTGACGGGCCACCGGTTTGCACAGCCTTAAACTTCTTTCCATCCTTGATACCTCCCCCAATTCCAAAGATAACCTCACGCAAAGTCGTACCCATAGGAACCTCGATCAGCCCCACATTGTTTACCTTTCCAGCCAAGGCGAACACCTTTGTTCCTTTGCTTTTCTCCGTTCCGATACTACTGAACCATTTAGCGCCTCTTAACAAGATCACCGGGATATTCGCATAAGTCTCTACGTTATTTACATTGGTCGGACAACCTTTATACCCGTGTTCACTAGGGAACGGCGGCTTTACGGTAGCCTCGCCTCGCAAACCTTCCATACTGTGGATCAAAGCGGTCTCCTCTCCACAAACAAAAGCTCCGGCACCGTACCGGATCTCGATATCGAATGAGAAATCAGTCCCAAATATATTCTCGCCCAGCAATCCATATTCTTTCGCTTGCCGTATGGCTATTTTCAAACGTTCAACGGCTAGCGGATATTCGGCACGGATATATACCAAACCTTTGCTAGCTCCCGTACAATATCCATTAATCGCCATAGCCTCCACAATCGAATGCGGGTCGCCCTCCAATATGGAGCGATCCATAAAAGCGCCCGGGTCGCCCTCGTCCGCATTACAAACCACGTATTTTTGAGGCGCTTGTACCTTACGGGTAATCTGCCATTTCAAGCCTGTGGGGAAACCACCGCCCCCACGACCCCGTAAACCACTATCCATGATTTCCTTGATTACTTCCTCGGGAGTCATTTCCACAAGGGCTTTTCCTAACGCTACATAGCCGTCACGAGCGATATACTCATCGATATTCTCCGGGTTGATAAAGCCACAATTTCGAAGGGCGATTCGTAGCTGTTTCTTATAGAATCCGATATGCTTGGAGTCCGGAACCAGCTCACGGTTCTCTGGATTCATATAAAGTAACCGTTCCACTTTACGGCCTTTTACCAAATGCTCCCGTACGATCTCGTCCGTATCCGATGGTTGAACTTGTACGTAAAAAGTGTTATCGGGGATCATCTTAACCACCGGACCCTTCTCGCAGAAACCGAAGCATCCGGTACGGATCACTTGTGTATCCTCTAATCCGTATTGCTCGACGGCGGCTCTCAGATTCTCGATGATCTGCTCGCTTTGTGATGCACGGCAACCTGTGCCACCGCACACCAATATATAATTCGTGTATTGTGCCATTTATGTAAGATATTAAATTTCTTATTCGGGTTTTACGGTGGTGTAAGTTACAGGAATGATGCCGTCTACCAAGATACCCTTACGGATATACTTGTCTATGATCTCTTCTACTTTTGCCTTATCGACATAACCGAATACCAACGGCTCCTGACCCGGAAGCTTGATTTCGATAGTCGGTTCCGCATAACAATAGCCCATGCATCCGGTTTGAGTTACCAACGCATCGATTTTCTGCCGGTCTAAAACCTCGATAAAATAACTCATTATCTCCTTGGCTCCGGCAGCTATACCGCAAGTGGCCATAGAAACCTTAATTTGTACGAGCTGATCAGGGGTATTGCTTTTTTCACGCAGATCCAAAGACGCACGAAGAGATTCACGCATTTTCTTGAGATCATCTAATGTCTTTACTTTGTTCATGGTCATATTCTATTATTTAAGGAAAACACCGTAATGTCATTTGCACAAACATACGGAATCTCTTTCAAATAATATCATATTTCCGTGAATTTTTCTTCGACACGTGATTGAGATATCTTGGAATTGGGAGGTACACTATGGGTGAGCCAGATGTTACCCCCGATAATAGATCCTCGGCCAATAGTGATCCGTCCTAATATGGATGCGTTGGAATAAATGGTCACATAATCCTCGATGATCGGATGACGGGGTAAATCTATCGGAAGTCCTTCCTCGTCCAGCGTAAAACTCTTAGCTCCTAACGTCACACCTTGATAAAGGCGGACATGGTGTCCGATAATGGCGGTTTGTCCCACGACAATACCCGTTCCATGATCGATACTGAAATATTCTCCGATCTGCGCCCCGGGATGAATGTCGATCCCGGTTTGCGAGTGTGCCATTTCCGTAATGATACGCGGGAGTACCGGTACGCCTAGCTCGAATAATTCATGAGCGACCCGTTGATGTAAAAGCGCGTAGACCGCCGGATAACAGAATATAATCTCACTCACGCTCTTGGCTGCCGGATCACCATCCAAGATGGCCTTTACATCGGTGGACAGTAAATATTTGATATGAGGAATCCGGTTAATAAAAGCGATCGAGATATCGGAAGCCCGGTCCTTGGAATCACAACAACGCTCTACCTCAAAACAAAGTCCATTATATATTTGCTCTTGCAAGAGATCATAGATCTTTTCCAAATAGACTCCCGTATAATATTGGATAGAGCCTAATTGAGCCTCTTGTTCCGTACCAAAGAATCCGGGGAAGATAACCGTACGTAATAGGCGCATGATCTCATGCAACGTAGCGACTGAAGGCGATGGCTTCTGATGCAACGGGATATATTTGTATTCCGGTAGATCAGGAGCCGACAGCCGTTCTACGTTCTTCTGTATCTGTTCTAAAATCGCTGTTCTATTCATCTTTAATTATCCCAAGTAGGATCGTAACTGATTAATGAGTTAGAGGCATTGCCCAAACCGATATAGATATAATTATCCAAGACATACATGCAATGTACAGACCTGTTAGCCGCTGGTAACTGGGATTTCTGGCTCCAGTTCTGAGAGTCCGGATCATAGCGCCAAATATAACCGTCCCCGTCTACGCCATATACGTAATTACCATAAGCGATAGCACATAAAAGCATCCTTCCGGGGAACGAAGCCTCCTTTTCCCAAGCTACAGCGTTCTTGTCTGTAGACCAAAACTGTGTCGTATATTCCAAAGAAGGATCCGCTTTATTAATAATCCCCAGTCCGGCATATATACGGTCACCAATTACAACGGA
>ENA-OWPP01003177-OWPP01003177.1-human-gut-metagenome-genome-assembly--contig:-NODE-3177-length-10121-cov-2.820187_pt1 | contig 10121 bp, 8 predicted proteins | sample MGYA00248265_ERZ651848 | MGnify/ENA primary metagenome ERZ651848 (study PRJEB26924, sample SAMEA4378233) | human gut metagenome | biome: human gut; feature: human-associated habitat; material: faeces... | reverse complement strand
GAAAAAATACTGTATGATTTTCGTAAGAATTTCCTCGCCTGCTTGTAAGGAAGCAGGGGTACACTGTCCCACAGTAGGGAAAGAGAGGAGGCCTGTCCCATGGACAGCGGCAAGAAGACCATTCTGGTGGTGGACGACGATCGGGAGATTGTCCGGGCCATCGCCCTGCACTTAGAGAGCGAGGGCTACAACGTCTTAAAGGCCTACGACGGCTTGGAGGCCCTGGACCTGGCCATGACAAAAGAGGTGCACCTGATCCTCATCGACGTGATGATGCCCAAGTTAGACGGCCTCTCCGCCATTATGAAGATCCGGGAGCGGAAGAACATCCCCATCATCGTCCTCTCCGCCAAAAGCGAGAACAGCGACAAGGTCATCGGCCTTTCCATGGGCGCCGACGACTACGTGACAAAGCCCTTTAACCCCATGGAGCTGGCGGCCCGGGTCAAGTCCCAGCTGCGGCGGTACACCAGTTTGGGGGACATCCACTCCAGCGGAGAGAACGTCATCGTCAACGGCAGGCTCACGTTTAACTGCGACCAGCACGTGCTCTACGCCGACGGGGAGCCGGTCAAGCTCACCGCCACAGAGACCAAGATTGTGGAGCTTCTCATGCGCAACCCCGGCCGGATTTTCCCCGCCGAGGAGATCTACAGCAAGATCTGGAACGAGTCGGCCTACTCCACGGAGAACACGGTGATGGTCCACATCCGCCGCATCCGGGAGAAGATCGAATTAAATCCCAGCGAACCGGAATACCTGAAGGTGGTGTGGGGCATTGGATACAAATTTGAAAAGCACTGAGACAAGGGGCTCCGGTCTGTTCCGGGGGGCGGTGTCCTGGGTGAGCTTCCTCGTCCTGCTGTGCGCCATGGTCTCGGGTTTGTTCGCCCTGCTGCTGGTGGCCCTGGACACCCAGGTGGCCGGGGGCATCTGGGAGGCGGCGGTAAGCCTGAGCTACGGCGATTACCCCAAGTGGCTGCCGGTGACGGCGGTGAGCCTGGGGCTGTTCTTCGGGGGGCTGTTCACCCTGGCTTTCCTCTTCCGGCCGGACCGCCGCCGGTTTGAGGAGCGCTTGGCCAAGTGGCTTTCGAAAATCTGGGTGGAAGTAAAGCTCCTGGCGATTCTGTTCGTCCTGCTCCTCACCCTGTCCCTGGACATGCTGTTCGCCGTGTGCGCCGGGGTGCTGCTGCTCTACTTCCTGTGCCTGGACATCGGCCGGAACCGCCGGTTCTTCGGCCACAACATGATCCGCTCCCTGCTCACCGCCCTGACGGAGTTCAAGGCCATGACCACCTTCGAGCAGCGCAGCCTCCGCCGGCTGGTGGCGGCCCTGGCGGTCTTTGAGGGGGTGCCGGAATCCTATATCCTCTGCGGCTGCGGGGCGGCGGAGCTGATCTTCTCCTTCTGCGCGGCGGTCAAGCCCCGCCGGGCCCTGGAGCTGGCCCCCACCTTCTCCGAGTACGCCACCGCTCTGGAGGCCATGGGCTGCGGCGTGGACCGCTACCCCCTGTCGGAGACCAACGGCTTTGTCCTGACGGAGGAATTTCTCCCCTTCCTGGATAAAGGGTCCTGGGACGCGGTGTTCCTCTGCAACCCCAACAACCCCACCGGCCAGACCATCCCCCATCCCCTGCTGGAGGAGATTCTGGACCTGTGCCAGAAGAAGGACATGCGGCTGTTTGTGGACGAGTGTTTTCTGGATCTCACCGACGGCGGCAAGGACCTGTCCCTGAAGTCCCAGCTCAAGGACCACCCGGAGCTCTTTATCCTCAAGGCCTTTACCAAAAGCTACGGCATGGCGGGGCTGCGGCTGGGCTACTGCCTTAGCAGCGACAGCGCTTTGCTCCAGGCCATGGGCCGGACGGTCCAGCCCTGGAACGTATCTCTCCCCGCCCAGGCCGCCGGGGTAGCGGCCCTGGGGGAGCGGGAATTTCTACATCGCACCCGGGCGGTAATCCGGGAGGAGCGCTCCTGGCTCTGCTCCGCTCTGGAGGATCTGGGACTGCGGGTTTTCCCCTCCCGGGCCAACTACCTGCTGGTAAAGGGCCCGACAGGTCTCTGCGAAAAACTGATGGAAAAGGGCATTCTGGCCAGAAGCTGCGCCAACTACCACGGTCTCAGCCCCGCTTTCCTGCGGCTGGCGGTCAAGCGGCACCAGGAGAATGAGACACTGATAAACGCTCTGCGGGATATATTTGAGGAGGACTGACATGGCAAAGAACATCATGATCCAGGGCACCATGTCCAACGCCGGCAAAAGCCTGCTGGCGGCGGGGCTGTGCCTGGGGCTGATCGCGGCGGCGCCCGCCCTGGCCTTTTCGGATGTGAGCGGAGAAGAGCTGTCCGAGGCGGTGGAGGTACTCTCCGGCCTGGGTATTGTCTCCGGGTACTCCGACGGGAGCTACCCCCCGGACGACGCGCTGACCCGCGCCCAGTTTACTGCAGGACTTTCTGCTGCCGTTGAACAACAGATTGCGGCGCTGGGCCTGCCGGTCATCATCAAGCCGAGCCGTGAAGGCTCCAGCGTCGGGATGTCGAAAGTCAGCGAAAGTTGTGATTTAGCGAGTGCATTGGCGTTGGCTTTTCAGCATGATGATGAAGTTTTGGTCGAAAAATGGCTTAGTGGGCCGGAATTTACCGTCGCCATCGTCGGTGAAGAAATTTTACCGTCAATACGTATCCAGGCCGCGGGAACCTTCTATGATTATGAGGCGAAGTATCTGTCTGATGAGACGCAATATTTCTGCCCTGGATTTGAAGATCCCGCGCGTGAGTCAGACATCCAGAGCCTGGTGCTTAAAGCCTGGAATGTTCTGGGTTGTAAAGGCTGGGGCCGTATTGACGTGATGCTGGACAGCGATGGCCAGTTTTATCTGCTGGAAGCAAATACTTCCCCGGGCATGACCAGCCATAGCCTTGTACCGATGGCGGCGCGTCAGGCAGGAATGAGCTTCTCCCAGCTTGTTGTACGAATTCTGGACCTGGCGGGGTGATATGTCGCAGGCTGCGCTGAATACGCGGAACCATGAAGAGGACGTTTCTTCTTCGCGTCGGAGTAATGGAACGCGGCTGGCAGGGATCGTTTTCCTGCTGGCGGTGCTGTTTACCGTGCTGGTCAGCGGGTGGATGGTTCTTGGCTGGATGGAAGATGCGCAGCGCTTGCCGCTGTCGAAGATGGTGGTGACCGGCGAGCGTCACTATACGCGCAATGATGACATCCGCCAGGCGATTCTGGCGTTGGGTTCACCGGGTACTTTCATGACTCAGGATGTGAACATTATTCAGAGTCAAATTGAACGCTTGCCGTGGATTAAGCAGGCGAGCGTCCGTAAGCAGTGGCCCGATGAATTGAAGATTCATCTGGTTGAATATGTGCCGATTGCGCGCTGGAATGATCAACATATGGTGGATGCAGAAGGAAATGCCTTCAGCGTACCGGCGGATCGCACCAGCAAACAGAATTTACCGATGTTATACGGCCCGGAAGGCAGCGAGAACGAAGTGCTGCAAGGGTATCGTGACATGGGGCAGGTGCTGGCAAAGGATAAATTCACGTTGAAAGTGGCGGCGATGACCGCCCGTCGCTCCTGGCAGTTGACGCTTAATAATGACATTAAGCTCAACCTTGGCCGTGGCGATACCATGAAACGGCTTCAGCGCTTTATGGAACTCTACCCGGTTCTCCAGCAGCAGGCGCAGACCGACGGCAAACGGATTAGCTACGTTGATTTGCGTTATGACTCGGGTGCGGCAGTGGGCTGGGTACCTGCTCCCGTAGAGGAAACTAATCAACAACAGAATCAGGCACAGGCAGAACAACAATGATCAAGGCGACGGACAGAAAACTGGTAGTTGGACTGGAGATTGGCACCGCTAAGGTGGCCGCTTTAGTAGGGGAAGTTCTGCCCGACGGCATGATTAATATCATCGGCGTGGGCAGTTGCCCATCACGTGGTATGGATAAAGGCGGTGTGAACGACCTCGAGTCGGTGGTGAAATGCGTACAGCGCGCCATCGACCAGGCCGAACTGATGGCGGATTGCCAGATTTCATCAGTTTATTTGGCACTTTCGGGTAAACATATAAGCTGTCAGAATGAAATCGGGATGGTACCGATTTCGGAAGAAGAAGTGACGCTGGATGACGTTGAGAACGTGGTCCACACCGCGAAGTCGGTTCGCGTCCGCGATGAACATCGCGTCCTGCACGTGATTCCGCAGGAATATGCCATCGACTACCAGGAAGGGATTAAAAACCCGGTAGGGCTGTCCGGCGTGCGTATGCAGGCGAAGGTGCATCTGATTACCTGCCATAACGATATGGCGAAAAACATTGTTAAAGCGGTGGAACGTTGCGGTCTTAAAGTTGACCAACTTATTTTCGCCGGGTTAGCGGCCAGTTATTCGGTATTAACAGAAGATGAACGTGAGCTGGGCGTCTGCGTCGTGGACATCGGCGGTGGTACAATGGATATCGCCGTCTACACCGGCGGCGCATTGCGTCACACCAAAGTGATCCCGTACGCCGGGAACGTGGTGACCAGCGATATCGCCTATGCCTTTGGTACGCCGCCGAGCGATGCCGAAGCGATTAAGGTTCGTCACGGTTGCGCATTAGGTTCCATCGTCGGTAAAGACGAAAACGTCGAAGTCCCGAGCGTAGGCGGACGTCCGCCGCGCAGCCTGCAGCGTCAGACGCTGGCAGAGGTGATTGAACCGCGCTATACCGAGCTGCTTAATCTGGTCAACGAAGAGATCCTGCAGCTGCAGGAACAGCTCCGCCAGCAGGGTGTCAAACATCATCTGGCGGCAGGGATTGTGTTAACCGGCGGCGCGGCGCAAATTGAAGGCCTGGCGGCCTGCGCGCAGCGGGTATTCCATACCCAGGTGCGTATTGGCGCGCCGCTGAACATTACTGGTTTAACGGATTACGCCCAGGAGCCGTATTATTCGACGGCGGTTGGGCTGCTGCACTACGGCAAAGAGTCACATTTGAGTGGTGAAGCGGAAGTCGAAAAACGCGTGACGGCGTCAGTGGGCTCGTGGATTAAACGACTCAACAGCTGGCTGCGAAAAGAGTTTTAATTTTTATGAGGCCGACGATGATTACGGCCTCAGGCGACAGGCACAAATCGGAGAGAAACTATGTTTGAACCAATGGAACTTACCAATGACGCGGTGATTAAAGTCATCGGCGTCGGTGGCGGCGGCGGTAACGCCGTTGAACACATGGTGCGCGAGCGCATTGAGGGTGTTGAATTCTTCGCGGTGAACACCGATGCGCAGGCGCTGCGTAAAACGGCTGTTGGCCAGACTATCCAGATCGGTAGCGGTATTACCAAAGGTCTGGGTGCGGGCGCGAACCCGGAAGTCGGCCGCAATGCGGCGGACGAAGACCGCGAAGCGCTGCGTGCGGCCCTTGATGGCGCAGACATGGTGTTCATCGCGGCAGGTATGGGCGGCGGTACCGGTACCGGTGCGGCGCCAGTGGTTGCGGAAGTGGCGAAGGATCTGGGTATCCTCACCGTTGCGGTGGTCACGAAGCCGTTTAATTTCGAAGGCAAGAAGCGCATGGCGTTTGCTGAGCAGGGGATCACCGAGCTGTCCAAGCACGTTGACTCACTGATCACCATCCCGAACGACAAGCTGCTGAAAGTACTCGGCCGTGGTATTTCTCTGCTCGACGCGTTCGGCGCGGCAAACGATGTACTGAAAGGCGCGGTGCAGGGTATCGCCGAACTGATTACGCGTCCGGGCCTGATGAACGTCGACTTCGCGGACGTCCGTACCGTGATGTCAGAAATGGGCTACGCGATGATGGGCTCCGGCGTGGCGAGTGGTGAAGACCGTGCGGAAGAAGCGGCTGAAATGGCTATCTCTTCTCCGCTGCTGGAAGATATCGACCTGTCCGGCGCGCGCGGCGTACTGGTTAACATCACTGCGGGCTTCGACCTGCGTCTGGATGAGTTCGAAACCGTGGGTAACACCATCCGTGCCTTTGCGTCGGATAACGCGACCGTAGTTATCGGTACTTCTCTGGACCCGGATATGAACGACGAGCTGCGCGTGACCGTGGTGGCGACTGGTATCGGCATGGACAAGCGTCCGGAAATTACCCTGGTGACCAACAAACAGGTTCAGCAGCCGGTGATGGATCGCTACCAGCAGCACGGTATGTCGCCGCTGACGCAAGAGCAGAAGCCGGCAGCAAAAGTGGTGAACGACAATACGCCGCAAACCGCGAAAGAGCCGGATTATCTGGATATCCCAGCCTTCCTGCGTAAGCAAGCCGATTAAGAATCGACTGGAAGTTGGGCATCTGCGCTCTTTGTGCTAAACTGGCCTCCCGATAGTGGTGTACACTTCGGTTGGATAGGTAAATTGGCGAGATTATACGATGATCAAACAAAGGACTCTTAAACGTATCGTTCAGGCGACTGGTGTCGGTTTGCATACCGGCAAGAAAGTCACACTGACGTTACGCCCTGCGCCGGCAAATACCGGGGTCATCTATCGTCGCACCGACTTGAATCCACCGGTAGATTTTCCGGCTGATGCCAAATCTGTGCGTGATACCATGCTCTGTACTTGCCTGGTTAATGAGCATGACGTGCGGATTTCTACGGTTGAACACCTGAACGCCGCATTGGCTGGCCTGGGTATCGACAACATTATTGTTGAAGTCGATGCGCCGGAAATCCCGATTATGGACGGCAGTGCGGCTCCGTTCGTTTATCTGTTGCTGGACGCCGGCATCGATGAACTGAACTGCGCCAAGAAATTTGTTCGTATCAAAGAGACGGTTCGCGTCGAAGATGGCGACAAATGGGCTGAATTCAAACCGTACAATGGTTTTTCGCTGGATTTCACCATCGATTTTAACCATCCGGCGATTGATGCCAGCACCCAGCGCTATACGCTGAACTTCTCGGCCGATGCGTTCATGCGTCAGATTAGCCGTGCGCGTACCTTCGGTTTTATGCGCGATATCGAATATCTGCAGTCCCGTGGTCTGTGCCTGGGCGGCAGCTTCGATTGTGCCATCGTTGTTGACGATTATCGCGTACTGAACGAAGACGGTCTGCGCTTTGAAGACGAATTTGTTCGCCACAAAATGCTGGATGCGATCGGTGACCTGTTTATGTGTGGTCACAACATTATCGGCGCATTCACGGCGTACAAATCGGGTCACGCGTTGAATAACAAACTGCTGCAGGCGGTCCTGGCAAAACAGGAAGCCTGGGAGTATGTGACCTTCGAAGACGACGCAAAACTGCCTATGGCGTTCCGCGCACCGTCGATGGTTCTGGCGTAAGCCTGACCATTCAGTAAATTCGACTGGTAACCTGGTACTCTCTCCGACCAGGGAACCAGTCGTTTTTCTTTTATAACCCCTTCCAGTTATTTTTCGCAGTGATTGTCGGGCAATAATTAGCGCGCGTTCGCTGTTTTATTAAGCGTTTTCCCCGGGCAATCGTCTTCATTCATGCTGCCTCAGCGCGGTAATAATGTTAGTATTTGAGCGCAAAATTATTTCTCCGGGTTGCTTTACCCCGTGGATGTCAGGGTGTCCTGCAAAAAACGCTAATTAAGAGGCAGCCTGAACGACGACGGGTATACCAACGAAAGGTAATGAAAGTGAGTGGATTGCTGACGCGCTGGCGACAGTTTGGCAGACGGTATTTTTGGCCGCATCTCCTATTGGGGATGGTCGCGGCCAGCTTCGGCCTGCCCGCGCTTAGCAACAGCCACGAAACTGCGACGCCGGCGAAGGCAACGTCCAGCAACCATAATCCGAGCAAAGTTAACTTCTCTCAGCTGGCGCTGCTGGAGAGTAATCGTCGGCCGAACTTTACCGTCGACTACTGGCATCAGCACGCCATTCGCACCGTTATTCGTCATCTCTCCTTCGCGATGGCGCCACAGGCATTGCCGGTGGCGGAAGAAACTTCACCGCTGCAGGCCCAACATCTGGCGCTGCTTGATACGCTCAGCGCGCTGCTGACCCAGGACAGCACGCCGCCGGTGGTGATCCGCCAGGTGGCTTACATCTCTTCCTCATATTCTGCCTTCCGCGTGAGCGCCTGGATTAGCCAGGTGGCGGGGATCCGCGCAGGACCTCAACGTCTCAGCTGAAAATAACCACGGACCATCCTATTTTTTGTGACTCCGCACCGCGGGGCGTTTGAGATTTTATTATGCTTATTAAAATGTTAACTAAGGTTTTCGGCAGCCGTAACGACCGTACGCTGCGTCGTATGCGCAAAGTTGTCAATATCATCAACGGTATGGAACCGGCGATGGAAAAACTCTCTGATGACGAGCTGAAAGCGAAAACTGCTGAATTCCGCGCGCGCCTGGAAAAAGGCGAAGTGCTGGAAAACCTGATCCCGGAAGCCTTTGCCGTCGTTCGCGAAGCCAGTAAGCGTGTGTTCGGCATGCGCCACTTCGACGTCCAGCTGCTGGGCGGTATGGTGCTTAACGATCGCTGCATCGCCGAGATGCGTACTGGTGAAGGTAAAACGCTGACCGCGACCCTGCCGGCGTACCTCAACGCGCTGACCGGTAAAGGCGTCCACGTGGTGACCGTCAACGACTATCTGGCGCAGCGTGACGCCGAAAACAACCGTCCGCTGTTCGAATTCCTTGGTATGAGCGTGGGCATCAATATGTCCGGTCTGCCGGCGCCGGCGAAGCGTGAAGCCTACGCTGCCGATATTACCTACGGCACCAACAACGAATACGGCTTCGACTATCTGCGCGACAACATGGCCTTCAGCCCGGAAGAGCGCGTTCAACGTAAACTGCACTATGCGCTGGTGGATGAGGTGGACTCCATCCTGATCGACGAAGCGCGTACCCCGCTGATCATTTCCGGTCCGGCGGAAGACAGCTCTGAAATGTACCGTAAGGTAAACAAAATCATCCCGCATCTGATCCGTCAGGAAAAAGAGGATTCGGATACCTTTACCGGTGAAGGCCACTTCTCTGTTGATGAGAAAGCCCGCCAGGTTAACCTGACCGAACGCGGTCTGGTGCTCATCGAAGAGCTGCTGGTGCAGGAAGGCATTATGGAAGAAGGTGAGTCGCTGTACTCCCCGACCAACATCATGCTGATGCACCACGTGACCGCCGCGCTGCGCGCCCATGCGTTGTTCACCCGCGACGTTGACTACATCGTTAAAGATGGCGAAGTTATCATCGTCGATGAGCACACTGGCCGTACGATGCAAGGCCGCCGTTGGTCCGATGGTCTGCACCAGGCGGTAGAAGCCAAAGAAGGCGTGGAGATCCAGAACGAGAACCAGACTCTGGCCTCTATCACCTTCCAGAACTACTTCCGCCTGTACGAGAAACTGGCGGGGATGACCGGTACAGCGGATACCGAAGCCTTCGAATTCAGCTCTATCTATAAGCTGGATACCGTTGTCGTGCCGACCAACCGTCCGATGATCCGTAAGGACATGGCGGATCTGGTCTATATGACCGAAGCGGAAAAAATTCAGGCGATTATCGAAGATATTAAAACCCGCACCGCTGCCGGCCAGCCGGTGCTGGTGGGGACTATCTCGATCGAAAAATCCGAAGTAGTTTCGCGCGAGCTGACCAAAGCCGGCATCAAGCACAACGTACTGAACGCCAAGTTCCACGCCAGCGAAGCGGATATCGTCGCCCAGGCGGGTTATCCGGCAGCGGTGACCATTGCCACCAACATGGCGGGTCGTGGTACCGATATTATGCTCGGCGGTAGCTGGCAGGCGGAAGTCGCCGCGCTGGAAAATCCGACGGCGGAACAGATTGAAAAAATCAAAGCGGACTGGCAGGTGCGCCATGATGCGGTTCTGGCCGCAGGCGGTCTACACATTATCGGTACTGAGCGTCATGAATCACGCCGTATCGATAACCAGCTGCGTGGCCGTGCAGGCCGTCAGGGCGACCCCGGTGCCTCCCGCTTCTTCCTGAGTCTTGAGGATGACCTGATGCGCATCTTCGGCGGCGAGCGCGTGCAGAACCTGATGGACTCTCTGGGCCTTGACGAAGATGTCCCCATCGAGAACAAGCTCATCACCAACACGATCGAGAGCGCCCAGAAAAAGCTGGAAGCTTCCAACTTTGCCA
>ENA-OWPP01003172-OWPP01003172.1-human-gut-metagenome-genome-assembly--contig:-NODE-3172-length-10142-cov-4.590959_pt1 | contig 10142 bp, 6 predicted proteins | sample MGYA00248265_ERZ651848 | MGnify/ENA primary metagenome ERZ651848 (study PRJEB26924, sample SAMEA4378233) | human gut metagenome | biome: human gut; feature: human-associated habitat; material: faeces... | reverse complement strand
ATCCTTCGCTTTTTGTCTGCTGGTACATCAGAAGACGGCTTCCCATATAAAGACCGATCGGCATCAGCGCCGCTTCGATCAGATACATGCCGATGTACGTTTCCGTTGCGTATCCGCTGCCTGCTGCTGCGCTGCGCGGGGTACAATCATGTGGATCTGCAGGCGGCGCAGCGGTGCGGCATCACGGTGCTGCGGGTGCCGGGCTACAGCCCCGAGGCAGTGGCCGAGCACGCTATGGCGCTGGCGCTGGCCGCGAACCGCCGCATCTGCAAGGCGTATATCAAGGTGCGCAACAACAATTTCTCGCTCGATGGGCTGCTGGGGTACAACCTGTACGGCTCGGCGGCCGGTATTGTGGGCACGGGGCGCATCGGCGCGGCGATGGCCCGTATCTGCTGCGGCTTCGGCATGACGGTGCTGGCCTGCGACCAATACCGTAACCCCGCGCTGGACGGCATTGTGCGGTATGTGGGGCTGGAGGAGTTGCTGCCTCCCGGCCTGCGCCTGATTCATGGCCCCGGATGTCCGGTCTGCGTTACGGCGGTGGAGTTGATTGACCAGGCCGTGGAATTAAGCCTGAGGCCCGGCGTGGTTTTGTGCAGCTACGGGGATATGATGCGGGTGCCGGGCTCCCGCGGGGATTTGTTTTCCGCCAAGGCCGGGGGAGGGAACGTGCTTTTGATGTATTCTCCGCTGGAAGCGGTCGCTTATGCCGGAAGCCATCCGGATACGGAAGTGGTGTTTTTCGCCGTAGGTTTTGAGACGACGGCCCCGGCTACGGCTCTTGCCCTGCAGCAGGCCCGTGCACTGGGGTATGCCAATTTTTCCGTTCTCTGCGCCCATGTGCTGGTCCCCCCGGCTCTGGAATGGCTGATGGACCAGGATGAGGGAAGGCCGGACGCTTTTTTGGCTCCCGGCCATGTCTGCGCCGTCACGGGGGAAATGGATTACGGGCGTTTGGCCGCCCGTTACCGGACGCCCATGGTGGTGACGGGGTTTGAGGCTCCGGACCTGCTCCGCGGCATTCTGATGTGCGTCCGCCAGCTGGAAGCCGGGGAATATGCAGTGCGGAATGCGTACGGACGTTATGTGAAACCCGGTGGGAACACGGCGGCGCAGGAAAGAATGAATGAAGTTTTTGAGCCGGAAGACCGCCATTGGCGCGGTCTGGGGCTGATTCCCGGCGGCGGCATGAGGCTGCGCCGGGAGTGGAATGACATGGATGCCGTTCTGCGTTTTGAATGCGGAAAGGGGAAGCCGGGAGCGGATAAAGCTTCCGGATGCCTGGCCGGGAAGGTGCTGAGGGGGCTGATTCGTCCTGGAGAGTGCCCTTTTTTCGGATCGTCCTGCACGCCGCTGGCCCCGCTGGGGGCTCCCATGGTGTCCGGGGAAGGGGCTTGCGCCGCTTATTATCATTATAAAAGAAGTTGATGCCATGTTTGAGTGTCCTGTTCCGGAGCCTGTTTCCGACCGTATCCAGATGGCTCATGGCGGCGGAGGCCGCTTGATGAATGAGCTGATCCGTTCCGTGTTTCTGAGCGCCTTCGGGTGTTCTTCCGGAGGCGTGCAGAATGACGCCGCCGTATTGGAGATTCCTCCGGGGAGGCTGGCGATGACGACGGACAGCTTTGTGGTGCAGCCTTTGGAGTTTCCCGGCGGCTCCATCGGTTCACTGGCGGTGCACGGAACGGTGAATGATCTCGCCATGAGCGGCGCGGAGCCGTTGTATTTGACGGCGGGCTTTATTCTGGAAGAAGGGCTTCCGCTGGAAGTCCTGGCCCGCGTGGCACGGGATATGGCTGCCGCGGCCCGTGCGGCGGGCGTCCGTATTGTGACGGGGGATACAAAAGTGGTGGAGCGCGGAAAGGGGGACGGCATTTACATTAATACTGCCGGGGTTGGCATTGTGCGCCATGGGTTGGAGATCAGCCCTTCTTCCGTTCGTCCGGGGGATTCCGTGCTGCTCAGCGGGGATTTGGGAAGGCACGGCATGACGATTATGAGCCTGCGCGCCGGGCTGTCTTTCGGAGACGGCCTGGAAAGTGATTCCGCTCCGTTGCATGAGTCCGTGGCCGCCGTCATTCGTGCCGGCATTCCCGTGCATTGCCTGCGTGACGTGACCCGCGGCGGATTGACCGCCACTCTTTCGGAGATTGCGGAATCTGCCGGCCTGACAGTGAAGCTGAATGAAATGTCCATTCCCGTGCGTGAGGATGTCAGGGCGGCGTGCGGGCTGTTGGGGCTGGACCCTCTTCAAGTGGCCTGTGAGGGACGTTATCTGGCTGTTCTTCCACGGGAGCATGAGGAAGAGGCCCTGAACCTGATGCGCGGCTGCGGCGTATCTGCCGGAGCCTGCGTCATAGGCCGTGTGGAGGAATTGGGGACGGCGTCCCTGTTGATGACGGGGCGTCTTGGAGTGGAGCGGGTGTTGACGATGCCTTCAGGAATGCAGCTTCCCCGCATCTGCTGATTCCTGGTGCTGCATGATTGGCGTTTTGTGGCAGGGAAGCGGCCGCTGTTGATTCTGCCGGGGCTGCGAGCATATATCTGAATTGCGGGGACTGGGTGGAAACCATGAGCGCAGTGCTGGAATACGGCGACGGCCGTATGGAAACGGTGCTTTACAAGGATTTTATGAAGCGCCTGGCATATGGCAAATGCGGAACCATGGAGGACGCGGAAACTTCTCCCGGCACGGGGGATTCATGACGGAACGGCCTTTATCCGGTTTCCCCCGGAAGTGGGACAAAATGACTTTGTGTGACATTTTGTCTCTTTTCTGGTGTGACATTATGTCCCGTTTTCCTTTGTCGGGAAAATAGAGGAATGAAAGGAAAAACAGCGTAATATGATTATAATATGACATTTGCGTTTATTTTTCAGTATGCCTTGCCAGATTGGCATGCCATTTGCAACAAAAGAGGCAAGAATATGAGTTTGCCTGCATGATGCTTCAGGTCATGAGGAAATCAAATCTCAACGAAATCCATTCAAAACAATCTAAAATAACGATATGGCTAAAATATTAGGAATCGACCTTGGCACGACCAACTCGTGCATGGCTGTGATGGAAGGCGGTCAGGGTACCGTACTTGAAAACAGCGAAGGTGCGCGCACCACTCCCTCCATTGTTGCTTTCACCAAAAGCGGTGAACGCCTCGTGGGGCAGGCCGCCAAACGTCAGGCGGTAACCAACCCGAAAAACACCGTGTTTTCCTCCAAGCGCCTCATCGGCCGTAAGTACAGTGAACTGACGGAAGAAGATAAAAAGGTGCCGTACGAAATTGTGGAGGCTCCCAACGGAGATGCCTACATCCGCGTGGATGTGGGCGGTGAAAAGAAGACCTTTTCCCCCCAGGAAATCGCTTCCATGGTGCTGGCCAAGCTGAAAGCCGATGCGGAATCCAAACTTGGCGAAACGATTACGGAGGCCGTGATTACCGTCCCCGCCTATTTCAATGACGCCCAGCGCAACGCGACCAAGGCCGCCGGTGAAATCGCAGGCCTTAAAGTGCGCCGCATTATCAATGAACCGACGGCGGCGGCCCTGGCCTACGGCTTGGACAAAAAGTCCAATGAAAACATTGCCGTATATGACCTCGGCGGCGGCACCTTTGATATTTCCGTGCTGGAAATCGGCGACGGAGTGTTTGAGGTGAAGGCTTCCGACGGCGACACCCACTTGGGCGGCGATGACTGGGACAACGCAATCATCAACTGGATTATAGGCGAGTTCAAGAAAGACTCCGGCATGGATCTTTCCAACCAGCCTGACGCCATTCAGCGCATCAAGGAAGAAGCGGAAAAGGCCAAGATCGCCCTTTCCTCCACCCAGAGCTATGACATCAGCCTGCCGTTCATCACGGCGGACGCTTCCGGCCCCAAGCATATCCAGCTGACGCTGAGCCGTCCCAAGCTGGAACAGCTCACGGAAGATCTGCTGGACCGCACCCGCAAGCCTGTGCTGGACTGCATTGCCGCGTCCGGGTTGAAAACCGGGGACATTGACGAGCTGGTGCTGGTGGGCGGCATGACCCGCATGCCCGCCGTGCAGGAAATGGCCCATACGCTGGCCGGCAAGGAACCCCACAAGGGCGTGAACCCGGATGAAGTGGTGGCCCTGGGCGCCGCTATTCAGGGCGGCGTGCTTCAGGGGGACGTGAATGACGTGCTTCTGCTGGACGTGACTCCTCTGACCTTGTCCATTGAAACGATGGGCGGCATCGCCACTCCGATGATCGAACGCAACACGACCATTCCGGTGCGCAAGAGCCAGGTGTTCTCCACCGCCGCTGACAACCAGCCCGCCGTGGATATCCGCATTTGCCAGGGCGAACGCAAGATGTTTGAGGATAACAAGCTCCTCGGCAACTTCAAGCTGGACGGCATTTCCCCCGCTCCGCGCGGCGTGCCGCAGATTGAAGTGACCTTTGACATTGACGCCAACGGCATTCTGCATGTATCCGCCAAGGACAAGGGCACCGGCAAGGAGCAGAAAATTTCCATCCAGGGCTCCAGCGGCCTTTCCAAGGATGAAATTGAGCGCGCCAAGCGCGATGCGGAAGCCCACGCGGAAGAAGACAAGAAACGCGCTGAGGAAATTGACACCATTAACCAGGCTGACTCCCTCTGCTTCTCCGTGGAGCGCCAGCTTAAGGATATGGGGGACAAGCTGCCCGCAGACCTCAAGCGTGAAATAGAAGACAAGGTAACGCGTCTCAAGGAAGCCGTCTCCAAGAAGGACGTCACGGCGATCAAGGCTGGCAAGGAAGACCTGGAATCCCGTCTGGAAGCCCTGTACAAGGCGGCGGAAGCCGCCCAGCAGTCCGCCGGGGCAGCCGGCCCCATGCCGGGCGCCCCTGCCGAAGAAGAGCCTTCCGACGGTCCCCGCAAGGCGAAAGGCCGCGTGGTGGACGCTGAAATCGTGGACGACGATAAATAAGCAACCCCCTTCCCGCCGGAGGGGGAAGCAATTCCCCCTCCGGCGGAACATTACATCCCGTATTACTCATCTACAACAACATCAAAAAACATACTATGGCAAACATCAAACCCCTAGGACAACGTGTGCTGGTCAAGCGCATTGAAGCTGAAACCAAGACGGCCGGCGGCCTGTTCCTGCCGGACACCGCCAAGGAAAAACCCCAGGAAGCCGAAGTGATCTCCGTAGGCACCGGCGGCCGCGATGAAAAAGGCGCCCTGATTGAATTTACCGTGAAGCCCGGAGACCGCGTGCTTATTTCCAAGTACGGCGGCACGGAAATCAAACTGGACGGGGAAGACTACCTTATCCTGTCTGAAAACGATATTCTGGCCATCATCGGCTAAATGGCACCACACACACATTCAACATCATTTTAAATATTTAACATTATGGCTAAACAAATCCAATTTGACGAAACCGCCCGCCAGGCTCTGCTCCGCGGCGTGGAACAGATTGCCAAGGCTGTCAAGAGCACGCTGGGCCCTGCCGGCCGCAACGTAGTGATTGACAAAAAATTCGGTTCCCCCCTCATCACCAAGGACGGCGTAACCGTGGCCAAGGAAATTGAACTGGAAGACCCGTTTGAAAACATGGGCGCCCAGCTTGTCCGGGAAGTATCTTCCAAAACCAATGACGTGGCCGGCGACGGCACCACTACCGCTACCGTGCTGGCTGAAAGCATTTACCGCGAAGGCCTGCGCAACGTTACTGCCGGGGCCAACCCCATCTCCCTCCAGAGGGGCATCATGAAGGCTGCGGATTCCGTTGTGGAAGAACTCAAGAAGATCAGCAAGCCTGTCGACTCCAGCAAGGAAGTGGCCCAGGTCGCTACCGTCTCCGCCAACTGGGACGCCGAAATCGGCAACATCATCGCGGAAGCCATGGACAAGGTGGGCAAGGACGGCACCATCACCGTGGAAGAAGCCAAGGGCATTGAAACTACGCTGGACGTGGTGGAAGGCATGCAGTTTGACAAGGGATACCTGTCCCCCTACTTCGTGACGAACGCGGAAACGATGGAAGCGGTGCTGGAAAACCCCTACATCCTCATCCACGAAAAGAAAATCAACAACCTGAAGGACTTCCTTCCGCTGCTTGAAAAAGTGGCCAAGAGCGGCCGTCCCTTCCTGGTAATCGCGGAAGACATTGAAGGCGAAGCCCTCGCCACCCTGGTAGTCAACCGTCTGCGCGGCGTGCTGAACATCTGCGCGGTCAAGGCTCCCGGCTTCGGCGACCGCCGCAAGGCCATGATGGAAGACATTGCCATCCTTACCGGCGGCAAGTGCATCACGGAAGACCTGGGCATCAAGCTGGAAAACGTGGGCATCGAAGACCTCGGCCAGGCCAAGCGCGTGGTTGTTTCCAAGGATGAAACCGTTATCGTGGAAGGTTCCGGCAAATCTTCCGATATTGAAGCCCGCATTTCCCAGATTCGCCGCCAGATCAAGGACACCACGTCCGACTACGACCGCGAAAAACTCCAGGAACGCCTGGCCAAGCTGGCCGGCGGCGTGGCCGTCATCCATGTGGGTGCCGCTACGGAAACGGAAATGAAGGAAAAGAAGGCCCGTGTGGACGACGCCCTGCACGCTACCCGCGCTGCGGTGGAAGAAGGCATCGTTCCCGGCGGCGGCGTGGCGCTGATTCGCGCCCAGAAAGCCATTGACACCCTCAAACTGGAAGGTGATGAAGCAACCGGCGCCCAGATCGTTTATCGCGCTGTGGAAGCCCCGCTCCGCCAGCTGGCCTGCAATGCCGGCCGCGAAGGAGCCCTCATCGTCGCCAACGTGAAAGGCATGAAGAATACTGCCGAAGGTTACAACGTGGCCACGGACAAGTATGAAGACCTGCTTTCCGCCGGCGTGGTGGATCCGACCAAGGTGACCCGTTCCGCTCTGCAGAATGCGGCCTCCATCGCCGGTCTGCTGCTTACCACGGAATGCGTCATTGCCGACAAGCCCGAGAAGAAGAGCTGCAGCTGCGGCTCCGGAGCTTCCGACATGGGCGGCATGGGAGGAATGGGCGGCATGGGCATGATGTAAGCCCCGTCCGTTTCTTCGAGACCAAGGCAATCGGCTTCAAGGCTCCCCGGTTTTTCCGGGGAGCCTTTTTTAATATGCTTCATCAGGAGCCGGTTTCGGGAAAAAAGCTGCACAGGATGTTCAGAATTTAGAAAAATATTGAATGATTATAGAACATATTTGTCTAATCATAACATGAAAAAGCTGCATAAGAACATATTGTTTGCGGCGGCGGTACTGGTCATGCCTTCTGCCCTGGCCGATATCCCGGAGTCTTCCGTTCCGGCTGCCGCCGTTTCCAGTATCAAGGGTGCTTATCCGAACGCCGGTCCCATTGAATGGGACTCTGAAATGCATGGCATGGAAAGGATCTACGAAGCCGAATTTAGAATTAACGGATTCCAGTTTGACGTGAAGATTGCTCCTGATGGGAAAATTGTGAGGATTAAGGAAGAAGTAGCTGCTTCCTCTCTTCCGGAAGCCGTCCGTGCGTCCGTTTTGAAGCGTTATCCGGGATGCCGGATTAAGGAAGCGGAAAAAATTACTGAAGGAGAACTTGTCCGTTACAAGGTGGAAGTTGCGGACAGCCGTGACGATTATGATGTGCTGATTGCCCCTGACGGAAATATCCTTCATGTGGACCGTTAGGCTTTTTGTTTTTTACATTTAATGAAAGCGGGAGGAGGGCGGATGAATCCGCTCTCCTCCTTTTTTGAGGACCGGAAGCAGGGGCGTATGGGAAAATGTGACGGAATGTTCACGTTTTAAAACGGGCGTGCGGGAGCGGCCTCCTGTAATAGAGGGCCGTTTACTACGCATATGGACCCGATCTATTACTTTATCATAGGACTGATACTGGTGTTATCCTGCTTCGACCTCGTTGTCGGAGTTTCCAATGACGCCGCCAACTTTTTGAACTCCGCCGTCGGTTCCAAGGCCGCTCCGCGCAGGACGATTGTGCTGGTGGCCGCTTTGGGTATCATCATCGGCTCGCTGTTCTCCAGCGGCATGATGGAAATCGCCAGAAGCGGCGTATTCATGCCGGCCCGGTTTTCCTTCCATGACATCATGTTGATCTTTCTGGCGGTCATGTTGACGGATGTTATCCTGCTGGACGTTTTCAACACGTTCGGCCTTCCCACTTCCACCACGGTTTCCATTGTTTTTGAACTGCTGGGCGGAGCCGTGGCCGCAGCTCTCTTTAAAATTTGGTCCGGGGAACCGGGCGTCGCTCAGGAATTGTCCAGCTACATCAATTCCTCCAAAGCTCTGGCGATCATCTCCGGCATTTTTTCCTCCGTTTTTATCGCTTTCATTTGCGGGATAACGGTTATGTGGATTTCCCGCCTCATCTTCTCCTTCAACTATCAAAAATCCTTCAAATACCTGGGCGCCGTCTGGTGCGGCGTGGCCCTGACGGCTATCACCTACTTCGCCATTTTCAAGGGGCTGAAGGGAAGCACGCTGGTCACCAAGGATATGATCCGCCACCTGGACGCTCATATCTGGCTGTACGTTTGCTGCAGCCTGGCATTCTGGACCGTTCTGATGGCCGTGCTCCAGAATCTTTGCAAAGTCAATATCCTGAAAGTATCCGTTCTCGCGGGCACCATGGCCCTGGCCCTTTCCTTTGCCGGGAATGACCTGGTCAACTTCATCGGCGTTTTCATGGCGGGGCAGTCTTCCATGGAAATTGCGGCCACCGCCGCAGCGCAGGGGGAGGACCTTACCACTCTGTCCATGGGCGGTCTGATGGCCCCCGTCACGGCGGATTGGCGTTACCTGCTGGGGGCGGGCGTCATCATGGTGCTGGCCCTCATGTTCTCCAAAAAGGCGCAAACCGTTACGGATACGGAAGTCAATCTGGCGAGGCAGGGCGGGGGAGTAGAGCGGTTCGGCTCCGTCCCCCCGGCCCGCATGGCGGTGCGCTATGCCCTGAATGCTTCCCGCGCGGTGGAAAAAATCATGCCCTCCTGCGTCGGGAGGTTTATTGAAAAACGCTTCCGGCCTGTGCCGGAAGGGCCGGATAACGGTGCATCTTTCGACCTCATTCGCGCTTCCGTGAATTTGACGGTGGCTGCCCTGCTGATTTCTCTGGCCACGTCCCTTCGGCTTCCTCTTTCCACCACATATGTGACGTTCATGGTGGCGATGGGTTCCTCCCTGGCGGACAAGGCCTGGGGGCGGGACAGCGCCGTGTATCGCATCACCGGAGTGATTACGGTGATTTCAGGGTGGTTCTTTACGGCCTTTGCCGCGTTTTCCATGTGCTTCATTGTGGCGGCCTGCATCCTTTATGGCGGTCTCTTCGGCATCATCGCCATGTGTTCGCTGGCGGCTTTCCTGCTTCTGAAAAGTTCCAGGCTCCATCGCAAAAGAACCCAGGCTTCAGCTCAGGCGCAGGCCGCCAATTACCGGGATCCGGACGCCGCCTCACGCTACAATGAGGAAATTATTGAATTGATGAAGCGCATGGCGGAAATCTATGAAATGAATCTGGAGGCCCTGAACGTGGAGGACAGGAAGCGTCTGAAAAAACTCCGGAAAGAAGCGCGCGGCATCCGCCGTTCCCTGAGCGATAAAATGGCGATGGAAGTCATGCCCGTCGTCCGTGAACTCCCGGACAAAGAGGCCGACCGAGGCAAGCGCTATGTGCAGATGGTGGAATACGCTACCTCCGTCTTTGAATCCCTCTCCAACATTACTACGGCCAGCCATGCCTATATAGACAACAACCATGAAGGGCTGGATTTGGAAAGGATAGAGCTTCTGCGGGGAATGAACAGCCGTGTTTCCTCCCTCTACCCCCGTTTCCGGGAAATGATGGAAAGCAATGACTATACCGGGCTGGACGAATGCCTGGCAGGCATGGACGCCCTGGATGAGGAATTTGCGGAAGCCGTCAAACAGCAGATTATTCTGCGTCCGGAAGACGCCTCCGACATGCGACGGGCGCTTCTCTATCTCAACCTCCTTAATGAAACCCGGGCGATGATCCGCAAAGTGCTTCTTCTTGCTAAAATCCAGAGGAAATTTGTTCTTGGCTGGTAGCATCTCCCCGTAATTCACGTCCGTGCCGGCGGCGAATGCCTCCGGCGTGTCGACCGTCTCGAACGTCACGTTCCTATGATGGCCGT
>ENA-OWPP01003168-OWPP01003168.1-human-gut-metagenome-genome-assembly--contig:-NODE-3168-length-10145-cov-3.825074_pt1 | contig 10145 bp, 5 predicted proteins | sample MGYA00248265_ERZ651848 | MGnify/ENA primary metagenome ERZ651848 (study PRJEB26924, sample SAMEA4378233) | human gut metagenome | biome: human gut; feature: human-associated habitat; material: faeces... | reverse complement strand
AGCGTGGCGAACTGCAGCCGATGACGCACGAGGTGCTCGACACCTTCCGCGCCCTTGGTTCCATCCAGAAGCGCAACGGCATCAAGGCCGCCCGTCGTTACATCATCTCCTTCACCAAGAGCGCCCAAAACATCAGGGACGTGTACGAGCTGAACCGTCTGGCGTTCTCCCATCCCAAGGATGTTCCAACCATCGACGTGATCCCGCTGTTCGAACAGCTTGAGGATCTGCAGAACTCGGTAGACGTACTCGAGGAAATGATCAAGATTCCGGAGGTCCAGGCTCGTCTGAAGGCCACCGGCGGCAAGATGGAAGTCATGCTCGGCTACTCCGACTCCTCGAAGGACGCCGGCCCGACCTCCGCAACCCTGGCCCTGCATTCCGCACAGGAACGCATCGCCAAGTGGGCGGAATCGCATGACATCGATCTGACCCTGTTCCATGGCCGCGGTGGTGCCGTCGGCCGCGGCGGCGGCCCGGCTAACCGTGCCGTACTCGCACAGCCGGTCGGCTCCGTAAAGTGCCGCTTCAAGCTCACTGAGCAGGGCGAGGTCATCTTCGCACGCTACGGCAACCCGGCACTGGCCATCCGCCACGTCGAGTCCGTTGCGGCTGCAACGCTGCTGCAGTCCGCTCCAAGCGTGGAGAAGCGCAATACGGACATGACCGCCAAGTACGCCGACATGGCCAACAAGCTCGACGAGGCCGCGCATAACCGCTTCCTCGACCTGCTGAACACCGACGGCTTCGCACCGTGGTTCTCCACCGTCACGCCGCTGACCGAAATCGGCCTGCTGCCGATCGGCTCCCGCCCGGCCAAGCGTGGCCTCGGCGCCAAGTCGCTCGACGACCTGCGCACGATTCCGTGGGTGTTCTCCTGGGCTCAGGCGCGCATCAACCTCGCCGCATGGTATGGCCTTGGTTCGGCCTGCGAGAAGTTCGGCGACCTTGACACGCTGCGTGAGGCGTACGAGGAGTGGCCGCTGTTCTCCACGTTCATCGACAACATCGAGATGTCGCTGGCCAAGACCGATGAGCGCATCGCCAAGATGTACTTGGCGCTCGGCGATGACGAGAACCTGTCGAAGAAGGTGCTCGACGAGATGAAGCTCACCACCAAGTGGGTGCTCAAGATCGTCAACGACGAATGGCCGCTGCAGCACCGTCACGTGCTCGGTCAGGCCATCCGCATCCGCTCCCCTTACGTGGACGCGCTGTCCGTCACTCAGGTGCTTGCGTTGCGTTCGCTGCGCAAGAAGGTGGACAAGGAAGAGCTCAGCAAGAGCCAGCAGGCGGGATTCATCTATCTGATCCTGTGCACCGTCTCCGGTGTCGCCGCCGGCCTGCAGAACACGGGCTGACGTTTTGGCCGGTGTTGGGCCGCATGCGCGGCCAACACCGCTTGGAAAGCCTGGTGGGCTTTCCAAGGCCAAAACGTAGCGGTGGGCTTTGTGCAATAGCTTTGCGCGCGCAAAGTTCACCGCAGCACGGAGCCTCCGCGACGAGCGGAGGCTCCGTTTTATATCAGCACATATCGCGAAAGCCCTGCCCTACACGGGTGGGGCTTTCGCGTTACCCCCCCTATCAATCACATTGATACGATTTCATAATCATTTCCGATGTGAATAAGTTCACGGATCAAGACCGCAATCATCGGCAATCCCACCAGCGAAGTGGCGTTATAGTAGCGCTGTCGGCGTCGACAAGAGCTGGAACGCTGATAGAATGCACACCAATGATGTTCAGTGATTGTTCGCATGTTCACGAACAGTCCTGCATGATGTGCCTTGAGTGAGCGATGCGGCTCTTGTTCAGGCCGGCAGGTCATCGTACAGCCAGTTACGAAAGGATCCTACCGAATGGCAAGGTTTACCGAGAATCGTTGGACCAGCGCAATCATCCCCGCATTGCTGATTCATATCCCAATCGGTACCGTCTACTGTTGGAGCGTGTTCAAGCAGCTCATCGCCGACAGGCTCAACGCCAGCCCGGCCTCCGTGGAATGGGGCTTCTCGCTCGCCATCTTCTTCCTCGGCATGTCAGCCGCATTCGCCGGCCCCATGGTGGAGAAGAACATCAAGAAATCCGCACTCGTCTCCATGGTCTGCTTCGTGGTCGGCTTCGCCGGCACGGGCGTGAGCATCGCACTGAACTTCCTGCCGGGTGTGTTCATCTGCTACGGCGCGATCATGGGCATCGGCCTGGGCGTCGGCTACCTGACCCCGGTCAAGAACCTGATGCTCTGGTTCTCCGATAACAAGGGCCTCGCCACCGGCATCGCCGTCGCCGGCTTCGGCCTGGCCAAGGCCATCGCCAGCCCGTTGATGGAGTACCTGATCGGCACGGTGGGGCTGGTCAACATGTTCTTCATTCTCGCCGTGATTTATGCGGTGATGATGTTCTTCGGTTTCCTGCTCATCAAGCGCCCGACCGGCTGGGTGTATGATCCCGCTACCTCGCATGTAAGCCGCGCGGAGATTCTCAGGAAGCCCGTGTTTTGGGGCATCTGGATCGCCTTCTACATCAACATCACCTGCGGCCTGGCCCTTATCAGCCAGGAGAAGGACATCCTGCACGATGTGCTCAAGGCCTTCCCGCAGTATGCCGGCCTGAGCCCCGCCAAGTTCGCCGCCGCCATCGCCGGCATCATCGGCCTGGTGCTCGCCGTGGACTCCGTGTTCAACACGGCCGGCCGCGTGGGCTTCTCCACGCTCTCCGACCACCTGAAGCGCCGCGAAACCGTTTATCAGGTGATCTTCATCATGTCGATCGCGGTATGCCTGCTGCAGATCTTCACCAACAGCATCAACAATGCGCTGTTGTGGGCCGTGCTGGCCATGCTGTTCCTCATCAACGCTGGCTACGGCGGCGGTTTCTCGACGCTGCCGGTGCTGCTCGACCAGCACTTCGGCACCAAGACCGTCTCCACCACGCACGGTCTCGCGCTGAGCGCCTGGGCGTTCGCCGGCCTGTCCGGCAACCAGCTGGCCTCGTTCGTGGTCACGCACACGCCCGATCAGGCTCATCGCTACGCCGCGCTGATTCCGGTGCTCACCGGCCTGTTCGCCCTGGCTCTGATCAGCATCAGCCTGGTCAAGTATCTCGGTGGCAGGAACGGCGAGGGCAAGAGATCCATCGGGGCCTGAACCGTAACGCAAGGCGGAGGGCTTCAGATACTGAAAGTAAATCACTTTCCTGAATCGCCCCGGACAGTATTCGGCCAAGAACGAGACAACTGCCCACATCCGCGACAATAGACTCTCATAGTTGACTGATCCGGGGGCCTCCGCCTAGCGTGCCCCCCTTATTGATGCCGTGTGGCGCGTCGAAAGCACCATGTCCACCGGCCACGGTCAACGGAGTTCTAACATGTTAACGGAGTATTCTAACATGTAAGAATTATTGAAAGGGGATGAAAGGACAGCGCCAGTCACCTTACACCAACGCGTAGCGGGATGAGGGACCACTCCCCTCATGCCGGAATACGCCCTCCCCCTCAAGTCTCTTCATGAGCCTGTACGCGCTGATATAAGACAAATCCAGCAGCTTCATCACGTCAGACGTGGTCGCCGCGCCCCCATTGTTCAGCGCGAATTCCGTCACCAGGTTCTCCCGCCGACCGTCGAGGCCCTTTTGCCTCGCATAAGCCGGCAACTTATCATCCCTCTTATATACACGCGCGCTCAGCATATAATCTCGTGCGACACCGCTGCCGCAGGCTTCCACCAGCCCGCTCTCCACTAGGCTTTCGACCGCGCCGACCAATCGCCGAGACTCCACTCGCGAGAATTCGCGCATTTGCGCCACGCTGAGTCTGCGATGCTCCCGCAGCAACGACAGCACGATTAGAGACCACACCGACAACGGAGCGCCACGGCGAGCCTCTTCATTGGCAATCATCACAACGAATGCCTCATCCGGCACCACGCGACGCAGGAACAGCACCACCTCCGACGCCGTGGACTGCGAATAATCGGGAAATGCCCCGCCGGAAGCCAAGGAGCCGGCATATATCTTATCGACACCACGACCGGTGCGTTCCGCATATCCCGCCGTCTTGAGGATGGAGGCGAGCTGAGGGTTGCGGGAACGCGGCTGCGCGGTCAACAGGTTGTTTTCGCTCAATCCCTCGATGAAACCTCCCGGGTTGGATATGGTCAGGCCATCGTCGTCCACGAGGAACCGCACCGATCCCATCCTCGCATAATCCCTGTGGCAGAACGCGTTGACTGCCGTCTCGCGGAACGCCTGATGATCGAAGTCCGGCAGATTGACATGGACCAGACCGCTCATAACCTCATGATCTGGATTCCATGGTTCCATCAGTGCGCCGATACGAGGGAGCATATCGACCAGCGGCAGGAAGAACGGATCCGTGTTTACCTTGGGAGACGTGCCTTTCATGACCTGGAATACGGCGGAGGCCGACGGTACGGAACGCTTCAGCGCCCGCTCCGTACCGATGACCAGCAGACCGGCCACGGAAGGCTGCGGGCCGCCAGGGCCGTCGACTACCAGTTCTAGGGCCCGATCGAAGTCCTCATCATCAAACGCCAACAATGAGCTGCCGGCATTGGCCGTGCGTATGCTCTCCCTGAGACGGTCGCGCGCAGACGGATCAAGATCGGACAGCGTCGACCCCGGAGCAGGCTGCGCGCTGTAGTCGTAACTACGCTGCTGTGACAAACGACTGATGAATTGCGCAGGGAACATCGGAACGACTTCTGGCGCGCCATCGGCTTTCAGCCGGCGCTGCAGCGTCTTCCCCTGACTGGTGGACACGATCTGCTGACTGCTGTCAACCTCAATGCCGACGACCGGCTTGCCGCTCTCGCTCAGCAACGTCACCCGCACGGAAAGCTGAGGAACCGTTTTGTTGAAAATGAATGCCGCCAGACCATTGACATTGCGATGCCGGTCACAGACCCCAGTCACCATGCCATCGTCTTCGACACCAAGGTACAGCGTACCGCCTTCGGTATTGGCCATCGCCACCACATTGTCGACGATTTCGTCATCGGTTTGCGGGCGTTGGCGTCCGCTTTTGAACTCCACCGTCAGGCTTTCCTTGGTCGGCAGCATCGGCTCTTCCTTTCACGGCTTTCAATAATTCTAACATGTTAACGGAGAATTCTAACATGTAAGAATTATTGAAAGGGGATGAAAGGACAGCGCCGGGCACAGCGCCCACTATGCGCCGAGCAATGTCAACATCTGCGGGACACTCTTCTTGCCGAATTCGACCTTCTGCTCGCCGCCGGGATGGTTGATGACGATGCAGGGAACGCTCATCGCGCCATACTGGTCCTTGAGCTCGGGGAAGTGCGCGACGTCGTAGGCTTCGGCACGCACGTTCGGGTTCAGCGACGCGATGCGCTGCGCGGCCAGTACGGTTTCCGGACACATCGTGCAGGTGAGCGAGACGAGGATCATCACGTCGATCGGCGTGTCAATGGCCTCGGCGCGAGCCTTGAGGTCATCGTCCAGAGGCTGGCCCGGACCCGCGGCGTTGTACAGGCCGAGCACGAACGAATTGAACTCGTGACCGGACGGTACACCGTGGAAGGCCAAGCCGGTGAACAGCAACGTACCGGCGTCGGAATTCTCGGCCGGCACGCACATGCGCACGACCGGCCGCGCAGACGGCAGCACCCCTGCTACGTCGAACTGCGCGCGACCGGAATCATCCAGCGAACCATATACCGGCAGTTCGGCGCCATCCGGCAAGGTGACGGCCAACGGCTCGCCGACCGTCAACGACGTTGGCGCGCTGGAACCGTCCTCAGCGGTGATCACGCCCGCCGCATCGACCGCGACCGAATTCAGTTTGCCGTTCGACAGCGCCACCATCTCGCCGATGAATCCCTGCAACTCCGTCGACAATGGCGTATCGTCCAGTTCGAGGACGAGCGTGACCGGGCGGGTCATACGGCCAAAGACCACGCCGAGCTGCTGCTTGATGGCGGCGGAGAAGAGCTCGCCGGGCTTTTTGGCGGCGGCCGTCGCGGCGGCGGTATCGGCGCTGCGCTTGACAGGAGCCGGGGCGGGCGTGGTGCCGGCAGCGGCAGCACTGTTGGCGGCAGCCGCGGTCTGCGCTTCGGCCTGCTCATATGCGGATGCGGTCGGGCGAGGCGGCACAAGACCGGTTTTCTCGCTCATCTGCTTGGCGTACCGCTCCAGTTCCACTGCGGCGATGGCACCGTCGGCGGTGGCGGTGACGACCTGACGCAGGTTCTTGACGCGCAGGTCACCGGCCGCGTACACGCCCGGCACCGAGGTCTCGAGGTATCCGCGCGTGACCACGTAGCCGTGGTCGTCCAGTTCGACGACACCGCGCACGAGCTCGGTGGCCGGCACGTATCCGGCGAACACGAAGACACCAAACGTGCCGTCGTCGGATGGCTTCCACGATTCCGTCTCACCGGTTCCGCGGTCGAGGATCGTCGCCTCGCGCAGCCCGCCCTTGCCGGCGGTGACGCCTTTGAGCTCGACGTTGTAGCGCACGTCGATTTTCGGGTTGTTCTTGGCTTCGGCAGACACCGCCGCGTCGCAGGTGAAGTCCGGTTCGCGGACGAGCACCGTGACTTTGGAGGCGTATTTGGTCAGGAACACGGATTCCTCTGCCGCGGCGAAACCGCCGCCGATGACCAGCACCTCCCTGCCGGTGAAGAATTCGCCGTCGCATGTGGCGCAGTAGGCCACGCCGCGGCCAGCGTACTCGGCCTCGCCGGCGAAACCAAGCTTGCGTGGGCTGGCTCCGGTGGCAATCAGGATGCCGAACGTTTTCAGGTCACCGCGCGACGTGTGCACGGTCTTGATGTCACCGTTCACGTCAAGGCCGGTAGCCTCGGCTGAGAGGAATTCCGCGCCGAAATCCTTTGCCTGGTTGCGCATGGTCTGTGTGAGCGCACGACCGGACGTACGGCCGACGCCCGGGTAGTTGACGACTTCGTCGGTGATGGTGATCTGCCCGCCGAAATCATCCTTTTCGAGAATCAGCACGCGATAGCGGGCGCGAGCGAGATACAGGCCGGCGGTGAGTCCCGCAGGGCCGCCACCGATGACAACAACGTCATACAGATCGCTTCGGTTGATCTGGGTCATGATATGGAACTCCTTACATATGCATATGCCCCTGCCGGCGGGGCTCCCGCGAAGCGGGTGGGGTAGTTCGCCTATCACCGCGACCACCCCCAGTCGGCTGTCGCCGCCAGCCCCCCCCCGCCAGCGGGGGCGGAGAGGCCACTCGCCTTACATCGCTACCCGCCAGCGGGGGCGAGAGAGTTGGCGATCCCCAGCCAACTCTGACCGCTACCGACAGCCCTCCAGCCCCTGCAATCAGGGACGGCCTCCAGCCGCAGCCTGTTGTGCTTGCCTGTCGGCTCGCCTTCGCCTACAAACAGCTCTGCTGTTTGCTTGACAACTCAGCCCGTCAGTGAGGCGGGAAATCAGAGGAGACCGACGAGGTCGAGGCTCGGCTCGATGGTCTCCTCGCCGGGGGTCCACTTGGCTGGGCACACCTGGTCGCCGTGCTCGCGCACAAACTTCGCGGCCTGCACCAGGCGCAGGAGCTCCTTGGCGTTGCGGCCAATGCCGCCGGCGGTGACCTCGTAGACCTGGATCTTGCCGTCGGGGTCAACGATGAAGGCGCCGCGCTCGGCAAGGCCGTCGGCGGGGATCAGGACCTCGAAGCCCTCGGCCAGGACGTGGGCGGGGTCAGCGAGCATGGGGTAGGTCACCTTGGAGATGCGCTCGGACTCGTCGTGCCAGGCCTTGTGGACAAAGTGGGTGTCGCAGGACACGGAGTAGACCTCGCAGCTCTCAGCCTTGAAGGCGTCGTAGTTCTCAGCCAGCTCCTCGAGCTCGGTGGGGCACACAAAGGTGAAGTCCGCGGGATAGAAGAAGAACAGGGCCCACTTGCCCAGGACGTCAGCCTTGGTGACGGTCTTGAACTCGCCATTCTGGAAGGCCTGGACGGCAAAATCGCCGATTTCCTTGTTGATGAGGGACATGTGACGCTCCTTCTCTGTGTTGGTGGTTGTCTGCGTACCACTATTGGTACTGAGACTTATTATCGACAGTTGAGAAAGTATTTCAAGCGAGAATTTCGACTTTTTCGGAGGCGGTCCACCTCCTCCCCCTATCCCTCGCGTTCTTTAGCGGTATTCGAGAATCGCGTTTCCCGCCAACTGGGCAAATGCGGCGGCCGATTCCGATAAACCGCTAAAGAATGGTGGGCGGAGGTTGCTGCTGCACGGGGCTAGGGAGATGAGGGGGCGCTGCACCAAACTCGGCACTTCTCAGTACTTTTTTTGATTCCTCTTGGTATCACCTCTCTGGTGCCTTTTTCTCTACCTGCGTCTCCGTAATTCGTTCGGCCCATGTACTCGGCAACTCGCGGTAAAAGTACTGAATAGTTTCGTTTTTGGTGCAGCGGGATCCCACCCAAGAGAGCTTGAACCTCTTTTTCTCTCGCTCCTCGCCATGCTTTAGCGGTATTTGAGAACCACGCTATCTGCCAACTGGGCAAACGCGGCGGTCGATTCCCAGAAACCGCTAAAGAACGGGAGGGGGCCGAGCGGGATAAGAGCTCAGAGCCGGCGGCGACACGTAACTCTCGCGTAGTCGCGCTAAATGGTATATAGTCCTAATATTGTTTGGGTAACATCACCGTGTAAGCCAAAGCCACGCACGGAGAGCAGGAGCAGTCATGGAGAGAAGAAACACGCGCCAGCGGCAGCTGGTGCTTGAGGCGGTGCAGGAGCTGTGCGACCACCCCACCGCCGACGAGATATACCTTCGCGTCCGCGAGCAGGACGACCACATCAGTCGTGGAACCGTCTATCGCAACCTGCACCTGCTCGCTGACACCGGAGAAATCCTTTCGGTGAAGACCCCCGGCGGTGAGCGCTTTGACCGCCGCATGGACCACCACGCCCACCTGGTGTGCTCGGAGTGCGGCACCGTGATTGACGTCCCCATGTCCAAGCAGGACGACTTCTGCCGCCAGATTGAGCGCTCCACCGGCTACGCCAGCGTCTCTACCAGCACCATCCTCACCGGCGTGTGCCCCGCATGCCAGGAGCGTCTTCGTAAGGCTGCGGGGGCCGAGCAGAGGTAACAGAACGACGGCCCTCCCCCACGGTTTGGTGGGAAAGGGCCGTCCGGAACGTCACCTAGGCGACGGGCTCCTCGGCCAGGTTGTCGAGGATGTGCTCGTCCTTCTCGTCCCACTTGGGCATGGGACGGAAGAGCTGGAACAGCATAAGGGCGAGCAGGGCAAAGGCGACCACGGTCCAGACCCCAAAGTTCCCAAAGACAAAGAGCTCGTAGAACTGGTTGATGAGAAGGCCAATGACCCAGCCAAAGCCGCACTCGTAGCCAATGGCGAACCAGAACCACTTGGGGTCGTCCATCTGGCGGCGGATGGTGCCCATGGCGGCGAAGCACGGCGCGCAGAGCATGTTGAAGGCGACGAAGGCGCACATGGCACCAACGTGGAGCGTGCCGGCGATGGTGAACATGTTGGCGAAGCCCTGCCACATAGAGACGGAGTTCTCGGTAGCGTCACCGAGCCCGTACAGGACGCCAAAGGTGGAGACCAGGTTCTCCTTGGCGATGAGGGCCGAGATGGTGGACGCGGTGGCCTGCCAGTTGCCAAAGCCAAGCGGAGCGAAGATGAAACTCAGCGCGCCGCCGATGCCGGCGAGGATCGAGTAGTCCATGTACGTCTCGGGCGCGCCGTCCATGGCCTGCAGGAAGCCGAAGGAGCCGTCGCCACCCTCCCAGCCGGCCAGGCCAAAGTTGGAAAGCGCCCAGATGCCCACGGCGGCCGCAAAGATGATCGTGCCCGCCTTCTTGACGTAGGCCGAGACGCGCTCCCACACGTGCAGTGCCCAGCTCTTGATGGCGGGCATGTGGTAGTCGGGCAGCTCCATCACAAAGGGGGTGGGCTCGCCGGCAAAGCGCTTGGTCTTCTTGAGCATCACGGCCGAGATGATGATGGCGACGATGCCCATGAGGTAGAACATCGGGGCAACCCACCACATGTCGGAGCCACCGGCAAGGACGCCCATGACCAGAGCGATGATGGGGAGCTTGGCGGAGCAGGGGATCATGGTGGTGAGCATGGCGGTCATGCGGCG
>ENA-OWPP01003166-OWPP01003166.1-human-gut-metagenome-genome-assembly--contig:-NODE-3166-length-10147-cov-9.189457_pt1 | contig 10147 bp, 10 predicted proteins | sample MGYA00248265_ERZ651848 | MGnify/ENA primary metagenome ERZ651848 (study PRJEB26924, sample SAMEA4378233) | human gut metagenome | biome: human gut; feature: human-associated habitat; material: faeces... | reverse complement strand
CCGAACCGTCGGGCCGCACCCGCAGATTCATATTCTTGACCTTTTTCACCGCAAGCAGGTACTGGATCATTCCTTGCGGCGTGCTCACCGTGCGCAGCTCCTCTACCACTTGTTCTCCACCTTTTCGGCAAAGCCCAGAAGGTCCTTCACCCGGACAGGCGTGCCGTCGTCCAGCAGGGCCGTGCCGGTGAAGCGCCCGAACACCTGATGCTGGTCGGATTTGATGAGCTTCACATCCGTACAGGCAGCCCGATCCAGAATGGGTGCAAAGTCCATCTCGAACCGCCCGTCGTCGGAGGTAAAGCGCCACGGGGCCAGATAGTCCTCCCGCTTCCCCGCCATGGGAATGTGGAAGGTCACCTGCCCCAGCTTGTGGGTCCTGCCATCGTAGAACAGCATATTCTCGCTGGCGGCAGAGGTATCCCCGAAGCCATAGCCGATGTTCCAGCCGAAGGGAACGCCATCCACCTGCCCGGAGGCGCTGCCCCAGTACCATGTGTTGTGATACGTCCACACGCCCCGTCCCCAGTCCAGCACGCCGAAGGAGTCGGCGGGGTCAAAGGTGTATGTCTGCCCCCCGATACGCACCGTCCCGGCAGCCCGCATACAGTTGATCTTCTGGTTGTAGTAGAAGTGGCCGGGCTTGTCAAAGGGCGTGCAGATGACCATGGACTCCTCCGGCTCCTGCGTCAGCAGCAGGTGGCCCTCGATGGTGTCCCGGTTCAGGAAGTCCTCCATGCGGAAGGTCAGCTCCCGGCCGCCGGGGACATGGCGGAACACCAGCGCATGGCGCTTGCCGCTGCTGGCGGTATCTCCGGCGGCGGAGGTCTCCGGCAGGCCCGTCCGGCCCATGGGAAAGGCCCGCATGGGGCTGCGGGTCATCTGCCACCCCTCATCAAATTGCAGAAAGGAGACGGAGTCCAGCCCCATATATCCGTTGTCGGCAATGGTCAGCGCCACGGCAAAGTGGTCGTTGGTCACAAGGTAGTAGTCCCACTCCTTGATGCGGGCGACCGGAGCCTTGATGTCCACCCGACGATAGATGGGCAGCAGGCGCTTGGCGTAGCCCGGCTCCCGGAGATTGCCCTTTTCGTCCAGAAGCGGTGCGCTGGCGGTGATCTCATGCTGCATGGCGGTGTCCTCCTTTTGATCCGTTTGGGCCATTATAGCACACCCCGGCACTGTGCGCTATGGTTTTCTTGCAGGCTCTTTTGCCCGCTTTTCCAACTCATGGGAAAAGTTACCCGCCGGAGGCAATCAAACATTTGAAAAAACACCCCCACCGCCAAAAAAAGGGAAGCCCCGCAGGACTTCCCTTCTCGTTTGCAAATATGTAAGCCCTTCGCCTCACCCACGGGTACTCTCGGCGGTAAAATAGTCACGGGTCTGGCGGATATTCTCCCGGATCTGTGCCTTCAGCGCCTCCAGCGAATCAAATTTCTGCTCGTCCCGCAGGCGTTGGCAGAACTCCACCCGGATGCACTTCCCGTAGAGATCGCCGTCAAAATCCAACAGGAAGGTCTCCACGGACACAGCAGTGCCTTCAGAGACGGTGGGGCGGGTGCCTACGTTGGTGACCCCCGCCAGCGACGTGCCGTCCGGCAGATAGACCCGTGTGATGTACACGCCCCGACGGGGCGCCAGCACATGGGGCGGAAAGGTGAGGTTCACCGTGGGGATGCCCAGCGTGCGGCCCAGCCGGTGGCCGTGGACCACGGTCTGGGTCAGGCAGTGGCGGTGGCCCAGGAACAGCGCCGCCCGCTCCACGTCCCCGGCCTCCACCAGCGTGCGGATGTAGGTAGAGCTGACGGTAACGCCCTCCAGCTCCACCTTGGGGATGATGTCGCAGCCTATCCCCAGCTCCCGGCACTTCTCCTGCAAAAGCCGGGGATCGCCCTGATTCTTGTAGCCGAAGTGGTAGTCGTGGCCCGCCACCAGATGCACGGCCCCGTGGCGCTTTACCAGCAGCTCCGTGATAAAATCCTGCCACGGCATGGTCATCATGGCCTCGTCAAAGGGGGCCAGGATCACCTGCTGAATGCCATAGATGCGCCGGGCCAGATCAGCCCGATCCTCCGGGGAGTTGATGAGGGGCATGGGGCGTCCGGTGACCACCTCCTTCGGGGGACGGTCGAAGGTAAAGACGGCGGGGATCGCCCCCAGCTCCCCGGCCCGCTGCACCGTTTTTTGCAGCAGGGCTCCGTGGCCCCGGTGGACACCGTCGAAAAAGCCCAGGGCGATGACAGTACGTTCCAAATTCATTCACGCTCCGAAAAAGTTTTTAATGGAGGTCAGCACACCGCCCTCCAAGCGGCTCAGGCACAGAAAATCGCCCTCCGGGTCGTAGACCCGGTACTCCCCCTCCGGCAGCGGCTCCGACACGGAGACGGGATTGCCGTTGCGGCAGCGGGCCACAGCCCATGGGGTAGGCAGCACATAGGCCGGACGATCCCGGAACAGGGAGTCCACCGGCCGCAGCAGGGCCTCGCCCTCCGCCTGCACCTGCTCCAGCGTCACGGCGTCGGACAGGGTAAAGCCCGCCGCCATGGTGCGCCGCAGGGCGGCCATACAGCCGCCGCAGCCCAGCGCCTGCCCGATGTCGTGGCACAGGGTGCGGACATAGGTACCCTTGGAGCATCGCACCCGCAGGACGTAGTCGCCGGAGGCCGTCTGCTCCACCAGCTCCAGGGCGTGGATGGTGACGGGCCGGGGACGGCGCTCCACCTCCTTCCCCTGCCGGGCCAGCTCATAGAGCTTCTTGCCGCCGATCTTGATGGCGGAGTACATAGGCGGCAGCTGGGAAATTTCTCCGGTGAACCGTGGCAGCGCCGCCTCCAGCGCCGCCCGGTCCGGCAGTTCCTCCGTCCGGTGCAGCACCTGCCCGGAGGTGTCCTGCGTGTTGGTGACAAGGCCCAGCCGCAGGACGGCCAGATACTCCTTGTCCCCGGATTCGGCGAAGCTGACGCCACGGGTAGCCTGTCCCACAAACACCGGCAGCACGCCGGTGGCCATGGGATCCAGTGTCCCGGCGTGGCCCACCTTTTTGGTTTTCAGTATTCCCCGCAGCTTGGCACAGACGTCCATGCTGGTCCAATCGGCGGGCTTGTCGATGATGATGATCCCGTTGGCCATAGTCGCTCCTTTTCAGGGGGCCAGCGGGCCGATGACCTGAGCGATGGCCGCCAGCACGGCGGACTTCGCCTGAGCCATGGTGCCGCTGACGGTGGCTCCCGCCGCTGCGGCATGACCTCCGCCGCCCAACAGGCGGCAGACCTCCGTGGCGTTGACACGGGGGCCGGTCCGCAGGGACAGCTTCACCGTGCCGGGGCGCAGCTCCCGCAGGGTCACACCGCAGTCGGTCCCCTCCACCTGCGCCGCCAGAGCGCTGAGCTCCTCAATATCGGCGTCGGTGGCGTGCAGCTCCTGCCGCAGGGACAGGGGGATCTGCATCACCACCACCCGCCCGGCGTCGAAGCGCTCCATACCCGCCACCATCCGGGCCTCCATGGCCAGACGCACGGCGCTCTTGGTGCGGAACAGTGCCTTGTTGACGGGGGCCACGTCGATGCCGCAGTCCATCAGCTGTGCGGCAATGCGGTGGCTGCGGGGGGTGGTGTTGGAGTAGACGAAGCAACCGGTGTCCGTGGAGATGGCCACATACAGCGGCAGAGCCATCTCCGGCGTCAGGGGCGTCAGCTGCCGGAGGATATCGTACACGATCTCGCCGCAGGCGGCGCTGTCCGCCTCCAGACACGTCTCACGGGCGAAAAACTCCTGAGAGGGGTGGTGGTCGATGGCCAGAGCAATGCGGTCCTGATAGGGCCGGGCGTTCTCCGGCAGCAGCGACAGCGCCGCAATGTCCACGGAGACCACATACGCCGGTGCAAAATCCGCCTCCGCCAGATAGGGGGCGGCATAGGGGGCGTAGGTGGCCGTCAGCTCCGGGTTGGGCAGCAGATACGCCGTTTTGCCCAGCGCCCGCAAGCCGCAGCACAGGGCGGCAGCGGAGCCGATGGTGTCGCCGTCGGGGCGGACATGGGTGAGGATCAGCACCTGATCCATAACCGCCAGCCGGACGGCGGCTTCCGCAGTGGTCATAACAGACACCTCCTCAGTCCTCCCGATCCTCCGGCAGCACGATATCGGCGTTCCGGGGATCGGCGGGCTTGACATGGTTCAGCATATCCAGAATGTGTGCGCCATAGGCGATGGAGTCGTCCACAAAGAATTGCAGCTCCGGGGTATAGCGCAGATCGATGCGGCTGCCCAGCTCATGGCGCAGATAGCCTGCGGCGGACTTCAGGCCCTTCAAAAGCCCCTTCTCGTCCGGGCAGTTCAGGGCGCTGACATAGATGCGGGCATAGCGCAGATCGCTGGTGGTGTCCACATGGGTGATGGTCAGCATACAATCCGTCACACGGGGGTCCTTGACGGTCCGCAGCAGGGCGGAGAGCTCCTTTTGGATCTCGTCGTTGATGCGGCCGATGCGGTTGGATGACATAGACGGTTCTCCTTTCGTTGGATGTGGAAAAGAGGGCGGGCGAAGCGCCCGCCCTCTGGGTCTTGTGTTTATCTGTTGCGGGGGAAAATCGGAGACAAAGAGTGCATCCGGCGGCGGTTCCTGTGTGGTATCACGGCTTCCCACGGTCATCTGCGAACTGTCCGTAGAAAGGCCGGTGCTTGCCGAACACCTCTCTCCACGGGCCACTCCCCCCTTTACTGGGGAATTTCCTCCATGGTGAAGGCTTCCACCATGTCGCCTACCCCATGAAACTCGTTTCATGGGGGCCCCGATTTACCATCCTTTGGCAGAAATGAATTCCGCCAAAGCAAGGTTTTGCTCCGCAAAACCCTTGTACGCACGACCTGCGGGCGCAGCCGTGCTGCGCCGGAAGGCGACCGGAGACGGCGCATAAGGGCCACTCCCCCGTTTACTGGGGAATTTCCTCCATGGTGAAGGCTTCCACAATATCGCCTTCCTTGATGTCGTTGAACTTCTCGATGGTCAGGCCGCACTCGTACCCGGCCAGAACCTCCTTGGCCTGATCCTTGAAGCGCTGCAGGGAGGCCAGCACACCCTCGTGGATGACGATGCCGTCCCGGACCAGCCGGACCTGGCAGTCCTTGCGCTGGAGCTTACCGTCCTGCACGTAGCAGCCTGCCACGGTGCCAACGCCGGAGACCTTGTAGGTCTGGCGCACCTCGGCATGACCCAGCAGCACCTCACGGAACTTGGGCGCCAGCATACCCTTCATAGCGGCCTCGATCTCGTTGATGGCATCATAGATGACACGGTACATCCGCATATCCACGTTGGCACGGGCGGCGGAGTCACGGGCGGCGTTGTCGGGGCGGACGTTAAAGCCCACGATGATGGCCTGCGACGTAGAGGCCAGCATCACATCGGACTCGTTGATGGCGCCCACACCGCCGTGGATGACACGGACACGCACCTCGTCGTTGCTGAGCTTCTCCAGCGAAGCCTTCACCGCCTCTACGGAGCCCTGCACGTCGGCCTTGACGATCAGGTTCAGGTTCTTCATCTCACCGGCCTGGATCTGGCTGAACAGATCCTCCAGCGAGACCTTGGTGACAGGGGCGTTGGCCTTGGCCTTCTCCTCGGCCTTGCGCTGCTCCACCAGCTCACGTGCCAGCTTCTCATCGGCCACGGCATTGAAGGTAGCCCCGGCGGTAGGTGCCTCGCTGAGACCGGTGATCTCCACAGGCACGGAGGGCCCGGCGGAGGTGATCTTCTGGCCCTTGTCGCTGACCATGGCCCGGACACGGCCCACGGAGGTACCGGCGATGATGATATCGCCCTGCTTCAGCGTGCCGTTCTGCACCAGCAGCGTGGCCACGGGGCCACGGCCCTTGTCCAGACGGGCCTCGATGACCGTACCCTGAGCGGCACGGTTGGGGTTGGCCTTCAGCTCACCCACCTCGGCGGTCAGCGTCAGCATCTCCAGCAGATTGTCCACGCCCATACCGGTCTTGGCGGAAATGGGGCAGACAATGGTGTCGCCGCCCCACTCCTCACACACCAGCCCGTACTCGGTGAGCTGCTGCTTGATGCGCTCGGGATTGGCCTCCGGCTTATCCATCTTGTTGATGGCCACGATAATGGGGATCCCGGCAGCCTTGGCATGGTTGATGGACTCCACCGTCTGGGGCATGATACCGTCCTCGGCGGCCACCACCAGAATGGCGATATCCGTCACCATGGCTCCTCTGGCCCGCATGGAGGTAAATGCCTCGTGGCCGGGGGTATCCAGGAAGGTGATGGGCTTGCCGTTGATCTGCACCTGATAGGCACCGATGTGCTGGGTGATACCGCCGGCCTCGCCGCTGGCCACATGGGCGTTGCGGATATAGTCCAGCAGACTGGTCTTGCCGTGGTCCACATGACCCATGACCACCACCACGGGGGCACGGGGTACCAGATCCTTCTCGTTGTCCTTGTGGTCGTCGATGAGCTTCTCCTCGATGGTGACCACTACCTCCTTCTCCACCTTGCAGCCCATCTCCTCGGCGATGATGGCGGCGGTATCGAAGTCAATGAGCTGGCTCAGGGAGGCCATGACGCCGTTTTTCATCAGGCACTTGACCACCTCTGCGCCGGTCTTTTTCATGCGGCTGGCCAGCTCGCCCACGCTGATCTCATCGGGGATCTGCACGGTAACGGGGGTCTTTTTGATGACCTCCAGCCGCAGGCGGCGCAGACGATCCGCCTCCTCCTGCTTGCGTTTATTGGAAAAACCGTTGTCCCGGCGCTTGCCGCCGTTGCGGAACTTCTCCTTGCCCTGGGTCTGCTGCTGGGCCCGACGGCCGCCGCCGGTGCGGCCCTCCGCCATGTCCTGCAGCTTCTCGTCGTACTTATCCAGATTCACCGCCGTGGCCTTGCGGGTGTCCACCACCTTGGTCTGAGGCACACGGGAGACGGGCTTGGTCTCCTGCTTGGCAGAACGGCTCTCCCCCTTGCCCTCCGGCTTCTTCTCGGCGGGCTTGGCGGCAGGCTGCTGCTTCTTCTCGGCAGGCTTGGCCCCCTCGGCGAAGATCACCTGAATCCCGGATACCTGATTGTGCTGGGTCAGATACTCAAAGATCAGAGACAGCTCCCGATCCTCCAAGACCTGCATATGGTTCTTGGGCGTTTCGGCGTACTTGGTCAAGATCTCCGTGATCTGCTTGGTGGGGACTCCGAAGTCCTTCGCCACCTCATGCACTCTATATTTGTTTCCTACGCTACCCAAATAAAGCCACCTCCATCTTTGTGATTACGAAATGTGCCGGAGCACAAAACTTACGATTTTTTCCGATCCCTGCCGGAGCCCTTGCCCTTTTTCACCGGCCGGGAACCGGCAAACCGCTGCTGCGGAGCAGCGGGGCGCCTGCGGCCCGGACGGGCCGGACGCCGGGGCTTTTCCTTCGCCGCCTCACGGGGCGGCTCCTGCACCGGCTGCGGCGGCTCCGGGGGAGCCGTGCGCTTCTTGCCCCGGCGCAGGTTCTTCTCGTGCCGGGCCTGCTCCTCCCGCCGCTCCATGGCCCGCCGGGCCTTGATCTGCAGCCGCTGGGATGCCTGCTCATAGTGCTCCGGATCCATGACTGCCAGCTTTTTCACGATGGCGTCGGCAAAGCCCACGTCGGTGATGGCTGCCATGGCGCAGCTGCTGCGGCCCAACGCACGGCCCAGAGCGTCCTTGTCGGCGGGGATGGTCAGACACAGGCAGGCCCCCGTCTGTGCAAAGGCATACGCCCGGCGCACAGAGCTGGCCGCCGCATCCGACGCCACCAGAATGACCCGTGCGTGCTTGCTGCGGGCGGCAGAGCCCACCGGCTCCTCACCGATCTCCACACGGCCCGCCTTTTTGGCAAGGCCGATCATTGATAAAATATGCTCCATTACTCCCCCATCCGGGCCTCCAGCCCATCGTATACCTCCGCCGGGATGGTCGTCTCCAGCGCACGCTCCAGCCCGCGGGACTTCCGTGCCTTCCGCAGGCACTCCGGGTCGGGACAGACGTACACGCCCCGCCCGGACTTTTTGCCGGTGGCATCCAGCACGATCTCCCCCTCCGGGGTCTTGACGATCCGCAGCAGATCCCTCTTATCCCGCTTGGTACGGCACCCCACGCACTGGCGCTGGGGGATCTTCTTCACCTTCTGCATGACGGGCCTCCTCTCAGGATACGAACTTATTCATCCGCCCGGGATACGGGCTTGATGTCGATCTTATACCCGGTGAGCCGGGCAGCCAGACGGGCGTTCTGCCCCTCTTTGCCGATAGCCAGACTCAGCTGGTCGTCGGGGACGATGACCCGGCACACCTTGCCCTCGTCCGCCAGACGCACCTCCTCCACATCGGAGGGAGCCAGCGCAGCGGCGATGAACTCGGCGGGATCCTCGGAGTACTTGATGATGTCGATCTTCTCGCCGTGGAGTTCCTCCACAATGGCAGCCACACGCTGACCACGGGGGCCGACGCAGGCGCCGATGGGATCCACGTTCTCGTCGGCGGACCACACCGCCATCTTGGTGCGGCTGCCGGCCTCACGGGCGATGGAGCGGATCTCCACCGTGCCGTCGAAGATCTCCGGCACCTCCAGCTCAAACAACCGCTTGACAAGGCCCGGATGGGTCCGGGACACCATGACCTGCGGGCCACGGGTGCCACGGCGTACCTCCACCAGATACACCTTCAGCAGCTGCCCCTCGGTGTAGGTCTCGGTGCTGACCTGCTCGTTCAGGCTCAGGATGCCCTCGGTAGCCTCGTTGCCGGTGCCGATGCGGAGATAGACGTTGCCGCTGCGGGGATCGATGCGGGACACGGTGCCGGTGAGGATCTCATGCTGCTTGGAGCCCCACTCGTCATAGATCATGCCGTGCTCAGCCTCCCGCAGACCCTGAATGATGACCTGCTTGCCGTTACCGGCGGCAATGCGGCCGAACTCCACGTTCTCCACCGGGAAGCGCACCATACCGCCCAGTTCATACTTGGCAGAGATGCGCCGGGCCTCCTCCAGAGAGATCTGGGAGCCGGGGTTCTCCACCTCCTCCACGATCTCCTTCTGCACGAACATCTTCAGGTCACGCTTCTCCTCGTTGACCTCCACCACCACGTTCTCCACACCCTCGTGGTCCCGCTTGTAGGCGGTGGTCAGGGCCTGGATGATCTTATCCATCATAAAGCTGGGGGAGATTCCCCGCTCCTTTTCCAGCATATCCAGCGCGGCAAAGATTTCATCACACTTCATAGCAATACTCCTACCTATTATAATCAGTCGATCCTGTTCACATTCGATTCTTTGCGGGGCAGGGTCTAAAACTCGATCCGCAGGCGGCACAGCGCCACCTCCGCCTTGGAAAAGGTGATCTGCTTTCCGTTGGCGGTGATGGTGATATCTCCGTTGTCATAGCCCTCCAGATAGCCGGGAAACTCCTTGCGGCCCTCCCGGGCCTTGTAGAGCTTTACCAGCACAGGGCTGCCCAGAAATTTCTCAAAATCCCCGGGCCGCTTCAGGACCCGCTCCGCTCCGGCGGAGGAGACCTCGAAGGTGTAGCTGCCCTCGATGGGGTCCGCCTCGTCCAGCAGGTCCGAGAGCTTCCGGGAGATGGCCTCGCAGTCCAGAATGTCCACACCGCCCTCCTTGTCGATGAGGACCCGGAGATACCACGTTCCGGCTTCCTTTACATATTCCACATCCCACAACGTACAGCCCTGCTCTGCAATGACGGGCTCTGCCAGCCGTGCGGTGAGCTCTGTGACCTTTTCCATGGCGCATCCTCCGGTTTTCTGAAGATTTGAAGTGGAGCGTTTGTTCCACAAAAAAGAGCGGACCTTGCGGTCCACTCCAAAACTTACACTCCTAATATCTGTAAGATAGCACACTTTATCAGGGAATGCAAGTGGATTTCCAGACTTTTTTGAAAAAATCCGTCAAATTTTCGGCACTTTTCGTGCCGTTCCGGGCGTTTTCCGCCCAAAACGGCGCAAGGCGCTCCTCCTCGCCCCTATTTGACCCGGCAGCCGCCCCGGTCTGCTCCGAATCTTTTAAAAGAAAATGCGGACCTCTGAAGCGGTTCGCATTTTCCATCAATATAGCTTTACACGGTGAAGAACATCGCCAGCACAGAGGTGATGATACCGCAT
>ENA-OWPP01003165-OWPP01003165.1-human-gut-metagenome-genome-assembly--contig:-NODE-3165-length-10155-cov-2.895446_pt1 | contig 10155 bp, 8 predicted proteins | sample MGYA00248265_ERZ651848 | MGnify/ENA primary metagenome ERZ651848 (study PRJEB26924, sample SAMEA4378233) | human gut metagenome | biome: human gut; feature: human-associated habitat; material: faeces... | reverse complement strand
GAATGCTACGATGGCTGGTTTCTACGGTGCATGGCACGGTCGGGAAGGTTTACAGCGGATAGCACGGCATATCCATTCGGCTGCTGTTATTCTGGCGGAAGAAATTAGTAAATACGGCTATCAGCTGAAGGAAGGAAAATTCTTCGATACGATCCGTTTCGTGCTGCCGCAGGGAGTGACTCAGGAAATGATTCGGGAAGTAGCTTTGGAACATCAGATCAATCTGTTCTATTGTGCTTGCGGAACGACTGTCGGATTATCGACCGACGAGAAGATCAGTGAAGCTGAAATCAATGAGATCATCGGTATTTTTGCCGAAGCTGCTGGGAAGAAAGCTGAGAAAGTGACTTTCCTGGACGATTGCACCGTACTCGATCCTGACATGTTGCGGGAGGATGAGTTTATGGCTCAGCCGGTATTCAATATCTATCATTCCGAGACGGCCATGATGCGTTATATGAAGAATCTGGAACGCCGGGATATCTCTTTGGCGACCTCTATGATTTCTTTGGGCTCTTGTACGATGAAATTGAATGCCGCTGTAGAGATGATGCCGATCACCTGGCCTGAATTCGGAGGTATGCATCCTTTTGTTCCGTTTGATCAGGCGGAAGGGTATCAGCAAATGATCCGTGAAACGGAACAAATGCTGGAGAAAGTGACCGGATTTGCAGGTTGCAGCCTGATGCCGAATTCCGGTGCTGCCGGTGAATATACCGCTCTGATGGTATTACGTCAATATCATATTTCCCGTGGAGAAGGTCACCGGAAGGTGATGTTGATCCCCGCCTCCGCTCATGGTACGAATCCGGCTTCCAGTGCTATGGCCGGTTTGCAGATTATCGTAACGGCTACCGATCCAGAAGGAAATATCGATGTCGAAGATTTTCGGGCTAAAGCGGAAGCGAATAAAGACAATCTGTTCGGGGCTATGATTACTTATCCTTCTACCCATGGTATTTTTGAAGAATCAATCCGGGAACTGGTGAAGATTATTCATGATAACGGTGGACAGGTCTTTATGGACGGAGCGAATATGAACGGTCAATGTGGTTTGACAAGTCCCGGATTTATCGGCGCCGACGCTTGCCATTTAAATTTGCATAAGACGTTTGCTATGCCTCACGGTGGTGGTGGCCCGGGTGTCGGTCCGATCTGTGTGGCTAAACACCTGGTAGATTTCTTACCTTCACATGCAGTGGTGAAGACTGGCGGAGAACAAGGAATACATGCTGTGTCAGCCGCTCCTTATGGCTCGGTGAGCATGCTGCCTGTGACCTATGGCTATCTGTTGATGCTCGGAGCAGAAGGTTTGAAGTACGTAACTGAAATGGCTATCCTGAATGCGAACTATCTGGCTTCTTCATTTGAAAAGCTCGGCTTTAAAATTTTGTTCAAAGGCAAACAGGGACGCGTAGGTCATGAAATGATCTGGGATTGCAGCGCTTTCAATAAAGAATATGGTATTTCCGAGCTCGATATTGCTAAACGGTTGATGGACTTCGGTTTCCATGCACCGACCCTGTCGTTCCCGGTACATGGTACTTTGATGGTGGAACCGACTGAAAGTGAACCGAAAGAAGAACTGGATCGTTTTATCGAAGCACTGAAGACAATCCGCGAGGAAATGTGTGAGGTAGCCGAAGGAAAAGCAGATAAAACCGATAATGTACTGAAGAATGCTCCGCATACGCATAAGGTTCTGACAGCTGACGAGTGGACTCACACTTATCCGCGTAGTAAAGCGGCTTATCCGCTGCCTTGGGTGGCTGAGAATAAGTTCTGGCCTCAAGTAGGACGCGTAGACGATGGGTATGGCGACCGCAACCTGATGTGTACCTGCGATCCGCTTTACGATTATGTGAACGACGAAAATTAAAGATCGGTCGATCATATTTTAATCCCGGGACGGTTGAAGCCGAATCCCGGGATTTTTTTGCGAAACAACCTATCTGAATAACGAAAAGTTCACGCTGCCGTATTGCCGGTGTTCGGAAAAACGGGGGTGACTGGAAAAGTCGGTGTTGGCCGGATGTTCTATAATAGCAATCCCATTTTCGGCTAACAATTCATTATCGAAGATTGCGGCAGGGATATCGTCGATTTTATCCAACTTATAGGGAGGGTCGGCGAAAATCAGGTCGAATTTCCGTCCTTTTAATTTTTTGCAAGCGATAAAGACATCGGTTTTATAGATTTTTATGTGCTTAAAACCCAATTCCTTTGCAGTCCGCCTGATGAACATATAATGTTTGTAATTCTGTTCGATGGAGACAATCTCCCGGGCACCACGGGAAGCAAATTCATAACTGATACTGCCGGTACCTGAGAATAGATCAAGGGCGGAAATATCTTCCAGGTCCATATAATTGGTCAGTACATTAAACAAATTTTCTTTGGCAAAATCGGTCGTCGGACGGGCACTGAAACTCTTGTCGGGAAAAATCTGCCGTCCTCGGTGAGAACCACTGATTATTCGCATTTGTGGATATTTAGCAAGTGGATAAAACTGGAATTATTCAATTCATTATTCCGTACGAGCTGGGACAATGGGGCGCAATTCAGGATAGATACATTCGGGATGTATTTATTCATGAGCGTCAGTAAATCCGGATCGTTGACCAGATTGCCCGATAAGGAGGTATGCACGTTCTCTTTATCGATATGACATTGTTGCAGACAATTCAGGGTGTAATAAATCAGGTCAGTCACCGAACCGTAATCAAAAGAATTGAACAACAGTACCTCGTTGTTCTGAGTCAATAATAAATCGAAATACCGATCGTGTATGTCGATAAATAGATGATTGGTATTGAATTGAATGCTTTCGATAGCTTGAATGATAAAAGCATAAGCATTATTGACGATACACAGCGAAGCATAACGGGAGCTCAGAAAATTGACGAAACTACGTGGGAGTACTTCGACCAGGTAACTTTCGATCGCTTTGATTTTCCGGTATAATAAGATATCGTTTTTCTGAGGTTGCAGGCAGATCCGGTACATATCTCCCAAGGTATTCTTATTGAACACATGGGCGGGCAACAGGATTTTTTCTTTTTGGCAAGGTAGAATATATACTTTTTTATATTTTAAATTCAATAGTTCATCTTCCACCATGATTTTTTTTACCTTGGCAATGACGGCATCCTGGCTATCCAACTGGTAAGGCTGGAAAAAAAACACCAAAAGCTGGTGATTATGATTGTGGACACAAAATGAAAGTCCATCCGTCGAGTAACGGATGGACAAAATATATTGTGAAGAATTTTCTTTTATGAAATTACTGTCAATATAATATACGTTCTGCATGCAACTACATTATTCCCAGTTACCTACGTTATTATTCGCTTCTTTCAGGTCACCGACTTTCAGCCCCGGATATTTCTTCAGCCTTTTTCTTTCACCGTTTTCCTGAAGGATTTCATCTTTGTATTGATCTTCGATGTCTTCAAAGATATAGGTATTGGAAATCCAAGCTTGGAAAAGAGGGACTTCTACTCCTGAATCGGTAAACATAGAAGAGGCACCCATATTGAATTGATATTTCCGTTTCGTGAAAGGCACATAACGGAGATCGTCGATCGGGTAATCTTTATTGAAAATGGTTTCTAAAGCGCCTTGTTTTACAGTGTCACGAACAATCCGCCCTTCTTTGATAGCCTGAGCTTCGGTAATTCCTTTTTCCAGGTCTTCGTCGCTCAACGAACCGATTGAACGAACAACTTTTACCGAGTCGTATTTGATGAAATTGATCAGAGTGTCAAAACTACCGGTATATTTTCCATATACTCCTTTATAAGCTTCCTGAGCTGTACGGATATCTTTCAGACGATCGGCAATTCTCGCATATCTCTGTTCTTTTATCACTTTAAATTGTTGAGGAATCTTAATACTTTCGTAGCATTTATAGCCAAGAAAAATAATAATTCCGGCAAGGATAATCTGAATAATAAGCTTTTTCATATTTAACGTTATTTTTGTATGATATTAATGCATAAATTTTCATCAGACCTGTGAGGTTGATCCTAATTTCGTATCTTTATCCCCGCAATTCAAACGTTGTCAACGCAGCACAAAATCTTAATATTGCTCGCAAATTTAGGAAAAAATTTAGATTAAAGGCATAATCTTCTATTAAATTTCATGATGATCCAAAAACATTTTGAAGATATTATCCGGAAGAAATTCGGTTATGATTTTTCTCCGACCCAACAGATCGCTGTTGAGCATTTTATCCGTTTTTTCTTTGCCCGGGAAGAAGAAGGGATTTTTCTGTTGAAAGGATATGCCGGTACGGGAAAGACTTCATTGGTCGCTGCTATTGTGAATGCTTTGGTAAGCCTTGAGTATAAAGTCGTTTTGCTGGCCCCGACCGGTCGGGCGGCGAAGGTTTTTGCCGGTTATGCCGGACAAGCGGCTTTTACGATCCACAAAAAGATTTATCGTCAAAAGTCTTCGACCGATGGAGAAGGCTTGTTTAATCTGGGATTTAATGCCGGTGCTGACACCTTGTTTTTTGTCGATGAGGCTTCGATGATTTCAAATGCCGATGGGGAAGGTAATTTCTGGAGTGGTTGTTTGTTGGACGATTTGATACAGTATATATATAATGGACGGAATAACCGTTTGATACTGATCGGGGATGTGGCTCAGTTACCCCCTGTAGGCCTGGATATTAGTCCGGCCTTGGACAGACGGGAACTGGAAGCTGCTTATAATTTCAAGGTGACCGAGGTGGCTTTGACCGATATTATGCGGCAGGCAGAACAGTCGGGTATTTTATACAATGCCACACAGGTACGGAGTCTGATCGGAATCGGATCGGAAAATCTGCGGCTCAGGATCGGAAAATTTCCCGATGTTTTTAAGATCGGTGGTGGGGAACTTCTGGAAGAAATAGATTCCTGTTACGGGCGGTTCGGGGAAGAAGAAACGATTGTCGTTTGTCGTTCGAATAAACGGGCCAATCGGTTTAATGAAGGAATACGCCGCACGATCTTATACCGGGAAGAGGATTTTTGTAGTGGAGACCGGATTATGATCGTAAAAAACAATTATTTCTGGGGAGCTGATTATGAAAAAATCGATTTTATTGCCAATGGAGATATGGCTACCGTACAACGGGCCGGCAGAAGAGTAGAGCTTTATGGGCATCATTTTGTAAATGCTACACTGAAGATAGATGGGTATGAAGAAGAGGTGACGGCTTGGGTTATGCTGGATACCCTGATGTCCGATTATCCGGCGATGACGTATGAACAAAACCGTATATTTTATCAGGCTGTAGAAGCCGATTATGCCGATATCCCTTCTAAAAAGAAACGATTTGAAAAAATCCGGGAAAATGAATATTACAATGCCTTACAACTGAAATTCGCTTATGCCGTTACCTGTCATAAAGCTCAGGGGGGACAATGGGATGCCGTGTTTATCGATCAGGGGTGGTTGCCGGAGGAGATGCTGAATGATGAGTATTGGCGTTGGTTGTATACGGCGATTACCCGGGCACAGGAAAGGGTATATTTCGTCAATTTTAAAGAAGAGTTCTTCGAAATACCGGTTTGAAAATAGGCTAATGTACCGGTCTGTATACACAGTGCGGTACATTAGCCTGCCGGGTATTAGTTTATTTTCAGATCGGCCATCATTGCATCGATTTTAGCTAAAGCTTCAGCTTGGGCTTTATGAAAATCGTTTACATTTTTCATCGTGGCACGGGCTTCGAAATAGAATTTTATTTTGGGTTCGGTACCGGAAGGACGAACGGAGATTTTGCAACCGTCGGCCAGGAAGAATTGAAGTACGTCACTGGTGGTTGGAAAATCCATGGTTTTTGTTTCTCCGGTTTTCAGATTGATTTCCTGTAATGTTGCATAATCCTTTTTGATGATGATTTCACTGTTATTGATCGTTTTCGGGGTGTTGTGCCGGAGGTTGTTCATCATGTCTTTGATTTCCTGAGCTCCGGTCAGGCCTTTGCGTACAATATAAACCATTTTTTCTTGTGAGAAACCATATTCAGCATAGATCGATTCGAGAATACCGAACAAAGTTTTCCCCTGATCTTTTGCCCAGGCAGCAATTTCTGCCATCAAAGAGGTCGAAGATACGGCATCTTTATCCCGGGTAAAAGAACCTGGCATGAAACCGAACGATTCTTCACCGGCTCCGATGTAACCTTCAGCTCCCTTTTTACGGATCATATCGGCGATCCATTTGAAACCGGTGTATACATCGTAACAGGGAATCCCGTTCTTCTCGGCGATATCTTTAATCAGCTCGGAAGTAACGATCGTTTTACCAGTATACTCGTTGCCTTTGAGTAGGCCTAATGCTTTCCTGCGCTGGATGATATACCAGGTAAAAATAATGTTGGTCTGGTTGCCGTTGAGTAGAATCCACTCGCCCCGGTCGTCTTTAACAGCGATACCGATACGGTCTCCGTCCGGATCACAAGCCATAGCCAGGTCGGCATCGATCTCCCGGGCTTTATCCAATGCCATCTTGAAGGCTGCCGGTTCTTCCGGATTTGCAGAAGCTACGGTTGGAAAATCACCGTCGGTAATCATCTGTTCCGGGATAGTGGTGATATTGGTGAACCCCCAATTACGTAAAGAAGCAGGCACTAATTTATAAGTGGTACCATGTAAGGGAGTAAAAACAATTTTCAAGTCGTGCTGATGTTGAATGGCTTCCGGAGATAAACTCAGGGTTTTTACTGTATTCAGGAATTTCTGGTCAAAGTCTTCGCCAAGAATCTTGATTTTATCCGGGACAGCCGTGAACTTAATATCGGTGACCTTCACTTTTTTTACTTCGTCGATCACATTTTTATCGTGAGGGGGAACTAACTGTGAACCATCATTCCAGTAAGCCTTATAACCGTTATATTCTTTCGGGTTGTGTGAAGCGGTAATGATGACTCCTCCTTTACATCCCAATTCACGGATAGCAAACGACATTTCCGGTGTCGGACGCAGCGATTCGAAAAGATAAGCTGTAATGCCGTTGGCTGAAAAGATCGCTGCAGTCGTTTCTGCATATTCCCGCGAATGATGGCGGCAATCGTGGCCTATACATACTGAATTATTTTCTCCCGGGAACAGCCGGTTAATATAATTGGCGAAACCTTGGGTAGCGGCACCTACCGTATAAATATTCATCCGGTTGCTCCCCACACCCATAATTCCGCGTAACCCACCGGTACCGAATTCCAGATCGTTGTAAAATGAGTCGATCAATTCGGTCGGGTCACTGGCATTCAACAGGCGTTCTACTTCTGTACGGGTAGCTTTGTCGTAGGCATCGTTCAGCCACATTTCGGCTTTGGCTCTGGCTTTTTGAATAATTTCAGTATTCTCCATAATGTATTTTTTATTGTTGTGATGATTCTGTCTTTGTTGATACGATAAAATATTCCTTAAAGATTTGACAAAGATAGGAAATAAAAAAAGCCCTGCAACGCAGAGCTTTTTTTATTTTTAACTTGATCTTAAGATCTCTTTTCTTTGATTTTGGCTTTCTTACCGGTAAGATTACGGAAATAATAAATCCGGGCACGTCTTACTTTTCCGACTTTGTTTACTTCGATTTCTTTGATAAACGGTGATTCTATCGGGAAAATTCTTTCAACACCGACATTTCCTGACATTTTACGAACAGTGAAAGTTTTAGTGCTTCCGGTTCCTTTGACTTGGATAACTACACCACGGAATACCTGGATACGCTCTTTATTTCCTTCGACAATTTTGTAGTGAACGCTTACTGTGTCACCTGTGTTGAATGAAGGATGCTCTACTGGGTTCTCAGCGGCAAATGCCTGTTCTGCAACTTTAATTAAATCCATTATTTCAAATTTTAAAAATCCATTTATCGGACACAGTATTATCACGGAGTCTTTCGTATAAGAGACTGTGTACGTTTTTATCGAGGTGCAAATGTAGGAAAAGTTATTTTTATATGCAAATGATTCCCTTTTTATTTTATAACTTCTGAAAAGTTTATGTATAAAAGAGGAACTATCTATCCGGTTATTTACAAGGCTGGTCTGAAAACAAGCCGGTATTTTGAAGGGTATTGAAAGAGAAAAATATTGATAAAGAGTGAGATTAGGGGCGAAACGAAGAAATTCTGAAGTGGAAACGTTTGTATAATTTTGCTGAAAAAATTTTTTATTCCGAAAAAAGGTCATATCTTTGTAATCGGAGGTGAGGATTCCTAGTATCAACAGGAATTCTTTTTAATAAAGGCACTTATTGGAGGATAAGTGTCATTTATTTTTTTATGTATAAAATAAATGTTAAATAAACGGTTATGAGCAACAAAGTGTCTTATGTAACAAAAGAGGGATTGAAGAAACTACAGGAGGAATTGGAAAGATTGCAGAATGTAGAACGTCCGAAAATTTCCAAGGCTATTGGAGAAGCTATCGAAAAAGGCGATATTTCAGAAAATGCAGAATATGATGCAGCCAAAGAAGCACAGGGGATGCTTGAAATGCGCATCAACAAATTGAAAACGGTCATTGCAGATGCCAAGATCATCGACGAGTCCAAACTAAAGACAGACTCTGTACAGATTCTGAACAAAGTGGAGCTGAAGAACGTCAAGAATGGCATGAAGATGACCTATACTATCGTTTCGGAAAGTGAGGCCAACCTGAAAGAAGGTAAGATTTCTGTTAACACTCCCATTGCACAAGGCTTACTTGGCAAGAAGGTAGGTGAGGTAGCCGAGATCAAAGTACCGCAGGGTATGGTTAACCTTGAAGTAATGAACATATCATTTTAATATAAAGGCAGGTCCGCATGCGGGCTTGCCTTAATTTATATATCATAAAAGCTATGGCAACAATATTCAGTAGAATTATCGCAGGTGAAATACCGAGCTATAAGGTGGCAGAGGATGATAGGTTCTTTGCGTTTCTGGACATCAATCCGTTGGTGAAAGGTCATACGTTGGTCGTTCCCAAGCAGGAAGTGGATTATATCTTTGATTTGAGTGACGAAGATTTGGCAGCAATGCATGTTTTCGCTAAGAAGGTGGCACGTGCCATTGAGAAAGCTTTTCCTTGTAAGAAAGTGGGTGAAGCAGTGATTGGTTTAGAAGTACCTCATGCGCATATACATCTCATTCCTATCCAGAAAGAATCGGATATGCTGTTCTCTAATCCGAAGCTGAAGCTTTCTGATGAAGAATTTAAAGCAGTTGCCGAAGCGATTCGCGCTGCATTCTAAAAATAAAACTCCTTCCTTTTATAATAAGAACGGGGGCTGAAATGGATTCAGTCCCCGTTTCCTTTATTCTGGTTTGAAAGTCTATGCTTTCAAATTCCGATATCCGATTAGATGTAATCTTCCCCTAATTTTATCTGTGCGTCGTTTACGTATTTACGGATAGAATGTTCTTCATCCTTCTTGCAAATCAGCAATACATTGTCCGATTCAGCGATGAGATAGCCTTCCAGTCCATCAATAACGGCGAGTTTGTTTTGTGGGAGCACCACGATGTTGTCTTTACTGTTGTACATTAGAGACTCACACTTCAAGGTTACATTTCCTTCTTTGTCCTTTGGGGACAAGTCATACAATGAACCCCATGTGCCTAAATCGGACCAGCCGAAATCTCCTAATGAAACATATACATTGTCTGCTTTCTCCATGATGCCGAAATCGACGGACACATTGGGGCATGCAGGGAAATTTTCGTCGATGAATGCTTTTTCGGCAGGAGTACCGTATACATCTTTACCAGGAATCAATTTGCTTGCCAGTTCGGGAAGTAGTGCTTCCACGGCCTTGATGACAGAGTTTACATTCCACATGAAGAGGCCGGAGTTCCAATAAAATTCTCCGCTTTCTACGAAAACTTTGGCTAACTCTAGTTCCGGTTTTTCGGTAAAGGTTTTCACCTTATAGAAATTATCTCCTGCTTGTTCGGCTATCTGAATGTAACCATAACCTGTTTCGGGACGGTTCGGTTTGATACCGAGAGTCAGCAACTTTTCTGATTGAGATACGAACGTCAAGCCTTTTTCGATGGCATCAAGGAACTCTCCTTCCTTCAGAATCAAATGATCGGATGGGGCTACCACGATATTGGCATTCGGGTTTAATGCGCGAATGTGATAAGCTGCCCATGCGATACACGGAG
>ENA-OWPP01003162-OWPP01003162.1-human-gut-metagenome-genome-assembly--contig:-NODE-3162-length-10166-cov-7.660667_pt1 | contig 10166 bp, 9 predicted proteins | sample MGYA00248265_ERZ651848 | MGnify/ENA primary metagenome ERZ651848 (study PRJEB26924, sample SAMEA4378233) | human gut metagenome | biome: human gut; feature: human-associated habitat; material: faeces... | reverse complement strand
CGTCTGAGTCAGGTCGATCTCCTCTTTGCCAACAAAGACCTGCCGCGTATCATAGTCGATCAGCAGATCCTGAAGGTGGAATTTTCCGCCGGGGGAGCTTTCTTCCATGTTGCGGGGATCACAGCCGGGGGAACTCCCGCCGGACGTAGGCGCTGCGGCCCAGAGCCGCCGCCAGCAGTGTGGAGGCGGCGATGCCGAAGGCAGCCTGCACCAGATTGCTGGGGATACCTGCCGCGGCACCAGCCGCGCTCCCCAGCAGCAGGGCGTCGTACAGCCAGTAGCCCACCACCATGGGCAGCTCTCCCATGATGCCGCAGGCCGCAAGGCCCAGGGGACCCCGTCCCTTTCCGAACGCCTGATGGCACGCGGCCGCCAAAGCCGCCATCCCTGCCTTGATGACCAGGGTAGCGGGTGCGTAGATGGGCGAGCCCAGCAGCACATCCGCCAGGGCCGGGCCGATGCTGCCCGCCAGGGCGCCCCAGGCTGGCCCCAGCAGATATCCGCCCAGCAGCACCACCGTGTCCCCCAGGTTCATGTAGCCGCCGGTGGGGGACGGCACCTTCACCACCATAGTGGCCACGCAGGCCAGCGCCGCAAAGGCCGCCGCCATCACGACCATCCGTGTCCGCTGGAAGGTCTTGGCCGTCTCCTGCTCCGCTGTCTTCTCCATATCCTCTTCTCCTTCCGGCGGGGCCGTCTCGCGCCCCATTTGCTGTTGCCATCATAGAACAAATATGATATGATTAAAAGCGTCAATTTCTGAATTTTTTATCAGGTCAGATGGAGGAAGCCCATGCGTACCTACGCCCTGGAAAACCGCGGCAGAGCGCCGCTGTATGAATACCTGTACCGCTGCATCCGGGGGGACATCCTGGACGGCACCCTGACGGCCGGGGAGCGGCTGCCCTCCAAGCGGGCCCTGGCGGAGCACCTGCACATCTCCGTCATGACGGTGGAGGGGGCCTACCAGCAGCTGGAGGCGGAGGGCTATGTGTACACCCAGCCCAAACGGGGCTTTTTTGTGGCGGAGGTGGAGCGGCCCCGGCCTGCCGTCCCCGCTCCTCCGGCTCCTGAGGCGCCGCCGGAGGCCCCGGTCTGGCGGCTGGATCTGAAGAGCAACCAGGTGGACGCCAGCCGCTTCCCCGCGGCGGCCTGGGCCCGTCTGACCCGGCAGGTGCTGTCCGAGGACGGGGAAGCCCTGCTGCGCCCAGTGCCCCACCAGGGGCTGCCCGCCCTGCGGCAGGCCATCGCCCGGGACCTGCGGGAGTATAAGGGCATGGCTGTGCCGCCGGAGCAGATCGTGGTGGGGGCCGGGGCGGAGTACCTGTATCTGCTGCTGGCTCAGCTGCTGGGACGGGAGGCCGTCTTTGCCGTGGAGGATCCGGGCTATCCCAAAATCCGCCAGGTGTACGGCAAGTGCGGCGCGGCTTGCCGCCCGGTGCCCCTGGACGGCCAGGGCGTTCCCCCGGAGGCCCTGGAGGCGGCGGGAGCCAGTGTGGTCCATCTCTCTCCCGCCCACCACTATCCCACCGGACTGGTGACACCCATCGGCCGGCGGCAGGCCCTGCTCCGCTGGGCTGAGAAGGCTGGAGGCATCATCATCGAGGATGACTATGACAGCGAGTTCCGCTTTACAGGCCGTCCCATTCCCACCCTCCAGAGTATCGACACCGCCGGGCGGGTGGTATACATGAACACCTTCTCCCAGACCATCTCCCCCTCCATGCGGGTGGGATTCATGGTGCTGCCGCCCCGCCTGCTGGAGCAGTACCGCCGGGAGCTGGATTTTTATTCCTGCACGGTGCCCGCCCTGGACCAGCACGTGCTGGCCCGGTTCCTGGACCAGGGCCACTACGAGCAGCACCTGGCTCGGATGCGCAAGGAGTACCGCACCCGTCACGACGCGGTTCTGGCCTCCTTCCGGTCCAGCCCCTTCCGGAACCGGATCACGATCTCGGAGCAGGGGGCGGGGCTCCACTTTCTCCTGCGGCTGGACACCCGGGAGAGCGACGGGGCCCTGCGGGACCGGGCTGCGGCCCTGGGCGTCCGGCTGGGCTTTCTCTCGGAGTACGCCGCCATCCCCTCCCCTGCCTACGCCCACACGCTGGTGGTGAACTATGCCGGCCTCAGCCCGGCGGCGCTGCCAGAGGCCATGGACCTGCTGGCGGAGATCTTCGGGGCCTGATGCCTGCCGTCCACTCCCCCGCGCAAAAAAGCCGGCCGCCCCAAGGGCGGCCGGCTCTCTGCATCGGGTTTTCAGTTCACACGCCGGGCTTTCCCTCCAGCGCGGTCATGCTCTTTTTGAAATGGACAGCGAACATGGTGGCTGTGGTACACACCGCCAGGAAATCCGCCACCGGCTCCGCCAGAAAGACCGCAAAAGCCTTATCCGCAAAAAAGTTGGGCAGAATATAAATGAAGGGAATCAGCAGGATGATCTTCCGCAGCACTGCCAGGAACAAGGAGATCTTGGCGTTGCCCAGGGCCACGAAAGTCTGCTGACAGGCGATCTGGATGCCGAAGATCCCGGTGGCCGCCATGTAGATCCGCAGGGCCCAGGAGGCATAGCTCACCAGCTCGCTGTCCGAGGTGAACATCAGGGCGAACAGCTGGGGGAACAGCTGCACCAGCGCCCACAGCAGCAGGGAGTAGGCCAGGCAGGCCATCAGCAGCACCTGGAAGGCACGCCGTACCCGCCCCGGATTCCGGGCGCCGTAGTTGTAGCTGATGATGGGCTGGGCCCCTTGGGTCAGGCCCTGGAGGGGCATCATGGCGAACTGCATGATGCTGGAGAGCACGGTCATAGCACCCACAGCGATGTCCCCGCCGTATTTCAGCAGTGAGGAGTTGAAGCACACGGTAATGAGGCTCTCCGTAGACTGCATGATGAAGGGGGAAGCGCCCAGGGCCAGGGCCGGCAGCACCACCTTGGCTTGGGGCCGCAGGTGCTCCCGCCGCAGGTGCCACTTGGTCTTGCTGCCCGTAAGGAACTTCAGCACCCACACCGCGGAGACCGCTTGGGATAGAATGGTGGCCAAGGCCGCGCCCCGGACCCCCATGCCGAAGGCGAAGATGAAGATGGGGTCCAGCACCGTATTGAGGATCGCGCCGATCAGCACAGTCTTCATGCCCACCACCGTGAAGCCCTGGGCGGTGATATAGGCGTTCATGCCCAGGGTCACCTGGACGAAGATGGTGCCCAGGGCATAAATGCGCATATAGTTCAGGGCGTAGCCGATGGTGTTGTCGCTGGCGCCGAAGATGCGGAGCATGGGCTCCGCAAACACCAGAAAGACCACAGTCAGCACCACGGACACCGCCACCAGCATGGTGAAGCTGTTGCCCATGATCCGCTCCGACTCTTTCAGGTCTCCCCGCCCTTCGGCGATGGAGGCCCGGGGTGCGCCGCCGAAGGCCATCAGGGCCGCGAAGGCGGAGATCACCATGATGATGGGCAGGCACACCCCCACGCCGGTGAGGGCCAGCTTGCCCACAGTCTCCACCGGCTGCATGTGGCCGATGTACACCCGGTCCACCAGATTGTACAGCATGTTGACGATCTGGGAGGTGATGGTAGGAACGGCCAGGGAAAACAGCAGCTTTCCCACGCTCCCGCTGCCCAGGTCCACATTTCGACGGCTCATGTATTGCCTCCTTCCTTCAACCGCACTTCCGCGCTGGTCAGAACCTTTTCCAGCAGTTCCTGAAATCGCTCCGCCTCCGACTGTGTCAGACCGGCAAACAGCGCGTCCAGGCAGGTACTCTGGAGCTTCTGCCCCTCCCGGGCCAGGGCCGCGCCCGCATCTGTCAGCGCCAGATGGATCACCCGGCGGTCTGCCTTGTCCGGCTGACGGCGGAGCAGCTCCCGCGCCGCCAGCAGGTCCACCGCGGCGGACACCTGGCTCTTGGCCAGTCCCCGGAGCTCTGTCACGTCCCGGGCAGTGTCATGTGCCGGATGATTGGCCAGAAACAGCACCACATGAATCTCCCGCATGGAGAGCCCGGTGCGGGACAGAAGCTCTGAGAAATGCCTATCGTAATACCGGCGGAACTGCTGGATAACCCGCAGCAGCTGCGTACTGCTCACTGCCACAGCGCCCGCCCCCTTTCATTTTATTTAAAACAGTTCTTATAAGAACTGTTCCAGCATAGCACTATTTTTTCCGCCTGTCAAGATTTCCGAATCCATCCTTGACAATTCTCCCTTCCTCCAGTATGATGGTGGCAGAAGATATCGTTTTTAAAATCAGATTTCGGGGTGTTCTTTATGACATGGAATATTGTGAGCGACAGCAGCTGCGACCTGCGGACAGCTTCCTTCCACAGCAGCTGCGTCCGGTTTGAGACCGTGCCTCTGCGCATCCAGGTGGGCGGCCGGGAATTTGTGGACGATGACGCCCTGTCGGTTCCCGCCCTGCTCTCCGCCATGGCGGTGGAGAAGGCTGCCTCCTCGTCCGCCTGCCCCTCCCCCGCCGACTTTGCCGGGGCCTTTGAGCGGGGGGACCGTACCGTCTGCTTCACGCTTTCCTCCCAGCTCTCCGGCACGTATCACGCGGCCTGCATCGCCCGGGAGATGGTGCTGGAGGAGCACCCGGAAAAGCAGATCTGCGTCATCGACTCCCGCGCCGCCGCCGGGACCATGGTGCTGCTGATCCGCCGGGCCCAGGCCCTGATGGAGGCAGCGGGGGATGATGGGGACTTCGACGCTCTCTGCCAGCAGCTCCACCGCTATCAGGCCACCCTGCGGACCTGCTTCACCCTGGAGAATTTCGACAACCTTATCAAAAATGGCCGGATGCGGCCCATTGTGGGCACGTTGCTCCGCTCCCTGGGCATCCACATCATTGCGGACGCCACAGCCGAGGGCACCATTCATGTGGCGGATAAGGCCCGGGGCGTGGGTAAGACCTACCGGGCCATCACCGCCCTGATGAAGGCCAGCAAGGACTGCACCGACGCAGAGGTGGTAATCTCCCACTGTGAGAACCTGGAGGGTGCTATGGCCCTGAAGCGGCAGATCCTGGCAGACCTGCCGGTGAAACAGGTGGACCTGCTGTCCTGCCGGGGACTCACCAGCTTCTATGCCATGGAAAAGGGCCTCATCGTGGGGTACTGAGGTACGTCCTTCCCCATCAGGCGCCTCCGCGGAAGGCCGCTTCCGGAACAGCAGTCAGCCGCCGGAACCGCCATCTTCCGGCATTTGGATATGGCAAAAAAGCGCGCTTTGCTTTTTCTATCCCAGCAGCACACCCGCCACCAGGAACGCCAGGGCCAGCAGCAAAAACCAGAGTATCAGCTTCCACACATACTTCACCCAGCGGTCGTAGGGCACATGGCCCAGGGCCAGGGCGCCCATCACCACCGCCGCAGTAGGGGTGATGATGTTCACCAGGCCGGAGGCGGACTGGAACGCTGTCACCACCAGATCGCCGCCCACCCCGGCGAATTTGCCCAGGGGCGCCACAATGGGGATGGACAGTGTCGCCAGGCCCGACGAGGACGGGATCAGGATGGTGAGGGGCAGGTACAGGGCGAACACCAGCAGCGTGAAGCTGATGGCCCCGGCGCCGGAAAGGGCCTGCTCTCCCCAGTGGAGGACCGTGTCGGTGATGGCGCCGTCGTTCATCAGCACAGTGATGCCCCGGCTGATGCCGATGATAAAGGCCACGCCTAAAAGGTCCGCGCAGCCGGCCACGTAGGTCTCTACCAGCTCCTCCTCACTCATCCGGTCAATGAGGCCGATGACGACACCTGCCACCAAGAACAGGGCGGAGAGCTCCGGAAACCACCAGCCCAGAGCGGGCAGGGACAGGCCCATCTCGTCAAAGGGCACCACAGCATAGACCATGATGAGGAATGTCAGCGTAAAGAGGGCCATGATGACCTTCCGCTTGGCGGTAAAGGGCACCTGCTGGTCCATGCTTACCTGGATCTTGCCCGCGCCCACGCCCACCACGGATTTGGAGGGGTTCTTCTTGACCTTCGCGGCGTAGGCCATCACAAACCAGATGGCCGCCGCCTCAAAGGCCACCCACTCCAGCAGCCGCAGCACGATACCCTCTCCCAGAGAGACCCCGGCAAAGCCCGCGGCGATGCCGGTGGCAAAGGGGTTTACCGTGGAGGCGATGACGCCGGCCCCGGCCCCCAGCAGGATCACGCTGATGCCCACTACCGCGTCGTACCCGGCCGCCAGGAACACCGGGATCAGCAGGGGATAAAAGGCCATGGTCTCCTCCCACATGCCGTAGGTGGTGCCGCCCAAGCCGAACAGCAGCATCAGAATGGGGATCAGCCACTTCTCCCGGCCGCCCAGCAGGCGGATGACGTTGCCCACGCCGGCGTCCACGGCACCGGTCTTCATCACCACGCCCAGAAAGCCGCCCACCATCAGGATGAAGATGCACACGTCCACCGCGTCGTAAAAGCCAGAAAAAGCTGCCTTCAGAACGTCGCCCACTCCCTGGGGATTCTGCTCCACCGTGTGGTACGTCCCCGCCACCGGCACGCCGTCCACGTAGTCATAGCTGCCCGCCGGGATGATCCAGGTGGCGGCAGCCACCAGGATCAGCAGCAGGAACAGGATCGTATAGGCTGTGGGCATGTGGAATTTTTTTTGATTCAAGATATCTACCCCGCTTCTGTTTTGACGCCGCGGCGTCAACATCATTTCCATCATGTTTGCCGGCAGCACGCGTGTCGGCAAACATCCTTCCCAGCTATCAAGTGTGCAAGCGAAGCGAGTACATGCAGATAGCTGTAAACGCTCTCACGAAAAAGGCGGCGCCTTTTCCATGAATTATCTTCCGATGGTGGCCACCAGCACAGCTTTGATGGAGTGCATCCGGTTCTCCGCCTCGTCGAATACCACACTGTGGCGGCTGCGGAACACCTCGTCGGTGACCTCCCGGATGTCCACGCCCTTGTCCTGCCACTCCTTGGCCAGCTTGGTCTCAAAGTCATGGAAGGAGGGCAGGCAGTGCAGATACAGCACGTTGGAGTTGCCGGTGGCCTTCAGTGTCTCCTCCGTCACCCGGTAGGGAGTCAGCAGCTTGGCCCGCTCGGGGATCAGGTCCTCCTCGCCCATGGAAGCCCAGATGTCGCCGTAGATCACGTCCGCATCCTTCAGGGAGTTCATGTTGTCGGTGATCTCGATGAGGCCGCCGTTCTCCCGTGCGGTGGCGAATACCCGCTTCACCAGTGTGCCGTCCATCTCCTTGGCCAGCTCCTGGGGCCCCAGGCCCACAAAATGCATACCCATCTTGGCGGCGCCGATCATCCAGGCGTAGCACATATTGTTCCGCACGTCGCCGGGGAACACCACCTTCACCTGGTTCAGGGGCTTGTGGCAGTGCTCCTCAATGGTCATCATGTCCGCCAGGATCTGGGTGGGGTGGTCTGCGTCGGTGAGACCGTTCCAGACGGGCACACCGGCGTACTTCGCCAGATCCTCCACCACCTTCTGGTCGTAGCCCCGGTACTCGATGCCGTCGAAAAACCGGCCCAGCACTTTGGCGGTGTCCTCCAGAGACTCCTTCTTGCCCATCTGGCTGCTGCCGGCGTCCAGATAGGTGACGTGGCCCCCCTCCTGGGTAGCAGCCACCTCGAAGGAGCAGCGGGTGCGGGTGGAGGTCTTTTCAAACAGCAGCACGATGTGCTTGCCCTGAAGGGTTGGGTCGCAGATGCCGGCCCGGCGCTTGGCCTTCAGGTCGTGGCCCAGGTCCAGGAGATAACGGATCTCCGCGGGGGTGAAGTCTTCCAGAGTCAGAAAACTCCGGCCTTTCAAATTGATTGCCATAAAATGCACTCCTTTTTATCTTGTTCATGATGAGGACTTTTTGAGGGGACAGATGTGGACCGCCGAACAGGGGCTGTGGGGGATACTGCTCCCGGCGGAAAAGAAAACATGTTTCGGCGGGGGAAGGTTGGCGATCCCTTGCGGCGGTCAGAGAGGGAAACGTCCGGCCCTTGGGAGCCCCTCCAGCCCGGGGAAGTCCGGGATACACGCTGCGCTGATTTTCGCTGCCGCTGGCCGGTGGTTAATGAGAGTTTCAGCATAGGGCCAAGCTGCAGCTTCCATGACCGCCAGGGCAGCGCGTAGCGAAGCCGAACGCGCGGAAGGAGGAACCAGTGAAACACTGATGACGGAAATCCCCGGAGCGCCGTAGCGCGAGACAGGAAAAGCGAAGCAGTTCAAATGCGTCCTTGCATCCCGGCAACTTCCGCACCATCCGCCGCGGGACGGCAGTCGGGGGAATTGCAGAAGGGCCTAGCGTGCCCGAAGGCAAGGCCAAATCGGAGCAGGCACCGATTCGCCGCCCCCCCTTCAGCGCGGAGGGCCACTGCACCAGAGCGCATCCAGGCGCCTTTCTCTTTGGACCGTGCACGGCCCGTTTCTCTTTTGGCAAGACCGATAAGGGGTCCCGCCGCGCCCCGCACGGTGGGGAGAGGAGGAGCGCCCAAGCCCACGGAGTGGGCGCGGAAGTGCCCTTGGGGTGCAAGGGAGCGGGCGCAGTTTTCGCCGTACACGGAAACGGGGCTGAGCGGACTTTGCGACGACGACATGGGGGTGCATCCCGCTGGACAAGCCCTCCCTGGCCGGGGCGGCCCATTCACGCTCCGCGAATGCTTACGGATCCTCCCGCCACAGCGGCATGGACATGCACCGGGGTCCGCCCCGCCCGCGGGAGAGTTCTGCGCTGGGAATGGTGTGGAGCCGGATGCCCGCCTCCTCCAGGGCCCGGTTGGTGACATAGTTCCGGGAGTACACCACCACCTCGCCGGGGCCGATGGCCAGGGTATTGGAGCCGTCGCTCCACTGCTCCCGGGCGGCGTCGATCTCGCTGCCCTGGCCGCAGGGGATCAGTGTCACCTTATCCAGCTCCAGGTGCTCCTTCAGGATGTCCTCCAGCCGGCCGTCCTCCTGACGGATTTTCATCTTCCGGTTTTCGTCCAGCTCCATGACGAACACCGTAATCTGCTGGAGGATGTTGGGATGGACGGTGAACTTGTCCCGGTCCACCATGGTGAACACCGTATCCAGGTGCATGAAGGACCGGCTCTTGGGAATGTCAAAGGCCAGCAGCTTGCGGAAGGTCTTGCTCTCGGAGAGCACCGTCTCCGCCAAGGCGTCGATGGAGTCCTCCTCCGTCCGCTGAGAGATGCCCACCGCCAACACCTGAGGGGACAGGATCAGGATATCGCCCCCCTCCAGGGAGGAGGTCTCGCCCCGGTCGTACCACCTGGGGGCGTTGCGGTAGTCCGGGTGGTGCTCGAAAATGAACTTGCCGAACAGGGTCTCCCGGTTTCTCGTGGCGGTGTGCATTTTGTGGATGGACACGCCGGTACCGATGGTGGCGAAGGGGTCCCGGGTAAAATAGAGGTTGGGCAGGGGATCTACGGCGAAGGGGTAATCATCCCCGGCGGCAGAGAGATAGTCCCCCAGCCGGGCGCTGTTTGCCCGGAGCTGGGACTTGCGGACGCCCGCCATCATGGCAGACACCATCTCCTTGTCCGGCAGGGCAGAGAGGAAGTCCTCCAGGCTCTCCCGGAGCCGGTCGTCCTTGACGCCGGACTCCTCCAGGAACTGGCGGATCAAGTCGGCCCGCACGTCGGCGTCCGTGATGGACTCCGCCACCAGATCCCGCAGGTAGACCACCTCCACTCCTTGCTGCCGGAGGCAGTCGGCAAAGGCGTCGTGCTCCCGCTGGGCCTCCTTCAGATAGGGGATGTCATCAAAGAGCAGCCGCTCCAAATACTCCGGCATCAGATTTTCCAGCTCACCGCCAGGGCGGTGGAGAAGGACCTTTTTCAGCCGCCCGATCTCGGAGGTATTGTGAATTCCGGTTTCCAAAAAGCTCACTCCTTTGTTCATCGGAAAGGTACAGGGAAATCGCTCTGGTTTAGGGTCTCTGGATTTTGGCATTTCATGCGCCGTTCCGAAAAATCCGCGCAAAAAAAGAACGGACGAATCGTCCGTTCTCCCCACATGTTCTCCGCAAAGGCCGCCCGTCCCTCCTTCGGGCCGCGGCGTCTCCCCGCCGCCTCCGGGGTCCCGCGGCATCGGCAGTGGAAACGCAAAAACAGGAGAGAGGCTTCCGCCTCTCTCCTGCTGTTATCTGTGCTTGCCGAGATACGCCTCTTTGATCTTCTCATTGGCCAGCAGCTCC
>ENA-OWPP01003156-OWPP01003156.1-human-gut-metagenome-genome-assembly--contig:-NODE-3156-length-10178-cov-2.985182_pt1 | contig 10178 bp, 7 predicted proteins | sample MGYA00248265_ERZ651848 | MGnify/ENA primary metagenome ERZ651848 (study PRJEB26924, sample SAMEA4378233) | human gut metagenome | biome: human gut; feature: human-associated habitat; material: faeces... | reverse complement strand
CAGGGATTCGCAGGGCAGGATTTCATGGTGCGCCGCCGTTGCGAGGAAGGGAGTGGAAGTCAGCGGCTGCCACATGCGGCGGATGTTTATCATTCGCGGTTCTCCTTCCTTATACAACGCTTTTGTTGCAGGGGATTTCGCCTCTGCGGAGGCAAAAAGTTGGGCTTTCCGTTCGCCCCTTGACCCCTTCGGTCGTCACTTTTCCGTCTCAAACGTCACATTCCGCCCGTCAGAGCGGCAGATAATTGTCCCCTGCTCGTCGGTGCGGAACACAACAACATCTGCGTCGCGAAGGCGGCTCAGGGTGCTTTCCGCCGGATGGCCATAGGTGTTGCCCTTGCCGACGCTGATGACAGCGTACTGCGGCATGATTTCACGCAGGAAGGCATAGCACGTCGAGGTTTCGCTGCCGTGATGACCGACTTTCAGCACCGTCGCCTGCAGCGGTTCGCCATTTGCCAAAAGCGCGTGTTCCGCGTTCCACTCCGCGTCGCCCGTGAAGAGGAACGACGTGCTGCCGCAGTCCACGCGCACGACCAGCGACATGTCGTTTGTGTCCGTGAAGCCCTGCCCGTCGGAGAGGAACGTCACCTGCGCGCTGCCGAGATAAAAGCTGTCGCCGATGCTCGGTACAGTCAGCGAAATTCCCTGCCTTTCGGTGTACTTCACCAGCGAGCTGAATACCTTCGTATCCCACTGCGTCACGGGCGAATACACCGCGCCGACCGTGCAGGCATTCAGCGCGCCGGGCAGACCGCCAATGTGATCTTCATGCGGATGCGTCGCAATGATAGCGTCAAGGTGCTCAATCCCCAGCGTCTTGGTCAGGTAAGCGTAGACGAATTGGCTGGCGGAGGCTTTTCCGCCGTCAATCATCATGGCGTGGCCGTCGCTGAGGAGAATTGCGCCGTCCGCCTGACCGACATCGAGGAAATACACCGCTAAATCAGCGGATGAAACGGGTGCGGCAGTCGCCAACGGCAGCTTCGTCGGAATCGGTGCGAGGAAATCATCCCCGTTCGGCGCGTCGCTGCGGACGAACAGCAGCACCGCCATCAAGAGTGTCAGCAGCAGTTGGAAAATCGTCCGGCGTGTCGCCCTGCGCCGCGTCGTCCGGCGTTTTTTCTTCTTCATCGTGTACCCGTGCTGCCGAAGCCGCCGCGGGAAGCGTTATCGAGGCGTTCCACCGTCACCAGCTCCGGCTTGTCCATCTTCCTCATCACGCGGAACTGGCAGATGCGGTCGCCGCGCGCGATTGTCGTGTCGCGCATGGCCAGTGCTGGAAAGCCCCACACGTCGTCATCGCCGCAGTAGCTTTCGTCGATGACACCCATGCTGTTCGCCTGCAGAATCCCCCACTTGCGGAAGGTCGAGCTGCGCGGCACAATGTGCGCCTCGTACCCCTCCGGCAGCTGCATCGACACGCCCAGCGAAATAATGCGGAACTCCCCCGCGTGCATCGTCACGGTTTCCGCCGCGCACAGGTCAATCCAGTCCCCCTGCGGCAGGATGGTCAGCGGCACCGCGCCGTCGTGATATCGAACCAGAATCTTCATGCCTGTTCCCCTTTCTGTTTGCCTTTTTATCATAGCACAAAAAGGCATTGCCGGGAAGACGAACACGCAGATTTTTCTTTTCCCAAAAAATCCGATTTTCGGGACGAAAATGCCATCGTGCTCCGTTAGATGGGCAGATGCCACCCCAAAGACGATTTAATTAGGAAAGGATTGACCCGATGAACATCACGCTCAAGCCCATTGACGAAAGCAACTTTCTGGATGCATTCCATTTGCAGCTCCGCGACGACCAGACGCAGTACGTCTCCCACCCGATTCGCAGCCTTGCGCAGGCGTATGTCTACCGCAATCAGTGCCAGCCGTTCGGCATTTACGCTGACGCGCGGATGGTGGGATACGTCATGGTGATTTACGACCCAGACGTACCGGAATACGACATTTGGCACATGATGATTGACGCCGCCGAGCAGGGCAAAGGCTACGGAACAGCGGCGATGAAGGCGGTGCTGGACTATATCGCGACGAAGCCGTTCGGGGATTCGGGGCGCGTCGTGCTGACGTGCCATCAGGCGAATATTCCGGCGATGCGGCTGTACGAATCGCTGGGATTCCAGCACACGGAGAATGTGGATGAGGACGGCGAGGAGGAAATGGTGAAGGTGGTGTAAGGGGGTACAAATTGAAACCCGCGGCGAACGCGTGATAGGTTCGTCGCGGGTGATTTTGTTCACTTGTATTCTCCGCAATCCTTGCAGAACAGTGCATTTCGCTGGTTCATTGTTCCGCATTTGGAGCATTTCCACTCGTCCCCGTGCTTGGCATTCCATGCCGTTTTCGTACTTCGTACGGGGATTCTTTTCGGCTGCACTGCTTCTTCTGTACTTTCCATTGCCTTTTGGGCTTCCCAAGGCTTCGATTTGAGCATGGCATTTGTCTTTTCCAGCAGCGTGCGCATCTTCAAATCAGGCAGAGCAGCCACCAAAATATAACCTATCACGCCGAAGAACAAGCACACAGCAATCCAGTTGCCCTTGCTGTATCCTTTTTCCTCCGCAATTCCACCTGCATACACTGCAAATGCAATATCAATCACCAGTACAATTAGCGCAGCAGCGAAAAACACAATGTTCATGTTCCAACCCCACCTTTCCTTCTCATTATATCCGTTTTTTTCTATTTGTCAAGCATTTCCCGACATCCGCGCTTCTTCGTCACTTTTCATCCAAGGTTCAGGGCAACCCTCACCCTCTCCCGCACCAGCTGGTCATCTCCCTCAAACTCGCCACAATCCCCGGCATCTTCTTTACCACCTCGTCAATATCCGCCTGCGTGGTGTCCGTGCCGAGCGTCAGCCGCAGCGAACCTTTCGCTTCGTCGCGCGTCAAGCCAATCGCCGTCAGCACATGGCTGGGGTCAAGGCTGCCCGCCGTACATGCCGAGCCGCTTGATGCCGCGATGCCCTCCAAATCCAGCCGGAGCAGCACCGCTTCGCCCTCAATGCCCGCGAAAGACACGTTCACGTTGTTCGACAGGCGCTTGTCCATCGTGCCGTTGATGCGCATGTTGGGAATCGCCGCCGTCAAGCCGCTGATGAGCCGATTGCGCAGGAAAGTCATCCGCGCCGCGTTCTCCGCCAAGCCCTCTTCCGCCAGTTCAATCGCCTTGCCCAAGCCGACGATGCCCGGCAGATTCTCTGTGCCTGCGCGATGCCCGCGCTCCTGCGCGCCGCCGTGAATCAGCGGGTCGATTTTCACGCCCTTGCGGATGTACAGCGCGCCGATACCCTTCGGCCCGTGGAACTTGTGCGCGGAGAGCGACAGCAGGTCGATGTCCTGCGCCTTGACATCGATGGGCAGGTGTCCTGCTGCCTGCACGGCATCGGTGTGGAACAGCACGCCCGCCGCGCGGCAGACTGCGCCGATCTCGCTGATCGGCAGGATGGAGCCGATCTCGTTGTTGGCGTACATGACGGAAACCAGGCACGTATCCTCGCGGATGGCGCGCTTGACCTGCTGCGCCGTCACGGTGCCGATGGGGCCGACGGGGAGCAGCTCGACGGTGAAGCCCGCTTTTTCGAGCTTTTGGAGCGTGTGCAGCACGGCGTGGTGCTCGAACGCGGTCGAAATGATGTGCTTTTTGCCCTTGCGTTCGCCGAGGCGCGCGGCGGAGAGGATGGCCTGATTGTCGGCCTCGCTGCCGCCGGAGGTGAAGTAAATTTCGCGCGGGGAGACGTTCAGGCATTTTGCGATGCGGTCGCGCGCGCTGAGCAGCGCCCCGGCCGCCTGCTGGCCGACGGAATGCAGGCTTGAGGGGTTGCCGTAGATCGTCTCCAGATAGGGGAGCATGGCGTCGATCGCGGCGCGGCTCATCTGGGTCGTCGCGGCGTTGTCCGCGTAAATAGTGGTCATTGAGATAAATCCTATCTTATAAGTATGTTGATATGATACACAGGAACGCTCGCTTTGTCAATGGATTTTGCGCTCTGTGCGGGGCAAAAAGGAAGAACCGCTCTTGCGAGCGGTTCTTCCTTTTACAATAGGGGTGGAGGATTTTTGACTTACTTTTCCAGCTGCGTCCAGTCGCGGGTCTCGCGCAGCTCGGTCCACTTCTCATACTTGGAGTTCGTCTTGAACTTGTAGTAGTGGCTGTTCGTCGCTTCCTGAACGGCGAGGTAGTACCAGGCCTTCGGGTTTGCGTTGTCCGTCCAGACCGTCATGTTCGGGAGAAGATCGTCCTCGGTCTCGGGCTGGCGGTTGAGGACGCGGTTGACGAGCGTCATGGTCTCGGCACGGGTGATGTCGCGCTGGGGACCAAACGTGCCGTCGGGATAGCCCGTGATCCAGCCGTTGTTGTAGGCGATGCTGATCTCGTCCTTGGCCCAGTGGTTCGCAATGTCGCTGAACTTCGCAGCGGTCTTGTCGCCGTCGTTGTCGAAGCGGGCGGCGATGGCGGCGAACTCAGCGCGGGTGATGGCGGCGTTCGGGCGGAACGTGCCGTCGGGATAACCCGTGATAATGCCCATGGAGCTGAGGGTCGAGACCGCGGTGTTGTACCAGGAGGTGGCGGCCACGTCGGAGTAGCGGTTGGTCTTGGTCAGGTTCTCGTCGCGGACGTCGTCGGTCAGCAGGCGGAAGAAGATGGTCGCGACCTCGGCGCGGGTGATGTTGTTCTGCGGGCGGACCTCGCCGTTGCCGTAACCGACGATATAGGCGAAGTGATCCGTCGTGTTCAGACCGAGCGCGTCATCATCGGGGATCACGACGGTGGGCGGCGTGTAGGGGCGCGGGGTGTAGTTGCGCGTCCACTTGGCGTAGAGCGGGATATCCTTAGTCACGGGAGAAGCAAAGTCGTACTTGGTGGTGAACTTCTCATTATCAGTGTACCAGCCAGCGAAGGTGTAGCCGCTCTTGGTGGGAGCAAGGGGCTCCTTAGCTTTGTCGTTGTACTTAACGGTCTGAGGATCAACCGTGCTGCCGCCGTTGGAATTGAAGGTGACGGTGTAGGACTTGGCTTCCCACTTAGCGATGTAGTTGGCGTTGCCAGTCACCTTGTCGGCAACCGTGGGGGTCCAACCGGCAAAGGTGTAGCCCTCGCGGGTGGGAGTGCCATCGAAAGCGGGAGTCTTATCATCGTACTTGGCACTGTACTGCTGATTTTCGAAAGCCTTGCCATCAACGCCATCGGTGTAGGTGACGGTATAGGTGGTGGGGATAGATTTGAAGTGCGCGAAGAAAGTGGTTTTGCTGCCAGCCGTCACGGTCACGTCTTTGGGAGTAACAGTCGTTTTGGCTTCGTCCTTGGTTTCATCAGTAACCTCATTCATCGTCCAGACGTTGAATTCGAAACCAATCTTCGGAGTTGCGGTTGCAACTTCGAATCCTTCGACGTTGCCGAGTTTGACCTCAGAGACGTATTCCGCACCGGTTTTTGGCATCGTAATAACCTGCGTGGTCTTACCGCCGACTTCTCCGTTGGGGTCGCCGGGCAAGAACTTAACAAGTGCCTGATACTTATCAGGAATCCCATCGCCACCGGTTTCACTGTTGTCATTGCTATTCCAGTTATCAACCTCCCAAGTCGCCGTGTAGGTGATTACGGTGCTACCGTCTTCGGGGGCTTTAACTTTTTCGGCAACTGTGGGCGTCCAACCGGTGAATACATAACCGCTGCGGGTCGGGGTGCTGCCAAAATCAGGAGTGTTTTCGTCGACAGACAAATTGGGGAAAGACCGATCATCAAAGGCCTTGTTATATGCCAGACCGTCTTTATAGACCACAGTATAAGTGGTAGCAGGGATTTCCACCCAATGCGCCACAAGAGTGGTGTCTCGAGAAACATAGATAAGGCTACTGTCAATCTTATCGTCGTCCAAATACCAGCCATCAAACTCATAACCGGCGCGTTTCGGTTCGACAGAAATGGAGGCTACAGAAGTGAATTTTTGAACGGCCTGTGTAGCTTTGGAGTTATTATCAATTAAGTTATACGGACTGACGTCTGCAGTAGTTTCCCAACTGCCGTCGTTTGCATCAAAGGTCAGCGTGACCTGCGGCGCGGGGATATTGACCGTCGGATCGCCGATGACGTCCTTGCCCATAGTGGCAGGTTCGTCCTTAGCATCCGTATAGGTCAATGTAACATTTTCGTTTGTATGAATACCATCTCCCCAAACGCCATCCTTTGCCTTGATCTTGAAGCTGACGCTTGCATCCTTCTCGGGGATCTTTCCGATATTCCACGTCACAGTCTTATTGCCTTCGCTGTCTTCGCCCACCGTCAAACCGGTAGGTGCGCTGCCTTCAACGTATTCAAACTGTTTCGTGTTGATCACGTCGGTAAGCACCGCACCGGTACCGGCGGGTTTCGTGGTGGGCGTTTCCTTGATCTTATCCGCCCACTGCAGCAAAGTTTCCTTCAACTGCGCCTCATAGTCATTTCCTGTTACGTTGATGAAGTGTTTATCCTGATCGGCGGAAGCCATGCCCTTCAAATAGGCGGCAGCATTACCATCCAACGCAATACCCACGGTATAGAGCGTATAGCCATCTTGATTGATTTTTGCCGCCTGTTCAGAGCCATTCCATTTGGGCTTATTCTGGGATTCACCGCTGAGGCCCGGCGCGCCATCAGAAATGAAGATCACATAGCCCGGGCGACCATCCTTGACGGGACGGTTGTTCAAGTAGTCATACGCCTTCTGCAATGCTGCGGTATAGTTCGTACCGCCGTCGGCCACCATTTTATTGATTGCGTTCTCGACATCGGCCGGATTCCTGGTCAGCTCCTGCGAGACCTTAATTGCATTCTCATCAGCGCCGCCCTTTTCGCTGCCATGAGAGAAACCGATCACCGCAACCCGATTGCCGGCGGAGGAAAGAATGGAGCTTGCGAACTCCTTACCGACCGCCTTGGCTGCATCGATACGGACAGTTTCACCCGTTTCGCCAGTGCAGGTATCAGGAACGCCATCAGAAATGACTTTCCACGTTCCAAATACCCAAAGCGACCATTGATAATACTTTGCGCCGCAATTACGGCAAGAAAAAGTCTCCCACTTCAAAGCAAGAAACTGATTCTCACCGGTCGGCAGGAAATGATCTTTGGGGGTGTTGCAAGGATATCCCACGCTGCTTGACATCGAGCCGGAATTGTCCACCACCAGAACAACATCCGCATTCGCGGGGGTCGTCATGGTGTCGGTCGACGAAACGGGGTTGCCCTTCACGGTCAGGGTGATCGTGTAGTTCCCGTCCTCGTCTGGCATAGCGGTGCAGGATTTCGTCGCCGTAACCTCACCGGGGACGGGCGAGTTCACCTCATCCGCCAGCACGTTCAGCGGCAATAGCGACAGCGTCATCACGAGCACCAGGACCCAGGTGAGAAGCCGCTTGCCAACTTTCTTCTCAGACATAAAAAAATCCTCCTTCTTCTGCCTGTACGGCGCGAAGAAGGGGGAGGCGATCTGCATTTGGCAACCGGCTGCCGTGCGGCGCGAGCGCCGTTTAGGTCCGTGGCTTTGCGACACAGGCTTTCGCCTGCTGTGCCTTTTTCTGTACAGTTGCTCTTCTGCGAGCCGCACAGATATTTGTGTTTGCCAATATTTTATGTTCACAGTATACCAGATTTGCCCAAAAATGCAAGGAAATTCTCAAAAAATACATAAGATATTAACAGAACTAATACTGCACAGAAAAAAACGGCGGCAGGAAATACCTGCCGCCGTACTTCGACGAATTGTGATATTTTACGCCACCGCGGACACGGCGAGCGTATCGCTCTGCTGGGAGTAGGTCAGGGGGGAGACGCAGCCGGCGAAGGTGGTCTCGTTGATGACGCGCTTGGTGACGGCATAGGTCATGTCGATCTGGTACCAGTTGCCGCTGACGTTGGCCTTGTTCCAGGCGTGGTAGCTGCTGCCGGCGTAGCCCTTGGTGAGGGTGCAGGGGATGTCCTGGCTGCGGCACATGGCGGCGAAGAGGGACGCGAGGTCGTAGCAGATGCCCTTGTTGCTGTTCAGGGTGGCGGCGGTGTCGGGGATGTACTTGCTGACCTTGCCGGAGGTGATGTCGCTCGCGAGCTTGGTGTCGTAGGTGTAGTGACCGGCGATGTAGTTGTAGATCGCGGTGACCTTGTCCATATCGGTCTTGGCGTCCTTGCAGAGCGCGGCGGCCTTCTTGCACACATCGTCACCGGAGGTGAACTGCACGTCGGTCGTGGCGATGAGGTAAGGGGCGTAGGCGTTTTCAATCTTGGCGTTGACGCGCTTGCTGGTCACGACGCGGTAGGTCGTGCCGGAGATGTTCTCGCAGAGGGAGATGGTGTAGGTGCCGTCGCCCTGCTCGGGGGAGAAGACGGCGTCCTTGCCGCTCGGGCAGTTTTTGTAAGACGTCTTTTCGTTACCGTACTGGATGCCGACCTTCAATTTGGCATTGGAGGTGTAGTTGACGGTGACGAAACCATACTTGGCATTCGTGGTGTCAATGGTGGTGCCATTGGCAGCGCTGGCGTTCACAACCGTGAACATGGACATGACAATAAGCACTGCGAGCATAGCGCAGGCATGACGAAACAGCCGTTTCATACGGCGATCTCCTTTCGGTAACTGGCTGCCAGCCCTGTTCCCAGGGGTAAGGCCCTATAGCTTTGCGTCGCCGGTTTTCACCGGGTTTGCTATTATCGTTTGAGATGCGGTCGAAGCGGCTGCACCTACTCTTTTTTACGGCTCACACTATATACGCGTTCTTAACGTTTGTTAACAGATCATTTGCGCTTTTTCGACAAAAAACAGGCAAAAAAGAGCGCGAAAATCGCACTCCTTTTGATGCTTTTGCAATTTTCGGGCAAAATCACACGCTGAGCCAGTCGTCGAGGATAAGACCCTCGTTGTGCTTGGTGAGAAAGCCCACGCTCCACTCGCCGCCGAAGGCGATGAGCTCGCGCCCCTTGAAGTCCTCGAGCACGCGGGAGCCCGAGCAGAGCATCAGGTCCTTCACGTCGCATGGGCACTCGCGGATCAGGCGCAGGTGCTCGTAGGGGAGGCCGCTCATGCGCAGGTCCACGCCGTACTCGTTTTTCATGCGGTACTCGAACACGTCGAACTGCAGCGTGCCGACCACGCCGACGACCACGTCCTCAAAGCCGCTGTCGGGGATTTTGAAGATCTGGATGGCGCCCTCCTGCGCGATCTGCTCCACGCCCTTGACGAACTGCTTGCGCTTCATCGTGTCCTTGGGTGAGACGAGCATGAAGTGCTCGGGCTCGAACGACGGGATGCCGGAGAAGCGGAACTTCTTGCCGGGCGTCGTGATCGTGTCGCCGATGGAGAAGATGCCGGGGTCGAACACGCCGATGATGTCGCCCGCGTAGGCCTCGTCGACGATCTCGCGCTCGGCGGCCATCATCGTCTGCGGCTGAGAAAGGCGCATCTTGCGGCCGGACTGGACGTGGAAATACTCGGTGTCGCGCTCGAACTTGCCCGAGCAGATGCGCATGAAGGCAAGGCGGTCACGGTGGGCCTTGTTCATATTGGCCTGGATCTTGAAGACGAAAGCCGAGAATTCGGGGGAGTAGACGTCCACCTCGCCCGCGTCGCTCACGCGCGGCAGCGGCGGCGTGGTCATCTCTAAAAACGCGTTCAAAAACGGCTCGACGCCGAAGTTCGTCAGCGCGCTGCCGAAGAACACGGGGGAGAGCTTACCGTGGCGCACGGCGTCCAGGTCAAAGTCGCGGCCCGCGCCGAGCAGCTCGACCTCTTCGGCGAGCGTATCGCGGCGGGCCTGACCGATCAGGTCGACGAGCGCGGGATCATCGAGCTCGATTTCCGTGATGCCCGCCTTTTTGGCGTGGCCCGCATCGGTGAAGTGCAGGATGCAGCGCTTATCGCGGTCGTACACGCCGGCGAACTCCTTGCCGCAGCCGATCGGCCAGTTGACGGGATAGGTGTCGATGCCCAGCTCGCGCTCGACCTCCTCGCACAGCTCCAGCGGGTCGCGCGTTTCGCGGTCCATCTTATTGATAAAGGTGAAAATGGGAATGTTGCGCAGGGCGCAGACCTTGAAGAGCTTGCGCGTCTGCGGCTCGACGCCCTTTGCGCCGTCAATGACCATGACGGCGCTGTCCGCGGCCATCAGCGTGCGGTACGTGTCCTCCGAGAAGTCCTGA
>ENA-OWPP01003155-OWPP01003155.1-human-gut-metagenome-genome-assembly--contig:-NODE-3155-length-10178-cov-4.511212_pt1 | contig 10178 bp, 8 predicted proteins | sample MGYA00248265_ERZ651848 | MGnify/ENA primary metagenome ERZ651848 (study PRJEB26924, sample SAMEA4378233) | human gut metagenome | biome: human gut; feature: human-associated habitat; material: faeces... | reverse complement strand
GCAGGAAAGTTTGAACCGGTTTATTATGAGTCAGTAGTTGAACATGGAAAAGTAGACAGAGTGGACTTATACGAGGATCCTGACGATGGGAAAGTGTATGTGAAAATTATTGATTATAAATCAGGGTCAAAGAAATTTGAAATCAGTTCTACATTTTTCGGCACACAGATGCAGCTTCTTATTTATTTAGGAGATGTAATAAAAAGAGAACAGGAAAAATATAAGGACAAACAGGTTTTGCCGGCAGGAGCATTTTATTATGAAATTAAAGACCCTTATACTAATGGACTGACAAAAACAGAAAAAAATAAAATTATGAACGATGGTTCATTGACAAAGGAAGAACTAAAAGAAAGACTTGCCTGTGAAATCAATAAGAAAAGATTTAAAGAGTATAAGATGTCAATCATGTTGGACCGAAGTTTTACTGAGGATGCTGTTGGAATTGCTCCTTCATTTTCTACTCCATTTTTTATCAGACTATTGATTGAAAAGGGATATGTGCTTGCTGATGGTGATCTGCCAGTGACCATGAATCCTCATTTTATAAGTAAGAATAACTATCAACTTTTGTTAGATATTGTAAATGATATTCGTTCTTACAATCTTCCTATTGTCTATGTTTCAAAAACACTTTCAAATGACACTCCAGTTGATGTTAGCAAATTGGCTTATGATCTAAAGGGGGTTGCACATGTTCTTGTGCAAGAAGAGCTTGATTCAAATAATATTCTTGAGGATCATAATGAAGATGTTATTGAGGTAGGAGGTTCTATTGGCCTGTATTTCCAATCCGATAGGATAAGTAATAGAACAATTCCTTTTCATAATGGATTTGATTCAGATACAGTTAGGCAAGGGATTGTTAAGGCGATTGTTAATTTTACTAATCAGCAGAGCATTGATCCTTTGTACACATGGGATGGTGTACTAACTTCTTTACTTCGAGATCGTTTTGAAAGTCAAAAATCTAAACGTACAAAAGCTGAGAGAACCAAAGAGGAGACAGAAGAACTTCTAGATAGTTTTAGTAATGATTTTGATGCGTTAACGGAAGAGAATGGTCGTTTGCGTAGTAGTATTTCTGATCTGGAACAAGAGCTAAGCTATTATAAAAATATTTTCAATAATAAAGAGGATAGTGATAGTAGTTTTATATCAAGCGGATCTGAGAAGGAATTCTTTCAAGGTGAGAAAAAGGAATTTGTTTTGTCGGTTTTGAGTGATTCCTTACAGAATATCCAAGATGGAACCCGTAAGAAACACATCATTCAAGATATTATTCAACAGAATGACAGTGAAAGTATTCTCAATCACAAAAGAGACAAGATTAAACGTCTATTGACAAACTATAGTGGATTGAATGGGAAGTTAAAGCAAGATTTGAAACAACTGGGATTCACTGTTACAGAGGATGGAAAACATTATAAACTAACATATTTTGATGATAATCGTTATACTATTACTATGGCTAAGACACCAAGTGATGGTCGAGCTGGCAAAAATAATGTTTCAGAAATCAATAAAAAATTATTTTGATAATAAACAATATAGAAAGTTTATATTATAGTAAATATGCTTCAGATTATTTTATGAAATTTACTAAACCATATAAAGTAGGATTATTTTGTTATCACAAGACAAGTTTCTTAGATAAATAAGGAGAAATAATGAACAATATTTTATGGCCTAATATTTTTATGACGGTTATTGCGACATTAATCTCAACATTTTTGATTAGCTTTTTTTTAACACCTTTTCGAGAAAAATTTTTTCAATTGTTTAAGACTACTAAAATAGTAAATATTCAAATTCGTAATGCAGTAGAAGAAGGAATAAATAGGTCAGATAAGTTAATTATTAGCGATTATTTTGAAGTTTTAACTCAAATTTCAACAAATAAAAATCTAAATATCACTCAGATTGAATTAAAAAATATAGAAGTAGTAAATGACTATTTTGTTGATAATTTAAAATTTCAATATGGCTTAAATCAAGAAAAGCAAACGTTTAGTATTTTTGCAATAAATAATGGAAATAAAAGCATTGAATTAGATAGATATATTTTAAAGTATATAAAAGGTTCGTTGGTTGAAAACAAATATGAAAAAATTGGTTCAGAAGCATTGGCGCATATAAAAATTAAACCCAGAGAAATTAAACGTATTGTAATGGTACAAGTTTCTAGAGAGGAAATTCTAAAACATTTTGATCTTAAAAGTGAAAATCAAGCCTTATTACTTCAATTGTTTGATACAGAGAGTAAGAGATTGATTTCTTATCCAGCGAGGTTTGAAACAAAAGAAAGAAGATTTCATACACCACAAATGGGTGGAGGTAGCCCTAATGAAATAAAAGAAACAAATATATTTATTATTTCAGAACCCTATCAAAATATGTACACTTTGCAAACTAATAATCAGATAAGTAAAGAAAATTCAATACTGAGATTTTTTATCTCGTTCGATCAGACAGCTACTTTAAAATTTGACCTTGAACTTTATAACAATAATAAATTAGTGAAGTTTAATAGGAAAGTTCAGAGAACACAGTATGTTCGTGTCTATAGACCAAATTATCAATTAAATGCGCTTGATCCAAAAGGCCTTCATGGAAATGTCTATAGATTATTAGATGAAAAATCAATAGAAGTCCTAGAGTACGAAGAGGTTGAACAGTATTATCCCAATATTCTATATAAAGGATAATGTAATGAGAAAGACAATAGTTGAAAATATTGATCTGATTGCTATCCATCCAGGTCAATATATTGGGGAGTTAATTGAAGATTATAACATGACCCAGAAAGAATTTGCGGAGAAATTAGGATTATCACCAAAGACAATCAGTAAATTAGTGAATGGTGAGGAGTTGATTAATAATGATATTGCTCAGAAGTTGGCGAAGTTTACTAATATTTCGATGAAAACATGGCTGAATTTACAAGCTTCCTATGATAGGAAAGTGGCAGAAGGGGCAGTACCTTGGGAATGATGATTATAGAGAACTATTACTTCGTTTCGTAATGGTCGTGTAGTCACTTTCCCAAATTTTTTTCGAATGATAGAAGTAGAGGGAACTTCCCTCTATTTTTTATCGAAAAGGAGCAGGGATGCAAAAGAGACACGCGCATGTATCGCCGACCTTGGACATCATGGCCAAGAAGATCTTTAGTTTGCCGGAGGTGACGGCAGCATTTATTCGGGACATTTTGGAGCTGGATGTGGCGGACGCTCAGATTGTGGAAGGAAGTCAGCCCCACAGCATGGCTTATGAGGAGGATGACTTGTTCTCCACTGCGGTGGATGTGAGAGCCAAGCTCCATGACGGGACCGAGGTGATCATCGAGATCCAGATTCGCAAGCAGCAGTATTTCTTGAATCGGTTCCATTACTATTTGGCCAATCAGCTGGTGGAAAATGTGCAAAAACTGCGCCAGCAAGGCCAGACACATAAGATGTATGAGCAGATGGAGCCTGTATACGGGATTGCGATTTTGGAGAAGTCGCTCTTGCTAGACGAAGAGGCTGCCATCAATAAATACTGGCTGACTAATAGCAGGTCCGGCAAGCAACTCAAGGCTTATTATAAGAATGGCAAGCATCAAAATCTTTTGCAGGTTGCCTTTTTAGAGCTAGACAAGTATAATAAAGATGAGAACCTGACAGATGCAGGCAGACAGTGGCTGGAATTTTTTGGGAATCTTCCCTTCACAAAAACTCCCAGTCAGGCTGTAGCCCACGCAGATTCATTACTGGATTCATCTAGCTGGACCAAGGAGGAGAAAACCATGATAGACGAGCGTATTCGTATTCAAGAAAATTATGATATGACCCTGGAGACAGCGATAGACGAAGCGCGCGAAGAAGGTTTGGAACAAGGCCTGGAACAAGGTCGTAAACAGTTGGTATGCGAGATGATCTCACGAGGAATGACACCTGAGCTTATCTCAGATATGACGGGCTTATCGCTTGAAGAGATTGAAACTCTTCTTTCCTGAGTCGTTAAAAGAGGCGCTGCCTCTTTTCTTTTTGAAAAAACTTGAAAATTTTCCCATTTTTTCAATCCGCCTTTCTAGAATTGTGGTAGAATAGAGTCAACAAAGAGCTATCCTCACCAACAGTGTGATCGATACTAGAAAAGAGGATTCTGATGACAAGAAAAATTGGTATTATTGGTTTGGGGCATGTGGGTGCGACCTTGGCCCACAGCATGATTTTGAAACACACCTGTGATCACTTGGTCTTGATTGATACCAATGAGAAAAAGGTCAAGGCAGATGCCTTGGATTTCTGTGATACAGTTGCCAATACAGGGTATCCGGTTCATATCACGGTCAATGACTACGCGGCTTTAAAAGATGCGGATGTCGTGGTGTCGACTCTTGGAAATATTGAGTTGCAGGCTAATAACACTGATGACCGTTTTGCGGAGCTTCCCTTTACCAGCAAGCAAGTGGTGCAAGTGGCGCGTGATTTGAAGGCTTCTGGTTTTAGCGGGGTCTTATTGGTAGTGACCAATCCGGTCGATGCCGTTACTCAACTCTATCAACAATATACTGGCCTTCCAAAAGAGCAGGTGATTGGGACAGGGACTTTATTGGATACAGCTCGGATGAAGCGCGCAGTCGCCGATCGTTTGCAGGTTTCTCCTGCTAGTGTATCAGGCTATAACCTTGGTGAGCATGGAAATTCTCAATTTGTTGCTTGGAGTCAGGTCCGTGTCAAAGGACACGCCATTACCGATCTCTTCTCTCAAGAAGAGCTGGATGCCATTAACTACGAGTCCTTGCGTGGTGGTCACACGGTCTTTTTTGGTAAATTCTATACCAACTTTGGGATTGCTGCAGCAGCCCAACGCTTAGCAGAAGCTGTGATCAATGATAGCCACGAGGAAATGCCGGTGTCTAACTATCGTCCAGAATATGGAACTTATCTTGGCTATCCAGCGATTGTAGGTCGAAAAGGAATTATCGAACGATTGGACTTGCATTTGACAGAAGAAGAAAAAGAAAAATTACTCCATTCAGCCGAAACCATCAAGGAAAACACACGAAAAGGGCTGGAGCATGCATAAAAGAGAGGAGGCTGGGACAAAAGTCCTAGCCTCTCAATTAATTTTGGATTGTCGAGCAAGACGCAGTGGTTGAGTGGGCTCTACTACGCTGATTTCATCAGCTTTTACAGCCCTACTCAACTGTGCGGGGGTGGGAAAACGAACTCTTTTTAACTAGTCAGAGTTCTTTCCCACTCCCTTTTTTCTGCAATTTTTTCGAATGGTATAAGTGAGGGGATTCCCTACACGAAATCATTGGAGGTTGCTATGAAGAAACGACACGAGTAAGTATCGCCCACCTTGGATTTAATGGCAAAAAAGATTTTTAGTCTGCCGGATGTGACAGCCAAATTCATCCGCGAAGTATTGGATCTGCCAGTAGAGTCCGTTGAGATTTTAGAAGGAGACCAAATCCATGAGCAGGGGTTTTTAGGGGATCTTCCTTTTGAAACATCCGTTGATGTGAGAGCAAGACTAGATAGTGGGCTTGAAGTGATCATTGAGATTCAAGTTTTGAAGCAAGAGTATTTCTTGAATCGTTTCCACTATTATTTAGCCAATCAACTGGTAGAAAATGTCCAACGCAAGCGAAAGAAAGGAGCGACCCATTCTATGTACCAGGAGCTGGAGCCGGTCTATGGGATCGCTATCCTGAAGCAAAGTATTTTTCCTCATTTAGATTCACCCGTCAATGTCTATGAAATGCGTCATACGGTAGATGGGACACCTCTTTATAGCTCTCGAAAGAATGGAGTAGCGCACAATATGTTAAAGGTTGCCTTTTTAGAGTTGGATAAGTATAATGAAAGTAGAGATACGGAGTTGAATGCTCACTGGAGACAATGGCTTGAATTTTTTGGCAATCGCCCATTCAGTCATCAACCAGACCAAGTGATCGAGCAGGCAGAATCACTCCTGATCCCATCAAACTGGACAAGGGAGGAAAAAGAAATGATTGATGAACGGATTCGTATCAGAGAAAATTGGGAAATGAGCATGGATACCTTTCGGAAAGAACAACTGGAAGCCGGATTTCAGAAAGGGTTGAAAAAAGGTCTCGAACAAGGTCTCGAACAAGGTCTTGAGCGTGGACTCGAGCGTGGTCTTGAACAAGGTCTCGAGCGTGGTCTTGAACAGGGATTGGAACAAGGCAGACAAGAAGGCATGGAGTTGGGAGTTCAAGCTGGTCAGCAGTCTCTGATTCAAAAACTATCTTTGAAGGGGATGAGTATCGAGATGATTGCTGAAATGACGGATTTATCCAGGAAATCCATCAAAAAAATGTTGGCTACTGATTCGTCTAACGAGGAGTAGTAGCGCGAACAGAATTTGGGGCTTGAGAATTACCTTGCTGAGAAAAAAGTAGTTCTAGAATGGATTGTAAAGATCTCTGGGAGTCGTTATTCTTGGATCTTGATCCTCTACAGATTTATACGGTTATGATTTATTGAAGGTTGGAAACTTTTATCCAACCTTTTTTTCTCACTCCTCTTGGCCCATCCTTAGTGAAATGGAATAAAAGTTTAAAATGTCCGAGTTGTAATCCTTGACATTACATTATGATCGTGTATAATAGCTATTGTAACAAAAAATCTTACAACAGAAAGAGGAAACAACTATGAAAAACATTTTATTTATCGTCGGATCCCTTCGTCAAGGATCTTTTAACCACCAAATGGCTAAGAAAGCAGAAAGCCTTCTGGAAGGAAAAGCAACGGTGACTTACTTGGACTACAAGGACATTCCAATGATGAACCAAGATTTGGAAACACCAACCTTGCCAGCTGTACAAGCAGCGCGTGATGCGGTTCTTGCTGCGGATGCCATCTGGATCTTCTCGCCAGTTTATAACTTTGCGATTCCAGGCGTAGTGAAAAACCTGATCGACTGGCTTAGCCGTGCCCTTGACCTGTCAGAAACGCGTGGTCCATCTGCCCTTCAAGACAAGATCGTAACGGTTTCTTCAGTAGCCAATGCCGGACACGAACCAATGTTTGCGGCATACCAAGCGCTTTTGCCATTCGTTCGAACTCAAGTAGTTGGAGAGTTCACTGGAACAACCGTTAACCCAGAAGCTTGGGGAACAGGTGAATTGGTCTTGACAGATGAAGCGGTCGCAGGACTGGAAAAACAAGCACAAGCCTTATTAGAAGCATAAGAAAAAGCTGAGACAAAATTCTCAGCTTTTTTAGATACTAAAGAGTTGTCCGAAGAAGTAAGTCACACACATGGTGAGAAGGCCAATGATCAGGTTGCGAAGCATGGCTTGCTTGGTTGGTGCTTTTCCCAGTTTTGCACTGGTATAGCCAGTGAAGATCAAGGATAGTCCAACAACGAAGACCGTCACCGGAATGCGATAGGCAGCTGGAAAGAGGATGATAGAGAGCATTGGAGGAAGGGAACCAACCGAAAAAGCAAGGAAGCTAGATGCAGCAGCATGCCAAGGATTGGTAAACTCCTCATATTCGATACCATATTTCTCTTCGACTAGGGCTTTGAGGGGATGTTTCAGAAAGGCCCGTTCTGTCAAAATCTTTGCGGAAGTTTCGCATTCTCCATTTTGAAGATAAGCGTGGTAGAGAGATTCTCTAGCTAACTTTGGATCGCGATCCAACAAGGCTTGTTCGCGGTTAACAGCGGCTTCTTCTGTGTCTTTTTGAGTGGAAACTGAGACATATTCACCGCCCGCCATCGAAAAGGCACCTGCCAGAATCGCTGATAAGCCAGAAAGGAAAATGATCCAGATGTTTGAGGTGGCACTGGCTACCCCAATCACCACTCCAGCAATAGAAATAATCCCATCATTGGCCCCGAGAACAGCGGCTCTCAAGATATTCAATCGGTCGTTAAATGATTCATCTACTCCATGTTTCATTTCAGTCATACAATGTCTCCTTTGTCTTGTTTAGAATGATTATAAATAAAACACAAAAAGAAAGCAAGGATTTTAACTCAAATGATAAAAGTTCGACAATTTAATGAAGTTTAAGTTGTAATATTTGACATTACAATTTAAAGAGGCATAATGTAACAAATACAATTACAACAAAAAGGAGATAGAATATGGTATACGCCTACCGTAGCAAGATTTATTTAGCAGAAGTAGCCTTACATGTGAAAGACTTGGATCGTCAAATAGCTTTTTATACACAAATCATTGGATTGGAGATCCTGTCGCAATCAGATCAGGAAGTTCTTTTAGGAACAGGGGGAAAAGCCGTGGTACATTTGAAGAAGACCAAGGGTGAGGAGGCGGTTCAAACCAGTTATGGCCTTTACCATATGGCCATTTTGTTGCCGACTCGTGAGGATCTAGCAGATGTGTTTAAACACATTGCGGAGTTGAACTATCCCTTTGTCGGTGCTGCAGATCATGGCTATAGCGAAGCACTTTATCTGGAAGATCCAGAAGGAAATGGCATTGAACTCTATAGAGATAAACCTGTTGCCGACTGGGATATTCGGGAGGATGGCCGCATCATTGGGGTGACAGAGGAACTTTCAGCACAAGAAATCTATGACATGGGCCGCAAGGTGGATCCTTTTGTCATTGCGCCAGATACCCGCATGGGGCATATCCACTTATCAGTCAAGGATAGCCACTTAGCAACTGCTTTCTACCAATCCGTTTTAGATCTATCTGATAAGTTCACCATTCCATCTGCCAGCTGGATCGCTTCAGGAGACTACCATCATCATTTAGCCGTCAATGAGTGGGGTGGAAAAAACTTGGACAAGAGAGAAGCAGAATTTCCTGGACTTGCCTATTACGTTGTTGAAGTCGAAAAGAAGGAAGACTTGGCGGCCATTGCAGAGAAGGCCAAAGCCCATGGAGCTCCTGTCAGATGGCTGAGCTCTAATGACTTTACCTTTCAAGATCCTGATGGCATTGTCACACGGGTCAGAAAAGGATAATAAAAAGGGAGTGGGAAAGAACTCCAACTAATTAAGAAGAGTTCGTTTTCCCACCCCCGCACAGTTGATTAGGCTATCTTTGGAGCTTAAAAAGCGAACAAAGATGCCAATCAACCACTGCGTCATGCTATTATTCCTATCAAACATCAAAGACTGGACAGTTTTTGCCCAGCCTCTTTTCTTCTATTGAAATACTTTCTTCAAGACTTCAGCTAGAGTACTCACACCGACCACTTGGATACCTGATGGTGTCGTGATCCCCGTCAGAGAATTTTTAGGCACATAAATCTTGGTGAAACCGAGCTTAGCAGCTTCATTGATCCGTTGTTCGATCCGATTGACTCGGCGGACTTCTCCGGTCAAGCCCAACTCTCCAACGAAACACTCTTGCGGGTTGGTTGGCTTGTCCTTGTAGCTGGAAGCAATGGCTACGGCTACGGCTAGGTCGATAGCCGGCTCATCCAACTTGACACCACCTGCAGACTTGAGGTAGGCATCCTGATTTTGAAGGAGCAAACCCGCTCGTTTTTCTAGCACTGCCATGATGAGACTAGCTCGGTTAAAATCAAGCCCCGTTGTCGTCCGCTTGGCATTCCCAAACATAGTCGGAGTCACCAAGGCCTGTACTTCAGCAAGAATTGGACGTGTCCCTTCCATGGTCACTACGATGGACGAACCAGTCGCACCGTCTAAACGCTCTTCTAGGAAAACTTGACTCGGATTGAGGACCTCAACCAAGCCACCTGATTGCATCTCAAAGATTCCGATCTCATTGGTTGAGCCAAAGCGGTTCTTGACTGCTCTCAGAATCCGGAAGGTGTGGTGGCGTTCTCCTTCAAAGTAGAGGACCGTATCCACCATGTGTTCCAGCATCCGAGGACCTGCCAAGGTTCCTTCCTTTGTTACGTGTCCAACGATAAAGATGGCAATGTTATTAGTCTTAGCCAGCTGCATGAGTTCAGCCGTCACTTCTCGCACCTGAGAAACCGATCCTTGGACCCCTGAAATCTCAGGAGACATAATGGTCTGGATCGAGTCGATGATAAGAAAGTCAGGTTGGATCCGCTCTACCTCTGCTCGCACGCTTTGCATATTGGTCTCAGCGTAGAGATAAAACTCACTGTCGATATCTCCCAAGCGCTCTGCCCGTAACTTGATCTGCTGGGCCGACTCCTCTCCACTGACATAGAGAACCGTTCCTACTTGAG
>ENA-OWPP01003153-OWPP01003153.1-human-gut-metagenome-genome-assembly--contig:-NODE-3153-length-10182-cov-6.942234_pt1 | contig 10182 bp, 9 predicted proteins | sample MGYA00248265_ERZ651848 | MGnify/ENA primary metagenome ERZ651848 (study PRJEB26924, sample SAMEA4378233) | human gut metagenome | biome: human gut; feature: human-associated habitat; material: faeces... | reverse complement strand
GACGACGGGGGACTTTATTGTCAAAAAAGGCCGTCGAGAGCCTTTTTTGACAGTCCACGCTCCCGGCGCAGCCGCAGTGTGGGCGCTGCGCGGCGTCCCTGCCCGCGTCCAGGCGGCAGCCGAGCAGCTTTTCAAAGAGCCTGGCGTCCACGCAGCTCGCCGGCTCTATGCCGTAGCGGCGCAGGCTGTCCGGCTCGGCGCAGCTCCTGAGCCGCAGTCCGTAGCCCGCCGCTATCTCCGCGAGACCCGCTGCCAGCACGGCGCGCTCCGTATCCGAGGGCGTGAGCGCGTGCAGCGGCGCCATGTTGCGCGCGGTGTTGCCGTAGACGTCGAGGAAGCTCATGGTGCACTGCTCGGTGTAACCGGCCAGCCGCCGGGCGAGGGCTTCAAAGTATTTGAGGTGGTATTCCACCGTGTACTTGCCGCTGACGAATATGGGGTCGTAGCGCCAAAGAACGCGCTCGGGGCCGATTTTGTCGGACAATCGCCTGAAAGCGTCCACTAATTGCGCGTTTTTGGACGGAATTCCCCGCTCCGCCTCTGCACCGTAGGCGTTCAGTGTGAACTGGAAGCAGTACATGTATCCGCTCAGCCCGTCGAGCCTGTCCAGCATGGGAATTGGATTCTTCGTCCAGAACACGATGCCGTCCACCACGTCTGGAGAGAGGCTCACCCGGCTGACCTGCCTGGGGTTTACCGGATTGCGCACGAGCACGAATCCGGCGCGTATGCGTTTCATGAACCACTCAGAGTAGTGCGAGGGGATGTCTGTCCGCCGGCTGGCGCTTATGAACACGCTTTTCACCTCCGCTTGGCCGGAATTGAAATTGGGGGAGCCCCGGAGGCTCCCCCAAACTCTTTGCGCTTATGCGGCGCAGATCACATTCTGTACCTGCCGTCCATCTTGAGGTAGTTGAGGCGGAGGGTCTTCATGCGCCACTTGTCGTCCTCGCCGCGGACGAAGTCGTCGATGTAGATGGCCCAGCCGCGAACCAGCGTGCCGTCGTCCTTGTACATATTGTGGTCCTCGTACATGAAGATGGCGCGGGCGTTGTTCTCGTCCATCAGCCAGACCAGGGGCTGGTGACCCATGTGGGTGGTGGCCATGTTGGCGTTGACGTGCTTGCTGCGCTCGGCCTGCTCCTTGCCGGTCACCTTCTGAGGTCCGAAGCAGTAGTAGCTGAAGTCCTCGGTGAACAGGTCGCTGCCGGCCCACTCCTCGCGCTTCATGTCCATGCACCACCAGTAGAAGTGCTGGGCGTCGATAACGCGGCGGACTTCGCAGAGCTGCTCGGGCGTGTACTTCTGCTCACGTACCTTGAGCATGACCTCCTCGATGAGCTCACGCATCTTGGGATCTTCGGGGATTACTTTGATTGACATTTTCAGGTCTCCTTTATATAATTTGCGTTATTTCTTTATGGGTATGAGCTTCTCCTTGCCGCCCATGTAGGGTCGCAGGCTCTCGGGGATGTCGACGGTGCCGTCCGCGTTGAGGTTGTTCTCCAGGAAGGCTATCAGCATACGCGGCGGAGCCACGACGGTGTTGTTCAGCGTGTGGGCGAGGTAGGTCTTTCCGTCTTCACCGCGGTAGCGTATTTTCAGGCGGCGAGCCTGGGCGTCGCCCAGGTTGGAGCAGGAGCAGACCTCGAAGTACTTCTGCTGCCTCGGGCTCCAGGCCTCGATGTCGCAGCTCTTGACCTTCAGGTCGGCCAGGTCGCCGGAGCAGCACTCGAGCTGGCGGACGGGGATGTTGAAGCTCCGGAACAGCTCCACGCTGTAGCGCCACATCTTCTCGTACCAGTCCATGCTCTCCTCGGGCTTGCAGACGACGATCATCTCCTGCTTCTCGAACTGGTGAATTCTGTAAACTCCGCGCTCCTCCAGGCCGTGCGCGCCCTTCTCCTTGCGGAAGCAGGGGGAGTAGCTGGTCAGGGTCTGGGGCAGGTCTTCCGCCGCGAGGATCTGATCCTTGAAGCGGCCTATCATGCTGTGCTCGCTGGTGCCGATGAGGTAGAGGTCTTCGCCCTCTATCTTGTACATCATGGCGTCCATCTCGGGGAAGCTCATGACGCCCTCGACCACGGCGCCGTGTATCATGAAGGGCGGGATGACATAGGTGAAGCCCTTGTCAATCATGAAGTCGCGCGCGCGAGCGAGCACGGCCTCGTGCAGGCGGGCGATGTCGCCGACCAGGTAGTAGAAGCCGTTGCCGGCCACGCGCCTGGCGCTGTCCAGGTCGATGCCGCCGAAGGACTCCATTATCTCTGTGTGGTAGGGTATCTCAAAGTCGGGCACCTTAGGCTCGCCAAAGCGCTGGACTTCGACGTTGTGGCTGTCGTCCGGGCCTATCGGCACGCTGGGGTCTATCATCTGCGGGATGCGCAGCATGATGGCGCGCACCTTCTCCTCCAGCTCGGCCTCCTGAGCCTCCAGCTCGGCGAGGCGGTCGGCCTGAGCCTTGACCTGAGCCTTAATCGCCTCGGCCTCGGCCAGCTTGCCGGGGTCTTTCTTTGCCTGACCCATCAGGGCGCCGACCTGCTTGCTCAGCGCGTTGCGCTGGGCGCGAAGCTCGCTGGCCTCGGTTATGGCGGCGCGCTGCTTGGCGTCCAGCTCTACGACCTCGTCGACCAGGGGCAGCTTCTCGTCCTGAAACTTCTTCTTTATATTTTCCTTTACAAGCTCGGGGTTTTCACGTACAAACTTTATATCAAGCATAGCATTTCCCTCACAATTTATCTGTTTTCCAGCGCCGCGAGCAGCTCGATAAGACGCTCGCGGTCGTCGGCGCTGTAGTATTCAAGCGTTATTTTGCCGCGTTTTCCGTTTTCGGTGAGCTTCACCTTACGACCCAGCGCCTTTTCCAGGCGCTTGGTGACCTCGGCGGCGTAGTCCACGCGGATTTCGTCCTCCGGCCCGGCCGGTTTCGGCTCGCGCATCAGCTTGGCGGCGAGCTGTTCGGTGCGGCGGACGGAGAGCCCGTTGGCTATGACGCTGCGCGCAGCGTCTATCTGCGCCTCCTCCGGCCTTATGCCCACCAGCGCGCGGGCGTGTCCGGCTGAAAGCAGCCCCTGTTCCACAAACTGCTGCACTTCGGGCGCGAGCGTCAGCAGGCGCAGGGCATTGGTGACCGTCGGGCGCGACTTTCCCACGCGCTTTGCGGCCTCGTCCTGAGTCAGGCCGTACTCCTCTATCAGCGTCTTGTAGCCAAGCGCTTCTTCCACGGGGTTCAAGTCCTCGCGCTGCAGGTTCTCGACCAGCGCCAGTTCGGTGGCCAGGCGGTCGTCCGCCTCTATCACGCGCACCGGTACTTCGCGCAGGCCGGCCATTCTGGCCGCGCGCCAGCGGCGCTCGCCGGCGATTATCTGATAGTAGCCCGAATCCAGCCTGCGCGCGGTTATCGGCTGGATCATGCCGTACTCGTGAATGGAGTCCGCCAGCTCCTGAAGGCTGGCCTCGTCGAAGTTTGTCCTGGGCTGGCCTTCCCTCGGCTCCACCCGGGAAATGGGCAGCTGCTGGATTTCCTCTCTGTCGTCCTTCTCCGCCTCGCCGAACAGGGCGTTCAGGCCGGTTCCAAGTCCCTTTTTGGCTGCCAAGTTCACTCCTCCCTCCTGATAAGCTCGTCCGCCAGGTGCAGGTAAGCTCTGCTCCCGCGCGACATCCTGTCGTACTTTATCACAGGCATGCCGTGGCTGGGGCTTTCGGCTATACGCACCGCGCGCGGTATGCGCGTCTTGTACACGCTGTTGCCGAAAAACTTCTCCACTTCTGCGGCCACCTGCTCCGAGAAGTTGGTGCGGGAGTCGTACATCGTCAGCACTATGCCCTGCACCTCAAGCTCCGGGTTGAAGGTGCGCTTCGTCAGCTTCACGGTGGTCATCAAGTCCGCTATGCCCTCCAGCGCGTAGTATTCGCACTGCACAGGGATGAGCACGCTGTCCGCCGCGGCCAGCGCGTTGACGGTCAGCAGTTCCAACGAGGGTGGGCAGTCCACAAATATGTAGTCATACAGCTCCCGTGCCGGGATAAGCGCTGTCTTTAGCACGTATTCCCGCGCCTGCATGTCCACAAGCTCCACGGTCGCGCCGGACAGCTCGCGGTTGGCGGGAAGAACGTCGCCGTAGGGCGTCTGCTCTATGCACTCCGCCAGAGCGGTTCCGCGCACCAGCAGGTCGTATACGTTCGGCATCCGGTCTTTGGAGACGCCCATGCCCGATGTACTGTTCCCCTGCGGGTCGCAGTCGACCAGCAGCACCTTGCGGTTGCGCTTTTTCAGGGCAGCGACCAGGTTGATGCAGGTCGTGGTCTTGCCCACGCCGCCCTTCTGATTGGCGACAGCTATGATCTTGCCCATGTCATCCCTCTTTTCTGTACCTCGTATTATAGCAGGTTTGAAGTCCTGTTTCAACATGTTTCACGTTAAACATTCTATCAGCCCCGCTGAGGTTTCACGTGAAACCTCAGCTCTTGAGCAGGTCAATGTCTGCTATCGTCAGCCCGTCGTGCAGCGCGAGGTTCACGGCGTAGCCTATGAGCTTCGCCAGCGAGCGCACGGAGGCGTCTATGTCTCGCGGCGTGACGAACATCCCCTTCGCGGCCTCCTCGTCCGAGAACGCCGCGGCGTCGACCACGGTCGGCACGCCTATGGCTATGACGGGCACGCCGAGCGTTTCACGGCTGAGCGCGGCTCTGTCGTTGCCCACGCCGGAGCCGGGGACGATACCCGCGTCAGTGAGCTGTATCGTGGCGCAGAGCCTGTCCAGCGACGCGGCGGCGAGGGCGTCTATGGCTATTACCTGCACTGCGGCCACGCGCTCGCAGACGGACTTTATCATCTCGGCGCTCTCGATGCCCGTAGTGCCGAGCACTCCCGGGCGGACGGCGCAGACGGGTGACAGTCCCTCGAACTCCTGCGGCATGGTGCGCTTGAGGTGCCGGGTGGCGAGGGTGTACTCCACCGCCAGCGACCCGACCGCGTCGGGCGTCATGGCCGCGTTGCCAAGCCCGGCGACCAAAGTCAGCTCGCCCGGCTTCGGCAGCAGAGCGCGCAGCAGCTCGGCGAGGGTCTGCGCCCCGTCGGCGAAGGACTCCGGCCTGCGCTCAGCCAGCGCGCGGGCGGAGATGGTGATATAGCTGCCAACGGGTTTACATAACTTTTCAACGCCGCGCTCATCGAGTATGTCCACGCGGGTGACGTCAAAGCCGCGGGTCTGCCACTCGCCGGCGCGGACGCCCTGAAGCTCGCCGGAGCCGGCGTTTTCGCGCATTTCGGCGGCGAGGTCGGTGCGGAATTTTCCAGTCATAGTGCGCTCAGCCCTTTCAAACACAAGATGCTGTATATTCTTTGTTTTGAGGCCGGGCTTATTCAAAATCCGTCGGGAAAAAGTCAAAAAGCTCTTGATTTTTGTGAAGCCAGATGGTAAAATAACAGTCCGTGAGTGCATAACCACGTAATTTTATAGGAGGAGGTGGCAAATAGAGCATGCCCAATATCAAGTCTGCTATGAAGCGTGACGCCAAGAGCAAGGTGGAGAACGCCCGCAACCGTGCGCGCAAGACCGCGCTCAGGACCGTCATGAAGAAGTTCGATGCGGCAGTAGCCGAGGGCAACAAGGAGGCAGCTGCCAGCACCTATAAAGTTGCTGTCAAGTCCGTCGACCGCGCTGCGGCCAAGGGACTCATCCACAAGAACAACGCCGCGCACAAAAAGAGCACCATGACTCAGAAGCTCAACGCGATGTAAGTCGTTTAAAAGGCCGCCCTGTCCGGGCGGCCTTTTAACGTTTTTATACGGCTCAGAACTGAGACAGCTCTCCGCTGCGGTAGAGTTCAAGCAGCTCGCGCAGGGCGGTTATCCTTCGGCGGAGCGTCACTCCCTCGTCGGTGTCAGCTATGTAGCGCCGGCGGGGGAATTGTTCTATGGAGACGCTGTCGCTCTCCATGTCGGCGTTGTCGCTGAGCACCTTTGCAATGCCCTCGAAGGGGCGGTGGCTCTTGAGCCGGATGCTGTGGGAGCTGTAAATGAGGGTGTAGCCGGCGATGCCCGTGGTCTTCTGATAAGCCTTGCAGAAGCCGCCGTCAATCACGAACAGCTTTCCGCCGGCCTTGACCGGGCTCTCGCCCTTTTTGGCCTTGACGGGGGTGTGGCCGTTGATGATGTGGCCGCTGTCGGGGTCAAGGCCGAACTCGGCGAGTATCATGCGCGCCGTGTCCTCGTCATCCCAGTAGCGGAAGTAGGGGTTGCGCGGCTCAGCCCAGGTGCTCTCGTCGTCGACCATCGCGCGCTCGAACGTGTGGAACACGCGGCCGGAGAAGGGGCTGTCGTTGCCGCACCAGAGGTACCACATCATGTCCAGCGCGCTCTCGTCGCCGCTGACCCATGCGCTCTTGACCACGGCGTCGGCGTAGTCCATCAGCGCCTTGCCGGAGTACCACTTGCCGCCGTGGCGGACGCGGGCAAACTTGCCGTCCTCCGTCAGCGGTATGCAGCCGTGGAACAGCAAATTTCCGTTGCAGGTGAGATAGGTGCTGCCGCGCTGGTATATGAAGTCCAGGTGCCGGCAGAGCGCCTGGCTGTCGCCGAAGGCGTCGACGTACTCGTCCACGAGCGCACTCTCCTCGGCAGACAGTTTGTAGGGGTCGGCGGGGTCGATGGTCGGCAGGCGGGTGGTGTTCAGCGGATAGACGCCCGAGTCCAGGCTCACCGTCCAGTTGTCGTAGTCTATGCGGTTGAGCATCAGCCGGTCGTCCATGTTGTAGCCGGGGTGGCGCATGATGACCTGACCCTCCAGCTTGAAGCCGAGTACGGACAGCGCCAGCTTGCGCGTCTTCTTGTCCGCGGAGCCGTAAACGCGCTCGCAGAACTCGGACAGCGCGCGCAGCGACACGCCGTAGCGGCGCTCGAGCGTCAGCTCGTTGTCGTAGTCGCAGGTGATGCGCAGCACCGTGAACACGCAGGCCGGGGAGCCGGCCGCGGCGCCCAACCAGAGTATGTCGTGGTTGCCCCACTGTATGTCAATGTGCCTCTGGCGCATGAGCAGCTCCACCACGCCGGCAGGCTCCGGCCCGCGGTCGAAGATGTCGCCCACGACGTGCAGCCTGTCCACCGCTAGGCGCTTTATCAGCTCGGTCAGCGCGACTATGACGTTTTCTGCCGCGCCCGTCTCGACTATGCTGTCGAGGATGGTGTCGTGATAGTGGTGCTGGTTGGCGTCCTCGTCGCGCTGGATGTGCAGCAGCTCGTCGAGCACGAACTCCCAGCCGGAGGGCATTTGGCGGCGCACATGCGCGCGCGTGTACTTGCTGGAGAGCGTCTCGGCCAGCAGGCAGAGGTCCTCCAGCGTGTTGCGCAGCCGCTCGTCCGGCAGCTCGCCGCGCTCGCGCAGGGCGGCCAGCTCCTCTCGCGGGTAGTAGATTATCGAGCAGAGCGCCCGGCAGGCGGCCTCGCCCCGCCGCTCCTCCAGCAGGCGGCGCACCTTCTCAAGGATGACGCCCGAGCAGTTGTTGAGTATGTGCCGCACCGCGTCGTACTCGCCGTGCAGGTCGCTTATAAAATGCTCCGTGCCCTTGGGCAGCGTGAGTATGGCTTCAAGGTTGATTATCTCCGAGCACACCGCCGCCTCGTTTTTGTACTTTTCCGAGAGCAGTGAGAGGTATTCGCGCGAAAACTCGCCCATATCCGTGACCTCCTTAGTTGTGTCGCAATAATTTTACACTGTGCCCGGGGCTCTTGCAACCTGGTTTTTGTAAAATCTCGCGCGCACGGCGAAACGCCTCCGCAACCGGGCGGGCGGCGCAACGGCTGCGCAGTAAAAAAACGCCGGAGCAAGCTTTTTAAAGCTTGCTCCGGCTTCGTTGCCGCTTTTCCCGAGGCGCTTTAGCCGGCGCGGTACTTGTCGACTATGGCGCGCATCTCGTCCCAGCTGTCCTCCATGCCCTTCACCAGCGTGAACTGGGTGCGAGCGCGATCCAGGTTCTGCTGCGGGCGCTGGATGTGGAAGTAGTGGTCGCCCTCGAGGTAGTCGGTGAGGAAGCGTATGCCGCACTCGAGCGTCATCAGCTTGGCGCCCCAGGGCAGGTACTCTTTTTCCGTGTCCGTCAGCTCCAGCATGTGCGCATTCGGGTCAGCATTCTCGTCCTGCGCATAGCCGTAAGTCACTTCATCCCTGCCCTCCGAGCCGGAACGGGAAACAACCACCAGCGCTGCATCGCTGTAAGTATCGTAAGTGTAGGCGATGGAATCCGGAATATCCGTCGGCTTCACTTCTGCCGACTTTGTGCTGTAAAAGGACAGCAGACGTTCGTTGACATCAAAGCCCGCCTGCTTCATGCCATCTTCCAGCGAGGTTTTCGGCACACCGTACTGCCCCGGACGGCCAGAGCCAGAGCCACCGCCGCCCATCATGATGTTGGCAGCACGGAAGCCGAACATGGACACCTTCGTCGTCGCACTATCCAGCGGCAGCACACCGTCATTCTTGAGCAGCACAAAGCCCTCTTCACCCACCTGAATATTCAGCGCCTTTGCCGCCGCGCGTTCCTGCGCCAAATTCGCGAAATCAGTGTAGTACTTGCCCTGCGAAAGCACAAAACCCGTCTGTGCGCCCGTCACCGGCACCAGCGATTCCTCCACCGTGCCTTCCGCAAACGCCGCAGGAATCGACGTACACAGCAACGCCGTGCAGCTGAGAATCGACAGCCACTTGGAAACCGTTCTCTTCATGTTTCATTCCTCCTCCTTTTGATTGATTGCCTCTCCGCAATCATCGGATAGCTGTATCTTAGCATTTTCCTCCCGTTTTGTGCTGTTTTTCGCGTATCCTTGCATTTTCTCCCCATAAACTTGACTTTTGAGCAGGTGGTTGTTATAATCATCATGCATTGCACCGTTTTTCGTGAAATAGTGCCAGATAGCCGTATCTGCACATCTACTGCGCGATGAGGGAGGCAGCCATGATTCGCATTGCTATTGTCGAGGATGATCAAAGTGCCGATGACCAGCTGACCGCCTGTCTGGAAAAGCTGTCGCTGCAAAGCAAGGAAGTATTTGATTTATCGCATTATCCCGATGCCCAGCAGTTTTTGTTCGCGTTTCATTCGCAGTTTGACTTGATTTTTATGGACATTGAAATGCCAAACATGGACGGCTTGTCCGCAGCGCGCAGAATGCGTGAAATCGACAGCAACGTCGCACTGGTCTTTGTCACGAACCTTGCGCGCTATGCTATTAACGGCTATGAAGTCAGTGCACTGGATTATATTCTGAAGCCTTTGGATTACGATGCGTTCTATTTGAAAATGCAGAAGGTTCTTCGCTACTGCCAGACACAGCAGCAGCGCCGTCAGCAGAGCGTGGTGATTCCTACCGCGGACGGCAACACCCACTTGCCGCTCAGTGAGCTGCTCTATGTGGAGGTAGTGTCGCACACGCTGATTTACCACACACTTTCTCATGATTACGAAACGTACGGGACACTCAAAAACGTGGAGAAGGAATTGTCTCCGCACGGTTTTTTCCGCTGCAACAGCTGCTATTTGGTCAATCTGCAATACATTCGCCGCATTGATGGCTATACCGTCTATGTCGGCAAAACGCCGCTTGCAATTTCTCATCCCCGGCGCAAGGACTTTCTTGCCGCAATGACCCAATTCTGCGAACGGAGGGCAAATACTCAATGAATCTGACCAATATCTGGGGCTCTTTTAGTTATCTTTCTGCCCTCTTTGTCGCCGTTTATATTGTCGCGATGAAACTGCCCCGAAAAAAAATGTTTCCGCTTCGTCTGCTTTGCTGTACCGGCGTGGTCATCCTCTACAAATGCTGTTCTGATGCCTTTGTTTACGCCCTTCCGCCGGACGATACCGTGACTCTGCTTTTCCGTGTGCTGGATAGTTTTCTGCTGTATTGCCTATCGCTGCTGTCCATTGGCTTCTGCTTTGAATGCGATTTCTGGGCCATGCTGTTCTGTTCCACTGCCGGTTACTGTATGCAGCACATGAGTCAGCGAACGTATCTGCTATTAGTACGTTTCATCAGCGTTTCCATGCACCCACTTCTCAAAGCACTCATGCTGATTTGCATCACGGCGGGATATTATGTTATCCTCTATTTCACCATGATTCGAAAAGCTGACTACCGGGGAACGATGCTCAACAACCGCATTCAGATTGTTGTCAGCTGTA
>ENA-OWPP01003150-OWPP01003150.1-human-gut-metagenome-genome-assembly--contig:-NODE-3150-length-10193-cov-2.622115_pt1 | contig 10193 bp, 9 predicted proteins | sample MGYA00248265_ERZ651848 | MGnify/ENA primary metagenome ERZ651848 (study PRJEB26924, sample SAMEA4378233) | human gut metagenome | biome: human gut; feature: human-associated habitat; material: faeces... | reverse complement strand
CGACGTGCTGCATGATGTGGCTGTTGGTGCTCCGGTTTTTCTGACAAAGAACGGGCGCGGCAGATATGCAATTCTCGATATGCAGGACTTTGAAAAGACACAGGCAACCCTCCGGCTGATGAATGAACTTGTAAAAGACCGAAAATCTGGCGAAGAGAAAGGCTGGCTGGCATACGGCGAGTACCTCCATCATGGTCTGTTTGCCATCCGCCGTCGCCTGGGGCTGCAGCGTTTTGCTCAGCTGACTGAACGGCTCGACGCGGCGCTGGCGCAGCAGCAGCGCACCGCCAGCACCGAGGCGCACTTCGCCTGGCTGGTGCCGCTGCTGGAAGAATACTACGACCCGATGTATCGCTATCAGTTGGGGAAAAAAGCCGGGAAGATCCTGTTTCGCGGCAACTGGCAGGAGGTCGCCGCCTGGCTGGCGAAGTAATCGCATGCGCTATTGTCCCGGCTTGCGGCGTAAACGCCTTAGCCGGGCTACCGCTCGGCGCGATTTGTAGCCCCGGTAGCGCAGCGCGACCGGGGGTTGTGACCGCTTAGAAGTCGTAGCGCAGACGCACCAGGTTCATATCCCCCAGGTTGTCGGTGCTGGAGGTAAACACGTGTTCGTAGTCAACGCGGAAACCGTAATCCAGCTGGAAGCTGATCCCCAGACCGTTATCGATACGCTGGTAGTTGCGGCCATTCACGTACTGCAGGCGGTCGCCCATAAAGTACGGCTGAATAGATTTAACAGCGTATTGATTGATCGGGAATTTATAGCCCGCAAAATATTCAATCCCCCAGGCGTCGCCGGCGAAGTAGTTATGCACATCGGTTTTTTTGGTGGTGAGGAAGTTCTGATACCAGCCGCCGCCGAAGGAGAAGGTCCAGTTATCCGGGGTCCAGCTCAGCGCGGTACCGACGATGTTCTGGTCATAGGTTTTGCTGTCGGCGCTTGACGGGTCGCGCATTTCGGCGCGGGTGTAGTTCCACGCGGTACCCCAGGTCAGGTCCTTCATGATGTGGTAGTCCGCACCAACAGAACCGCCGCCTTTACGCTTGTAGCGCAGGCCGTTGCCAGGCAGATACTCACTATCTTCGAACAGATAAGAGCCGTATAGATCGACATCACCCACGGTTTTCTTATATTTCAGCATATTACGTGAACGATAGGAGCCATCGTAATCGCCGTTAATACCGTTTCCCGGGGCCTGGCCGATCATGTCGTAGTCCCAGATATCGGTTTTCACCCCCACCACATCATAGTAAATGCTGTTCTGCTGCCCGTAGGTTAATGTGCCCCAGGTATCGCTTTTCAGGCCGGTATACAGCATGCGGCGGGTGGTATTGTTTGCGCCTTCCGCGTAGTGGTTATCCCAGTCAAACAGCGCCGGAATGTTCACCCCCAGTTCGTAGTAGCTGATCCAGCTAATATCATCGAACAGGTAGTAATCCGCCGCGAAGCGGAAACGGGTGCCACCGTCGAAACCGTTACGCTTATAGGATCCTTTATCGCCATCACCGCTCATCATGTTGAACTGCGGACGAATACTCCCGCCGACGGTAAAGTTAAGCCGGCTTAACGGATCGCCCGCCTGCGGATCTTGTTTCAGCAGCGTGATCTCCGCGTGGGAAGCAAATGAAGCGAACACCAGTGTTGCGCCGATCGAGACCGCCAGCGCTTTTATTTTATGTGCCATAGTTTTTCCTTGATTAATAAGCAACCTTATATTTACCAGCTGAATATTAACCGCGAATCAGTACAGCGTGTTGTCGGTTTTTTAATGTTTTGTGCGCTTAAAAATCAACGAGTTATCAATTTGTGCGCTTAAAATAAAAGCGCCGCCAAAAACGGCGGCGCATCATCAAAATGCAATAATCTTACTGGCTAAACTGGCGGAACAACGCTTTCCCTTTTAACAAACGCAGCCCCAGCCCGCCGCCGCACAGAGATAACAACACCGCTCCCGTCAGCGGCAGCATCACCCACAAGCGCCAGTCCGGCGTCCAGGGGAAATCAAATACTTTCGTCTGCAGCATCGCCAGCGCCACTTCCGCGCCTATCGCCGCCGCCAGTCCGGAAACCAGCCCCAGCAGGGCAAACTCCGCCCACAGCGTAGCGCGCAGCAGCGATTTTCCTGCCCCCAGCGTGCGCCAGACCACCAGCTCCTGATGCCGCTGGCGCATACCGACCTGGACCTGCGCCAGCAACAGCAGCACGCCGCAGGCCGTGACCAGGCCCACCATCACCTCCAGCGCCCGGCTGACCTGGGAGAGCACCTGGCCGACCTGACACAGGATGGCGCCGATATCCAACAAGCTAACGGTGGGAAACTCGCGGTTCAACTGGGTCAACATCGCGGGACCGTTATCCCAGCGGAAGCTGGTGAGCCAGCTCTGCGGCTGCCCGTCCAGCGCCCCGGAGGGGAAAATAAAGAAGAAGTTGGGCCGCAGGCTCTCCCAGTCAACTTTGCGCACGCTGCTGACCTTCGCGCTGAAGTCCTGAGTATCGCCGGTAAAGGTCACCGTATCGCCGATCTTCACCCCCAGCCGCTGCGCCAGTCCCTCTTCAATCGATACCTCGCCCGGCTTCGGCGGCCAGTTGCCGGCCACCAGCGGATTATGATCCGGACGATCGGCGCTCCAGGTCAGATTGAGTTCCCGGTTAAGCGCTTCATCTTTGTTACCGTCCGTGGAGTGACCGTTGATCTGCGTCAGACGAGCCCGGACGATCGGATAAAATTCCGCCGCCCGGGTCTGGTGTTCGGCGAGGAAAGTCTTCACCGGCATTATCTGCTCAGGGGCAATATTGATCAGAAAGTAGTTCGGGCTTTCCCGGGGCAACTGCTGCTGCCAGCGGTCAAGCAGATCGCCGCGCAGCACCAGCAGCAGCGCCAGTAGCATAAACGACAGGGAAAACGCCGCCAGCTGGCTGAGGGTCGACCACGGCTGGCGCAGCAGGCGGTTCACCGCCAGACGCAGCGGCAAGGCTTTGAGCGTCAGGCGTTTGAGCAGCCACAGCAATCCCCAGCCCACCAGGCCGCACAGCAGCGCCAGCACCACCGCCCCGGCCAGCACCGACCACAGCAGCGGGCTGCCGCCCATCAGCCAGGCCAGCCCGCCGACCACCACCGCGCAGACCACAGGAATATAGTGTTTCAGCGGCCAGACGTTAGCCACCACATCCTGACGCAGCACTCGCAGCGGCAGGGTCGCCAGCAGCAGTCGATACGGCCGCAGGCCCACCAGCAGGGAAATGACGCCTGTCGCCCCGATAGCCCACAGCCACGGCCAACCGCTGGCAGCGGGTAGCGCGGCGGGTAGCACCGGTTTGAGCATCAACAGCAGCAGGCGCTCCAGCGCCAGGCCCACGACCCCGCCGCTTATTACCGACAGCGTCAGCAGCAGCAGCAGCCACTGGCCGACGATGAGCTTGCGCAGCTGCGCCCGCCCGGCGCCCAGCGTCTTCAAAATTGCGACCAGATCGTAGCGACTGCGGCAGTAGTGGCTCATCGCCACGGCGATCGCGGCAACGGCCAGCAGCAGCGTCAACAGCGCGGATAACAGCAGGAATTGCTGCGAGCGCTCAAGGGATTTGCCCAGCGCGCTGTCGTCCTGTTCAAGGCCAGTCCAGCGATGTTCCGCGCCGAGCTTCGGCAGCAGCCATTGTTCATAATCCGCCAGCTGTTGCACGTTACCGGCGAACTTATAGCGCCATGCGACGCGACTGCCGGGCTGCACGGCCCCGGTTTTTGCCACGTCAGCCATATTCATCATCAGTCGCGGCGCCATCTGGAAGGGGTTAAACCCTGCATCCGGCTCCTGAATCACTTCCCCGGCAATGCGCAGCGTGGCATCGCCAACGTCAATCGTATCGCCGGTTTTCAGGTTCAGGAGCGCCATCAGCCTTGGCGCCAGCAGCACGCTCCCCGCCTGCGGCTTCAGCCCCGGCGGCTGCGTCTCGAGGGTGCCATACAGCGGATAGCGGTCGTCCACCGCCTTAACGTCCGCCAGCTGTGGCGTATCACCGGCGAACGTCATGGTGGCGAAGCTCAGCTGCTCGCCGACGGTCAGCCCTGACTTCCGCGCTTGCGCGATCCACTCGGCGGGTACCTCGCGCGAACTGCGCAGCGTACGGTCGCCGGCCATAAACTCACGGCTTTGCTGGCTAAGGCCTTTCTCCATCCGATCGCTTATCGACCCCAGGGCCAGCACGCAGGCCACGGCGAGGCTTAACGCCAGCCAGACGATCAGCAGCGACGGCGAGCGCCATTCGCGCCAGAACCAGCGGGCGATCATGCTTCCTCCCGCAGTTGGCCATCCACCAGGCGCAGACGGCGGTCGCAGCGCGCCGCCAGCAGCGGATCGTGAGTGACGAGGATCAGGGTGGTGCCGTGTTCGCGATTAAGCGAGAACAGCAGATCGGCAATTTTGTCCCCGGTCTGGCGATCGAGGTTGCCGGTGGGCTCATCGGCGAACAGGAGGGCCGGGCGCCCGTTGAAGGCCCGGGCCAGCGCCACCCGCTGCTGTTCGCCGCCGGAGAGCTGCGCCGGCAGGTGGTGCAGGCGTTTGCCAAGCCCCAGTTGCTCAAGCAGCGCGCGGGCATCGCCCTGGCTCTCACTGTCGCTGGCGCCGCGCAGCAGCGCCGGCAGCTCGACGTTCTCCAGGGCGTTGAGCGTCGGGATGAGCATAAACGACTGAAAAACAAAGCCAACGTGCTGCGCCCGCAGCGCCGCCCGCGCCTCCTCATCCATCCGATGCAGCGGTTTGCCCAGCATCGAGACTTCCCCGCTGCTGCCATCGTCCAGGCCAGCGAGGATCGCCAGCAGGGTCGATTTACCGGAACCTGACTCACCGATCAGGGCGATGGTCTGCCGCGGTTTGACAACCAGCTCAACTCCGGTAAGGATGGAGAGCTGATGCTCTCCCTGACCGACGGACTTCTTAAGATGATGAACTTCAAGTATGTTTTCCGCTGGCATGTGCCTTTCCTGTTTTTGTTCCTGTTTACCTGCCGCGCAATGGCGGCGGACACGCTGCTGATCCTCGGCGACAGCCTGAGCGCTGGCTATCGAATGGCGGCCAACGCCGCCTGGCCTGCGCTGCTCAATGAGAAGTGGCAGGCGAAAACACCGGTGGTGAACGCCAGCATCAGCGGCGATACCTCGCAGCAGGGGCTGGCCCGCCTGCCAGCGCTGCTTAAGCAGCATCAGCCGCGCTGGGTGCTGGTTGAGCTCGGCGGCAATGACGGGCTGCGCGGTTTTCCGCCACAGCAGACCGAGCAAACACTGCGCACCATTATTAAAGATATCAAAGCGGCCAACGCCGAGCCGCTGCTGATGCAAATTCACCTGCCGGCGAACTATGGCCGCCGCTATAATGAAGCCTTCGGCGCGATTTACCCGGCCCTGGCCAAAGAGTTCGATATTCCTCTCCTGCCTTTTTTTATGGAGGAGGTCTATCTCAAACCGCAATGGATGCAGGACGACGGCATTCACCCAAATCGCGACGCGCAGCCGTTTATCGCCGACTGGATGGCGAACCGGCTGGCTCCCTTAGTTAATCATGACTCCTGAACGCCAGGGGTCGCTGACAGGTAAAGTTATGCAAAAAACGGTTTTAGTGACAGGCTGTTCCAGCGGAATTGGTCTGGAAAGCGCGCTGGATTTAACCCGCCAGGGCTTTCGCGTGCTGGCGGCCTGCCGCAAAGCGGAGGACGTCGCGCGGATGCAGGAGCTGGGGCTAACCGGTATTTTGCTCGATCTGGATGACCCACAGAGCGTGGAGCGCGCGGCGGCGGAGGTGATTGCGCTGACCGATAATCGTCTCTATGGCCTGTTCAATAACGCCGGTTATGGCGTCTATGGCCCGCTGAACACCATCAGCCGCCAGCAGATGGAACAGCAATTTTCCGCTAACTTTTTCGGCGCGCATCAGCTCACCATGCTGCTGCTGCCGGCGATGACGCCGCACGGCGAAGGGCGCATCGTGATGACCTCCTCGGTGATGGGGCTCATCGCCAGTCCCGGTCGCGGGGCCTATGCCGCCAGTAAATACGCCCTCGAGGCGTGGTCCGATGCGCTACGCATGGAATTGCGCCACAGTGGTATTCAGGTCAGCCTGATTGAACCGGGCCCGATCCGCACCCGCTTTACCGATAACGTCAACCAGACGCAAAGCGATAAACCCGTAGAAAATCCGGGCATCGCCGCTCGCTTTACCCTCGGGCCGGAGGCGGTGGTGGAAAAAGTGCGCCACGCTTTTACCAGCGATAAGCCAAAGCTGCGCTACCCGGTCACTCTGGTGACTCACGCGGTGGCGCTGCTCAAACGCCTGCTGCCTGCCCGCGCGATGGACAAAATTATCCACGGCTGAGTTGAAGCGCGGCATGCCGCCCCCATGTAAAACAGAAATCGACTAACGAGAAATGCCCATGTCCGAACAGAATATTGTCAACATTAGCGAAGCGAACCTGCAGCAGACGCTACAGCAGTCCATGAACGATCCGGTGCTGTTTTATTTCTGGTCTGCCCGCAGCCAGCACTGCGAACAACTGACCCCAGTCCTCGAGCGCCTGGCCGCCCAGTATAACGGCCAGTTCACGCTGGCGAAGGTTGATTGCGACGCCGAGCAAATGCTCGCTTCACAGTTTGGTCTGCGCGCCATCCCTACAGTTTATCTGTTCCAGAACGGCCAGCCGGTGGATGGTTTTGAAGGCCCGCAGCCGGAGGAAGCGATTCGCGCCCTGCTGGATAAAGTCCTGCCGCGTGAAGAGGAGCTGAAAGCCCAGCAGGCGCTGGCCCTGATGCAGGAAGAAAAATACGCCGAGGCATTACCGCTGCTGAAGGAAGCTTGGCAGCTGTCGAATCAGGACAGCCAGATTGGTCTGCTGCTGGCGGAAACGCTGATTGCCCTGCACCGTTCCGATGAAGCGGAAAGCGTGCTGAAAACCATCCCGCTGCAGGATCAGGACACCCACTATCAGGGTCTGGTGGCGCAGATTGAGCTGCTCAAACAGGCCGCCGACACCCCGGAAATTCAGCAGTTGCAGCAGCAGGTGGAACAGAATCCGGACGATGCGCAGCTGGCCTCCCAGCTGGCGCTGCAGCTGCATCAGGTCGGGCGTAATGAAGAAGCGCTGGCGCTGCTGTTCAGCCATCTGCAGAAGGATTTAGGCGCCGGCGATGGCCAGGCGCGCAAGATGCTGCAGGAGATCCTCGCCGCCCTCGGTACCGGCGATGCGCTGGCCGCCAAATACCGCCGCCAGCTCTATTCGCTGCTGTACTAATCAGAGGCGTTGACCCGGATAGCGCTACGCTTATCCGGGCTACAGATTACGCCGTGGTAGCCCGGGTAAGGCGTGAACGCCGCAACCCGGGATCGTTCATGGGTGCTTTTTCAGCTGCGTTACCACCAGCTGATGACGGGCATTGAAGAACTTCCGGTAGGTCAGATAGCCGGCGATAATCGTCGACAGGCTGGCGGTCGACAGCAGCATAAAGGTCACCATGATCTGGTACTTAATCGCCTTCACCGGGTCAATACCGGCAAAAATTAGCCCCGACATCATCCCAGGCAAGCTCACCAGCCCGACCGTTTTCGCTGAATCGACGGTGGGAATCAATGACGCGCGAATGCTCTCGCGAATCAGCCGCGCCGCAGCCATCTTCGGCGTCGCGCCGAGGCTCAGCTTCTCCTGAATCTGCTGCTGCTCGCTGCTGAAGCGCTGGCCCATATTGTTGTAGCACAGCCCCACCGCCACCATGGCGTTCCCGGCCACCATCCCGGCAATCGGGATCACCTGCATCGGCACGAAGGCGATCGACCCCGAAAAGACCAGTACCGCCAACGTTAGTCCGGCGCCAGTGGTAATAGCGATAAACGACGAGACAAAAGCTTTATCGATATATTTACTGCGCTTCTTCGCATTCCACGCCGCGTTAAAGCAGATAAACAGCACCATCAACAGCGTCAGAACCGCATGATTGACGTTAAAGATATATTTCAGCACATAGCCGACGATAATCAGCTGCACGATCGCCCGGCAAATACTCCAGATAATATCTTTTTCCAGTGCCAGTTTTTCCCGATAGCTGACCAGAATAGCGATCAGCACCAGCACCATCGACAGCGCCAGCGATTCGTTCGTAATGTTATGCCCGTTCATGCTGTACCTCCTGCATGTTTCCGCCGGCAGGTTGCAGCGTAATCACTTCATCGGCATGCGAAATTTCGTTGCGATCGTGGGTGACCCACAGAACAGCGACCTGTTTTTCCGTCGCGTAACCATGAATAATGTCATTCACATTCTGTTTATTACTTTCATCCAGCGCGCTGGTAATTTCGTCCAGCAACAGCACGCGCGGCAGAAATTGTAAATTGCGGATCAACGATACGCGCTGCTTTTCCCCGCCAGACAGCTCGTTAATGGATTTTTCCAGCATATTTTCGCCAAGACCAAAGCGCTGCAGATCGGCCACCAGCGCCTGCGGATCGGGTTGTTTATTGCGGATCTGCCATGGAAAAACCAGATTATCGTAGACTGAATCACCGAACAGCGCCGGCGTCTGCGCGCAGTAAGACACCTGCTGACGATAGGTTTCCGGCGACAGCGTCGCGATATCCACATCGTCAAAAAACAGGCGTCCGGAGGTTGGGCTGAGCAGCGAGGCGATAATCTTCAGCAAGGTGCTTTTCCCGCAGCCGGAAGGCCCGGTAATCAGCTTAAATTCTCCGGGTCTGAGCTGAAGAGTGATATTGTGTAAAATAACTGCGTCGTCGGTCTTAAACCCCACACCCTCGAGACGCAAAAGCGCGTTATTTTCCTTCATGAGTCTTCCTGATTATTTTCTGAAACACCGCTAGTTTACCCCACTTTCCTTTCTCCAGGATGAGGAGAAAGATATACTCAGTTTAAACATGCGCTATTTCCTTGTAGCGCCCCACCAGGCAACAAGACAGGAGGTTTTTGATGCTGATTTTTATTCCTATCCTTATTTTCGTCGCGCTGGTCATTGTGGCCGCGGCGGTGAAAATTGTCCCGCAAGGCTATCAGTGGACGGTAGAACGTTTTGGGCGCTTTACCCAGACGCTGCAGCCGGGATTAAGCTTAGTCGTGCCGTTTATGGACCGAATCGGCCGCAAAGTGAACATGATGGAGCAGGTGCTCGACATCCCCTCGCAGGAGGTTATCTCCCGGGATAACGCCAACGTCACCATCGACGCGGTCTGCTTTATTCAGGTGATTGACGCGCCGCGCGCGGCTTATGAAGTCAGCAATCTGGAGCTGGCGATCATCAACCTGACCATGACTAACATCCGTACCGTGCTGGGTTCAATGGAACTTGACGAAATGCTCTCTCAGCGCGACAGCATCAACTCACGCCTGCTGCGTATTGTCGATGAAGCCACCAACCCGTGGGGGATTAAAGTCACCCGTATTGAAATTCGCGACGTGCGCCCACCGGCAGAGCTTATCTCTTCAATGAACGCGCAGATGAAAGCGGAACGTACCAAACGCGCTTACATTCTTGAAGCGGAAGGGATCCGTCAGGCGGAAATCCTCAAAGCCGAAGGTGAAAAACAGTCGCAAATCCTGAAAGCAGAAGGCGAACGTCAGTCGGCGTTTTTACAGGCTGAAGCGCGTGAACGTTCCGCCGAAGCAGAAGCCCGCGCCACCAAAATGGTGTCTGAAGCTATCGCCTCCGGTGATATTCAGGCGGTGAACTACTTCGTAGCGCAGAAATACACCGAAGCGTTACAGCAGATCGGTTCCTCCAGTAACAGCAAAGTAGTGATGATGCCATTAGAGGCCAGCAGCCTGATGGGGTCGATTGCCGGGATTGCCGAGCTGGTGAAAGACAGCGCCAACAAACGGACTCAGCCATGATGGAGTTAATGGTCGTTCATCCACATATTTTCTGGCTCAGTCTCGGCGGTTTGCTGCTGGCAGCCGAGATGCTGGGCGGAAATGGTTATTTGTTGTGGAGCGGCGTGGCAGCGGTGATTACCGGCCTGGTGGTCTGGCTGGTGCCGCTGGGTTGGGAGTGGCAAGGGGTAATGTTTGCCATCCTGACGCTGCTCGCCGCCTGGCTGTGGTGGAAATGGTTGTCGCGGCGGGTGCGCGAACAAAAGCACAGCGATAGTCATTTAAACCAGCGCGGGCAGCAGCTGATTGGCCGACGTTTTGTGCTGGAATCTCCGCTGGT
>ENA-OWPP01003148-OWPP01003148.1-human-gut-metagenome-genome-assembly--contig:-NODE-3148-length-10204-cov-2.708740_pt1 | contig 10204 bp, 12 predicted proteins | sample MGYA00248265_ERZ651848 | MGnify/ENA primary metagenome ERZ651848 (study PRJEB26924, sample SAMEA4378233) | human gut metagenome | biome: human gut; feature: human-associated habitat; material: faeces... | reverse complement strand
CCCGATTTTTGTTTCAAAGCCATCCGCAAAGGAGTAGGAATCCGCTGTCGGCAAAGTGGCAGACTGCTCCCCAGGTGTGGGATCGGGGGCGTTACAGGCATCCGCAGGGGCGCTTTCCGGCTGCACTGCCGGGGATTCATCAGACGCATCATCTTCCAGCACAGGGGCGTTTTCCGGCTCGTCAGGGCAGGGCAAGTCAGAGCATAAGGGATAGAGGTTGCTGGTCTGGCCGCCGTTCTTACGCTCGTCAAACCGGGCCTGCTTGACGATATACCCCGCTTTCACCAACTCATCCAGCGCCCGCTTTACAGTGGACACCCCATAGCCGCACTTGGCGGCTATGGTCTTGATAGAGGGGAAACACTCGCCCTCTTTGTTGCAATGCAGAACCAGGACTTGCAGTACAAGCCGCGCTCTGGGCTTCAGTTCAGAAGAAAATGCCCGCTGCATATACTCAAACTTTGCCATATTCCAATCCTCCCAGTCATGTCTTACTGTTACAGGCGCTTTTCTCCTGCAATATACTTCTCCACCAGCGGCCGGTAGATCTGCCCGTTGACCTGTTTTGCAAACAGATCGTGGGATGCCGCCGCAATCTGCACATCTTCCCCAAAGAGTTCCATACAGTATTCCTGAATTTCCTGCGGCACACAGATCGCTACCGGGCGCACCTCCAATGAGCCGCACTCGGACAATGCCTTGTGGAACACCGGAATCTCATAGGGCAGGACACTTCCGCACAGGAGCCGGTGATCCGCGTCACGGAAAATAGAGGTGGGCGTCTGCATCACACCGCAGTCATAGATGATAAACTGATACGCCTTATCCGGCTCGTTGGTCAGGTAGCAGTCGATCCCATCAATGGTGTAATGCTCCCCATCCGGCGCCGCTTCGTAGATGTTCAGCAGGAGCTGCAGGTGGCGGTTCTGATTGACTTCGATATATGCCACCTCCGCGCCTCTGGCCGCCAGCCAGGACGCCAGGTTAAAGGCCGTCACCGTTACGCCGCTTCTGCGCTGTGAACCGGCCACGGCAATACGGATATTCCGGGCGTTCCAGCGGTACGGAATAATTTCATCCGGCTCCGGGGCTTTCTCACGCTGAGTAACTGGCTGTTCGTAGACGGGAGCCTTTACCACATACCGCTGCATCCCATCTTCGGAAAGTGCCTCTGTCAGCTCGTCCAAGGCGTCCTCCATCGTTTCACCTGTAACCAGATTCACAACGCCGATGGACAGTAACCGCTGTACCTCGCCGTTCACATCCTCGCAACCGGAGAGGATGACGATGATCCGGGCGGAGAACATCATCTGAAAGGATTGCAGGGCAAGGGTGAAATCATTGCCGCTTTCCTCGATACACGCCGCATCCACCACAAAGAATTTGGCGTTGGCATAATTGCGCATATCTTTGGTAACGAAACTTTTCAGGCTGAACCGGCCGACCAGTTTCTTGGCGGGCAGAGTCATATTCCGCACAGCGGGGTCGATCAGGTTGCTTTTCTGGTTACTCGTCAAGTACAACAGCATAGGATTCCCCTCCCATATTTTCAGCACTGGTTTTGTCATCCGCCCCGCCGGTCAGCAAGAGGGCGATGCCCACCACTACGATCACGATGTAGATAAACAGTTCAATCAGCTTGTTTCGGTTATTCATATCGCACCCCTTTAGTAGATCGCCCACAGGGGACCGCCTGCTGCGGCACCCTTTCTGGCCTCATCCAGAATGATTGATATATCCCATTCCTGTTCGCTTCGTTTTTTACTGGCAGGATCGGCCACCAGGATTTTTCCTTCAGAGGTCACTCCACGCAGCACCATAAAGTGACCGCTGGATGTGAAGTGGCCTTTTGACATGAGTGCCACAATCAATTTCCCGGATGCCAAGGCATCCACCACAGCTTGCGGGTCATCGGTGCTGATGCTTTCCCATTGAAGTCCAAAGCCCTCCGCAGCCCCCGGTATCAGCGAGTGATAGGACCCGTTGCCGGAACACCAATAGCCGTTCTGATACGCCCATTCTGCCATTGTGGGGGGATCAACAGTCTGGTCTGTCAGGCTGGATACCACAATCGCCATAGAGGTCGGGCCACATCCATAACCGCCGATATTATCGGTTCCATACGGAAGATCGGCCCAACGCTCATCCAACTGATTGTAGTAGACAACTTCGGTCGCCCCATCCGTAAAGATGACGCCCTCATAGCTCTGACCACTACCGTCTATATAGTCTTTCTCATAAATGCCGAGCTGCTGGTTGTAACCATATTGCTTCTGAAAATCCTCTACCACGTTTACCTCATCTCCAATCAGCCATTGGGACAGCACGGAAAAGGGGCTGGTAATGAGGTACAGGATGAAGGCGATCAAAAGCAAAAGCCCTATAACCGGGGCCAGGATCATAAACAGGATTCTTTTCCGGCTCTCGGAGTCGGTAGCCGCCTGCATAGCTACCTTTGCCAGAATTTTTGCAGTCAACGGATCAACAGCCAAAAAATCACCTCCATAATCAGTCCGGTTCCATACCGGGGGCTTCCATCATCTGCTCCATTTGCAGATTGAACGCCTCCCGCCGTTTACCGGCGCTGTCGTCAATTTCAAACACCTTTTCTCCTTTGTCATTTTCCCGGACAGATACCATGTAGTCCCCATTGGCGATGAAGCAGGCCGTAAAGAGCGCCCGAATCGCCGGGGCAGGCATCCGCGAAATCTCAAAAGGAGTAGCAGCACACTTGCTGTTCCAGGAAAAGAGGTTGCGGGCGGCATCCGCCGTAATCTTCATCCAGTCATATTCAAACTCCTCTTTCCGCATCATCTTGGTAAAGTCGATTCCCTCCGGGCAGAGGTAGCGATCCATCTTCTGAAAGAGAGCCGGATGGGAAGCCATCAGGAAAAGGGCGGCATGGTAGGAAGCGTCCAAATCACTGCCCCTCCAACGTATGGCAGCCATCTTGTTGACCAGGTATTCGTATCGTTCCGCATGATTCATCTGAAAACCTCCTGTGTGGAATAAGTAAGGCGACCGGGATTGCTCCCGGCCGCCACCGAATTACCGGCCGCCAGCCTTGCCCATATAGGAAAACTTGTAAGCCGGAATCTCAAAGTTTACATGAAGCCGCTTGGACCCAATGATAAAGAGTGCGTGTCCGCGCCGTTTGCTCTCCAACAATTCCTGCTCCGCGTCCGTCAGGTTGTAGAGGTCTTTGGTTTCCTGAAGGTTTTTGCCGTCGCAGCCCATCAGGATTTTATAGCACGGAATATCCAAAAGGGCCTGCCCGTACATTTTGACCTCCGGGGCCAAGAAATCCACCACGGAATGAGAAATGATTGCCAGTCCAGCTTCATACTTTCTTGCCCGCTTCTCCACATTGCGCAGGAATACCAGTGACTGCGGAACCTGCGGGTCGATCATCAGATACGCCTCGTCACATACCAGCAGGCAACGCTCATTCCGGTCGCGGCTCATTTCTTCCCAGCACCAGCTCAACAGGTTCAGATACTGCGTGCGCTTGACATTATCCGACGCATTTTGCAGGTCGTGGGTATCCAGGCAAATAAACCGGGAATTGGCCTCCAGCGTGGTGTGGCCGTTCCACAGAAAGCTGTCGCTGCCCGCTGCGGCGTCGTACAGCAGCATTGCCAGATCACGATATACCGGATTCTCCTTGTTGGCCTCCGCTTTCTTTTCCAGCAGGGCGTGAAGGTCGGACAGAATGGGAAAATCCGTGGCCTTGAGCTGCCGAATATCCGTTTCCCAGAAAATGCCGAACTGATTGTAGAGTTCAATGATCGTCTGCTTGAGGATCGCTTTCTGCATATCCGTCAGGCTGGGCAGATACAGGGAAAATTCAATCTCCAGCGTTTTCATGTGCAGCGCCATATCAGACATTCCGTTTCCTTCATCTGTATAGAGTTTATCGGTTTCATCGTCATCGTCACGGGGCGCCGGTCTGATCTGCAAAAGGTTGGAGCGGCCGTTTTTTCCGCCGCCAGCGTTGAGCCAGCTTCCGTTCAGGTTCCGGCACATATCCTTATATTCGGATTCCGGGTCGATGCACAGGATTTTCGTCCCCTTCATGTATTCCGAAAGCATGATGTGCTTCACAACGGTACTCTTGCCGATACCGGCCACACCCATAATCACGAAGCTGCTATTGGTGCGGTCGTTTCCGCGCTCCCAGGTATCCAGAATCACCAGGCCGCCGTTGCTGTCCTTTGCAAAATAATAGCCCCGACCATCGTTGTAACCGGAGCTGGCAAACGGGAATCCGCCCACAAAGGTACTCATGGGAATAATGCGGGACACAATGCTGTCCACCGTGGAGTTGGCCGGATAGGTGGGAGAAATGCTCTGGAACCCTTCCTTTTGGAGATTGGCGAGGGTGCGCACCTTGCACTTCTGGATGTTGAAGGCGCTCTCCACACGGCGGCAGACCTTTGTGAAGTTGGCCTCATCCTGTGCAATCGGCATCACGGTCAGCGACATCATGGCGACCGTTTCGCCCTCTTGGTCGATCCGCTGCATGATTCGCTCGCCATCCTCGGCGGCTTTCTCCGCGCGCTGCCGGGTCAGCGGGTCTTTGGCACTGTCAGCGGCGCCGCGCTGTTGGACAATACTTTTGGAGATTGCGGAAATGAGCGAACCATTGTCAATGGGGGTAATCCCCACCGAAACAATGGTGCTGGGGATGTTGGTGATCTTGGAAAGCCACCCCATATCCACCTTCTGCGGATAGCGGACGGCGCCGTACACCTTACCCAGATTTTCACCGATGACCAAACTGTTTCGCTTGATTTCCAGCCCCATCGGGGTAATGACATTTAACAGCGCTTCATTGACGGGAAACGCTTCTTCTTTTTTCTTAGAACCTAACAATGATCCACCTCCAACTGTTGATTGCGGTAAGGCACCCCAATGTAGTCCAGCACAGCGCCGCACCCCAATTTATTGATGCAGTAATCATACTGCTGGGGATGCGTCACCTGCATAAGCTGAAATCGGTTCGGCTCATGCTCCAGATGAACGCCGTACATACAATACATACACCCCGATCTGGAAACACCGGTGGTTTTCAGAATCGGGGTGCCGTTCTTCTTGCGGCTTTCAACAATGTCCCCATAGATGGGAGCATAGGGAATGCCGGTCATTTTTAGATACCGCAAAATATCTTCTTCCAGCCAGAACGCAAGGGGCTGGCTGAGAGGCCGCTGGCGCTCGAAGCCGTTGCAGCCAAACTTGATCCAGGATTGCTCCCGCAGCTTGCTTTCGCAGGCCAGGACACCCGTAATCGGGTGCCGCCCGGACTGCCTTTCAAATTTGTTCAGCGGCGCCTTTTTCATGTGGTAACAACACCTTGCCGAAATCTTGAAGGGAGCGTCCAGAAGATATTTGTAATTCTCGCAGTTGTAGATCGACTTCTTTCCGTTCTTGTCCAGCAGTTCTCCATTGAGCCGTGCCAGACGGTAAGGTTGTCCCTTTCTTGCGCCGTTGATAACATCCGAAACCTCTTTGGAGATGATCGGATAGCCGTACTTTTCAAGAATCTGAGTGAACGGATAGCGCGGGCGAAGCCAAATAACATTGTCCTTCGTTTTTACGAAATCGCGCAGTTCGGGGTATTCCAACCCCGTGTCAACATACACAGCAGGAATATCAGGGTAGACCCGCCGTGCCAGATCAAGCAGCACGGTGGAGTCTTTACCGCCCGAAAAGCTGATAAAGACCTGCCCATCGTACCGCATATACCATTCCATGATTCTCGTCTGCGTAACTCTGATTTTTCTTTCGAGGCTCCAACCCTGCATGATTTTCAAATCGTGCCGGGTGTGCTTCATATTTAGGCAACACCTACACTTTCCAAAATCGGGATCGCGGCATTGATGCCGGAATCCTCCAAATGCACATAGGCGGGGTTGTTGACCAGGTTGCACAGCCGGACAATATCCTGCTGTTGCAGAATCTCGGTCTGAATCCCGCTGTCCGAAAAATATCCGCCGAGCAGCTTGAGCTTCTGAAGCAGATCGCGCTCAACGCCATCGCTTACCCTATCCCAAATCTTGATGTAGAATTGCCGTTCCACAACCTCGCCGGAAAGAGCAAAGGCGCCCATTTCCACGATTTCCTGCTTCAGCAGTTCCTTTTGCTTCACATCGGAAGAAGAAGTGAGTGTGGCAGACAGCTCCGACAACAGCGGAGAAATATCTACCGGGCGGGATACGGCAAGAAGCTGAAACGGGTACTGTGCGCTGGACTTACCGTAAGCTGCTTGGCAATCAGCCGCTTTTCGTTTTTGCTGAACAGTTCTGTGCTGATCGGGTAGATCTTCAGATACGCCAGAGCCAGATTGTCACGGGTATAGAGGAAGTTCCCCCGAATATCTTTCACATTCACAAACTCATTGGCGGTGATTTGGGCCAGTTCTTCCTTGTCCTTGTTCTTCGATTTTTTGTGTTTGGCCGACAACTTCAGAAAAATCAGCGTCCCACCGCCCAGCAGCGCACAGACGCAGATCATAATAATCGGCAAAAGCAATTTATCGACCTCGCTTTCTTTGCCATAAAAATAGGCCCTGCTTTTCAGCAGAGCCGTGTCTTATAGTTCCAAATCTTCTTCATCTTCGCTTTCTTCGCCGTATCCAAAATCCAACTCGTCCGATTCAAAAGAAAAGCTGTGGTCTGAGATGCAGTCCAGGGCATCGCTGGCGTTCAGCTCGTCAAAATGCTCTCGGAAGAAAGCCAAATCCTCCTCGTCAGCACGCACGGTTTCGCCATCTCCATAGAGATAGGTCTGAATTTTCGCTTCGATGGTATCCCCCAGGGGCCATTCGGCAAGAACCTCGGAGATTTCATCGCAGTCCAGCAGTTCATCCAGCCCATCAGGGCTACCGGGGACAAAATGCTCCGTCATCAGAGAGTGGGGGGCATCCAGAGTCACCACCGAAAACATTTTGCTCATCGGCCTGCCTCCATATCCTCTCCGGCTCCGGTGTCCATGTCCCATCCCTTGCCGAACATGAGGTTCATAAACTCTTTCATGTCGGCGGCGGACCGTACTTCAAAGGATACCGCTGCGGGGACCGGCTGCGGAAAATACTCCTGATACATGGCAATCTGTTCATCGGTCAAAGAAACGCCCCGTCCTTCCGGGGTATCGCCATAGAGGAAAAAAGTTCCGTGAAGGGTATCCGGCCCGTACTGTCGGTTCTCCGGCAGACCTGTCAGTTTCCCGGACGCATTGCAGCAGAGAACCGTTTCGCAGGGCAGAGGAATACACTCAATATCCCCGCCCACAAGTTCCTGCCGGTGTTCCAGAGAATCCTCCAGCATGGTCGTATAAGGCGCCCGTCCAGGTTCAAACACCATAATCCGAATCGTTCTGTTGTCGTTCATATCCATTCTCCTTTTTCTTACGGATTGCCCGGTGCGATATGCCAATCATCATAGAGGGAGCCGCTGATCGTTACATCATCGGTGAGATTCATGGCGAGCATCCCCGCAGGCGTCCAAATATCCATCACATGGGTATTGACGGTGTAGCTTCCGTCCGGGAACCAAACCGGCGAAAAATGTACCCGCTGGTTATAGGTGCTGTAAATGTTTTTGGCAAACTGGAACCGCGCCGTTGTTCCGCTGGTGAGTCGCTCCAACAGCCGCCAGTAGGTTCCATAGCCAAACTCCGGGAAGTAGGATACGGCTGTCTGCCCGTAGGTATAGTGCGACAGCGGGGCAGAGGTGCTGACGGTTGCCGTTACAGTGTTTGTTACGCCATAGCCTGATTTCATCAAATCGCCCGAAGCGGTGGGAACCTTTTCGTCCGGCTCGATTCGGGTGGTGGCGGTCATGCTGGCCGAGTAATTGTCCCGGAAGTAATCATACCATCCATCGTCTACCCAATATCCTGTGTTTTTCCCTGTGCTGTGCCACACCCAATAGGGGTGCCATTTCGCCCACCAGACACTCCATGCTGCATAGGTCTTGGTTTCTCGGCTGGGAACGCTGCTGGCTGACCAGCTTCCCATTGTATCGGTGGCTTTCGGGTCGGGCGGGTCGTTTCCGGAGAGATCTACCACCTTTGCGCGAATGGTGCTTTGGCTCAACGACCCTTTATTAGTGCTGACATAGATGGTAATATCCTGCGGCTCCGACGGTGTATGCCACTTTACCCAGGCAATCTGACTATCTCCCGATGGAATCACAATATTGTTCATCCGGTAGGTGCTGCCGTTGATACTAAAGGATACCGTAGCAGGGCTATCAGGATTGATCTCCGATCCCGCATAAAGCGTTACCGGCGTGATGACATCTGTATCCACACGATACTCGTAGTCATAGTCGGTTGGCTCCGGCTGTTCGGGCGGGTCGGTAAACCATACAATACCCATACCCAGATAGGTGATAATAGTATCGTTGGAACAGGTCTTATTGGTAGCCCCTGTATAGGCCGGAAATCCCATATCCGCATATTCCAGGAACATAGCCAGCGGCAGGTTTTTATGGGTCAAACTCGTCATTGTCTTACGCAAGGACCCGCCTGCCTGATTATCATAGAGCGCGGCTTCATGGGCAGTCATGGCCATCATAATTCCGTTGTGCTTGAAATAGGCGATTGGCTCCAAAAACAGCTTGTACTGTCCGCCAATCAGTTCCTCGTATGCGATTCCGGTCTGCTGCGCCACCAGTTTTACCGCATACTCGGAGCAGAAGTATTTCTTGATTGCTTCAATGCTGGCATTCTGGCTGCCACTGCTGACGATCCTCGGCATAGGGGTTGCGGGGGTGTAGTAGTCGTAATTCCCCGTGGTAGGAGAAATACTTGCCCCATTTGCATATTGAATTTTACTGACTTTCCCAAAATGAATCTTGATAGATGGAGTTTTATTAGTCAGATCAAAAGAGGACGACACAGGCTGACCGGATTCTGCATCAACCACAGTAATTCGTACACCATCCATACCAGGGTTCCAGGAGTTCTGCGAGGTTCCTTGCCCCATATCGCCGCCACCGCCATCCACGTTTCCGCTTCCTCCGGTTTCTGCCAGGGCGCTCATAGGACAGATACCCAACAGCAGCACAAATGTGAGCAGTATCACAAATATCCGCTTCAAAAACGCACCTCCAATCAAATTAGTTGAGGACAAAAAAAGAGTACGGTATCGCTACCGTACTCTCCGGGGGTTGTTATCAGCCCATGTTGCCGACCTGTTTATTTATATCTCCATCAGAGTCAATGTTGTGCTGGACGGAGCCGCCGCCCTCGTCGGTGATCCAGCCAAAGCCCTCCAGATAGATGGAACCGCCCTGTGTGTCGCCGGTCTGGGGTTGGTTGCTGTCCGGCTCATGCACAATCGGCTCATCCTTTTCGCTGGCCGCCTGCTGTTCCTCCTGAGAAGGCGCCGGGGGCGGAGTGGTTTCGGGTTTCTTTTCACTGTCGGTCAGGTTAACGTCTACCTGATCTTCTTCCTCCACATTCAAAACAGCATCGGTCTGGTTCTGGCTGTCAGTCGCTTCGGGTTTAGAGGTGTCCGGCACCACTACCAGCGGTTCGCTGGAGCTGCTGTCCGGGGTATTGCTGCTATCCACATCCTCGGCAGATACATCCGAGGGGGTGGATGCCGGATCAACGGTTGTGGTCTGCCCGCCCTTGCCCAGCAGCACTGCGGCAATCACAATTACCACAACGGCGGCTGCGCCAAGAACGGCCAACAGCTTCTTGTTTTTTGCACTCATTTGAAAACCTCCTTGTACGGTGATTTTATATTAAAATTATGGTGATATTTCTCGCCATCATTATACCATTTGCACAAATACGGCGTCCAGGTGTGATTCCTGCCAAATATTTTTTTGCGCTATGGAAAAGCGGCAGGGCGAAATACACAAAATTAAAACCTGGGAACATATTTGGCGTTGAGTTTCATGGTGATCTGCATGGGGGGCAGATGCCCAAACCCAAAGGAAAGCGGCACATCAACAGTGATTGTTCCTGTGACATTGAGCTGCGTAATGCCATCCGGCACAGACGGCGCCAGTGGAGCGTTTTCCACTTCCAGGTGCAGGTCGTACAGTCGATACTCCAAATCCTCGCCGCTGTACTTTACATACTGTCCGTCCTTGTATTCAACGCCCAAAACATTTTTCAGGCGGGCATACACATTGCCGCTGGTAACATTTTGCGACCAGGACGAACCGGCAAGCTGGTAGCCACCAGA
>ENA-OWPP01003143-OWPP01003143.1-human-gut-metagenome-genome-assembly--contig:-NODE-3143-length-10215-cov-2.502756_pt1 | contig 10215 bp, 8 predicted proteins | sample MGYA00248265_ERZ651848 | MGnify/ENA primary metagenome ERZ651848 (study PRJEB26924, sample SAMEA4378233) | human gut metagenome | biome: human gut; feature: human-associated habitat; material: faeces... | reverse complement strand
CGAGCTTGAGAAGAAGATTGAGCCACGTCTGCTCGCCAGCTTCAAGCGTATCCGCAAGGGTGCCCGCAACGGTCTGGGCATCGTTTACGTGCAGCGTGATGCATGTGGTGGTTGCTTCAACAAGATTCCACCTCAGCGCCAGTTGGATATCAAGATGCACAAGAAGATCATCCCTTGTGAGTACTGCGGCCGTATCCTCATCGACCCAGAGTTGGCAGGTGTGAAGATCGAGACTCAGAATGCTGAGGAGAAGCCAAAGCGCAAGCGCATTTCCCGCCGCAAGAAGGCTGAGGATGCTGAATAAGGATTGGAAAAGAGACAAAGCTTGTAAAAAAGCGATAAACGTAGAAGAAGCGGCACCCGAAGATACGGCTGCCGCTTTTTTCATACGGTTATGCAATATCAGATGATGGTAATCCAGATGCCTTCTCCCTGATTCTCAGCCGCCTGGATGCGCTTCATCAGACGATGGAGCCAGATACGGGAGTTCACCACCATACCTATTACCTTGTTTTCACCCACCAGGATGCAGCCCTGGGTATCGTCGGGATAGTTGCCCGCATGGATACGGATGCCCTCGAAACCGGGAACACCCTGCACATACGGCAGCCATTTCTTGAATCGGGGCGACTTGGTGATGAGCACACGATACGAGCCTTCGGGGATGGCTGTATGACCCGGAATCTTTCTTGCCACCTTGCCGCTCTGACGGCTGTACTTGGCATTCACTTCCTCGGGCTTCAGCGCTATCCCGTTCAGGTTGCGCCACGTAGGCTCCAGGGTATCACAGAAGTAGCTGTCCTTAGACAACTTCTTCAAGTCGAAACGATGCTCGAAGCTGCGCTTGTCGCCTGCATTCTTGCCCGACAGTGCCTTGCGCTTCACATCACCATCAGCCAACAGATAAAGTCGGCCGATGGTATAAGTATTCTTCTTAGCTATACGCTCTAAAACTATTTCCATAAGTAATTCAGAATTTTAATGAATGACTAAAATGTGTGAATCATAAGCATCGGCGGTTTACTGACTCAATTCCTGCCCATCACATCTGTATTTCAGCTTCGTAAAACTGTGATAACTGTTATTGTGACAGTTATCGCTGCCACGTTTCACGTATTTTCTATAGACCCAGGTAGAAAGCAGATGCGCCGTCCCCTCTTCCGAGAGTCCCAGGGCTGCACGAGCCTCCACCACCTGCTGCTCGGTAAACGTATCCGGCAACGACTGGAGAAGATTGGAAGGACCACGCTTGTTGGAATGCTCGCCCACATTGTTCGCCTTCTGGATGTCCTCCTCGAAGAAACGCATCTTGCACCACAGGTCGTAACGCTCACTCCAGCGGATGAAATCCTCTATTTCCGGCTCCCATCTGCAGCCGTTGGCAACATAGAGCACGCACGCCTTGAGATAGGCTATCACGTTGGCACGGAACGTGAAGTTCTCGTAGATTCTGTTCTGGGTAACCTGCGAAAAATCCGCATTCTCCTCACTCAGAATCTCAGCCAAGCGGTAAGCCTCGGGGCAATCTATCAAACCGGTAGCCATACAGAGGTTCTCGATATAGGGCTTCAGCTCCTTGCGAAACTGATCGTCGTAGGTGCCATACACTGGAATCTTATCGCCGATTTCTCTTTGGGGAATGGTGCAGAAGTTGATTCGGCTCAGCGGACCGTCGGTCAGCACCTTGGAGAAATAACGCTGTCCCTTCTGGATGGTGGTAGAGGCATTCCAGTTGAAACGGACGGTTACTCGCTCGGTGACGCTTTGGGTTCCCACTCGTGTTTGTCCATATTGATTACCCGGGTCAAAGGCGAGGCACATGATACGGAAATGCTGGTTGCCGATACCTTTCAGGGCATCAAACTGGTCAATCTCGTTGAGCGAAGTATAGAGGAAGTGGCCTTTGGCTTCTGCCGTACGCATCACGAAGGCAGGGTTGGTCATATCCGCATCTATCTCTTGTATAATGAGATTATCGGGTCTTTTGCGCTTATCCTTGTTGGCACCCTTACGCATCATCTCCTCTTTCCATTCCTTCTCACGCTTCAGGTTTTCCTGGTCGCGCTTACGGATATCCTCCATGATGAAATCGATAGGTTTCTGTACGCAACTTTTACCTGCACCTGTGCCTGCAAGCAGACAGGTCATCAGGGTAGCTTCGTGCTCCACGTTGTCGATATATCTGAATCTGGTTCTCCAGAGATGGGTAGCCAGCGGAGGGAAAATGGCGCAAGCCACAGCCGGCTGATAGATTTCCGGAGTCTTTGAGATGAGCAGCTCCACCAGCTTCGGCAGCTTCTTGGGCATCGGAGGCGGAGCAGGATAATCCTCGTCTTCACTTTGAACTTTGAGATTTGAACTTTGAACTGTATGATTAGCATTGCCTGCCATTTGCCCCATAAAGTCCCCCGCCAGGTGTCCCGGGGATTTGCAATCCCCGGCAAGCAAGCTCTTAGCAGCCTGCTCCGCCAAGGCATTCACCCGAATCACATCCCTCGAAAAAGGCTTGGAGCTGTCCCCATATTTCGCATAGAAATCGTGAATCAGCTGATGGCAATCATTCTCCTGATAATAGCTCGGCATTCTCCTCGCCACCACCTTCATCAGTTCCTCCTCACTCATCACACGAGAAGCGCCAGCACTCATAATGGCGAGCAGGGAGGAATGTCTGGATCCCACGGTGTCGATATTCATCCCCTTCAGTCCTGCGGATTCCTGGAAGAGGTCGAAGGCTATGAGATTCTTCTCACTGGCACTTTCTGCTTCTTGGGCTGCCAGTCCGCCAGCTTTCTGAGAACCTCCAGTATGGCTGATATAATCATCATCAGCACGATGGCTATTACCAGGTTGGGCAGGCTGAATAGCAGCGCCAGAAGAAACAGCAGAATGGCTGTCAGTGCCCTGAAATCGATTGTCTTGAACATCGTCATTACTTTGAACTTTGAGATTTGAACTTTGAACTTTATGATTACTATCATTAGGTACTTGCCCCTGAAAGTCACCCGCCAGGCGTTCCGGGGATTTGCAATCCCCGGCAAGCAAGCTGTAGCGAGCCGTCCCCTTTCCATCAATCGTTAAGCCACGCTTGAGAAAAGCCTCTCTGCGGGCTTGAATCTCCTCATCCGGCAGAACCCCATACCACTCCTTCGAGCGGTAAATCTCGGAGTCCTTATCCGTGATAAAGATGATTCTCTCCGGCGTGATGCAGCTCTTGTCGTAGGGAATCCCAGCCGCCTCGCAATACGCCTTCTGCGTCTCCTCGATGGTCATACCCATCGGCATACGGATATCGATATGCAGCTTCTTTCTAGCCGAATACTCCAGATGCAGCAGTTTCCCCTTCCATATCGTGTTGCTGCAGTTCAGCTCACGAGCCTTCTCCAGTGCAGCATCCACATAATCCACATCATCCACATCGATGGTAGTCTGGAAGAGGAAGCTTTCAGGGTCCGCATCCTCACTGGATCGGTGATTATTCCTGAATCTGGAATAATGAATTGCACGGATAGGCAGCTGTCTTTTCAGCCCCTCGCGTGCCTTCTTCACCGCCTTTTCATCACCAGCATCTACGCCGGGGATAGCCTTCTCCCCACGTATCTGCGCAATCACACCCTTCAGCCACGGCTGTGCTATCAGGGTGTCATAGACATACAGGGGCTGGGAAGAATTCAATCTTCCCATATTGCCCTTGCGTGCCGGATTCAGAGCCATTACTTGTACTGTTCCCATGCAATATCCTCCTTGAAATGTTTAGCTTTGCCCTTCATCTCCATCACCTCTTTGTAGAGATATTTCAGAATATCCGACTTGTTCATCTCCTTCGGAAAAGAGAAGGAGACGAACACACGCTGCGGCGAGGTACGGAGGGCACCATGCGAGGTATGGATAATCTCGGTATAAAGCTTCCCGCCCGACTGTGCATAAGGCTTGAAGTCGAGCTGGTCGCCATGCTCGCCACCGCTGCAGATCATTCTGCCCGGAATCACCTTAGGCTCCTCAGCAATGGTCTCCGTATCGTTCCATGGAGCCTTGCGGATAGCTACGTTACCACACTCGTCAGTAATCACACTGGCATCTACCTTCTGGGCGTTCAAAAGCGCCTGTACAGCAGCCTCTGCGGCTGCAGAAAAACTTTGCTTGCTCATATATATTGAAGTTTTAGAAAGATATGTTATTAATCAAAAATCTGGCCATTGATGGTCAGAATTCTGCCATTGAAGCGGACATCGATGGGGGTGACTTCTGAATTGTCCGACAGCAGGAAGACTCCAGAAGCACAGTAACAATGAACAAACATTTTGTTGTTCAAACTGTCCTTGATAAATCCCAGCAACCATTTGGCAATCAACTTATCACCACATTTCTGAGGGTTCACCATATCGGTCACCATCACCTCATCGCAGAAGTTATAATCTACGGCAACGTTTCTCTTTCTTCTGTTAGAGGTCATCATTTCCAAATCAAGGAAGAAGGTTCTGAATTCTACTTCCTTCTTTGGCTCCATCACGATATGGAAGTTTCTCACTTCGCCCTCCGAATCAGCAACAATCTGATAGAGATCTTCGGGTGTCTTGTCAAATACTCGCTGCAAGTCGCTCATGCAGAAGAAGGTCTTGCCTCCTGCTGTCAGCACTCTCATCTTTCCATATTGAGAATGCTCGAAATAATATGGTTTTATCACGTTCATTATTTGATGTATTATCACGTTGGAGCTGCGACTATCCGCTAAATTCCGTACCAGGAAATGGTACCGGTTTTCCATATACAGAAAAGCCCCGCAACCAGACTTTATCATCTGATTGCGGGGCAAAGGTACGGCGAAATCCGATACTGACCAAGCAAATAACCCTGCGGTTATTTCGAGGGTTATAAAGTTATAACGAGGGTTATTTCTGAGCCGTTTTCAAGCAATTTTTTCGTCGATTCCCAACAGATTTCTGAAGCAAACCACCACATGGGTCATCGCAATATAAGGTTCTTTCTTCACGTTTCCCATCGGAGCATATCCCCATTTATCGAATGGTTTCATATAACAATCCGAGTTGCTGATCTGCTTCAGATCACCCTGCGTCAGCTTCACTCTGAAAGCTCCCGGGTGAATCGTATCTATCCAGTTACAGAAACCCTTGTAGTCATTCTCTCCTATTAAATGCAAATCTACGGCTACTCTGAACACGGCAATCCAGTGGCGCTGAATCTTGAATATGTACTTGCCAGATTCATCTACAGACTCCATCAGCTGGTCGATGGCATAAGCAAACTCCTGCTCAGATATACGCTTGGGGTCAATTCGCCATTCTTGGCTTTCATATACTTACCAAACTCATCAATATCCTGAGCATGTGCCACCACACGTTCTATCTGTTCTTCCAGATCAAGATGATGCTTGCGGCTGCATTCCATCAGTAAATGTTTGCAGAAAATCGCCTCTTTGTATTCATGGGTATCATTCATTACATCAACGATCAGGTTAATCATACCCATGGCTCCTTTTTGATAGCCCGGCAGGTTTACAAAGTTCTTGGCTCCCTCATCATCAGGAGCCCAGTGGTTGCTTTTTGGTTGTTGTTCTTCTTCATTCATATTATTATGGTTTTTAAGTATACGCAAAAGCCCCGCCTAGCGAGAGCGTTTTACTCTGCTAGGCGGGGCTTGCGTTCCTTATTGTTATGTTGTTACTCTTCGGGAAAGACTATTATATTATCATTCTACTATTTACGTAAACGTCACGACGGGTGGAATAGATATTATTTGGGCTTGATTTCATCAATGGCAAGAGATAACTTATAGTATGCCGATATGCGCTTTAAATCATCTATTTTCATCTGATTGTTCAATACAGAATAAACATACCAGCCATCTATCTCATGCTGCCAGATTCTGCCAGGAACAAGCGGTCTTTTCTTTTTGCCGACAAGATTGTAACCACTGTGGATGATACCAACTTGCGGGATGCGTTCGAGACCTATCTTCCTGAGCGTTGCGATGAATGTATCGATTGCAGACCTATGCCATATAACCGTACCATCAGAGAATGTGACCCGAAGTCCCTTGGTTGGATTCTCAACATGCTTAGAAGGTGTATTAGGCTCTACTTGCAGTGGTTTCACCTCGCTTGATACCGGTTTGTTTGCCTTAGGCGTCAGGGTTTTGGCATCAATGATTTCACTGATCTTTGCCTTGCGGGATAGAGCTACGCTCAATGGTTCGCCTGGATGATATTCTACTACCAGTACCAGGTCTCGCTGAATCTCACTGAGCTGTGGCTCTATATTCTGGCTCAATGAAGGGAGAATTTCTTCTTTTATGATTTTCTCCTCCAGAGAGTCGGCAGCAGCCAACAGCTTGTCATCTACGGGAAGATTCATATCCCGTAGTGACTTAAGAGTTGTGTATAGTTCTTTAAGTGTTGCCATATTTGTTATTTTGTTGAGTTCTCAATGATTGCTATCTCTTCGTCGGTCAAGCCGTAAAAATCATAAATGAGCTTATCGATATTTTGCAAATATAAAATATTTGAATCACGCTTATAGCTGTAATACAACTGCTCGACTTTAGAAATTATGTCTTCAGGAACCTTAGGTACCAGAAGTTTCTCAATCTTATATTTCTTCCATCTTGTTGTGCCCATTCCAGTTCTTGTTGCGATTTTCGAAAACAAATACTCCGATAAAGAAGAATTTAGATAGCACAACAAGAATATTGAAATATCACCCGTCATAAAAAACGTTGTTGCCTCACAAAGATAGTCTCCATTTTGATCTAGGCAAAACTTACTTCGATCAGAGATTTCGCCCCATATAATTTTTGGTTGGCTTAGCTCATTCAAATATGCACAGTTTCTAAGATTATAAGGTGTTATACCCTTATCCTGACGAGATTTGAGTTTATCCCAATATTGGTCAAGATGGGATTTGACAGCAGGTAACTCGTTTACATCTATCGGAGTAATATTTTTCTTCTTAAGTCCATTGTGGGTATTTATTATCCACAAGTTTGCCCAAGTCAACTCATATCTCTTGATATCTCTTCCTCTTAATATAGGTCTTATAATATCATTTGTCTTTCTATATTCTTCAGAGGTGTGACATTGTTCCAATATATTCTTTCGCACTTCCTCATCAATGATGAACGCCTTGTTGTAACCAGTCTTTAACCCAAAATTAATAGATAAGTTCCAATCTTTTAACGGAATGGCGCACCTGGAAATTTTCTTTTGAATACCAGCTTCTAATGGGGAGAGTATGATCCATTCTTGAGCACCTTCAAAATTATCGGCAGTTCCATTATTTTTTGCATAGTCTTGCAAATCACCTGGAATAGTTTTGCATTTCGTATCTGTTGTTACTGCATAAATAAGATGAAGATTCTCTTCCTTCGAAAACAAAAGTATATTAGTTTCAACTGTCGCATTTTCAAATAATTGAACGCCCGCGAAGTCGAAAATAATTTTTGGATTTGCCGAAGAAGTCAAGAACTCTCTTGTTTCCAAACCAGAAGCGTTTCTCATCCATTTATTTGACGTGATGAAGCATAAATGACCTTTTGTTTTTAACAGGCGGTAACCCTGCTCATAGAACAAGCTATAGATATCGCCTGTACCATTAAAGGTTAAGTAACCTTTGTTGTGATAAATATCTGCCAGTAAACCATCATTAGCCTGGAGAGAAATATATGGCGGATTACCAATGACAATATCAAATCCTCCCTTATCAAACACATCCTTGAAATAGATATGCCAAAGGAAGAACTGGTCATTTGGAATTGGCAGATTCTCCAGTTTTTGCTGAATGTCAGAAGTACAGCCTTTAAGATTGAGAATATAGCTGCGCACGTTCTCATTGATCGCACTACGAAGAATTATTTTCGTAGCGTGATCATCCGTAAGATAATATTCATGAATGGCATGCTGGATGTTGTCTAGCGCAATTCTCTCATCAAAGGCAAAAGTCTGCTGCCATGCCTCCTGCTTCTTGGAACGTGATTTCTTCTTTAACTGCTCGTTGAGCGACATACCGCTCAAATCCACACCCTCATACTGCTCCAGAAGCGAATTGCCCTGCATAATCTTAAAGTCCATATTCGGCAAGGCATGAGGATTCTGCTCGTCCACAATGAGGGCAAGCCAGAAGCGAAGACGGGCAATATCCACTGCACCCTTCTCGATATCAACCCCATAGATGTTGTTTTGTATGATATGCGTCTTGATGCCGACAGCTGTCTCATCATCAATACCTTCTATCGCTTTACGACACGCATAGAGTTCGCGCAATAACCCCATAGGAAAAGCACCGGAACCGATGGCAGGGTCGCAAATCTTGACCTCCTTCAGTTTTTTATCTATCGTCTGCTTCTGTTCATTATCAAGCGGAGAAACATCGTATGAAGTAACGAACTGGCGGATAGAATCCTTTACAGCGTCTTCTGTGATATCCGTCTGCAAGTAAGCTATCAAAGACTCACGGCACATATACTGCACTATCTCCTTTGGCGTATAGAATGCTCCCTTATCCTTGTTGTCTTCAAGCAGATTCTCGAAGATACGGCCAAGCATCTCCGGATCTACGCCGATCTCTGCATCATCAGGATCGTTCTCATCGATGGTGAAGTTGTAGCTGGCAAAGAAGTCGAGCATACTCTTCATATACTTTGCTGGAAGAGGGAAGTTGGTACTGTCGTAATCGTCATTCTCAAACAATCCGCCATTAAGGTATGGAATCTTGATATTCACGCCTACATTAGGACTGCTTGTCAGGTCGCCAGGTCGCTTGGTATTGATATCATTGAAGAGGGGTTCCACCACATCGTCCACAAAAGTTTCCTTGTATGGAGTATTGGCAAAGAGGTTCTGTACGAACTCGCTGTCGCCATTCTTCCATGCCTCTCCAGCAGGGCATCCCATCCATCCCTTCTTCTGCAAGAACTGAATGAATACAAGGCGTCCCATAAGTTTCTTGACATAATCGCGCACCGCCTTTTCTGCATCTGGGAATGCAGCAAACTCACGCATGATTTCTGCGCATGACTCGCCTGTTACTTCTTCCTTCCATTTATTGTTGGCACCCTTTATCATACGTTTTCCCGTAACAAACTCCACGATATCCTCGTATTGTTTCTTGTATTCCTTGAAGAAGGAATCAGAAAGAGCCTCTACGGAGAAAGCCTTGGTTACGTCCTTCAGACCGAGACTGCTCTTCTTGAGTTTTTCGAACTGTTCAATAGCAGTACGGCTACGATGTCCCTCACCAAGCAGATATGTAAATCTCTTGGTGTCAGTACTTTCCTTTTTCAGACCGCCATCTTCGGCAAAGGACAATGCTTCGCTGACATACGAAAAACGCAGCACCGACTCATTCTGTCGGTAACAGAACATAAATGCTCCTGCACATCCTATACCACGCCAATTGGTACAGAGCAAGTTGCGGATACCTGCACGGTTTCGCTCTATGATGACCTTATCACTAAGCTCAACCTCATATACAGCTATGCTATGACCATCCGGCAGGCTAATCTGTCCGATGTAGAGAGCAGTTTTTGCCATGTTCTCATCCACAGATACCTCTATGGGCTGCTGCCAGAATCTGATATTCTGACGGAAGATGTCGTACAGGAGTTTTTGCCAGTTTGTACGATTGTATTTAGATTCAATGATTGAACGATAATCCATATTTTTTATTTAAATGATTCACTAAGAATAATCTGTGCCTCTGTTTCTGTTTCATGCATCATTTCTTCGGCACTCAGATAGTAAGCATTGTATTTCTTTGCCATTTCTATGATTTGCGATAAAGCTTCATCACGTTTCAGCTTGCCACGCTGCATCTCCTTCTGCATACGCTGAAGGCGCTTGGCAATGACTGTTATCACGCCCCGTTCTGCCAGGATGCGCAACTGAACAACCTGCTGATAGAGGTTCTGATCCTGTATTTCAGGCAGGAAGAGATTCAGTAGATTAGTAGCTGTTGCAACCTGAGCACCCAGTGCTACTCCAGCCTGTTGCGATAGAGCTTCCTGCTCTACCTGCTCCTGGCTACACTGCTTTTGGAACTTCTTCAGGGCATTCCTTACATGATCGTGATGGTGCTCTATGCGGTCGGTCTTTTCTTCGGAAACATCAGCCTTAAAATACTTGAGAGCATCCACTACGGATAGTTCTTCTACTGACTCATCACCCTCAAATCCGCAACCTATAGGGTTTAGTGGGATTTTGCTTGC
>ENA-OWPP01003142-OWPP01003142.1-human-gut-metagenome-genome-assembly--contig:-NODE-3142-length-10216-cov-4.224289_pt1 | contig 10216 bp, 7 predicted proteins | sample MGYA00248265_ERZ651848 | MGnify/ENA primary metagenome ERZ651848 (study PRJEB26924, sample SAMEA4378233) | human gut metagenome | biome: human gut; feature: human-associated habitat; material: faeces... | reverse complement strand
CCCGAGCAGATGGATTGCCGATAAAATGTACCGGGCTCCCGGATGTGACACCCATATTTTTGGACGAGGACGAAAACCAGATGTATTTGGCTCCTGACTTATCCGGCGGATCATCTTTTTGCTTGAGCGGACTATCCAAAAGTATCTGCAGGCCATGTATCATACCGTCGTATCCCACAGCCGGAATCAAAATCCCTGCGTTTTTTCGGTAGAAGTTCATGGTCCAGCGCCCGCTGTCATCCAGATAAAAGCCGGGCACCCCCTCCACCTTGCATCCCTGTTTCATCAGCCGCTCGGTAATGGAGCGGCAAAGGAATGGGGGTGGAGTGCTCTTGAACCCGATCCTATCAATCTGTTCATCCGACAGTCCCCGTTTTGGGGAGTGCAGATGGTTGCGGTGGGCAGGCTGAAGAGGCAGCATAGCGAGCAGCAGCGAAAGCGTTTGATGAATTTCCTGTCCGCTGGCCCGTTCTGCTTGCTGCACTGTTTTTAGTTCGCCCCTCCTCTCATATCCGGCAAGGTCGGTCTGAGTCCCCGAAACCGGGGACCCAGTGCCAGCCTGCTGGTTTCCTGCCATCTCATATCCAGAGTTCGGCCGTTCCCTGTGAAAATCGTTGCACAGGGCTTCTCCTATCTCCCAATACGCATCGGATGTAGTCGTATTGTTTAGCCGCGCATAAAGCGCAAGCATACCGCCATGCTCATCACAATAATTGCACCGCCAGACATTTTTGACGAAATTCACATTCATCTTGCCGCGGCGGTCACCACAAAACGGGCAATCCACATATACACTGTTTGCCTGTCGGCGTCTGATTCGTAGATGTAGAAGTTCCACTACATCCATAATACCGAACGGAAAATCTCCTGGATATGAGTCCATCTGTTCTCCCTCCCTTCTTGGCCCCATAGATGGGGCTGCTTATCATCCGGCTTTCTGTGCGGCCATACCATCGAGCATGATCTGCGCCGCAGCACGAACGATATTGTTGGTGCTCTTGTTGCCTGGGGTGAGGTAGAATTTCAGACTCACCGGACGCTCCTTGGCAACTGTTGCCATGGTCTTTCCTTTGCTCAGACCGCTATCCACCACCACATTCTGCGCTTCTTCAAAGGTCATTACCTTCAAGATGTCTTCTACCGGAGTGCTCTCCGTATAAGAAGGCGCCATAGGCTGATCGGGTGCTTCCTGTTGGACAACAGGCGCCACAGGCAGTTCTTCCGGTTCATCCGATTGGAATACGGAGGCGGCCGGCTGCTCAGACGCATCATCCTGTTTTGGACTGCTATCCAATGTAACCTCGCGGCTCGGTACCGGCAGCTCCATATTGGGAGCATTCTCCTCTACCTTGCCGGCAGGCAGTGTATCCATATTCTCCTTCTCTTCTGCAACCATCTGTTGGACAACTGGCTGTACCGGAGAAACCGGGGACTGTTCATTCTGAACCGGCTTTGCCGCAGGTTTCTGAATAGGCGCCGGACGAGCAGGCGTATTACGGCCCTCTACGGCGTTCTGAGGCGTTCTTTCCAGCTGGGCATGAACTTCCCCGCCAGATTGCCGCAGCGCCGCTCCAGGGGCTTCTACGGGCCTCTGCGCCGCATTTGGCATCGGTTGCCGGATAGGAGCCGTCCCGGAAAGCGGAATACTGCTTCCAAACACCTTGCCCGTACTGTCAACAGCAACATCGGCAAACTGCAGACCGAAACCGGCATCCGACAGCGCAGCACTCAATGCCTCATCCTGGGCAGCCTGCACATAGTCGGTACCTTCTTCCGCACTGTGCTGCGAGATGTAACTGCTGATAGGCTCTGCATCACTGCGGTCCAGATAAACTCTGGCCTCCATAATCGCAAGCTGTTCCGTGATCCGCAGAGTAGTCAGTTTCATGCGGCCCTGGGGGTGGCGCAGACGGAACCACAGTTTCTGATAGGGCAACTCCAACTGCAGCATTTCCTCATTGGTCTTTCTGGACACCTTATGGCGCAGAAATTTGAGCGGGTCAAAGCCCGGCACCTTGTTCAGTTCTGCCACTGCCGGAATTGTTTTGTACATCATAGGCATCGGATTACTTTTTTCGTTCATGTTGGAAACTCCTTTCTGACATAAAAATAGGAGACGCCAAGTGCCATTTCTGCACCTGACCTCTCTTTTTTAACTTGCGTTCTTTAATTGTTCTTCCAACGCAGCCGGAATGGGGATACCGGCTTTCTTTGCGTAGGCTTTGAAATACATCTGAATACGCATACCCAGCAGCGTATTCCGCTTGCCGATCTCATTACGATGGATTGCCATAAACAATACCTGTTTCTGCCCAATCAGCACCACCCGCTTTTTGGCACGCGTGATTCCGGTGTAGAGCAGATTACGGTACATCATGATGGTGTGCGCTTTGAGCAGCGGCATAATAACGGTCTCATACTCAGAGCCCATAGCCTTGTGGATCGTAGTAGCATAAGCCAGATCCACATTGCTCAAATCATCTACGCCGTATTCCAGTGTTCTGCCAGCGCCAAAATCCATGCCGATTTTTTTACCCTGGTCAGTGTCCTTAATATACCGGATGAAGCCCAGATCTCCATTAGAGACCTTTTCTGTGTTCTTGGTCTGCATGATGCGGTCATTGACCCGGAATATCCTGGGGCCAAACTTGATTTCTTCCTCCGCAGAGCGGAATGGGTTGACCAATTCACGAATGGTTTCATTCAGCTGTTCCGACGACGCGGCGCCTTCTGAACGGAAAGGTGAAAGAATCTGCACATTCTCAATGCCACTCTCCTGTATCTCCAAACAATACCGTTCTGTAATCTTTTCAGCGGTGTCTTCCTGACTATCACCAGACACGAAAACAAAGTCCGGTCCATAAAACAGTTTGGTATTGCCCTCGTTGATAAATTTGGCGTTATAGGCAATCAGACTGTCCTTCGACTGACGGAAAATCTGATCCAGCACCGTTACCGGGACGATTTGGGTCTCGATGATCTCACGGAAAACATTTCCGGCTCCTACGCTGGGAAGCTGATCTGGGTCGCCTACCAGCACGATTCTGGCATTTGCCTTCATGCGCTCAAAGAATTTCTCGGCAAGCCACATATCCACCATGGAAAACTCATCCACAATGATTAAATCGGCCGACAGTGGCTCTGACTTTCTGTTCCGGCTACCCTCATCCTCTTCACTGGTCAGTCCCAGACCACTGTGTAATGTTCGGGCATCCTCAAAGCCGGTACTCTCCGACATCCTGCGGCTTGCCCGACCGGTAGGCGCCATAAGAGCAATTTTGCCATCAGGGTGCAGCCGCCGGTAAACCTCAAGTATCGTCCGCAGCACTGTTGTTTTACCAGTACCAGGAGAACCCGTAATCACTGACAAGCCATGCCTAAATGCTGCATAGACCGCAGCCTCCTGCTGTGCAGACAGGCGCAGTCCCATTTCAACCTTGACCTGTTCCAGCACCGGCGCAATATGCTCTACTGGCATCTGGGTGACCAGACGCTGGGCGATCCGGCGCGCCGTTTCGTCCTCTTGGGCAAACACTCTGGGAAGATAGATATTATCCTTCACGGAAACGATTGCTCCATTCAGGATCATTTCCTGCATCATATCCCTGACTTCCTGCTGATGCAGGCGAAGCTCCGGTACAGGTATCTTCTCATTGAGCAGTTTCAGCGCTGATTTCTCCAGTTCTTCAGAACTGATGTACAGATGGCCTCGTTTACTCTTGCCCTCATCCAGCGCACAAAAGACAGCCCCTTTGATACGCATGGGGTCATGGAGATCGCCCCCGCTCTTTTGTACGATTGCATCTACCCGCCGAAATCCAAAGCCGGAGATCTGGCAAAGCTCAAATGGGCTCTTTTCCAAAATCTCTACGCTGGTCGGGCCGAAATATTGATATATTTTCAATGCCGTCTTGGGAGTAATCTTAAACGGTGCCAGCAAGGTCATAATTCCTTGGAGCATACGGTTTTCTGCATAAGAAGCTTTGATGTCCTCCAATTTATTTTCCGTAATGCCCCGGATCTCCAACAACCGCTCCGGCTGGTGTTCCAGAATATCCAATGTGTCCACACCGAACCGCTCCACAATGTCTGCGGCAGTTTTGGGACCAATCCCTTTGATAAGCCCGGAGGCAAGGTAGCCCTCTACGCCGTTTTTTGTTCTGGGCACAATTTCACGCCACTGCTCCACCTGGAGCTGGACACCATACTTGCCTTTTGCCCATTCACCATCCAGTTCCAACTCTACCGCATCTGTCCGTGGAATCTCATACCCCACAGCTGTAAAGCGGATCAAATGGTCTTTGTACCGCCTGTTTGACCTGGCCTCAGCTGGCACACTCTGGTCTGCGGTTTTTACACTGATGATACAAAACTTATTGGCAGGATTATAAAAAATCGTCCCGTCGTAGGTACCAATACAATTCATCCTTTTTCACCTCACTAAGCGGCCTCCATAATCGAGGCTCTAACACTGAACCGTCTGGATTCGGATACTGTAACAAACTGCTCGTAAATATCCGGATGCTCCAGTTTCAACCGAAGCAGGTTATCCTTGTCGATGACGGACTTGCGAACAGGGGTATAGGTAACCGTATAGTTCACTCCCTCCTGCTCACAGACTGCAGTGCAGCTGGTACCCATTTCCGCAATCAACAGCGCCTTCAGACGCTGAATATCCTTGTCGATTTCTTTGGAGTACACCTCTGCATTTTTCTTTTCATCCAGAAGCCGCAAATACTGCATGAGTTTTGCAGTCATATCCAGGTCGAGTGCAACGGCCGGGGCATTTTTATCTGCCGGGCCAAAGTGTTTGCGTGCGCTCTCAATAATCAAGGCCCCACTTTCTGTATAGGGCGGCGGCACATGGCGCTGCACATGGTTTTCCCAGAAATACTGCTCCAAAAAGACCATCTCAGCCTCATACTCGAAATCACGCTTGACCTCCCGGATAATAACTTCCTCCTCGTTGTTACCATACAGGCAGCAAAAGAAACATCGGTCAAGATCCGTTACTGCCATATAATGACGCCCCTGAGATTCATAGTAGACTGGAACAGTCTCCTTCCCATTCATCCACCAGTTATCTCTGGCATTATAGTTTGTGGTCTTGATCTCAAGGATCGCTGTGGTGCCATCCGGCAGTTCCACAAAGTAGTCCACATCAGCCAGCATCCAAGGATACTGTGGGTGCTGGAACATCTTTTTGATTTGGTAGACCCGATATCCGGTTTTCCGCTCGAATATCTTTGCTACCAGAGGCTCCAGCAAATGCCCCATTTCCATGGCAACCCAGTTGCCCTCATCATCTTCCACTGACGCTATGTTCAGTTTGTCGTAGTACAGATCCCTGGCTGTCCGGAATGGAGAAGTGCCAAAAATCGCCGATACATCGCTGCCGCCGATTCCACGGCGCCGGTAATCCAGCCAGTCTTCTTCTGAAAGATCTGCCGTTTCTACCAGCACCAGCGGTTCATGCCGCTTTCGTTCAGCACTATTGCTGCCAGACATATCAAATCCCCCTTCGTGATCTTCGGGGCAAAATAACTGCCCTCGCCATTGGTGCAACATTTTGGGGCCGGAGCGAAGATACTGCCTGTCTCTTCATCTTCCAGTCCGTGGAGTGTGCCGGCTTGACCCGCCGACCATTCTGCTTTCTTTTCTGCTTCACATTCATGTACATGACCTGCCTTTCTCAGTTTTGATTTATCCTTAAAGCCCTTTCAGGCTTACAGGCAATAAAAAAGCGAGAATGACAGACGGCATAAAGCCTGGCGTCCATAGTTGCCTATGAACCGATGTCATTCTCGCAATGGTGGGTAAATCCCGTAAAATAAAAAAAGCCAGCAATATACCGGCCTGAAAAGGCGCAGTGATACTACTGACACAAGTACAAAATTAACAGCGTGTGCAATGCAGTCATTACTCCGCAACACAAGCCCTAAAGCCTGTGTACCCTGACGGGCAACGCACAAAAATCAATTACATTGCAATTCTAACACAATATATAGTGTTTGTCAATTCAAACATTCTATATATTGATTTTTGGATTTTCTTTAAATTTTCTTTCCTCTTTGCAGAAGTTCTTTCTTCCCCGCCTATTTATAGGATGTATCGGATCATTTGGTAATACCGGATGATCCCTACGCTCTTTTAGTACCTTGACAAGTTCATAACCTCTATGGGGAGTTATACAGGAATTCTGGACAGTGTGCGATGACCACAGAAGCGCGCCCATAATCGAAGTGCTGCACAGCAGCAGCCTGAAATACACGGCAGAACCGTTCTGGCGTAGGAAATGGCCCCATTAGAGTTCTTTTGTTATTTCAATACCTCCTGACCTCAAGACCGTTTTCATTGTTTTTGTTGAAAACCTTCTTCTACAAATCGTAAGGGATCATTGTAATCGAAAAAAGGAGGACGATTATGGAGAAAAGAAAACCGAATGACCTACCGCCGGAGCAGTGCTTGGCTGTTGATACCGATACCCTTTGCAAACTGTTGTGCTGTGGAAGGCACACTGCAGTACAGATTGGGGATCTTGCCAATGCACGCATTACCATGAACACCCGTGTCCTATGGAGTGTCCAGCGTATCAAAGAATATCTTTATGATATTTCCGGCTAAATAACCATGCCAGTAAGGCGCACTACACTTTTATAATCAGGAGGTACCAGTAATGGCAAAAGTGAGAAAAGACAACAAAGGACGAAATCTTCGGCCCGGAGAAACACAACGGGCAGATGGCAGCTATATGTATGTCTACAAATTAGGCACTAAAAAGAAATATCTCTACGACTCCGATCTCGCAAGTCTTCGTGTCAAAGAAAAGCAGATCAACAAAGATAAGGATGATGGCATCCGTACTCAGGAAGCCATGAAGCTTACCCTGAATGATATGTTCAAGGTCTACATGAATAACAACATCAAACTGAAGCCCTCTACCAGAGCAAATTATCTTTACCTGTGGGACTTCTATGTGAAAGAAGAGCCTTTCGCTAACATGCCTCTGCCACAAATCCACAGAAGTGATATTCTCGCGTTTTATACCAAACTGCTGAAACACGGCTTTGCTATCAACTCACTGGAGAGCATCAACACCATTGTTCACCCTACGCTTGAAATGGCCGTGGACGACGATTACATCCGCAAAAATCCCAGCAAGGGCATTTACCGCAAGCTCAAGACGGATGGCAGCGCTCCAAAGCCTAAACGGCGGATCGCACTCACTAAAACGCAACAGCAGAATTTCCTGCGTTTTATTGCCAAGTCCCCTACATACAGCCATTGGCTCCCCATCATGACTGTGCTCCTTGGAACAGGAATGCGTGTAGCAGAATGTACCGGCATTACCAAAAGCGATATTAACTTGAGCGAAAACACAATCTCGGTCAACCACAACTTAATCTACCGGGTCATTGACGGAAAAGCCGGATTTCACATTACCACTCCCAAAACTGAGAGCGGTACACGAATTATCCCTATCCTCTATCCAGAGGTGGCCGAGCAGCTTCGCCTCCAGATTGAAACCATCGACGCATTGTATCCAGACGATCAACTGGTGTTAGGAGGAGTTCACGGTTTTGTTTTCCGCAACCGAACCGGCTCATTCATGAGCGCCCACAATATCAATCGGGCGATTGAGAGAATCAGCGTAACTTACAACATGGAGGAAATGGATCAGGCTGAACTGGAAGACCGTGAACCGGATCTGCTCCCTCATTTTAGTGTTCACAACTTGCGGCACACCTTCTGTACCCGGCTCTGCGAAAGCACCAACGATGTTAAATTCATTCAGCAAGTCATGGGGCATGCCGATTTCTCTACTACAATGGACATCTACACCCATATCACACAAGAGAATATGCAGGAGAAGGCAAAAAACATTAGTGTGAACATGAAGCTGATGTAAGAAGAAAGGCGAATCTGCATTTTATAAGCAGATCCGCCTTTCATATTGCTTCATCCGGTTTCGTAGGGTCTCGCGCAAAAGTTGTAGAAAAGTTGTAGTAACGCGATTTTTTGTAGTAAATGACCTCTTTAGTACAGCTTTGCTCCTGCCGGAATACTGTCATCCAGCATCAAAAGATTTAAGCCTTCCCGTCCGTCATACTCGTACACTGCGGAAATCAGCATACCCTCGGAATCAATACCCATCATCTTTCTCGGCGGCAGGTTTGTGATTGCCACACAGGTCTTACCAACCAGCTCTTCCGGCTCGTAATACTCGTGAATACCGCTTAAAATGGTGCGTTTCCGGTCTGTTCCGTCATTCAGTGTGAATTTCAGGAGCTTCTTGGACTTCGGCACTGCCTCACAGGCTTCGATCTTAACCACTCTGAAATCAGACTTGCTGAATGTCTCAAAGTCTACATCATCTGCAAACAAAGGCTCGATTTTCACCTTGGAAAGATCAATCTGTACGCTTGGCGCGGACACGGTTGCATCCTCTGCAGAACCATTTACCGCTGCTTTTTCGGCTTTGTTTTCAGCCTTCTTTGGGTCCAGGGTCTTCATTGTCGGGAACAGCAGAACATCACGGATCGCAGGAGAGTTGGTCAGCAGCATTACCAGACGGTCGATACCGTAACCGATACCGCCGGTAGGAGGCATACCGATCTCCAGTGCGTTCATGAAATCTTCATCGGTGGTGTTGGCTTCCTCATCGCCCATGATGTTTTTCACATCCTGGCCTTTGATGAGCATATCTGCCAGACAAATGGCGTAGGATTCGGGGTTGATTTCCTGTCCAAACAAGCGCACATCCACATAGGGATTTTTACGGTGCAGGAAATCATAGGTAGTGGACAGCATACCGCCCGAACCACAGGCAGCGTCCAGTACGGTGGCGATTTTACCCTCATCCGTCAGCAGGTCGTTGCAGCCCTCTGCCAGCAACACATTGACCATCAAGCGAATCACTTCACGGGGCGTGTAGTGATCGCCGGCTTCGGCGTTTTCAGAAAAGCGACGGATAATATCTTCGAAAATGTAACCCATCTTCATACTGTCTACATGGGCAGGGTACAAATCCAAATCGGAGAACTTTTTAACCACGCTGTAAAGACGGTTGCTCTTATCCATTTTGTCGATCTGAGTGCTGAATTTCAGCAGCTTTTCCAGAATCAGTTGGATGTTGGCAGAAAAGCCTTCAATGTAAGACTTGAGATTGGACGCAATGCTGTCGCTGTCATCCAGAAGGCGTTTGAGGGTGTATTCACTATAGTTGTAAAAAGGATATTTGGAAACCTGGCAAAGGAGCGCAGCAGGGAGGTTGGGGTTCTGCTTGTGCTTTGCTACAACTGCATCTTTGGTAGCCTCCAGAGCGCACTCAAACCGGCGGATGATGACCATGGGGATAATAACGTCCTTATATTTATCCGAGGTATAAGCACCACGGAGCGAGTTGGCAATGGACCAGACCAATCCCACTTCTTTGCTTACATCAATGGACGTATCATCAAACATAACTTCGTAAAAATACTTATCTCTCATGTTATGGGTTCTCCTTCTCTATTCTCTTGAAAAGACGCAAACAATGTGGCAACACTTTCAATCTGGTCGGGAGTTAGATTACAACCTTCCAACTTCCGCATTGCATCTACCAAATCCTTGTTTTGTGTGATAGTCCGACAAATATCCGGCGGAGGCACTTTCCGAATTGCCATATACAGGCGATCCATACGCTGGCGTGCCTGCAAATCCGGTTTTAGCTCCTTAATCAGCTTGTCATAGACCTCCGCTGTTGGAGCGTTAACACCGTCTTCTATATATTTCATGTTAGAACGGGGCAGACCGACCCTTTTGGCTAATTGGGATTGGCTGAGCGCTCCACGGCAATCACGAATCAATAAACCGAGTTCGATTATCATGCCCTTGGCTTGTTGATCCACAGCCACCTTGTTAGGCAATTCGGCACCTCCTTTCCATAATTGTTCTATGTTCTATAACATAGAACAATTATACCAATCCGGCATTGATAAATCAACAAAATTCATCGTTTTTCTGCGCTGTCTACAACAAAAATTTGCCCTATCCGTACGCAAAATACGGATAGGGCAAATGAAAATATTACAGGCGTTCTTCTTGTCTTGTGATATCTTTTGTTTTTGTGCTGGGTCGGAATAAATTCCACAGGCCATTTCGCTCTAATTCCATTCTGCCGCCTCCTTAATTGATTGAAGCAGCCAGGCTTTTCTTCAAGCGCATATACGCTTCA
>ENA-OWPP01003125-OWPP01003125.1-human-gut-metagenome-genome-assembly--contig:-NODE-3125-length-10262-cov-34.747232_pt1 | contig 10262 bp, 8 predicted proteins | sample MGYA00248265_ERZ651848 | MGnify/ENA primary metagenome ERZ651848 (study PRJEB26924, sample SAMEA4378233) | human gut metagenome | biome: human gut; feature: human-associated habitat; material: faeces... | reverse complement strand
AAACTGTGTTAAACTACTTTTATTGTAGCTTGACACAGTTTAGTTTACACTCTCCTCATTTTGTTTACCAAGGTGTTATTTCTAACAAATCCTCTTTCATTTTCCGATATAGATTATGTTCTCTTCTGTCTATATCAATCTTAAATTCTCTTTCAAAAACTTCTGCTTCACTGCATCCTTCAAGTTTTGCAATATCTTGAAGTAACCGTGGAGAGAATCTATCTTTTTTATCCAACCATCGCAATGCTTCCATTAAACAATCGGTATTATAGCGCGATTTTAAAGCAAACAGTTCCACCGATTTTTTATATGACACATCTTTATAGGAAAAGTCAATCTCAAAAATATCTGGTACATCCTCCCTTTTCTGCCAAGTCATATCAGCTTTAGCATTAACAACAAATAGCACGTTGTGCCAAAAGTCATAAGATGGATTTGTAGGACTTAATTTGGTAATTTCTTCCTTGGTATCTCCTATAGTTTTTGTTCCCTTAATCGCAGGATCATTGCAAGTTCCACAAGAAGGTACAAAATTATATAAGGATAAGGCTACTAATGGACAGTCTCCTTTATCAAGCACATGTTCTGTGTCAAACCGTCTTACGAGTTTTCCCTTATGATTAAAAGGAGAAACTTTTATCATGTCACAATACACACAATTCCATATTTCAAATTTATGTGCAGGATTAATCAAGAATGCACTTATTTTTTTTGTGAAAGACTCGTATGAGAATACTTTATTAGCAGCATCTCTGACTTCTTTAGCTTGTATATCCGTCAATCCGGCAACATATTCTTTATAATGAAAATACACTTCTACAAGTTTCTTAAACTCGGCTGTAAGAAGTTTCTTTGCAGACATTCCAGGCAACATAGCCCCTGCCAATAAAGGGTGAGAGAGAACATTTTTATTCCATTTCCTATCTAAATCATGAACATATAACGCATTATATGCCCTGTGCAGAGTTCTTTTGTCCAGTGAACTTTCAAACTTATACATAATCAATGAGCCTTTCTAATATAGTCTTCCATATAATCAAGCATCCTTCCTACCATTTTTTTCAAGTAAGAGTCTGCTATATACTTATATACATATTTGAACCTTTTCTTTTTCTTTTCGAATCTATCTGTGATATTTTCTTCCCGCTTAGCAGCTTGATATAAATAAACAATCTCTCGTATCTCATTTGAAGCCACATTTCCAATCACAGAACTAAGGAAAAAACTGTTACCAAGAAGTTCTATGATATTTGCACCAAGAGTTCCTTCAACGCTCATTGTATTTTCCCCCAGACAAAGAACATTCGAATGAGGTATGTCGCTTAACAAGAATGGTGAATGTGTCGCCAATATGATATTTATTCCATGCAAATTCTTAAAATGCGCATTTTGTAAAGCTTGTAGCAATAATCCCATAAAACTACGCTGCAACTCTGGATGAAAATATAACTCCACCTCATCAAATATCACGTTGACAAAACGATATTTGATTATTTGCAAATGGTCTTTGTCATAATAAAAATCATCCCATTCGGAATCCACATTTATTAGATGATACATGAAATTACTAATAGTATAGGCTATTTGCCTTTCTCCAGAACTCAAATTTCTAAAATCAATAATACCATTATCTCCATCCTTTCGCAATAGCAAGAACTTTTCGAATATTGGCGGTGGAAGTAAGTCTGTCTCTTGTAGTTGATGCTTTGGATGAATACGCTCCCCAACCATAGCATTGATAGTATTGCCCAATTCATCCAAATTATATGTATTGTCAGAATCCAAATAAATGTCCTTCTTCAAATACATGATTGTACGCAGAAGTTTCTTCGTAACATGCGTGAAATCTTCTGATAATGGAATCAATTTTTTACAGACATCTTCATATTTGGCTTTTGTCTTGCTGAGGTAATTGTAAATTGAACTATATTTTTTGTAATTAGAGACAATCTTTAATGTCTTATATACAATATAGTCGTAGGCATCTTCGCGTAGCTTTTGTCCTTGTGGGACAGTGCTAAAATGATACAGGCTATCCCAGAAGCCGATAATCCAATTGTATACATTATCAAAATTCTGAGAGATATTCTGTTGCCTACCGATACCTATCTGGCTAAGCATATTTTCCCTTGAAAACAATTTGTTGCTTATCGGTTTTATCCGTATCGCTACAATGTGAAGATTTCCATTGACAACACGTTGTGGATAATGACCAGCATTGTCCTTATAAAACAGTAAATTCTCCATGCGTTCCTTGGCAAGCAAGTTTTCCTTTGTTATCTTCAATATGCCATCCTCTCTCATAGGATGTAAGACAATAGGTGTCTGATAACCATCATTTTTATGGAAAATGCCTTTTAGCCATACTTGATCTTCGGTAATATTGTTGCGGTCAAAATCACATTTCTTAAACAACTTGTTTAATCGACTAATAGGCGTCGCCTCCTCAAAGTAATCTCTGTAGTTGAATCCATACATAGAATAGTTGCATACAAGTGTATAGAACAGAGATTTCAGTATTACCCTTCCTTTTGAGTGCCTGTCAAGTAATTCACTTGTTGTATCTAGAGTTGTCCGCTTATTGAGTAAAATTTCTTCCTTAACAAGTACAAAACGCAGGCCAGTTACTCGTTTACGCATGAATTTCTTAAGTATGACCTTTCGTCCTCTTTCTTCTAAGATATAGATTGCGTTGTCTATTCTGAATGCCATTTCAGCATATACATGATCTATAAAATGCAAATGTTCTGCAGCAGAGAAGTTAAACTTTTCTCCGAGGAGAACCGCAGACAAATTATTTATCATACGAATAAACAAATCTACAAGACTACTTTTACCACTACCATTTTTGCCAACTATAGCAGAGATTGATATTTTTAAATCATTGGTATCGTATAGAGAATAATCTTTTAATGCCTCATTAGTTACTTCGATAAAACTATTATCTTCAGCTATGGAATAACCATGGTATAACATATGCCATACATTGTGATTCCATAAAGCTTTTTGTATAGCTTGAGCCTTGTTTGCATAAACAGGTTGCTCGTCTTGAAATGTAGGCATTAAAGGCTTAATGCCTATAATACAAAAATGATGTGCCATTTAGTATATTTTTTATCTTGCAAAAAAAGGCTACTAAGCCCCCATCCCCTAAAAGTAGCTTATGATAAAAAGGGGATGGGAGCCTTTCGCCCATATGTTAATCTTTCAATCTCTTTTGACATCTGTCGAAGAGCATCTCGGCATTGCAGCATACGTTCCAATCACCCCATAACAAACCAACGGTATAAGAAAGGCAATCGCCATACTACCCGTAGTATCCGCTATATACCCCATGATTACTGGAGCAACCGCACCACCCACTATCGTCATGATAAGCAACGAAGAGGCAAGTTTGGTCTTTGTACCCGCATCCCTCAATGCCAGCGAGAAGATAGTCGGAAACATGATGCTCTCTCCCAGATACATGGCGAAGAACGCAATGAGAGATAAGGTTCCGCTACATACCACCACAATCAATGTGGCTACAAAGGTGAGGATGGCACAGACTAGCAGCACCAGCCTTGGCTGGATATAATTCATAATGACACCACCAGCCAACCTGCCGATAAAGAACAGACCCATTCCGGCAAAGGCGAGATACAGACTGGCAGTCTGCTTCTCTATATGAATACTCTCCTCAGCATAGTTGATGAAGAAACTGTTCACACCCGTCTGGGCAGCCACATAAAGAAACAAGGTCAGCATACCGAAACCGAATGCCATCACTCGCATCGGCTTCTCCTCTACCATCTCGTTCGTATCCGTCTCATGCGCTCTCTTTGGGTCAGGCAACTTGATCCTTGACAGAACCAGTGCCACAGAAAGCACGAAAATACCCACCAGGGCATAAGGGATAGCGATGTTGACACCCGAGAACAGAAGCTGACCGCCTACCAGCGGTCCCACAATCCATCCGATACCATTGAGTGACTGCGACAGGTTGATTCTGCTCTCCGCCTTGTCAGGATGTCCCAGTACCGTAGTATAAGGATTCGCACTCGTTTCCAGACAGGTCAGACCGCATCCTATCACAAACAGCGACAGAACGAAGAAGTAGAAACTGTTGATCCTGCTTCCCGGTATGAACATCAGAGCACCGATACCGAAGAGCACCAGTCCTGTTATCACACCCCTCCTATAGCCCCACTTCCGGATAATCCATCCGGCAGGCAACGCCATCAGAAAGTAGGCACCATAGACAGCAGCCTGCGTCAGGGCCGACATCGCCTTGCTGATATGGAACGACTCCTGGAAATGCGGATTCAGCACCTCCAGGATGCCATGGGCAAAGCCCCACATGAAGAAGAGGCTGCTGATGATGAGGAAGGGCACCAGATAGTTATGCCCTTCGTATCTGAAGATGGATGGCTTCGTCATGATTCTCTGCAAATTTAAGACTGTCCTTTACTACCAGTGCCAGATAACCGCCGCCACCGGCTCCCGGCATCTTCCATGCCAGAACCTCCTCCATGTTGCTGTAGCGGTCAATCATCGGCTGTACACTTGCCTCCGGTTCTATCACACCGTTGATAGAAGGATTCACCATACCCGGGAACATCGCAATCTGGGCTTCGAAAGATGCCCTGTATGTTGCCGCAAAGGCATCGAGGTCGTGCGCCAGAATCGCCTTCCAGCAGGCATCAGCTGCATCAGCCAGCGCCTTCACCTTCACAGGCGTGATATCCTTACCTTCCACCACACTGCATCCCGGTCTTCTCGGTTCCATCGGAATCATCACCAGATGGTCTTCCAGGAAACGGAGAGTCATCTCATCCTGCGTACTCTCTATCTTCTCCGGCCAGAAGTTGTTGTCATAATAATGACGCACCAGACCGGGAACACAGATACCGATAGAATCCTGGGCACCCGAGATGATACCATCGTGACGCTCTGGATTGTTCTCAAAGCAGAATACCAGTCGGGCGAGCATTTCCGGATCCATCTTCGGCAACTTCACTGGCCAAATCTTCTGAATCATCTTACGGGTAGAGGTAGACAGACCGCAGCGGTCGCGCACCTCAAAGGTCGGTTCCAGCGAGATGGTAATTGCCCATCCCGGATGATACATGCTTACATAAGGCTGGTCAATCCATGTACCAGCCAGATCCAGACGGGTAGGAATCCCCGCCTCCTGTGCCGAATTCTCAGATACGTTCAATAACGCCTTCTTCAAGCCAGAAGAAGACCGCGCTTTCAAACCAGCATGAGGCGTACGCTGGAGTTCGACATATTCTATGCCCCTTTCCTTACAGATCCTACGTTTCTCATCAGACCCACCTTCAGCGTTCACCACAAACACGTCCGGTTTCACCTTATCAAGAGTAGGCAGGAAATCGATGACTCCGCTTCCCTCATTGATATACGCATCCTTCACCGCCTTGATATTCTTGACCATGAATAGCCTTTCCTCCTGCGGAAACATAGGCTTGCGATGCTTATACTCCAGATAAGTAGCATCAGATCCGATACCCACATACAGGTCACCATACTGTGATGCCTGCTGGAAAAACTCCACATGACCAGAATGTAGCAGGTCATAGCAACCGCTTACAAAAACTTTTTTCTTCATTAGATTTTCATTGATAATCGAAGTGCAGACAGTCATCCTCATCTAGCTGATTACCTATCTGCATCTCGATAAACATAAACAGAGTTATTTCAATTAATTATTTGATTATTTTATTTTTTATATTTTAGCCTCCAGAAGAAGTGCCAAGTACGGAACAATGGTTCACAAAGCGCCTCTGCAGGAAAAAACTTCACTAGTCTTATATCCCGATACACCCTTTGGAGATTATGTCCAAGCTTTGAACTCCCAAACCGATTCCGGGCATCATGCCTTCCGAAGTTCCCGGCTTCCAGCACTTCATTCAGCACAAACCTACCATACTTCTCATTCGGAGGAACAATAAGGCGAGAGGCAGGCATGCCGAACACCTCCTGCATGATATACATGATACCCTCGGCAAACTTCCACAACCCCAACTCCTTCAATTCCTTCTGCACCCTATCGATAGCTGCAGAAGAATTGGCAGCAAAAGAAGAGCGAGCAGCAGTAGCAGAAGTGTCAGTAGAAGTAGAAGCAGTTGCAGAAGTCATATCCCCTATAGCATCCCGGCGGTCCCATCCCGCACAATTTGGCGAGACCTTTGATGGTCCGCCATCCTTAGAGCGTAGCGGTTCCGAGCACCGAGAAGGTGCGGTTACATCCCCGCTTCCTGAGGAGAGGGGCTTGGGGAGAAAGTGGAACTCCCTTTGGAAAGGGAGACGGAGGGATTCGAAAAATTTTGATAGACTTTATAAAAGTCGCAAAGAACATAGTTGTAATCCAGAAGCTGTCTTAACCCAATCCCCTCATTCATCAGATGCGAGTAGATATGAGTCAATTGGAAGATAATATTAAACTCCACTGTTGGAATTGCAATCTCCCCTTGCTCCCCCAACATCACCCGATGCGAGAACTGCTCCTCCTTCACCCTCTCATAATATTTCTGAAGCTTTCTGTTATGCCAGAAGCACAGCAGGAAGCTAGGCCGATAATGCACTTCAACCTCCACACCCTTATACGATGGGAACTCGATGTGGTGATAGCACGCCTTTTCATGAGGCGAGATAGAGCGGACAAAGGAGATGATCCGTTTATCTCCACCTTCCACCCAGATATCAATATCACCAGGAGTCCGGGAATAAGGATTCGGATACATCAAGGCATTCCCCTGCCCTTTTATGATACAGGTTCTAAATCCCTTTTTCCGGAACCACTCAGAAACATGAATGGCAGCATCGTTCAGCCGAACATTCGCTTTTTTCAACATTTGACTTTCCGCCATCCATTGAAGCAGTAGCTCCTTCTCCATCCCTACATGTTCAGCAGGCAACTTCTTGATACCATCAAAGAGAACACCCACCAGACATTGCTTCTTGGCAATAGCATACAGTTCCTTCCAATCCACCTCCTTCAAAGAACTAGGTATTTCCTTGGCAGAACCAATGCAGAATCGCAAGAAATCAAAGAAAATCTTTTGTTGTTTCAACATAAAGCTGTACTTTTGCACGCATGAAGCAAGCCATACGCATCATATTATCCTACATAGCAGCTATCATCCTCCTTCCGATAGCCTTGCTATGCAAGTTCTTCCGAAGAAAGTAATCCTACTTTTTTCGGAAAGGATCTTTGTATATTCCCAAAAGCTGCTTACCGAAGTAATAGAAGAACTGCATGTCATCCACGAAGTAACGCTTGAAGAGGCGCTTTGGCTCCTTCATGCAACGATACAGCCACTCCATACCAATTTTCTGCCAAATCTTAGGCGCACGTTTCAAAGTTCCTGCCTCGAAGTCGATGGTAGCACCCAGAGCCATGAACACCTTTACTCCAGGCATCTTATCACGATACTTCATAATCCACTTCTCCTGCTTTGGAGCCCCCACACCAACGAGCAGTACATTTGCACCACTCTCGTTCACGATGCGAACCAACTCCTCACATTCATCCTCATGCTTCTCGAAGCCAAAGGAAGGAGAATGAGCACCAACCACCATCTGGCGACCTACCTTCTCATTGATACGTTCCATAGCCCTGGCTGCAATACCCTCCTTGGCACCAAGCAGGAATATCTTGCAGTCAGCATCATCCTTATGATACATATAATAAGAGGTGAAGAAGCTGGAACCCGGAATCGCTTCCTTAATTGGAGTCTTCAATAACTTACCGAACAGGTAGAGGATTTTGCTGTCACACACCACCCATTCAGACTTCTGATACACGTCATAAAACTCCTTGTCCTTCTGAAGCTTAATCAGATGGTCAAGATTAGGAGTCACAAGAACACCCTCCTTCAGGTTCTCCAAGAGTTCCTGACGAGTTATGTTCTGAATATTAATATTTAATACTTTTACTGTTTCCATATTGTTAAATTTGTGGAGCAAAATGTTGGCAACAACGATATAAGAAATCGTTTAAATCATTTAGATAATTGGTCCCTGTTTCTGTTTCCATCAAAGAATTCCAACATTTATCAAATGCATCAGAATTACTTGAAGCAAGACCTAATTCTACCATTTTTTCGAATAACATATGAGAATTAGAATGAGCTATATGATATTCTAATGTAGTATCTTTGTGTACACTAGAATAAGCTTCAACCAACATTCTTTCTGGAGAATAGTTCGAATAATGAAAAAACAACAAATTCTCTGCTGGATATTGAAGTTGACCATCATGACCTTTTTTCTCTCTCATATCGCCATCTAAAATACATGCGTATCCACAATTGATACGTTCCTTCTGATATATCTTCTGTTTCGTTTTAAAATAATCATAAGTTTGAGAAGCACTACCAACTTCAACGATATTAATCATTTTATTTATCTTCGGCTTACTCACAACCAATATACCAATAGCTTTTTCTACGATTTTCCTAGAAATACTATCCTCAACATAAACATTTACTAAAGGATAGGATTCAGAATCCATTCTTGACAAAGCCTCGTTTATACTTATATTCTTTATTACCTGACTATTATTTCCTTCCTTATCAATGAAAAGTCTTGATTCGGGACGAACAGAGGCCAATATCGAAGAAGAATGTGTAGTTATAATAAATTGCTTACGACATATGACAGATTCATGAAAAATGACATCCATCAACCTTCTTTGAATCTTTGGATGTAACCCTTCTTCTATTTCCTCTATCAATATTAACGAATTATTTGGAGCTTCAACAATATCCAATAACATAGAAGTTAATACATCTTCACCTGTAGCAGTATTAAAACTAGAATATTTTCCATGTTGATAACCATATATTGAAGCATCAGAATAATCTATCATTTTGCCAACTTCATATTCTTCTTCAAATATATAAGATAAATATTCTTTCAAGCCGTCACTTACATCATGCAATCTAACTCTTCTCGCTTTACTATAAACTGAGTTTGGGGAATGTCTCGCTGGCACCATTCTATGCAAATCAATCAAAACTACAGTTCGGCCTCCAGAGTCACCATCTCGACGTGGCGTTCCTATTTGACTTTCTTTTTTAGCAACACCTCCCCACTTTCCTGTGGCAGACTTTCTATAACCTCGCTTAGTTTGTTCTCGTCTTCCTTCCCTATAGCGCACTTCATAAGACCAATTTTCTGTCTGAGAATCATTTGAAGTAAATCTCATTACATCACCCCATCTTGTTCTTTCAGGAACACCAGAGGTTCTATTTCTTGATTTAAAATTGAAATGACTACATGCAATAGCTAAAAGAGTAGATGTTTTACCACATTTATTTGAACCTGAAATTACAGTAATTGGTGTCTCAAAAGACAAATCCATATTAGATATATGCCTAAACTTAACAAACTTCAGACCTTCAAAAAAAAGTGGATAGCTTCGTTCTTTTTCTGCTACAGTTAACGAAGGATATAAATAGACTTTATCTTTATCCGAATTAGGATTCATATTATTTTTTTAAAAACATTATTTTCATCATAATGCCCTCCAGGCGGTCCCAGCCCGCACAATTTGGCGTAGACCTTTGATGGTCCGCCAACCTTATCGCGTAGCGGTTCCGAGCACCGAGTAGGGCGGTTTCCCTCTTCTTCCCTGAGGGGAGAAGACCGAGATGAGAGGTGGAGCCTTCTTTAATGGTAAAGAAGGACGGGATGATTTTAGAGCCATGATAACATCCCATCCGGGAGAAGAGCCAGCATATTGGATGAAAAAACAATACAATGGTACCGATTGAGTGATACAATGGTACCGATTGCACCGCTATTGCCTTTTATTTCCCAAACTCTTTAATCCTCTGTTCCTCTTTCAAAGAGCAAACAAGCAGTTGTCCATTCTTCTCGGCAACGATATAGCCATCCAAGCCTTGAACTACCACTTTGCTTTCATCGGCTGCATGAACCACGCAGTCTTTGCATTCATACAAGCGGATATCCTTGCCTACCTTAGCATTGCCAGCCTCATCCTGTGGTAGCAGGGTACGGAGGCTACCCCAGCTGCCTAAGTCACTCCAGCCGAACTCGGCTGGCAGGGTATAGATTTCCTTCGACTTCTCCATTACGGCATAGTCAATGCTTATCTTCTCGCAGGTTGGGAAGAGTTTGCCGACTACCTCTTTCTCCTGTTCGGTATAGTGACAGTATCGGCGAATCGGTACCACTGTAGCGCATGAATCGGTACCATCATAGCACTGCATTCGGTACCATCGTATCACTTG
>ENA-OWPP01003119-OWPP01003119.1-human-gut-metagenome-genome-assembly--contig:-NODE-3119-length-10275-cov-3.337280_pt1 | contig 10275 bp, 9 predicted proteins | sample MGYA00248265_ERZ651848 | MGnify/ENA primary metagenome ERZ651848 (study PRJEB26924, sample SAMEA4378233) | human gut metagenome | biome: human gut; feature: human-associated habitat; material: faeces... | reverse complement strand
GAGATGATGCACCTTGCAGGAGGAGGTTGAAAACAGAACCGTCACGCTGACCATAAGTTAGCCTTTTAGCGCAAAAGCTAAATGACAACTTACGGGGGTTTTCTTATGTCTCCGGCACAATTTCATCATAGAGAGGCTTTTGTTCCAGCAGACAAAGACCTCTCTATTTTTTATGCCCAAACGCGCAGAACGCGCTGCCGTTCTCCTCCTCCGGTTTCTGAATTCCAAACAAAATTCAGAAATTCGGAGGATAAGACAATGGCATACAACAAGGCCAGTGAAGAAAGAAAATGGCGGCTCTGGAAAGAAGCCGAGGAAAAACAGATGCGCGAGCTTGGCGTCAGCGAGGACAGGATTGCGCAGCTCCGTGCTTACGATTGGGAAGTTTTCAATTCCGACCGGCGGTATTACGAACATCATGCGGATGGCGGCGATTACCTCGAACAGCTTGCAGCAGATGAGGAGAAACCGGCTGTGAAAACCGTTTCGGATTTTCTGGACGGCATCGACAGCCCCGCGCTGTTCAGCCTGCTTTCTGAAACCGACCCGATCACCGTTCTGATTGCGCTGAGAAGATCTCAAGGAAAATCATTTTCCGAGATTTCTCTGGAAGTGGGGTTATCCGAAAACACTGCCCACCGGCGTTGGACTCGCCTGAAAGAAAAAATCAAAAAATCTTTTTGAGCATGTCCGAAAACAAGCCTTCCCACCGGCTAAAGGGTGAGAGGAGCAAATGAGTCTGTTTGATAAAAGCACGACTCGCACTCTGCTTGCTGAACCTTGAAAATTTCATACACATTCATCAGGTACGTTCCTGTGCGGGAGAGATTCTCCAGCTGCATGATGGTACGCCATGACACGCCTGCCCGATTCGGGTGATTACGGAAAGCAAGGCGGTGAGCGATTCCGAACCAATCAGAAATATCCGGCTGCAACGGATACGGCAACGAAACGCACAAGGGATAATGATACTTCCGTAATTCGCGGCCCGGCCACAATGAAGGCGGGGAGGTTAGATTCCTATGAGGCAGCTTCGCAGACTGCCGCCTGGTGAGTTCCCCGCCTCCGGGGGTCGTGGACGAATGGGAGGCAGTATATAGAATTTAAGATTTGGGAGGTGAAGCCATTGCGGAAAAACTGGGAGTACCGGCGCGGAGATGTCTATCTGGCGAATCTCGATCCGGTCGTGGGCGCAGAGATCGGCGGTATCCGCCCGGTGCTGATTCTTCAGAACAACACGGGCAACTTCTTCAGCCCCACGCTGATTGCCGCGCCGCTCACCTCCAACATTGATAAAAAGCCGAATCAGCCGACACATTTCCTGCTGGAACAGGTACGCGGACTGAGCCGGCCTTCCATGGTGATTCTGGAGCAGCTGAAAACGCTGGATAAGCGCCGGATCATCAGATACATGGGACGGGTGGACAGCAATATTCTGTACAGCCCGGAATTCTGTAAGTGCCTTGCGGTGAGCCTGGCACTTTATTTGTAATATGCAGGCACTCAGAGCGAGTGCGGAAAGGAGCAGACCATGACACTGGATGAAATGAGAAAAGTGGACATCCGGACGGTTGACCCGGCAACGCTTCATGACCGCCGGGATGTGCGCATCGACAGCCGTCAGCCGAGAGAAAAACGCATTGCGTCCTACCTGAAGCAGATCGGCAATCCCTACTGCTACGTTGACGACGGTGTTGTCGTCAAGATCGGGTTTATGAATACCCGCGAAACCATTGATGACCGGCTGGAAGGCTATGCCCGCAGTCAGGTCAGCAAGGGATGAAACAAATATCGACATCATCGACTGTCCCGGATGATTTCAATACAATGATAGCGGAGGTGATAAAAATGTCAGAAAGAATCTGGAACGCAGCAGAATATACCCGTCTTTCCCGCGATGACGGCGACAAGGCGGAGAGCAATTCCATAACGAGCCAGAAGGAAATTATCCGGGATTATGTGCGCAGACATCCGGAATTTGTGATCGTTAAGGAGTATGCGGATGACTGTTATTCCGGCGTCAACTTTGAACGTCCGGGCTTCAAGCAGATGATGGAGGACATCAAGGCCAAGAAAATCGACTGTGTAATCTGCAAAGACCTCAGCCGGTTTGCCAGAAACTACATCGATGCAGGACGGTATCTGGAGAAGATTTTTCCGTTCATGGGCGTGCGGTTCATTGCCATCAATGACAACTACGATTCCTGCGGCGAAAAGGCGCAGTCCGATGCGCTGATCGTACCGTTCAAAAATCTGATCAACGATGCCTACTGCCGCGACATATCCGTCAAGATTCGCTCTCAGCTGGACATCAAGCGCAAGATGGGCGACTTCATCGGAGCCTTTGCACCCTATGGCTACCGGAAGGATGAGGCAAACAAAAACAGGCTGGTGGTGGATGAAGAAGCTGCCCGCACGGTGGAGCTGATCTTCCGGCTCCGCATACAGGGACTGTGCAATTCCGCCATTGCCGACCGGCTCAACAGCATGGGCGTCCTGAGTCCCATGGAATACAAGCAGGCGCAGGGCTTCAATTACTCCTGCGGATTCCGCAGCAACGAACAGGCAGAGTGGAGTCCCATGCTGGTGAAGCGAATCCTGTCTAATGAAATCTATATCGGAACGCTGATCCAGCACAAATCCGGCACTCCGAACCACAAAATCAAAAAGCGCGTGGAGTATGACCGGGACGAGTGGATTGTCATCGAGAACAACCATGAGCCCATTATCTGCCGCTCGGATTTTGATACCGTTCAGAATCTGATGCTGCGGGACGTCCGTACAGCGCCGAAGCAGGAAAAGGTTCATCTGTTCTCCGGCTTCGTGTTCTGCGGCGACTGTAAACACACCATGGTGCGAAAGACAGTCCCCAGCGGCGGGAAAAAGTATCATTACCTGGTCTGTTCCACCAACAAAGCGGGCAAGGGCTGTTCTCCGCATACATTCAGCGAGGACAAGCTGAAATCCATCGTTCTCCGGGTGGTGAACGACCATATTGAGCTGATTGCCCAGGTGGAACAGGTGCTGGATTACATTGCATCGCTGCCGGAGCAGGAGCGGCGCATCATCAACTACGACGCCCAGATGACGGCGCTGGAAAATGAAATCAAGCGGTATCAGGATTTGAAAATCAACCTGTATTCGGATATGGCGGACGGCGTGATCAGCCGCGAGGAATACAAGGAGTTCCATGCGGGCTATGACCGCAGGATCGCGGACAGGCAGCGCCAGCTCGGAAAGTTGAAGGATGAGCGCAGTCAGGCCATGGAGAACAGCTCCGGGAACCTCGAGTGGATTGAACAGTTCAAGAAGTACCGGCATCTGACGGAACTGGACAGGGAGTGCATCGTTCACCTGATTGAGAAAATCCTGATCTATGACGGCAAGCGCATTGAGGTGTGCTTCCGATACAGAGATGAGCTTGAAAACGCATTGCAGTATATAGAACGGTTTGAGGATGTCCTTCCGGCCGAGGAAGGCGTAACAATACCTGAGAGGAGGAACGCATAATGGCAAGAAAGAAAAGACAGTATTTACAGCCGGAGCAGACGCAGGAACCGGTCAGCTCCATGCTGCCGTCCGTCTGGGAGACGGCCATCTACGCCCGACTCTCGGTTGAAAACAGCAAAAAGAACGATGACGGCGATTCCATCGAGGGACAGATTGAAATCTGCCGGGATTATGTAGCGGAGCATCCGTATCTTCATCTGGCGGATACCTATGTGGACAACGGCTGGACCGGAACCAATACGGACCGCCCGGAGTTTCAGAGACTGCTTTCCGATATTCGTGAGGGAAAAATCAAGGCGCTGGTCATCAAGGATTTCAGCCGCTTCTCCCGTGATTATATCGAGGCAGGCAACCTGCTGGAGAACATCTTCCCGGCCATGGGCGTGCGGTTCATTTCGGTGGTTGACCGCTATGACAGCTTTGAAACAGACGGCTCCGCCAGCAGCCTGCTGATTCCGCTGAAAAATCTGATCAACAGCTTCTATTCCAGAGATCAGTCCAAGAAGGTGTCGCTGGCGATTCGTGCCAAGCAGCTGGCCGGTGAACACATTCCTAGCATGATTCCCTACGGATACCGGAAATCGACCACACAGGAGTACCGGTTTGAGCCCGATCCGGAGACCGCACCGATTGTCAGAAGAATCTACGCACAGTTTCTCAGCGGCATCGGAGCGCGCCCCATCATGCGCCAGCTGAATGAAGAAGGAATTCCTTCTCCCGGCAGGCTCCGCTATCTGCGCGGACAGACCAAGCGGGCGTGCTATTCCGACTGCCTCTGGACACAGCAGGTCATCAAGCAGATATTGATGAACCCGACCTATATGGGCGATCTTGTCTTCGGGCGTATGCCGACGGCGCTTTATCTGGGACAGCCGGATTATCACTATGAGCCGGATGAGAGCAAGTGGCGTATCCTGCCGGATATGCACGAAGCGCTGGTCAGCCGGGGCGACTTCTATCAGGTCAGAGAAATCCTGGAGGCAGGCCGCCGTGAGAATGAGGCCAAGCTGGAAGCCAGCCGGAATTACCGCGAAAAGCATCCGCAGATTTTCAGAAGCGGAATCGTCCGGTGCGGGCACTGCGGCTCCAATCTCGGTTACAGCCGCCACGGCGAGAAAAAAGAAGGACGGTACAGCTGCCGGAACAAGCAGTATGGCCGCTGCGATGTCGCTGTCGGCATCTCGGAGAAAAAGCTCGCGCCGATTGCCTGGAACGCGATTCAGACGCAGTTTGCCCTGTTCGCGGATTTTGAGGAAGTGGCCGGGCGGCTGAAGGACAGCGGCATTCAGACAAAGCGGCAGACCGAGCTTCAGCAGGAAATGCTGGAAGTCAGCAACCAGCTGTCCGGTTATCAGAACAAACGGGAGCAGCTCTACAATGACTATGTGGACGGTATTCTCTCTGCCGGGGACTATATCGAGCTGAAAACCCGCTTTGACACCGCATATCAGGAGCAGAGTTCCCGGCTCAATCAGCTGTCGGTGGAGCTGGCCAGGCTGAACCGGATGCTTTCTGATGAGAATAAGTGGCTTGTGAACATCCGGAATATCCGCAAGGCGCGGAAGCTGACGCCGGAAATTGCCGAGGCGATGATTGACCACATCAACGTATATAAAACCGGTTATGCCCAGCACCGGCTGGAGATCATATTCCGCTTTCAGGAGGAACGGGACGCATTGGAAGCGGCTTATCACGAATTGGAAGGAGGCAAAACCCGGTGAAGAAACTGTACCTGTACATCCGCCTGTCGGATGCTGATGATGACCTGAAATTCAAGACCGAGAGCGAGAGTATCGCCAATCAGCGTACGCTGCTGTATCGGTTTATCCGCGCCCGCCGGGAGTTTGACGGCTTTGAAGTGGTTGAATTTATCGATGACGGCTACTCCGGCACCAACGGCAACCGTCCGTCCTTTGAGCGGATGATTGAAAGCCTGAAAAACGGCGAGGCAAACGTGGTCATCTGCAAGGATTTCAGCCGTTTTTTCCGCGACTATGTGGAGATCGGCGACTATCTGGAGCGTATCTTCCCGTTCCTGGGCGTTCGCTTCATTGCCGTTAACGATGGGTATGACAGTGATGATTACAAGGGCTCTACAGCCGGCATGGAAGTGGTTATGAAGTACATTGTCTACTCCTATTACAGCCGTGACCTGTCCCAGAAGATCAAAACCGTCATGAGTACCAGAAAGAGTAAGGGCGAGTTCGTGGCTTCTCAAGCCCCATACGGATACATGAAAGACCCGGATGTGAAGCGGAAGATTATTCCCAATCCGGATACCGCGCCTGTGGTGCGGAAAATCTTTGACCTTGCGCTGGAAGGAAAAACACCGGCGGAGATTGCCGTTGTTCTGAACGATTATAAGCTGGAAACGCCGTCAGCTTACTTTAGGCGGATGAATCCCGACAGTAAAAAGTTCCGCACGGCTTCTCAGGAAGCCTGCTGGACGGTCAGCAATGTGCGGGAGATTCTGAAGCGCCGGGAGTATACCGGCGTGATGGTCATGAATCAGCGGCGCTGGAAGGGACTGGACAATCCACGGACGATACGGACGGATGAGTCCGAGTGGCAGATCATCCCGGACTGCCATGAAGCCATTGTCAGCGAAAGCGAGTATGAAGAAGCGCAGAAGGTGTTCCGCAAAATCCGCAAGGGGTATGATCGCAGTCCTGATCAGTATCTGCTGCGCAGTCTGGTTCACTGCGGGGCCTGCGGACGCACCATGCAGCGGCAGAAACACTCCCGGGTGATTTACTACACCTGTCTCAAGTCTGTATCCAACAGAGAAACCGCCTGCCCGGTGGGCGAACGGTTCATTGAGGCCGACCTGGAGCGCATCGTGAAGAACGACCTGATTGAGAAGCTCCGTCTGCTGGTGGATGCAGATGACCGCCTGTATGCGGCGGCAGCTGCCAGCGAAGGCACAGAGGAAAACCTCAGATTCCGGCTGGAACAGATTGAGAAACGCATCAAGCAGATTTCCGTCAGCCGGGTCAGCGCTTACGAGCGGTACGCCGAAGGGAGACTTCAGAGGAATATATACCTCATGGAACGCGACAAGCTGAACGCGGAGAGCGACAGCCTCAGCTCCGAGAAAGAGCGGCTGGAAAAGGAGCTTTTAGCCCTTTCTCAGAGCAGAAACCGTGAATTGACGGAGACCTGCGACATGGCCCGCAAAACACTGACTGCGGACGAACTGACCAATGAAATGCTCCTGTTCTTTATCGACCGCGTGAATGTGTACAGCGGCATGAGGGTGGAGATCATCTATCGCTTCTCCGATGAGATTGCCCGGTTGATCGAGCAGGAGAATACAGCAGAATAACAGGAGGAGCGGGCCCTGGAATACCGGGTACCGCTCCTTCGTATGTGGGCTTGAACAGCCCATATTTTTTTAGTCTTTGCTTAACATCAGCAAATCCCTCTTTTGCAATGTTCATTTGAAGATCCTTTGCGCTATCAATCGTCATGCTTGTTTCCTCCTGCTTTTTTGTTTTGGGCGTAGCCCGCTTCAACACAATGGCATAACGTAGTCGGGAAAGCTATTCGTGAACCCGGACAAAGATTTATGCCTGAGCTTGTGAAAAACTTACTTAAATAAAAAGTGGAGACACATTTCTTTTTCCTCGGCATTATTCAAGAAAAGCCGAATTCGGCTTTTCTTAAAGTAGTACTATGCGTCCGTCGAGTGCATGGAGCGCGGTCTTGACCCTATGACAACAAACCTTGTGGTGGCGGATATCAGCCGTACCGAGAAAACGATATGCCTTGCGGTTTCGCCAGCCCTGAAAGCCTACGGGATACCCGGCAGAGCTCGCCTCTTTGAGGTGCTGGAACGCGTCAAAGAAGTCAACGCCGAACGCCGGCGTGAAGAATCCGCCATCGTCATCAAGGCCACAGACCGATACTCGGAGACAGTCAAGCGCAAGGGCGAGACTACGAAGAGCTTCGGGAAGAACCTTGGCAAAACGGAGGACATCCTGACGCTCCTGAGCAAAAACAAAGCAACCATCAGGGTTGATGTGAAGCAGGCGAAAGCACCTTGCAGGATGCGGAAAAGCAGTTTGCGAAAACCCGCAGCGAAGCGGACAAGCTGAAGCTGGAAACGGCCTAGGCGGACTATGATAACATGGTCCGGAATTTGAAGTCCGTCACCAAGGCCGCCGGGGATACAGAGAAAGCAATCTCCAAAATAGAGGATACGGCTACTGGGAGTAGTAACGCATTTTCAGGTATTGTCGGTGCTATCGCACAAACGGGAATTACTAAACTGGTGGGCGATGTCGCTCTGGACGCACGATAAAATTCCGAAGGCCATTGGCGCGGAGCACATTCAGTTCCACGATCTGCGGTATGCCTTCGCCGCACTGTCCCTGAAAAACAGGGGTGGACGTAAAACCGTTATTTGGGGGTGCCGGGCCACTATTCGGATGGATCCACCCTTCGCTCCTACACCCATACCACACCCTAAACGAAGCAGGGCACTGGGCGCGCCATCGGCCAGCAGATATGGTAAAAACCGCAGGCCCAGCATTTGCCGGTCCTGCGGTTTGTCTGTGTTCAGATTTGCCGGTCTCACTTTTTTCAAAACCGTTTTCAGCGCAAGACTTCCACCCGCTCCACGCCGTACCGCCGGAACAGCTCCAGCGCTTCCGGACCAATTCGCTCACCGGACACCGCAATGGGGATCGCAGGCGGACACCCCACGGTAGGGGCGCCGCAGACCCGCCCTAACGACTGCGCCGCCGGTATGGTCTCCCGTGGGGCGAACAGTGCCTCTCGCGCGGAACATACCCGTTCTCCACGAGCCAACGGCAGCGACGGCTGCGGCGCATAAACGGCGTCGTTTGTTCCTATGGCATACACAAGCCGCTCGATATCCGCCGCACTATTCTCCGGCGTCAGCATCAGCACCAGAAAGTCCGGATTGGCGTATTCACATTCCACGCCGCTCTCTCGCAGGCGGTCTGCCAGCGCTCCGCCGGTCATCCCGGCTGGAGCCTTGACGGTCAGCCGCAGCGGGTCCGATGGCTCTATCTGCCAACCGGCAGCCGTCAGCGCCTTTTGCGCTTCCTCCAGATGCCCACACATCTCCCGCAGGTGGTCCTGGTACCCATCCGCCAGATAGCGGTTGCACAGATCCAGCGACGCCAGCGTCAGGTAGGACGGACTGGTGGAACCAAACATGGCCATCGCTGTTTTTGCACTCTCCCGGAGAGATGCCGGCGCCGCGCGGCTGATGTGCAGGTACGCGCCGCCGGTCAGCACCGGCAGCGTCTTGTGCGCCGAATCACAGCACAGATCTGCGCCGAGATCCAACGGGTGACAGGATGGTTCCAGAAACCGCAGATAGGCGCCGTGGGCGTTGTCCACCGCCAGCAGCGTACCGTGTTTCCGGCACACCTCTGCCAGAGCGGAAATATCCGCCATGCCGCCCAGATAGTCCGGGCTGGTGAGGTACACCGCCGCGGGAGGCTCCGGCAGGCGGGAGAGGGTTTCCACCAGCTGGGCGGGGGAGACAGGGCAGCCGCACAGGGAGCGGCTCTCCTCCGGCCACAGCCAGGTCACCTCCAGGTCCAGCAGGGCGGCGGCGGAGACGAAAGCGCTGTGGACGTTGCGGGCGGCCACCACCCGGCGGGAGCCGGTCCCACAGCAGGCCAGGTACAGCATGGCCCGCAGGCACTGGCTGGAGCCCTCGGTGGAGTAGCAGGTCCGCTGGGAGCCGAACAGGGCGGCGGCGTTTGCCTCGCTCTCTCGCAGGATGTCCTGGGCCTGGTACAGGGCGTCCGCCCCGGGGATCTCCGTCAGGTCCCAGGGCTCGCAGCCCAGGAAGGGCCTGCCCTTGTGGCCGGGCATGTGCAGCCGGGCCGTGCCCGCCTTGGCGTAGCGCTGGACAAAGTCCGCTACCGGCGTGTTCACTGGCCGGCCTCCTGGGCGGCTTTCATCATGATGGCGCACTCGATGCGCTTGCGGAACAGCTCGCAGCCCGCCTGGTAAATGCCCCGGATGGAGCCGGTGGCGTGGTAGGCGTTGGCGGCGCAGCCCCCGGAGCAGTAGAGCTTGGCCCAGCAATCCTTGCAGTCGGGGCGGGCGTAGGCGTTGCAGGAGCGGAACTCCTCCCGCAGGGCGGTGTTGGTCACGCCGTGCCACACGTCGCCCAGCTTGTACTGTTCCTCCCCCACGAACTGGTGGCAGGGGTACAGGTCCCCCCAGGGGGTGACGGCCATGTACTCCGTGCCGGAGCCGCAGCCGGAGACCCGCTTGTACACGCAGGGGCCGCCGGTGAGGTCCAGCATGTAGTGGTAGAAGGTGATGGGCTTCCCCTCCTTCTCCCGGCGGAGCATGTCCTTGGCCAGAATCTCGTACTGCTCTTTGACGATCTCCAGGTCCTCCGGGGTCAGGGCGGCGGGGTCGTCGGGGGCGCAGACCACCGGCTCCATGCTCAGCTCGGTAAAGCCCAGGTCTGCCATGTGGAACACATCTTTTGTAAAATCAGGATTGGCGTGGGTGAAAGTGCCTCTCATATAATAATTTTTTCCGCCGCGGGCCTTGACCAGCTGCTGGAATCTCGGAACTATACGGTCATAGCTGCCGTTTCCTGCGTAATCTACCCGCAAGCGGTCGTGGATCTCTTTTCTGCCGTCAAGGCTCAGGACTACATTGCTCATTTCACGGTTGGCAAAATCTATCACATCGTCGTCGATGAGCATGCCGTTGGTGGTCAGGGTGAAGCGGAAGTTTTTGCCCCGCTCCTTTTCCACGCTG
>ENA-OWPP01003107-OWPP01003107.1-human-gut-metagenome-genome-assembly--contig:-NODE-3107-length-10323-cov-2.394721_pt1 | contig 10323 bp, 10 predicted proteins | sample MGYA00248265_ERZ651848 | MGnify/ENA primary metagenome ERZ651848 (study PRJEB26924, sample SAMEA4378233) | human gut metagenome | biome: human gut; feature: human-associated habitat; material: faeces... | reverse complement strand
CCGGCCCGACAATGGACTGAAATACTTCCGTGTTCCTTTGCAGCAGATCGATCCTGGATTCTCCCGGCTTTTGCGCCACACCGGCACATACGGCTACAATATCCGCATCGGAGCAATCCTGATATCTGCCGGCATAGATTTTCATATTGGAGCCGGAAAAAGCCAGTCCATGGTTTAAGTCCATCGCTTCTCCTTGAGCGCGCTGCTGGTCGATATCGATTAGCGCCAGCTCATCGCACACACTTTGATTGAGCAGCGCGTAAGCGTAGCTCATGCCAACCAGCCCGGTTCCCACCAACGCCACCTTTCGATTTACAAACCTCATGAATAAGCCTCCTTTTTGTTTAGTATTTTCACAAGCCGTCCCGGTTATCCTTTTCTTATGATTTTCCGTCAATAGGCCGCACTCTTCTCTTTTTTCATGAATATAGTGTAAAGTGAGCCCGGATAACATCAACGGATAAGGAGGATCGTTATGGAGCTTCGCACTCATATTTATGACTGTAAAAAGCCCAGTCAAAATCAAATTCCCGCTTGGATGCGGCTGCAAAAGGAAAAGACCGAGGAAAAGGAACCGGATTTGGTAGAACAGTTTAAAAAGAACCCCGATTCCTTTTTTCCGGAGTTCTGCAAAAAGCCCTAACCTTTGTCCCCGTTTGTGAAAGAGAAAACAATTATTGACGGTGATTTTCTAGCGTGCTACGTTAATAAGTAACAGAATGATTAAAAACAAGGAGGTCTAAGTATGGAAAAATACACTTGGCGGGCGGTCATCAAAGAGGGCATGAAGGAAGAATATATTCGGCGGCATGATACCATTTGGCCCGAGATGGTCGAGGTATTAAAGGAAGCCGGCGTATGCAATTACACCATTTGGTGCGACGGCAATGATCTGTTCGGTTATTACGAATGTGAAAAAGGCCTGGAGCACGCCCTGAAGGTACAGGCTGAGAGCGAAGTCGTGGCCAGATGGGATATCTCTATGGAGCCTATCATGACCATGTTCCAGGAAAAGCCAGAGCAGGTTTTTTTCCTCGAGTAACACATAATTTGTAAAAAGGCGGAAGAGAAAAAAGAAGAGCTGTGAGGTTTCTCCTTACAGCTCTTCTTTTCTGCACATTTTACACGCGGAAGTTTAAAAGTTTTCTGTTTCCGCCCGCTTTCTCCTATCAGAACCTCTTTCGGGCTCACCCTTCCTCCTCTTGAAATTCTTCCAGGATTTTTAGGCTGCTGCTGGTTCCAATTCGTTCCGCGCCCGCCTCGATCATCGCTTTGCAGGTTTTCCAGTCTCGGATGCCGCCGGCCGCCTTTACTTTCACAGCGCCGCCTACCACGGCTTTCATCAGTTTCACATCCTCCACAACAGCGCCTCCGGTGCCAAACCCTGTGGAAGTTTTTATAAAGTCCGGCTTCACTTCCTTCGCAATTTGGGCAGCCTTCTGGATTTCCTCCTTGGTCAAGTAGCAGTTTTCAAAGATTACTTTAGAGATCACCCCGGCTTCCCGGCACACAGAAACAATCCGCTCCATTTCCTCTTTGATATATTTGTAATTTTTATTTTTCAGTTCCGCCACATTGATCACGTAATCAATCTCATCCGCTCCGTTAGCGATAGCGTCCTTTGTTTCAAACACTTTACACTCAATGGTGGTTTGCCCCAAAGGGAAGCTGACCGCAGCGCCCACATGCACCCCGGAGCCCTTCAAATACTCCTTGCACAGCGCTACCGGCGCTGAGTTGACCGCCACCATTTTAAAGCCGTATTTTTTGCTGTCCTCGCACAGCCTTTGAAATTCCTCTTTGGTCGCAAACGGCTTCAGCAAGGTATGGTCAAACATGTTGGCCAATTGCTCTTTTGTCATTTTTTCCATTTTGTATTCTCCGCCTTTCCTCAATAAACTCTTAAAATGATAGATTCAGTAAATATTCGCCTGATTTTTGGGGACGCTCAAAAAGTTACCAACCGGCTATCGTTCCGATTATTGATTTCACGCAGCAAGCCTGGCTATGCCTGATGCCGTGCCTTCTGTAAAAAAGTGTAAACGGGCCGCAGCCGCTCAAAGCTGTTCCGGTAGGCCTGCGTGTAAGGCTGATAATCCAGATGCCCCTGGGGCTCAGGAATAAATTCTTGCTTCTGGGCCGTGAGCCGGTCCACGGTTTCAGGAATCGAGTCATAAAGCCCTACGCCATAACCGGCGATCACACCACATCCCAAGGCCCCGGTATCCGGATTTTCCAGCGTGCGGACCGGCAGTCCGAGGACATCCGCCTTGATTTGATTCATCAAGGCGCTCTGGGCTCCGCCGCCTACCGACAGAACATGCGAGCCGCCCCCCTCTAACAAAACGGATTCCTGAATAATATCTAAATACATTTTATACTCATACGCCAGGCTTTCCACGATCGCGCGATATAAATACCGGTAGTCATGCCGCATTGTAAGCCCCAGCCAGCTGCCTTTTATCACACCGTCGTTTGGACAGACACGGCCGGAAAAGTGAGGCGTAAAAATTAGTCCTGCGCTGCCTCTTGGCACCTCCTCCGCCAAGGCATCCAGTTCCCGGTAGCTTTTTTCTCCCCTTAAAATGGCGTCCCGGAACCATTTTAAGCACATTCCGCCGCCGGAAATATAAGCCATCGGGGTGTACAGGCCCTCAATCACTCCCGGAGCAAACAAAATTGTCTTGTATTTCACATCCGGCTGGTATCCGCCGACCGCGCAGGCAAATACAGAGGCAGTCCCCGCCACGTCATACATAACCCCGGGCCTCGTGATCCCAGCGCCCACAGCGCAGGCGGCGGTATCGCCGCAGCCGCACACTACCGGGGTTCCTTCCCGCAGGCCGCAGGCCTCGGCGGTTTCTTTCGTCAAGCCTCCCGCCAGATCCCAGGGACGGACAATTCTGGGCATCTTGCTTTTTTCCACACCCAGCGCCCGCAATAGCCGGTCTGACCAGGCCTTCCTTCTGGTATCTGCAAATCCGGAAAAATGAAGATAAGTATGGTCTATAAACGCCTGTTCGCCCGTTAAGCCGCAGAAGCGCATCGTCAAATAGCTTCCGGGCGGGACGAATTTATCAATCTTCCGATAGATCTCCGGACGATGCTTTTTCCACCAAAGAATTTTCGGCCCATGAGCATAGGTCACGGGCGCTCCCGTAATAGAAATAATTTCATCCTCGCCAAAGGCCCGAAGCTCCTCCCAGCTATCCTCGCACCGTTTATCCAGCCAGCTGTCATAGGGCGTAACCGCTTCTCCCTTTTTCCCGATTCCCATAGTGCCTGCCATTTGCGCGTCCATACAAATAGACGCCACCTGCTGGGGGGCGATCCGCGCTTTTTCCACCGCTGCTTTCACGGTTTCCACAGCGTCGCCATACATCCGATCCGGTTCCTGCCAAACCCAGCGGTCTCCTTCATAAATTAGTTCTGTTTCCTTAGAGGCCTGAGTAAGAATCCTTCCCGATTCCTCCATAACTGCCGCACGGGTGCTTTGCGTGCCGATATCGACGCCGATCAGATACTGCATGGCAGAACCGCCCTTCCGTTTTATTTCTGTTATATGTTATCATATATTCTTTTATTGTGCAATATATTTTTTATTTCTATTATTTATTGTTGAATATTATGATATGTTATGATAATATAAAACAAAACAACAGCAAAGGAGTTTATTCCATGAAGGCAAAACTGCTTCCCCTATACTTTAAAGAAAGAAACCCTCGGGAGACTCGGGAATTTAAGGAACAGCTAAAAAAGCTGCAAATTCTCTACGGCGCGGAAGCCGATTTCCTTCCTCCTCAGCCGCTGGGAGAGCCTGTCCCTCCCGATGCAGACGCCATAGTATTCCCCCAGCTTCTAGGAGCTGTCTTTCAATACCGCGAATTTATAGAGAGCGTCTCGCTGCCGATTATTATTCTAACCTCAGAATTCGGCACTGTGGAAATGTGGGACTGGGAGATCGTGGCTTATCTGCGGGGCGAACTGGGTCGAAACGTATTCTCCCCCTATCAATGTGAGCTTGCTAAAGTGGTTCTTCGAGCTCTCTCCGCTAAAAGGAAACTGCGCTCCGGCATGAAGTTTCTTATGCTGCAGGATAATCCGGGAGAAGGGATGCAGGCGTATCTGTTCAAGCGGTTTTACTGGTGGGATAAGTCCTGCACCCGTCAGATTGAAGATACTTTTGGCGTTCAAATTGTGTACCGCAGCTGGAAAGAGGTGAATTTCAGGGCAGCTCAATTTTCTGACGCTCAGGCTCAGGAGCTATGGAACCAGCGCCCTGTTCCTATCCAGGAAGTACCGCAGGAGAGCATCTTAAAGGCTGTGAAGCTTTATTTAGCAATCCGCGAGCTGATCCTCGAAATCGGTGGAGTCTGCGGCGCGGGCGCTAATTGTCTGAACGAATCCTTCCACAGCGCTACCACACCCTGTCTGGCCTGGAACTGGCTATTTGAATACGATCATATTATTTGGGCGTGCGAAGGAGATACGGTTACTTTAATCAGCAAATTTATCCTCTATTCCGCACTGAAAACGCCTATGATGATGACGAATATCTATCCCTTTCTAGTAGGAATGGCGGCCTTAAAGCATGAAAAAATTCAGCGTTTTCCCAGCATTGACGATCCCGACAGCCACGCGCTGGGAGTTCACTGCGGATATTTCGGCTTCGCTCCTCAAAGCTTCTGCACGCAATGGGTCATGCGCCCTAAGGTGTTGGACATCGTCAGCGATGACGCCGTTGTTATCGACTGCCGTATGGCAGCAGGGCCTATTACGATGGCCAAGCTCCGCTCCGATATGAAAAAGCTTACCATCATCGAGGCGGAAATTGAAGATTACGTACAATATCCCGGCTCTGATTGCCGCAACGGGGCTTTGCTCCGCTATCGAAACGGCAGCGGGCACAAGGTAATGGAAAGCCTCTCCTCCCACCACGCAATCCTAATTCAAGGAGACGTTACCTATAAGCTTCTTCAAATGGCAAAGGTCTATGGCTTTGACACGGAGGTTATCTAATAAAACATTCAACAATAGAAAAACGATACATAGGAGGGTATTGCATGTTAGCGGCAAGGATGTACGGAATCAATGATCTTCGGATCGAGGAGATGCCAAAGCCAAAGATCGGCGCTGGGGAAATTCTGGTAAAGGTCCGGGCCGCCGCAATTTGCGGCACCGATGTGCGGATGCTCACCAGCGGCGCGAAAGGGACCGATTCGTCCCAGCCTTTGGTGCTGGGCCATGAGTTCGCAGGAGATATTGTGGAAATCGGTTCAGCAGTAACCGGGTATCAAGCCGGCATGAGAGTAGCAGTGGCGCCTAATATGGGCTGCGGTGTGTGTGATTTATGCGTCAGCGGCAACGGACATTTATGTCCGCACTACCAAGCCTTCGGCATCAATCTGGACGGCGCTTTCGCAGAATACGTCAGAATTCCCTCCCGCGCGGTAGCCGGCGGCAACGTGGCAGTTCTTCCGCGGAGGGTTTCTTATGCGGAAGGCGCTCTGAACGAGCCCTTCTCCTGCGCCTATAACGGCTCTCAGCACTGCCATATCCAGCCAGGCGACTATGTGCTGGTGGTCGGTTCCGGCGCCATCGGCTTAATGCATGCTAAGCTGGCTAAGCTGGCAGGCGCCGGCCGTGTGGTGATCAGCGATCTGTCGCCGGAACGTCTGGAGGAATGCCGACGCGTAGACCGGAGCCTGATTCCCGCGGCTTCCTTAGAGGAAAAGGATGTAAGCCGGCTGACCAAGGGCCGGGGCTTTGACGTAATCATCACCGCGTGTCCCTCTCCCGCCGCCCAGGAATCCGCGCTTTCACAGGCCGCCGTCAACGGCAGGATCTGTTTCTTCGGGGGCCTGCCCAAAGGGAAGGAGGTCGTGCGGCTTAACTCCAATATAATCCATTACAAGCAGCTTATCGTTACCGGGACCACCCGCGCAAGTCTGTCGCAATACCGCAAGACTCTTGATTTTATTGCCGATGGCGTCGTCGAGGTTGCCAGTCTGATAACTAAAAAAGCCCCTTTGGACAAAATATCAGATCTGTTTGAGCTAGCGAAGCAGGTGAAGGGTTTAAAAAACGTTGTAGAATTCTAGCGTCCGGACTTTTTAGATCAGCAAATGAACAGAAAGTGAGTGTGAGCTTTATGAAGAAAAACTACCGTGGAATCTGTCTCATCGGCGCTGGCCGGGCGGGGATGATCCATGCGCGTAATTTTCAGCGCAGTGTGCCGGGATTTCGGATCGTCTCAGTAGCCGACCCCGTGGAGGAGGCCGCAGCTTCCGCATGCCGGGAGCTGGAAATTGAAAAATATTATCTGGACTACAAGCAAGCCTTGGAGGATGAAGAAACCGACGCGGTTGTTATCGTTTCCCCCACCAAATATCACTGTGAAATCGCCGTATGCGCCGCGAAGCATCGCAAGGACATTCTACTGGAAAAACCCATGGCCATGAACGCCCGGGAATGTGTGCAAATCATGGAAGCAGCCAAGGACAACGGGGTGAAGCTGCAAATTGGATTTATGCGCCGGTTTGACGAAAGCTTCCAGGCTGCCAAAAAGGCAGTGGAAGCTGGAGAGATCGGCAGTGTGGTGCTGGTCAAATCCCTGACCCGCGGGCCCAGCACCCCAAGGCCTTGGATGTATGATATCAAAAAAAGCAATGGTCCTTTGGCGGAAGTCAACAGCCACGATATTGATTCCTTGCGTTGGTTTTCTGGGAGCGAGTTTGAGCATGTGTACGCTATCGCCGGAAATTACCGTTGCCATGAAGCCCAAAAGGAATTTCCTGACTTTTATGACAACGTGGTGCTGAACGGTAAATTTAAAAACGGCGTGCTCGCCTCTATCGACGGTGCTCAGGGAGTAGGCTACGGCTATGACGCCCGGGTAGAAATTCTGGGCACAGACGGGGTAATCTATCTGGGAACCAGCAACGAAAACAATATGATCTGCGCCAACCGCAGCGGTAATCAGGTACGGCAGTTTATTAAAAGCTGGAAGAATTTATTTGAGGACGCATATCTAAAGGAGGACCTTCACTTTGCCGAATGTGTGCTGGAGGATAAAACGCCCTGTGTGACGGGCATTGACGGCCTGATGGCGGTGAAAATCGTCCAGGCCGGAAACCTTTCCATCGCAGAAAAAAGAATCGTAAGGCTAGAAGATTGACAATTTGATTAAAATCACTCTTTCCTTCGCGCCAGTTGCTTTCTGATTTCCATCATATTTGCAGTCTTTCCATCCCGCTGGCTGTCCTGATCGCAAATTAGCATGGCTTCCTGCAAAGTCACTATAAGCGGAATTTTATTCTCATTACTTTGTTCTTCAACAGCAAAGCACTAAAAATCTGGCTTCCTATTTTCTGGGGCTCTGGTTAAGATCTTAGAAAGCCCAGATCAAAATGCGCCGGAAGAATCTCCAAACAAGCGTATAGAATCAAATGAGAAGATGAAAAACAAGTTCGTGCGGTTTTTTACAATTCGCAGGGAAGAACGCCCCGCAAGAAGAGGATCAAAGGCCAAAAGGAAATCCTCCGCTGAAAAGCGGCCTTCATCAGGGAAGAAGGCCGCTTTTGCTCACTCCCTCACAATGGAATACATTTTCATATCTAAAATCTTCCCATTCTTAACCGCGTTCTTTCTTAAAACGCCTTCTAAGGCAAATCCAGCCTTTTCCAAAATCCGGCACGATGCCTGATTATAAGCAAAGGGCTCGGCAAAGATCCGAAGCAGATCTGTATTTTGAAAAAGATAGCGGCAGAGCCGCTTAACAGCGTCAGAACCAATTCCCCTCCCCCAATCCTTTTCAGCAATATAATACCCGATCTCCGCTGTGCGGGAATGAATATTTTCTTTCCGAAAAGCGCCGATACTGCCCGCCAGCCTGCCGTCCGCTGTAATGGCAAAGGCATAGGTGGAATCCGGCTCCGCCTCGCTCATAGACTGAATAAACGCTTTTGCGTCCGCCAAAGTGTATGGATATGGAATCCCATCCCGTAAATTATCCAGGATCTTTTTATTATTAAGAATCTTTTGCAGCTCTGTTGCGTCTTCCATGCGCCACGAACGCAGCTCACATAGCATAGTATTTCTCTCCTTTTCAGTAATTTTGAATTCTTTCATCGGGGCGATAGCCCTCCATCCGCTGGAAAACAAAAAGCTTAACAGCTTATGAGAGCGGCTGGCTTTAGAAGCAATAAAAAACGCCGCCTAAAATGGAAACGGGAGCTTAACGCGGCGGTATAACAAACACTTGTTGTTTTCGCCTTAAGCCTGATTCCCGGCCATGCATCAGCGCCTCTATTATGTTTTTCGCTTCTTTTTGACTGTTTACATTTTCCGCTTATTAATAATCGTCTATTCTTGCGTTTCTTTTCGGGTTATATTATAATAAAATTTATTAAGTTTATCGCTGAAAGATTATAGAAGCAAATAAAGAAATATCCTTTTAAGAATTATGAGATCGGAGTGGTCACACATGAAGCCTCAATCCGAGCACCCCTTATTTGCAGAGGAGCGAAAAGGCCAAATTTTGGAGCTTCTGCGGCAGAAATCTAAGCTGCTGGTTCCCGAGCTCTGCGATTATTTCGACGTTTCTCCCGCTACCATTCGAAATGACCTACGGGACCTGGAGAACGAAAGAAAGCTGAAACGTACCCACGGCGGTGCCATCTCTCTGGAAAAAACCTCCTTTGAGCTGGATTCCAGACATAAGGAAATCCGGAATATGGAGCAGAAACGGCAAATCGCCGCCTGTGCCGCAAAGCTGATTGAGGATGGAGACACCATTATCCTGGACACCGGTACTACTACCCTGGAACTGGCCAAATGTCTTTCGGGAAAACGGGACCTGACCATCGTTCTCAATGACATAGAAATCGCTTCTTTATTGGAGGAATCCACCCAAGCCAATCTAATTTTGATTGGCGGCACCCTGCGCCATGGCTTCCACTGTACGGTAGGCCCTATGGCGGTATCCTATCTTTCCGAGCTGAATGTAGACAAAGTTTTCCTCTCATCCAATGCCGTTTCCCTGGACCGCGGCTTTACCACTCCTGATTTCAATCAGGCTGAGGTCAAAAAAACAATGATCCAGGTGGCGTCAGAAGTAATCATGCTCAGCGACAGCTCGAAATTCGGGAAGCTTTCCTTTACCCAGTTCGCTGCTTTGTCGGATATTGACAAGCTGATTACCGACAAAGGAATTGATCCGCAAGCTGCGGAACAGCTGCGGCAGCTGGAGTCTTTTGATCTAGTCATCGCATAAACGTATCAGAAAGCCCTATCCGGTCGTACCGCCGGATAGGGCTTCTTTGTTTGACTTTGATACCTGCCGTCCTGCTGGAAGAATGCCCCAAAAGAGAGCTCCATAATAACCAGCGCGCAAAGAACCCCGCTGGCCTTAGGAGTGCTGCACTCCAAAATAGAAAAATTCAATTTTAAGAATATTGGAAGCTTAACGCTGTAAAGGAAATAAATATGGGTGGAAACATTCGGCGCCGCCCGCCTCCCTGCCGGCAGCAGAACTCCTATGAGCGCCGTTTATGCCGCCGCCCTCGCCGACGGTGAAATCAAAATCTAAAACAGGATATTCGCTTCAAAGCAAGGCTTTCCTTCCCGTTCGCCCGTTATATCGTAGCCATTTTCAATGGGGCCCATAAGCAGATCCATTGTTTCTCCAAGACGCAGCTCATTATGATAAGCCAACACCATGGATCGTACTGGATGCTCAGTAATTTGAGAAATGGGCACCAGATCGCACACGATAGAGGCGTATTCCGTATTGTTTAAATGGCCGTTTTGATCCACCTTTGAGTAAACGGCAGACTGTTCTCCAGCATGCTCCATGCATTCAGACTTCACAAGCTTGCAAGGATGCTCCGGCACCTGTTCCGTCAGGAAAGGGAAATGAAAATTTTCCGGAATTTTACGCAGAATCCTACGGGTCTGGGTATCCACCAAAATCCACCTGCTGTCCACAGAGGCGGCCTCCTTCCCCTGATCATCATAGGCGCTGGTATACCGATGGTAAACCGCCTTTACCGGCAAGGAGGGCTGAGTCACCAGCTTCAGCTTTTCTCCTACCAGGATTTCCCGATGAAACAGCAAGGATATCTTCGACAGCAGGAAAGCCGTATTCGTGGATTGATAGTAGGCGGCGTCTAATCCGAATATGTCGCAGTGCTCTGTGCTGATCTGCTGTACCTGCTTTAACAGGGCGGCGGCTGTCATCCGGTTTTTCACGTCACATTCATACTGATATACGGTAATCTCTTTTTCATAGCTCTTTTCATACATAGCAATGATTCCCTCTCT
>ENA-OWPP01003105-OWPP01003105.1-human-gut-metagenome-genome-assembly--contig:-NODE-3105-length-10331-cov-17.549533_pt1 | contig 10331 bp, 9 predicted proteins | sample MGYA00248265_ERZ651848 | MGnify/ENA primary metagenome ERZ651848 (study PRJEB26924, sample SAMEA4378233) | human gut metagenome | biome: human gut; feature: human-associated habitat; material: faeces... | reverse complement strand
GGGTGCCGCCGGTCGCCAGACCCAGCACGCAGTTGGGCTTCATAATGACCTGTGCCGAAATGATATTGGCTGCCTTGCGGGACATATCCGCATAATCTTTTGCACGAATGATCTTCATTACAAACGACCTCACTTATCATCTTTTTTTGCCGCTCTGCACGGACTGCGCAGAGCACTTCTACGTTTAGTTTATCACATTTCGCAGACAAGCGCCAGTCATCCCGGCCATCTTTTCGGTGTGTTTGCACAAAAAGATGCAAAGCCCCGCCGTTTGGGCCGGCATTTCCGGTCACGAACGCGCAAAAACGCCGCCGGGCGTTTTCACACCGGCGGCGCTGCATGTTGAAAGATCAGTTCCCGCTGCACAGGCCGCAGGCGGCACAGGCGGCGGGGGTGGCGGCACAGCCGCCAAGGGCGGTCTCGCGCAGCTCGGCGGGCAGGCGCTTGCCCACAGCGTACATAGCGTCCAGCATCTGGTCGAAGGGGATCAGCTGACGGATGCCGCTCAGGGACAGTTCTGCTGCAATGAGGGCGTTGGCCACACCGGCAGCGTTGCGGTTCTGGCAGGGGTACTCCACCAGCCCGCCTACGGGGTCGCACACAAGGCCCAGCATGTTCATCAGCACGGTGGAAGCTGCATCCAGACACTGCTGCGGGTTGCCGCCCATCAGCTCCACGGCGGCAGAAGCAGCCATGGCAGACGCAATGCCCACCTCGGCCTGACAGCCGCCCACGGCACCGGCCACGGTGGCGTTGCGCATGGCAAGATAGCCCACGGCACCGGCGTTGAACAGGGCATCCACGATGCGCTGGTCGGAGATACGGTAGCACTCCTGCAGAGCCAGCATCATGCCCGGCACCACGCCTGCAGAGCCTGCGGTGGGTGCAGCCACGATCAGGCCCATGGAAGCGTTCACTTCCAGCACGGCCATAGCGTAGGTCATGGCCTTCTGCAGCACATCGCCGCAGATGTTTTTCTTCTTATTATAATGTGTTTCCAGCTTTTTGGCCTCGCCGCCGATCAGGCCGCCCATGGATTTGATGGGCTTTTTCAGCGGCTGGGTGGCAGAAGCGTGCATGATCTTCCATGCCTTTGCCATGCGGTGATCCACAGCATCCCGGGGCACTTCGCCCAGAATGCACTCCCGCTGGCGCATCACTTCCGAAATGGGCAGTTGGTTTTCCTCGCACAGGTCCAGCAGCTCCTTGGCGGACTTGAAATCCATGTTCATCGCTCGTCCCTCCTTACGGCTGCACGACCATTACATCGTTGATGTTCGGGTTTGCCAGCAGCAGCTGATCCACACCCTCGGGCAGGCGCTCGTCCGACTCCACGATGGTATAAGCCGTATGTCCCTTTCCCTCGCGGAACAGGCGCATGAACGCGATGTTCACGCCGCGGTCGCTGAGGATCTTTGAGATATGCGCCACCACGCCGGGCTTGTCCTTCTGCACCACGATGAGGGCATTGTACTCGCCGGTAAAGTCCACCTCCACGCCGTTGATCCGCACGATGCGCACCTTGCCGCCGCCCAGCGATTCACCGCGCACGGTCATCACCTGACCGGCCGCATTCTCCATGCGGATATCCACCGTGTTGGGGTGGATGTCGGTCTCCACCTCATTGGGGGTGAAGCTGTAGCCAAGGCCGCGGTCGGTGGCAATGGCAAAGGAATCCCGGATGCGGGTATCATCGGCCGAAAAGCCCATGATGCCGCCCAACAGGGCGCGGTCGGTACCGTGGCCGTGGTAGGTCTTGGCAAAGGAGCCGTAGAGGGTAAAGTCCGCCCGCTTCAGCGGCGGGGCGATCATCTTCTGTGCCAGAAAGGCGATGATCTCCGCGCCTGCGGTGTGGGAGCTGGAGGGGCCGATCATGTTCGGGCCCAGAACATCAAAAACACTGATAAATGCCATGGGGTGTCACTCCTGTCAGGTCAAGAACCGCGCCGCGCATCAGACGCTTGCGCTGCTCTTGTTGATGAACTTCTGGTAGATGGTCTCCACGATCACGCCGATGGCGTTGTCGCCGGAGACGTTGCAGGCAGTGCCGAAGGAATCCTGAGTGATGTACAGAGCCACCATGATGGCGCAGATGGGGCCATTGGGGTCACCGGCCTCAGCGCCAAAGATCATGTACAGGAAGGGCAGAGCGGTCATGATGGAGCCGCCGGGAGCACCGGGAGAAGCCACCATGGCAACGCCCAGCGTCATGATGAAGGGCACCACGGTAGCAAGGCTGATGGGCAGCTGGTTCATCAGGCAGACGGCAGTTGCGCAGGCGGTAATGGTGATCATAGAGCCTGCCATGTGGATGTTGGCGCACAGAGGCACCACGAAGTTGCGGATCTGCTCGCTCACGCCGTCAGCCGCAGCGCACTGCAGGTTGACCGGGATGGTGGCTGCAGAGGACTGAGTGCCCAGAGCGGTGGTGTAGCCGGGGATCTGGTTGCGGATCATCTTGAAGGGGCTCTTGTGGCTCACAGCGCCTGCAATGCAGAACTGCAGGAAGATGCAGACCAGATGCATGATGATGACCACCAGGAACACCTTCCACAGGATGCCCAGAATGGCGTAGGTCTTGCCGGACTTGGTCATGTCGATGAAGGTACCGCAGACGTACAGGGGCAGCAGCGGGATGATGACGCTGTGCAGCACCTGATCGATGATGCCAGAGAAGTCCTTCATGCCATTATAAAGTGTATCACCGATGGTCTTGCCGCGCAAGGTGGACATGCACAGGCCCAGCACGAAGGCCAGCACCACGGCAGACAGGGTGTCCAGCAGCGGAGGGATGGAGATGGAGATGTAGCTGGCCAGAGAGTTGTCAGCCGTGGCGGCGATCTGTTCCAGAGCGCCTTCGCTCATGAAGCTGGGGAACAGGCTTGCAGACACCAGATAGGATGCCGAGCCTGCGATCAGGGTGGAGCCGTAGGCCAGAGCCACCGTGATGAGCAGCAGCTTGCCTGCGCCGCTCTTCAGGTCGGCAATGCCCATGGTGACGTAGGCCACGATCATCAGCGGGATGATGAACTTCAGGAACGAGCTGAAGATGCTGGATGCCGTGACGACGACCCGGCAGAACCACACCGGGAAGAACTGGCCGATGATGATGCCCAGCACGATGGCGATGAGCAGCTTCGGCAGCAGTCCGAGCTTGAATTTTTTCTTTTCCATAAGAATAAAATCCTCCTTTTCCTATTCTGACCTTTGTGCAGCACCTGACAGCGCTCTCTCCGCCGCAGCCCGCACGGCCAGCCTTTCACGAAACGTCAAATTTTCACTTGACGTGTTGACACATTTAGTTTAACATAGACATATGCATGATTCAAATTCATAAAAATAAAGTTATAGTTTAAAAATCTTAATAGCAGAGGAGCTTTGCCATGGAAGTGCGCCAGCTGAACACCCTGATCCGTGCCGCCCAGTTCCAGAGCTTTTCCAAGGCAGCGGAAAGTCTGGGCTATTCCCAGTCTGCCGTTACCGTGCAGATCAAAGCGCTGGAAGAAGAGCTGGGTGTGCGCCTGTTCGACCGCATGGGCAAGCGGGTGATCCTGACCGCACAGGGTCAGTGCTTTCTGGAATACGCCAACAGCATTCTGGATACCATCCACAACGCCCGCCGCGCCCTGAGCGAGGATGCCGAGCTGGAGGGCTGCCTGCACATCGGCACGCTGGAATCCCTCTGCTTTTTCCGTCTGCCCGGCCTGATGCATCAGTTCCGGGTGGAACACCCCAAAGTCAGCCTTCGGGTCACTACCGGCTCCCCGGAAGAGCTGATCGAAAAGATGGAGCGCGGCGAGGTGGACCTCATCTGCATTCTGGACGAGCCCCGCTACTCCAACAGCTGGCACAAATGCAACGAGATCCCGGAGGAGGTGGTGTTCGTGGCTTCCCCGGACATCGACCTCGGCCACCCCGGCCCGTACCGGGTAGCAGAGCTTCTGGACAAGCCCTTCTTCCTCACCGAACGCAACGCCAACTACCGCCGCACCTTTGACCGGTTTCTGGCTTCCCGCCAGATCGAGCTGACCCCCAGCCTAGAGATCAGCGATACCTCCTTTATCATCAAGATGCTGGAGCGCTCCTCCGGCATTTCCCTGCTGCCGCGCTTCGCTGTGGCCGAGCCTGCGTCCAGAGGAGATCTGCGCATTCTGGAGGTGTCAGACTTCCGGCTGACCATGTACCGCCAGATGTTCTACCACAAGGATAAATGCTGCACCCGGGAAATGGACGCCTTTATCCAGCTGGCCTCCGGGCCGGACCTTCCGCTTTTATAATACAGAAAGCAGCAGACCCCCGGACGGTAAACCGCCCGGGGGTCTGCTGCACTGAGGAGTTTTCAGGAATTTGCAAAGCATTGCGCAGACTGTGTGCAGGCACAGCCCCGCAGATGAGGATGATCAGGCAAAGAAGGAGATGATGAGTGCTACCAGGAAGCCCACACCGCCAACCAGAGTTTCCATGATGGTCCAGGTCTTGAGGGTGGTCTTTTCATCCATGCCCACCAGGCTCTTCACCAGCCAGAAGCCGGAGTCGTTAAAGTGGGAGCACACGGTGGAGCCGCCGGCGATGGCAGCGGTGACGCAGGCCAGATACAGCGGGCTCAGTTCGCTGATGCCGGGCATGGCGGAGATGATGCCTGCTGCCATGGTCATAGCCACGGTAGAGGAACCAACGGAGATGCGCACCAGAGCAGCCACGATGAAGGCCACCAGAACCAGCGGCAGGCTGGCGTTTGCCACGGCGTTGCCGATGACATCGCCCAGACCGGAGTTCTGCAGCATGTAGCGCAGCACGCCGCCGCAGGCAGTGACCAGCAGGATCATGCCGGTGGGCTCAAGGGACTTGGTCATGATCTTTTCCAGCTGGGCATTGTTATAGCCGTGACGGGTGCCCAGCAGATACATAGCAGCGATGGTAGCCAGCAGCAGAGCCATGAAGGGCTCACCGAGGAAGGCCAGAACGGGCTGGATGCCAGCCAGAGCGGGCACTACCTTTGCCACAGAGTTTGCAATGATGAGGACCAGCGGGATCAGGATGATGCCCACGATGGTGCCGAACTTGGGCAGCTTGTTCTCGTCGATGTCTGCCTGCTGTGCAACGTGCTCGGGCACCTCGATCATATACTTCTTGCCGCAGATGGAGCCCCAGATGGGACCGGCAGCGATCATGGCGAAGATGCCGCAGAAGATGCCGATGAGGATGACCCAGCCCAGATCAACGCCCAGCATGCTGGCCACCAGAACGGGGCCCGGCGTGGGAGGGATGAAGGCGTGGCCGACAGCCAGACCGGCCAGCAGAGGGATGACATAGTACAGGACCGAGCGCTTGGTGCGCTTTGCCAGAGAGAAGGCCAGCGGGATCAGGATGATCAGACCGGCATCAAAGAACACCGGCATGGCCACCACCAGACCTGTGATACCCAGCGCCCATGCGGCTTTTTCGTCGCCGAACCTGCGCACCATGGTCACGGCCAGCGTCTGTGCGCCGCCGGATTCTTCCAGAATGGCACCGAACATGGAGCCAAGGCCCACCAGAAGAGCGATGCCCTTTAAGGTGTTGCCGATACCTTCGTTGACCGAGCCGATGATGTCAGACAGGGGCATACCGGCCATCAGGCCGATGCCCACCGCACCGATCAGGATGGAGATCATGGCGTGGACTTTGAACTTGATGATAAGGATGAGCAAAAGGATCAGGCCCGCCACCGCGGCGAACACGAGCCGTGCGGCGTCCGGGGTTGCAACAGCTGTCATAAACGTTTCCTCCATTTTTTGATGTTTTGTGTGCTTTGGGTCTTATTTCAGCGCCGTCCCCGCAGACGGACACCGGATCTCGATGGTTTTTATAGACGAAGCAATATCCGCTTTTTTGTTTTTGGCGTAACTTTATCTAGACCGTTCAGCAAAGCATCGCTGAGCAGTTGATTTTTGTTTTTGGTTTTTATCGCAAACGAAGCGTTTTTACTCCATGTATGCACCCTTCATGGGGCTGACGGCGTGCTGAGAGTAGAGCTTCAGCAGGCCCTTGGTGTACTTGGGAGCCTTGGGCTTCCAGTTGGCACGGCGCTGGGCAAGGATAGCCTCCATCTCTTCGGGGGTCTTTTCCTCACCGTTCACGCCCACGATGGCAAGCTGACGGTTCGGCACATCGATGCGGATGAGATCGCCCTCTTCCACCAGAGCGATGGGGCCGCCCACAGCGGCCTCCGGGCTGACATGGCCGATGACCGGGCCGCGGCTTGCGCCGGAGAAGCGGCCGTCGGTGATGAGCGCCACGCTGGAAGCCAGCTTCGGGTCGGCGCAGATGGCCTCGCCGGTGTAGAACATCTCGGGCATGCCGCTGCCGCGGGGGCCTTCGTAACGGATGAAGATGGCATCTCCGGGCTGGACCTGCTTGTTCAGAACGGCGCTGATGCACTCTTCCTCGCTGTCAAAGGGCTTTGCGCGCAGGGTGGCGTGGAACATGTTCTTGGGGCAGGCGGTGTGCTTGATGACACTGCCCTCCGGGGCCAGATTGCCCTTCAGGATAGCGATGCTGCCGTCGGTGCCCTTGGCGTTGTCAAAGCTGTGGATGATATCCTCGCGGGTGACTTTGATGCCCAGGCCCTTGGTCTTTTCCTGCAGGATCTCGTCGCAGTGCTCGTAGAAGCCGTTCTTCTTCAGGTCTTCCAAGTTTTCGCCCAGCGTCTTGCCGGTGACAGTCATCACGTCCAGATGCAGCATGGACTTGATCTCTTCCATCACGCGGGGCACGCCGCCTGCATAGTAGAAGTACTGTGCGGGCCAGTCGCCGGAAGGACGGATGTTCAGCAGATAGTGTGCGCCGCGGTGCATCCGGTCAAAGGTGTCGGCATCGATCTCAAAGCCGAACTCGTGTGCAATGGCGGGCAGATGCATGGTGGCATTGGTGGAGCCGGAGATGGCGGCGTGCACCATGATGGCGTTTTCAAAGCTCTTCATGGTGACGATGTCCTTGGCCTTGATGCCCTCGGCCACCAGCTTCATCACCTGAACGCCGGCATCATAGGCAGCCTGCTTCAGCTCCGGGGCGGTGGCCGGCATCAGGGCGGTGCCGGGCAGCATCAGGCCCAGAGCCTCGGCCATAATCTGCATGGTAGAAGCGGTGCCCATAAAGGAGCAGGCACCGCAGCTGGGGCAGGCATTGTGCTTGTAGTAGTCCAGCTGCTCGTTGGGGATCACGCCCGTCTTTTCCCATGCGTCGAACTTGCCGATCTGTTCCAGCGTCAGCAGGTCGTTGATGGCGCAGGCGGGGTCGTTGACCACGTACTTCTTGGGCAGGGTGTGGGCTTCCATCACGCCGCCGGTGACCACGATGGCGCTCATATCCTTCAGGCGGCCAATGCTCATCAGCATGGCCGGCATGGACTTGTCACAGCTGGCGATGAACACGCCGCCGTCGTACACGGTGGCGTTGGCCTGAGCTTCCACCAGATTCACGATGGCGTCACGGTGGGGCAGCGAGTAGTTGATGCCGTCGTGGCCCTGTGCGATACCGTCGCACATATCGGTTGCAAAATAGCGTGCAGCCTTGCCGCCGTGGGTGTTGACTGCCTGTACAGCCTCCTTCACGAACTGATCCAGATGGGCGCTGCCGGGGTGGCTGTCGCCAAAGGTGCTCTCCACCATGATCTGGGGCTTTGCAAGGTCGTCCACCTTCCAGCCCATGCCGATCTTCAGCGGATCGTTTTCCGGTGCCAGTTTACGCACTGCCTGAGAACGCAGTTCCATGATCGTACCTCCAAAATACTCTTTTTCTGCTTTGCAAATCGTCCTTTTTGACTGTCGGACATCTTACATGTTCATTTTAATCGAATCCCGCCTCGTTTGCAAGTTGTCGCAGTCAGAACCCACTTTATAACAATAACCAGCCCAGTTTTTCGTGCACATTGCTCTGAAATCTTGGATACATCATATAATCTAACCAGTTTTTCGACTTTTCTGTGTCATTCGTCTTAAAAAGTCATCAGACAACTTCAAACGTAAAAAGTCCCCGCACAGACCTTGCACTGTGCGGGGACGTAAAATGCAGCGGCGTCAGGTTTCCCATTCGCCGTCGTAAAGCTTTCGGATGCAGTTGCGGTTGAAGTTCAGGTGCATCACCATGGCAGACCGGGCGCCAATGGAGTCATGCCGGGCAATGGCTTCGGTGATCATGCGGTGGGTCAGGATGGTCTCCTCCGTCAGCTTTTTGTGGGTAACATTCACGAACATCATGACCGCCGTATCGATAATGGGGATGAGCTGCTCCACCACCATGTTCTTGCTGCTCTCTGCGATGCAGGTATGGAATGCGATGTCGTCCTCAATGTACAGATCACCGCTGTGGATCTTGCTCTCCACCCGGTCGCACAGGCGCTGGATGCGCTCGATGTCCTCGTCGGAAGCGTTCAGCGCTGCCATCTCGGCCATGCCCGGTTCCAGCAGCAGGCGCACGTTCACCAGATCCAGTGCCAGCGCGTTCTTGTCCTGCACGCTGCGCAGGTTCAGCGGGTCCGAAAGGCCCTTGGCAGTCGTGACCACATAGGTGCCGGAGCCCCGCCGCACCTCCACGATGCCCTTGCTGGAAAGCAGCTTCACCGCTTCGCGCACCGTGCTGCGGCCCACACCGAACTTTTCGCCCAGCTCAAATTCATTGGGCAGCTTGGCTCCCGGCTCCAGCGGGGTATCCAGAATATAGTGGTAAATTTCGTCCTCCACCTGTTCGGCAAGGAGTTTGTTTTTCAGATGGGAAAATTCGCTCATGGGTGTTCCCTCCCCTGTTTTTTAATTTATTATAAGGCAGGGCAGCAGACAAAAGCAAGGGCTGTCCTCATTCACAGACAGCCCTTGCTTTTGGGTATTTTATTCGTTTGCGGCCTTTTCCAGCTCCGCTTCCTCTGCGGCGGCTTCGGCCTCCTCCTGCTTCTGGTACTCCAGGAAAGCCGACCACATGGGTTCGATGTCCTTGCCCTTCACCCGGCGGTCGAAGTAGTTGCGAGTGATGTCCACCACAGTGCCGGACAGCACCAGCACGCCGATCAGGTTCGGGATCATCATCAGACCGTTGAAAGTGTCGGAAAGATCCCACGCAAGGCCCAGCTTCATGGTGGCACCCACCACGGTCATGCATACAAAGACCACCTTGTAGATGCGGCTGCCGGTGGTGCCGAAGAGATACTCCACGGCCTTGGTGCCGTAGTGGCTCCAGCCCAGCGTAGTGGAGTAGGCAAACAGCAGAATGGAAACAGGGCTTTTGGAAAAGGAAAAGTCAGCACAGCCCAAAAGATAGGTGATGGTGACAAATCCTGCTATATCACACAGACAGCTGAGGATAGTTCCGATCCAATTTGTTTTGGCAGTTTTCATTTGAGAATCCCTCCTGACAGAAGTTTCTTTTATGATACCATAAAGTTTTCTGTACAGGCTAGATAGGACAGCAGATTTTTAGGAAAAGCTTTCCATATCGCGGAGAAATTCCTGATAGAAAATGCCGAGCTTTCCGTGATAACCTTCTTTCCAGGGCTTGTTTCTTCCATAATAGTGCACAACGGCAGTGTGATTGCGAACCCAGTCAATTCCGAGTTTCTCTTCCTTTGGAAGGTGCAGATTTTTTAGCCGCAGATATTTTTCTCCAAGGTTATAGATCAGTGGGTCCAAAAAGATGGTGCGGTCAGCGTACAGGGCATTGAGAATGTCCTGATCCGGGAGCAGCAGGGAGGTTTTGTGTTCGTTGATAAAATCATAGATTTCCTGCGGGTGCTGCTCTTTTCGCAGCAAGGAAAGATTGAGCATCATGACACCGGAATTAATATAGCGGGCTTCTTTGGAAAGATGGAGGCGGTGACGGTTAAAGTTCTTAAAAAAGGTGCTTTCGATGTGGGAGGAAGCGGCAAACAGATGATTTTGAAAGTCGATGGAATAAAGACCGCGCAGATCGTTGAGGATAACAAGGTCCGGGTCCAGATAGAGGATGCGGTCCAGTTCCTGCGGCAGATACTGTGCAGCAAAGAGTCTGAAGTACATTTCCTTCGGGTAACGGTCGGAGATCGGCGCACCGGAAAGAAGTTCATCACAAACGCGGACGTCCACAAACTCGGTACGGGGGATGAGGGTGCGCAGAGAGGAAAAATCATCCTCGGTCAGACTGTTGTTTGCGACATAGACGGTAAACACTGCGTCCGGATCGGACTGGGACAGCGAATAGAGCATGACACTTAAAACCTTGAGGTAGTTGCGGTCAAGGGTGACCAGAATGTTGTAGTGAAAAATGTTTGACATAAAAACTCTCCTAGACGATAAGATGCTGATTTTCCGGTGATGGTATTTCTG
>ENA-OWPP01003093-OWPP01003093.1-human-gut-metagenome-genome-assembly--contig:-NODE-3093-length-10364-cov-2.631972_pt1 | contig 10364 bp, 9 predicted proteins | sample MGYA00248265_ERZ651848 | MGnify/ENA primary metagenome ERZ651848 (study PRJEB26924, sample SAMEA4378233) | human gut metagenome | biome: human gut; feature: human-associated habitat; material: faeces... | reverse complement strand
CTGATATAAAAGAGGGAAAAATCGAGCTGATCGCAGACATTGACGGAGTGCTTAAGATCCGCAGAGAAGCTCTGCTGGCTGTCAACTCACTTGGAGAGATGATGATCGCATCCCGCCATGGAGATTTTCCTGTAAAGAAGGGCGACAAACTTGCAGGAACCAGAATTATCCCGCTGGTGATCGAGAAAGAGAAAATGGATTTCAGCCAGAACGTTTTCCTGCGCGTACAGTACTTCAATAACCAGCCCCGCCAACTGCAACTGGCTCGGGAGCGGGCCGACCTCGCGCAAAAACGGTACGACACCTCCGTAGAGGCTTTCGTGCAGGGAAAAATCGACATCCTCAACCTGAACGACGCGCGTTCGTCGAAAGACGCGGCGCTGCTGAATTACATCGAGCAAATGCACTGGCTCTGGAGTTATTACTACCAGATACGCAGCCTCACGCTGTACGATTTTATCGGCGGCCGGCCGCTGACGGCGGAATACGACCCCGGGTAACGGTACCCGGAAATTGCGTTCCTCGGTCGGATACTCCGTCGAATATTATTATATTTACCTGAATTTTTAATCGAGAAACAACCGTATGATCCTGATTTGCGACGACGACGCGACCATCCGTTCTTCACTGTCCCTGGTGCTGAAACGCGCCGGCTACGAAGTCGCTTCGGCGGAAAATCCGCACGAAGCGCTCGGCTTCGTGCGCGGGCAATGCCCCGAACTGATCCTGATGGACATGAACTACTCGAAAACCACGACGGGGGAAGAAGGACTCGAACTGCTGCGGAAAACAAGAGTTTTCTGTCCGGACGTCCCGGTCATCCTGATTACCGCCTGGGGATCGATCGGCCTGGCCGTCCGGGGCATCCGGGCCGGGGCTTTCGACTTCGTAACCAAACCCTGGAACAACCTCGCACTGCTGAATACGATCCGAACGGCGATCCAGGTCAACGAAGAGAGTAAAGAACAGGCCCGCCCGGCGGAAAGCACTGCGAAGACGGTATTCCGACGCGAACGCATCATCGGCCGGTCGCCGCTGCTGACGCAAGTGCTCGACACGGCTTCGCGCATCGCACGCACCACGGCGCCCGTACTGATTACCGGCGAAAGCGGCACGGGCAAGGAGCTGATCGCCGAAGCGATCCACCAGAACAGCAAGCGCAGCAAGTCGCCTTTCGTCAAAGTCAACCTGGGCGGAATCTCCCAGTCCTTGTTCGAAAGCGAAATGTTCGGCCATAAAAAAGGCGCTTTCACCGATGCTTTTTACGACCGTACCGGTCGCTTCGAAACGGCCGACAAAGGGAGCATTTTTCTCGACGAGATCGGCGAGCTGGACATGGTCAGCCAGGTAAAACTGCTGCGGGTATTGCAGGATCAGACTTTCGAGCCGCTCGGCGACAGCCGACAAAAACAGGTGGATACCCGAATCATCAGCGCCACGAACCGCAACCTGCAGGAGATGGTGCGCGACGGCTCGTTCCGCGAAGACCTGCTCTACCGTATCAATACCATTCACATCGATCTGCCGCCCCTGCGCCAACGCCGCGAGGATATTCTGTTGCTGGCGCGGACGTTTCTCGTGCGTTATGCCGGCAAGTACCGGAAACCGATCCGCGATTTCGATGCGGCGGCGCAGCACGAGTTGGTCGCTCATGCGTGGGCGGGCAATATCCGCGAGTTGCAGCATACCGTCGAGAAGGCGGTTATCCTGTGCGACGGAACGGAAATATCGCCGGCGACGCTGTTGTTGCGCCCCGTCGCGACGGGGCCGTCGCCCGCGGCGTTCACCACCTTCGAAGAGATGGAGCGTGCGATGATCGAACAGGCGATGGAACGCCACGGCGGCAATCTCTCGGCCGTAGCGCAGCAGTTGGGGGTCACGCGGCAGACGCTCTATAACAAAATCAAACGCTACGGCTTATGAAATACGGTGGCGATCTCTTCCGTCTGGTATCCCACGTCGTCGTGCTGATCGCCGTGACGGCCGCTGCCGCTGCGTTGTCGGCGACGGGGCGTTATGCCTTCGCCCTGCTGCTTCTGCCGTTCGGCGGCATCGCGGTCTACCGGCTCGTGCGGTTGTACGACGCGTCGATGCGCCGTGTGACCTTTCTGCTCGATGCCGTCGAAAACAACGATCTGAATTTCCGTTTCTGCGAGGGTGCGGCCTCCGGCGGCGAACGGGCGCTCAACGTGGCGTTGAACCGTATCCGCGAGATCATCGTGCGGGCCAAGCTGCGCGCCGAGGAACGCGAACGCTATTACAGGCTCATCATGGAGTGCGCCCGCACGGGGCTGCTGACCGTCGACGACAGGGGCAGCGTCTACCAGGTCAACGACGAGGCGCTGCGTATCTTCGGTCTGCCGCGGATGACGCATGTGCGGCAGGTGGAGCCGCTGTTGCCCGAAGCCTGTCGCGCGCTGACGGCGATCCGTTCCGGCGAGCGTCTGCGCGTGCGGAGCCGGACCGAAAGCGGCGAGGTCAATCTGTCGTTGACCTGTTCGGAGATCACGCTCGACCGGCGGCATCTTCGCGTCGTGGCCGTGAGCGACATCGACGACTATCTGAGTGCGGTGCAGGTCGAGTCGTGGAGCAAGCTCACCCGGATTCTGACGCACGAGATCATGAACTCGCTGGCGCCCATCACCTCGCTGAGCGATACGCTGCTGCATCTCGGCCGGCGGCTGGATGCCGATGTGGAGCGCGGGTTGGATACGATCTCTTCGACGAGCCGCCGTCTGACGGCTTTCGTCGAGACGTTCCGGCGTTTCACACGTATTCCCGAACCTCGGAAATCGGCATTCGAGGTGCGCGGGATGCTCGAACGGGCCGTCATGCTGGCAGGGGTTTCCGATGTGGTGCGGCTCGACGTCGAACCGTCGCAGATGCTGATCTACGCAGACGAGGGGCTGGTCGAACAGGTGGCGGTGAACCTGTTGAAGAATGCCCGCGAAGCAGCGGAGGGGCTCTCCGATGGCCGCATCGAGGTCGTGGCGCGCATTTCGGCCGACGAAACCGTGCGGATCGACTTCGGCGACAACGGCGCCGCCATTCCCGCCGAAGTCTCCGACAATATCTTCACGCCCTTCTTCACGACCAAACCCGACGGGTCGGGGATCGGATTGAGCGTATCGCGGCGCATCATGCAGCTGCACGGCGGATCGCTGCGCCTGACCTCCAATGTCGACGGCAAGGTGACGTTTACGCTCTTTTTCGCATGATCGTTCGGAGGCGGGCGGGATGGAGTCTCCCGAAGAAGACGAACAGCCGGAGGCTCCGGCCGCTCGTCTTGGCGGATGGGGGCGCGCCGCGCCTCTCTTCGAATGTCGCGTTCGGCGAAACGTGCTTTTCGTCGTTCCGTCTTCTGAGGCTCCGTTTGTCCGAGTCCTGCGCGGATATTCCCGTCCGACTCCCCGCACCGTCCCGCAAAAAATGAAAGACGACCGCCGTAGCGATCGTCCTGCGTAGTGGATAGGGGATTCGAACCCCTATGTCATGCGTGAGAGGCATGTATCCTAACCCTTAGATGAATCCACCGATTGTGGGTGCAAAAGTAATACATTAATCCGAATCTCCAAAATTTTTCGGAAAAAATCGTCGTTCGCACCTTTTTCCCTATTATTTGTGCTACCTTTACGGGTGTTAATTTTTGAAGACCACGCCTTATGAAATTACCTGCTCTCGTTCTTCTGGCGGCCTTTGCCGCGGGGATGGCCGGCTGCTGCCGGCGTGCGGCCGCGCCGCAATTCGCCGAGCGGTCGCTCGATACGGTCGTCCGGTGCGGGGCGGTGCCGTGCGATCTGTCGTACCGCTTCCTCACGATCGCCAACGCCGACCGCAGCGAGGCGCTCGCAGCCATCGAGAACGCCAACGTCAACTACTTCTTCGCACTCGAAGACTTCACGGGGACGGCCGAGGAGGCCGCACGCCGTTTTATCGAACGGTTCGCCGCCGACAATGCCTGCGATACGCTCTACATGCCCGACATGCGCTATTCGCTCAGCGTCGCGGCCGCTCAGGCGCCGGTCGATACGCTCACGGTCTACACGATCCGCCGCGAGAGCTATACGGGCGGTGCGCACGGTATGCGCACGACCGAGTACCACAACTATTGGACGAAGGGCGGTTACGAACTCTCGCTCGGCGACCTCTTTCCGGAGGAGCAGCTTCCCCGGCTCACCGAGCGGATCAAGGCGAAGCTCCGCGAGCAGTACGGTGCCGCCGATGACGAGGAGCTCGCCCAGCGGGGATTCTTCCCCGAAACGATCGCCCCGACCGAGAATTTCGAGGTCACGCCCGAAGGGATCGTCTTCCACTACAACCCCTACGACATCGCCTGCTATGCCATCGGCGAGGTCGACGTACCCTTTACGAAGGAGGAGTTGAAGTAACCGATGATCGCTGCGCAGTACATCACGCTGTCCGAGTTGCAGCGCCGCGTGCGGCAGGTGCTCGAAGAGCGTTTCGCGCTGCCGTTGTGGGTGAGTGCCGAGATCGCGGAGGTCAAGGTCAACTATTCGGGGCACTGCTACCTCGAACTGGTCGAGAAGGGGGAGGGCGACGGCGTTCCCAAAGCGCAGGCGCGCGCCGTGATCTGGCGGTCGCAGTACGCGCGCATCGCCGCCTATTTCGAGGCCGAGACGGGGCAGCGGCTCGCCGCCGGCATGCGCATACTGGCCAAAGCGACGGTGAACTACCACGAACTCTACGGCTTCTCGCTGCAACTGCTCGACGTCGATCCGGCCTACACGCTGGGCGACATGGAGCGACAGCGGCAGCAGACCATCGCCCGCTTGCAGGCCGAAGGGGTGTGGGAGATGAACCGGCAGCAGGCGATGCCTGCCGTCGTGCAGCGCATCGCCGTGGTGTCGAGCAGCCGTGCGGCCGGGTATCAGGATTTCTGCAACGAACTGGCTAAAAGCCCCTACCGCTTCTGTCTCACGCTCTTCGACGCCGTCGTGCAGGGCGCGGCGGCCGAAGATTCGATCGTCGACGCGCTCAGCCGCATCGCCGCTGCCGGGGAGGCGTTCGATGCCGTGGTGATGATCCGCGGCGGCGGGTCGTCGAGCGACCTGAACTGTTTCAACGCCTATCGCCTGTGCAACCACGTGGCGCAGTTTCCGCTGCCGGTGGTGACGGGCATCGGGCACGACAAGGATACGAGCGTCGCCGATCTGGTGGCGCATACGGCGCTCAAAACGCCGACGGCCGTGGCGGCGTGGCTCGTCGAACGGATGGCGCAGGCCGACGGCTATCTGGCGTGGGCCGGATTGCAGTTGGGAAATGCGGCGCTGGCGATCACGCATTCGGCGGCGGTCGGACTGGAACGGCTCGGCGCGGCTCTCGCACAGCAGAGCCAGCGGTTGTTGCAGGAGGGGCGGAGCCGCCTCGACCGGGCGGAGGAGACGCTGCTCGCGGCTCCGGCCGATCTGCTGCGCGGGCACGACCGCCGGCTCGCGGCCGCTTCGGAGCTGCTGCTGAGCTACTCGGTCGAACGGGTGCTGCGGCGCGGGTTCGCCGTCGTCCGCCGCGGCGGCGAAGCGTTGCGCAGCGCCGAGGGGCTCGCGCCGGGCGACCGGCTCGACATTACGCTGGCCGACGGCGAAGTGCAGGCCGCGGTGGTCGCATGTACGAAGAAAAAACGATAGAACGATGGATAAAAAGGAACTCACCTATGACGAAGCGATGGCCGAGATCGAGGCCATCCTCGCCAAATTCCGCAACGAGGAGATGTCGGTCGACGCGCTGGCCGCCGAGGTCAGGCGCGCCACGACGCTCATCGCCTTCTGCCGCAAACGGCTCTTGAAGGCCGAGTCCGACGTGAAAAAGATCACCGGAGAATGAAGCGGCTGATCCGTTGGGCGCTCAATCATGTGCCGCGGCCCCTCCTGCAACGCCTTGCAGGGTGGGCGGTGCCGGTCGCGGGCCTTTTCTACGTGGGGCGCGGCCGCGAATGCCCCGTGTGCGGTGCGCGCCGCCGTCGGTTCCTGCCCTACGGCTACGTCGCGCCGCGTGCCGATGCGCTCTGTCCGTCGTGCCTGTCGTTGGAGCGGCACCGGCTGCTGTGGCTCTACCTCACGCGCGAAACCGATCTGCTGCGCCGGCCGCAGCGGATCCTGCATATCGCCCCCGAAGTCTGCCTGATGAAGCGGCTGCGGCACAGGGCGGCCGACTATACGACGGCCGATTTGGAGAGCCCGCTGGCCGAACTGCATTTCGACGTGTTGCAAATCCCTCTTCCCGATGCCTCCTACGACGTGCTGATCTGCAACCATCTGCTCGAACACGTCGCCGACGACCGCCGTGCGCTCGGCGAGTTCTACCGCATCCTGCGTCCGGGCGGCTGGGGCATCCTGCTCTCGCCCGTCGACCGGTCGCGCGCTGCGACCTTCGAGGACGATTCGATCACCGATCCGGCGGAGCGCACCCGTATTTTCGGGCAGTACGACCATCGGCGCATCTATGGCCGCGACTACGGCGGGCGGTTGCGCGAAGCGGGGTTCGAAGTTCGCGAGATCGACTATGCGGCCCGTTTCAGCGCGGAGGAGCGGCGGCGCTACGCACTGCCCGACGACTGGATCTACGTCGTGCGCAGGCCCCTTTGACGGAGCGGTTCGTTCCGGTTCGCCGCGGCCGTCGGGACAGGCACCCGACGGCTGCGGCCGCTCTCTTGCCGGACGACACCGAATGAACGTATGGCTCGAAAAGTCCGTATGTCTTATTTCTACGCTCGAATGGAATAATTTACCCCCCCCCGATTTTTTTGCGGAAAAAGTTGCAGAATCGGGAAATTGTTTCGTATATTTGTGATAACCAACCCAAAACCACCCTCTCTGATGGAACGATCACGCCGACGTGTATTGTCTCCGATGCCGATGGGGCCGATCCGGCGATCGGGTCGGCCCCGGCACCTTCCCCCCCCCACACTTTGGAGGGGCGGAACCCTTTCGCTGCGGTGTTTCCCGCGGCGGATCGTGCTGCGAACTCCCTGAATCCATAGCCTATGAAACCTTATTTCTCTTGGAAAACCCTCTGCTTGCTGTTGTGTCTGGCGCTGCTTGCCGGCTGTTCCGACGACGACGAACAGCCCGATCCTCTGTTGCCGCCGCTCGTCTGGCCCGACGACGTGGCCACGGCGATTCCCGACGAGGGGTTCCGTGAATACTGTCTGGAACGGTATGACAGGGACAAGGACGGTCGTCTGTCGAAGGACGAGGTGCTGGCTGTTAAGAAAATGATCCATTTTCCCGATGCGTCGGGCCGTTTTTTGTCGTTAGAGGGGATCGAATATTTCAGCAATCTTGAGAATTTTGCTTGGGAGTACAGTGGTCCGAAAGAGATCGATCTGCGTTACAACTCCCGGCTGCAAAAGATTTCATGTCTGTATAATTCGAATTTAATCAGGTTCCGCGGGCCGGTCGGTTATACTCCACTTGAAATTGAGCTTTATTCGTTGTTTAATTTGGAAGAACTGGATCTTTCGGGATGCGGGAATGTACAGGAATTGCGGCTTTTCGTCGATTCGTTTTCCGAGGTGAAATTGAGCTCTGTCAATCTGCCTGATCCTTCGCACTTGCAATATCTGGCGTTTGCGGCTGCCAATGCCGGCTGCTATGATGCGTTGCTCGCCGACGGAGCCAATCTGAAGAAGCTCTATTACAATTTTTATCCGAGTGAAATACTCGATTTGAGCCATTGTCCGAAACTGGCAGACCTTATCATACGCGTTCGTGCCGGATCGGAGCTTAAAAAGATTCGCATGCACAAAAATGCACCGATAGCAATATACGGTGGGGGCATCGACATCCGCGATGAAAAGGGAAACGATTGCTCTTCCAGTGTAGAAATCGAATATGTCGAATAAATCAAATCGCGCGACCATGAAAAAGAGAAGTATCCTGCTGTCGGGCCTTTTCGCACTGACGATGTGCCTGGCCGGCTGTTCCGACGACGAACAGCCCGATCCTCAGCTGTCGCCGCTCGTCTGGCCCGACGACGTGGCTACGGCGATTCCCGACGAGGGGTTCCGTGAATACTGTCTGGAACGATATGACAGGGACAAGGACGGTCGTCTGTCGAAGGACGAGGTGCTGGCGGTAACTTCCATGATGAATTATGATGCGCGAAATATTCGCTCATTTGAAGGGATTGAATATTTCGGAAATCTCGAAAAACTGTATTGGGGCTACTGCGACGTCCCGAATCTCGATTTGCGCTACAACACCCGACTCAAAAGAGTGCGTTTGGAAGGGTCTTCGAATCTCGTTGTTTTCAGAGGTCCCGTGGGCTACACTCCGCTTACGATCGAGTTCCTGAACCCATGCCGCAAGCTGCGAACGTTCGATCTGTCGGGGTGTGCGAACGTGCGGGAGCTGTTGATTTCCGCCAGGGTTCCCGCCGATGGGATATCGGCGACGATCGATCTGCCCGATCCTTCGCACTTGCAATATCTGACGATTGCGGCTGTCGATGCCGGCTGTTACGATGCGTTGCTTGCCGGCGCAGTCAATCTGAAACGGCTCTATTGCGATTTCTATCCGGATGCGGTGCTCGATCTGAGCCATTGTCCGAAACTGGAAGTTCTTTCGGTGCAGACTTTCGCCGGTTCGTCGCTTTCGAAGATTCGGCTGCGGAAAGAGGCTCCGTTGGACATGCAGTTCGAGATTCGCAATGAAGATGGCGAAGATTGCCGGCACCTGATCGAAATCGAATATGTTCAGTAACACTATCTTCCGACCATGAAAAGAACGCCCTTTCTGTTTTGTCTCCTTTGGAGCCTGTCGCTCTGTTTGTCCGCCTGCTCGGACGACGACGGGCTGGTCTACCCGCCCAATGTGGCCGATGCGATTCCCGACGGGGAGTTTCGGGTATTGTGTCTGCAACTCGCCGATACCGATCTCAACGGCGTCATCTCCAAGGAGGAGGCGTTGGCCGTGAGAAAGATCGACTGCACGCCGGATCCGAGTTATGTGAAGGCGATATCAAGTCTCGAAGGATTGCACTATTTCGCCAACCTCGAAACGCTGTATTGCGGCGGTCAACTGCTCACATCGATCGATCTGTCGGGAAATCCCCGTTTGCGCCATCTCGATTGCTCCTTCGATTCGCTCGAAGAACTCGATGTGAGCAGCTGTTCGGAATTAGAGACGCTGAGCTGTTCCGGCTGCGGGTTGGAGCGGTTGCTGCTGCCTCGCACGGCGACGTTGACTGCGCTCGATTGCAGCGATAACCTGCTCACGACACTCGACGTGACGGATTATCCCACCTTGTTGGTACTATATTGTAACAGCAACGTCTTTATGACGTTGGACGTGCGCTCCAATCCCGAGTTGACGGCACTGCGTTGTTCGGATATCGATGGATTGGACGTGTCCGCAAATCTGAAACTGGAATATCTGGATTGTTGGAACGTATCGTGCGAACGACTCGATCTGTCACGTCATGAGGCGTTGTATCGACTGCTTCTTCGGGAGTCCCGAATATCGGATATCGACTTCGGCGGTACTTCTGCATTGGATTACTTTTCATTGGTGCAGGCGGATTGTACCCGTCTCGATCTGAGCGGTTGTTCGAAGTTGGATTATGTGACGATTGCCGACGTCCCGTTGACGAAGCTGGATTTGCCGGCATCGGTAGGTTCTGTCACGTTGAATAGGGTCGATCTCGAACGGCTGGAGGTGAAAGGTACTGTCGATGAAACGAGGTTTGCGACTATTTTCCATATCGAAAACTGCGAACGATTGAAACGGATCGATTTCTCCTCCATTCTGAGGACGATCCGTTGTAAAAATTGTCCGGCATTGACGGAGATGAATCTGGGCGACTGTCGCGGGTTGAGTAGTTTTACCTGTACCGGAACGGCGCTTTCGTCGCTCGATCTTTCGCAGCGCGGCGATTTCAGATTCGGAACGGTAGATTGCAGCGACAACCGGTTGACGACGCTTATACTTCCGCCGGAGGTTTACACGCTCTCTTGTCAGGGCAACCTGCTCGAAGAGCTGGATATTTCCGGAAGCTACATTCACTCGATCGAATACCGGCCTATGGAGACGTTGCGCAGAATTCGGTTGCGGCGCGATCAGGATGACTACCGGCTCGGCGATACCACAGGGATCGAACTGGTCTACGTCGACTGATCCGGCCGGAGTGCGTCGCCGGATTGCCGAATTGCGGGCGTTGGCTTGCGCGCCGGCGTGCAATGAATCCGCCCCGAAAGCAGAAACTTTCGGGGCGGATTTCGTTGAGGAAGGATCGTCCCGACGGAGCCGCTCGCGTCGCGGCCGCTCCGTCGGCGGGGCGTTACCGGATCAGCTCCATGAACTCCTCGCGCGTGCGGTGGTCGCGCAGGAAGATGCCCGTGAAGGCCG
>ENA-OWPP01003087-OWPP01003087.1-human-gut-metagenome-genome-assembly--contig:-NODE-3087-length-10370-cov-5.260688_pt1 | contig 10370 bp, 8 predicted proteins | sample MGYA00248265_ERZ651848 | MGnify/ENA primary metagenome ERZ651848 (study PRJEB26924, sample SAMEA4378233) | human gut metagenome | biome: human gut; feature: human-associated habitat; material: faeces... | reverse complement strand
ACTCCGTCTTCACCTGATCAAACTGTTGCACGGTAACCGCCTCCTGTTTCAACAACTCCTTGTAACGCTCGTAGTCTTTCTCCGCGTTCGCCAATCTCACCCGTACTTCCTCGATCCCGGCATCCGTCACCAGAACATTACTCTGTGCCGCATGAACCGTCGTGTGCATCGCATCCATCCCGACCAGCGCGTTCCGGTAATCCGCCTCCGCCTGTGCCAGCCGCAGGCAATACTCGGCATCCTCAATCACCACCAGCGTATCACCTTTACGCACACGCTGATACTCTTCGAAATATATCTTCTTGATAAACCCCTGCACGCGGGTATTTATCGGGGTAATATGTTGTTTCACCTGGGCATTATTCGTGTATTCCACCCGTCCCAAATGAATAAAACGACTGGCTACCCAACAAATACCGACAACAATAACAAGGATTAAAACCACGTTAGGAATCAATTTCTTTCTATTTGTACTCATAACTGAAATATCAATTAAAATAATTATAAACTACCGATTGTTCTCTTCAACAAATAATACTGATACAGAATACCGATCCGGGCATTAGTCAACTCTAACTCGCTACTCAACTGAATATTACTGGCATCCAGCATATCCGTCACCAAAGACAACCCGTTCAGGTAACGGTAAACCTGCGTCAGCTTCTGCAACTGCCGCACAGCCCCGGCATCCTGCGCCGCCAGAGGCAGGACGAAAAGAACCGATATAAATGCAAAAAGCTTTCGCATAGTTTATTTTGTAGTTTATTTAAAGTCTTATTTAAGATACTCCGCCAGCTCGCCGAACGGCACCTGCCGCTGTTCGCCCGAGCGCATGTCCTTCACCGTGGCGGCCTTCGCCTCCAGCTCCTGCGAGCCGACGATCACCACGTAGGGGATGCCCCGGCGGTTGGCATACTCCATCTGCTTCTTCATCTTGCCGCAGTCGGGGTAAATCTCGGCGGCGACGCCCGCATCGCGCAGCTCACGGAGCAACCCGAGCGCCGCGGCCTGCTCCTCCTGCCCGAGGTTGGTGAAGAATACCCGCGTCGAGAAGTTGACCTCCTCGGGGAAGAGCCCCAGCCCCGTCATTACGTCGTAGATCCGGTCTGCGCCGAACGAAATGCCCACGCCCGACATGTCGGGCATGCCGAAGATGCCGGTCAGGTCGTCATAGCGTCCGCCGCCGCATATCGAGCCGATGGCGAAGTCGAGCGCCTTGACCTCGAAGATCGCCCCCGTATAGTAGTTCAATCCGCGTGCCAGCGAGAGGTCGAGCTCCACGTCGAGCCCGATCCCCAGACGCTCCACATAGCCCAACACGGTTTCCATTTCCTCGATGCCTTTCAGTCCGGTTTCGGAAACAGCCAGCACCTCACGCAATTTCATGAGTTTTTGCGCATTGTCGCCGCTCAGTTCGAGTATCGGTTGCAGTTTGTCGACCGCCTCCTGCCTCAGCCCGCGCTCCAGCAGCTCGGCCTTCACGTTGTCCAGCCCGATCTTTTCGAGCTTGTCGATGGCGACGGTGATGTCCATCATCATGTCGGCATGGCCGATCGCCTCGGCGATGCCGAACAGGATTTTGCGGTTGTTCATCTTCAGCGCCACGCGGATGCCCAGCGCCCGGAACACGCGCTCGACGATCTCGACCAGTTCGACCTCGCACAGCAGCGAGCGGGTGCCGATCACGTCAACGTCGCACTGGTAGAATTCGCGGTAACGGCCTTTCTGCGGCCGGTCGGCGCGCCATACGGGCTGGATCTGGTAGCGCTTGAAGGGGAACGTCAGTTCGCCCTGGTGCTGTACGACATAGCGCGCGAACGGCACCGTGAGGTCGTAACGGAGCCCCTTCTCGCAGATTTTCGACGCCTGACGCACCTCGTCGCCGGACAGGCCGGCGGCGTAGTCGCCCGAGTTGAGTATCTTGAAGAGGAGCTTGTCGCCCTCGTCGCCGTATTTGCCCAGCAGGGTCGAAAGGTTCTCCATCGAGGGGGTTTCGAGCGGCGCGAAGCCGTAGGTGCGGAACACGCCCCGGATCGTATCGAAAATATACTGGCGGCGCATCATCTCCGCCGGGGAGAAGTCGCGCGTACCTTTGGGTATGGACGGTTTTTGTGCCATCAGAGCGAATGCAGACTTTATACTCCTGCGCCGGAGTTCTATCGTTGGCCGGAGTACCCGGTATTATTCCATCAGCTTCTTGTACCTCACGCGGTGGGGCTGCACGTCGCCGCCCTGCGCCTTCTTCCACTCCTCGTATTCGCTGTACGAACCCTCGTAGAAGACCACCTTCGAGTCGCCCTCGAACGAGAGGATGTGCGTGGCGATGCGGTCGAGGAACCAGCGGTCGTGCGAGATCACCACGGCACAGCCCGCGAAGTTCTCGAGGCCCTCCTCCAACGCACGCAGCGTATTGACGTCGATGTCATTGGTCGGCTCGTCCAGCAGCAGCACGTTGCCCTCCTCCTTGAGCGCCAGCGCCAGGTGCAGGCGGTTGCGTTCGCCGCCCGAGAGCATGCCGCACTTCTTCTCCTGGTCGGCGCCCGAGAAGTTGAAGCGCGCCACGTAGGCCCGGGCGTTCACCTGCCGGTTGCCGAGCATGATGAGGTCGGCGCCGCCCGAGATCACCTCGTAGACGGTCTTTTCGGGGTCGATCGACTTGTGCTGCTGATCCACATAGGCCAGCTTGACGGTCGGGCCCACGCGGAACGAACCGCTCGTGGGCTCCTCCAGCCCCATGATCATGCGGAAGAGGGTGGTCTTGCCCGTACCGTTGGGCCCGATGACGCCCACGATGCCGGCCGGCGGCAGCGAGAACTCCAGGTGCTCGTACAGCACGCGGTCGCCGAAAGCCTTCGACACGTCGTGCGCCTCGATCACCACGTCGCCCAGGCGCGGGCCGTTGGGGATGAATATTTCGAGCTTCTCCTCCTTCTGCTTCGTGTCCTCGTTCATCATCTTGTCGTAGGCCGACAGACGCGCCTTGGACTTGGCATGGCGGCCCGAGGGGGACATGCGCACCCACTCCAGCTCGCGCTCGAGGGTCTTGCGGCGCTTCGACTCCTGCTTCTCCTCCATGGCCATGCGGGTGGTCTTCTGGTCGAGCCAGCCCGAGTAGTTGCCCTTCCAGGGGATGCCCTCGCCGCGATCCAGCTCCAGGATCCAGCCCGCCACGTTGTCGAGGAAATAGCGGTCGTGGGTCACGGCGATCACCGTGCCCTTGTACTGCTGCAGATGTTGTTCGAGCCAGTCGATCGACTCGGCGTCGAGGTGGTTCGTGGGCTCGTCGAGCAGCAGCACGTCGGGCTGCTGCAACAGCAGGCGGCACAGCGCCACGCGGCGGCGCTCACCGCCCGAGAGCACCTTCACCGACTGGTCGGGGTCGGGGCAGCGCAGGGCGTCCATGGCGCGTTCCAGCACGCTGTCCAGCTCCCAGCCGTTGACCTGGTCGATCTGTTCGTACAACTCGCCCTGGCGCTCGATGAGCCGGGCCATCTGCTCGTCGTCCATCGGCTCGCAGAGTTTCATGTTGATCTCTTCGTACTCCTTGAGCAGCGCCACGGTCGCGGCGCAGCCCTCTTCGACCACCTCGCGGACGGTCTTCGAGTCGTCGAGCCGGGGTTCTTGTTCAAGGTATCCCACCGTGTAACCGGGCGAGAAGACCACTTCGCCCTGGAAATTCTTGTCCAGCCCGGCGATGATCTTCATCAGCGTCGACTTACCCGAGCCGTTCAGGCCGATGATGCCGATCTTGGCGCCGTAGAAGAATGAGAGGTAGATGTTGTTGAGGACCTTTTTCTGGTTGGTAAACGTCTTCGAAACGCCCACCATCGAAAAGATGATTTTTTCGTCTGCCATATCGTATTCGTTATTCGGATTTTCCTATCCGGCAAAGATAGTAAAGATTCCGCAATCTTCCGCCATACGCGAAGATTTTTGGGCCGCCGCCCGTTCCCCGGCAGGACGCCCCCTCCGAATGCCTCTCTCCGCATCCGCCGCATCCCCGCACGAAACGGCGGCAAAGGGCGGGGCATGCCCCGCCCGCAAACGGCAGGGGAGGCGCCGTATGGCACCTCCCCCGTAACGTCATGCGGACAGCCGCGGTCATTTCCCGGTGCGGATGTATTCCAGCGCCCGTTCGAGCTGCGGGTCTACGCCGCTGCGCATCTCGGCCTCGACCTCGGGGGTCTGAAGCACCTCGATATGGGGGACGATGCCTACGCCCTCGTGTATCTTGCCGCGGGCATCTTTCATCACGGCCGTCGAACCGTATACGCTCACTGCCGAATTCTCCCAGGCGCCGCTGTATGCGAACTTGTAATCCCCGTAGAGCGGCCCGGTACCGCCGAACGTGCGTTCGCCCACGACACAGCCGTTCGGAAGCACGGACACGGCCATGCATGTCATCTCGGACATGCTTACCGAATTGAGGTTGGCAAGCACGACGATGGGGGCCTCGACCTTGCGGTGGTTTTCGGCCGGGGAAAGGATGCACGGCACCCACGGGCCGTAGTCGAGCCTGCCCAGCCCTTCTTTTACGCGGGTGTAACCGACCAGCAGGTCGGTGTCGAGCATGGGCGCGAGGATCTCCTGCATGTCGGCCAGGTAGCCGCCGCCGTTGTCGCGCACGTCGATGATCACGCCCTTGATGTCGGGCGTTTCGAGGATCATCCGCTGGTAGTTCCTGAGCACCTGTTCCACAGGCCCCCCGGGATCTTTCTGAAGCACACCCTGGAAAGCGAATCCCGAGAAACGCAAATATATGACACCGTCGATCTTATACGATATGGCAGCCATATTGTCGCTGTCGCCCTCGACCTCATACCGTCCCTGCACGAACTCCTCGATTCGCCCGGCCTGCCTGTTGGCCTCGATACATGCCGGAATGATATTCCCGATGATCGCGTCATGGAAATAATCGCGCGCGCTGATATCGAGATAACCGGGTGATACGGCAAACTCATACTCCGATTCCGGGTAAAAGGTGATGGAGAGATGGTGGTCGATAAGCTTTCCGCATATCTGCGTATAAAGCGCCTGCATCGTACCGAACAATTCCGCCGCCTCTTCTTCGGTTTCGGGGTCTGCCCCGTCCAGCGCCTCGAAAAGGGGCAGGTATTCGTCATAGACCCGATCCCAGTCGGTCGGGTCGATATCCCAGAACCCGTAGGAGTTGTTCATCCCGTGCCAGAAAGCCTTGAACACCTGCGACGGCGTCTGGGAAAGCTCTGTTTCGCCGGGATTCATCAGCTCGGGGGCATCCTTGCGGCAGGAAGGAAGTGCGGCAGCCAGGAAAAACAGCAATGCAAATATGTATATACGTTTCATAATCGTTTATTTATCGGTTTTACCTAAGATGATGCTGCATCCGACCTGCACGACGAATGTCGTGTTGTAGCGCGGTACGCGGAATTTCATATAATCCTTCTGCATGTCAGTCAGCGCATAGTAACAGCGCCCCTCGGCCTGCAGCTCGACACGGGGCGCTACGCGGTAGCTTATGCCCACGCCCCCGACCAGACCGGCTTCGAAACGGTTGTCACGGCGGGAGTCGAAAGGTACTTTCTCATCGAATTCATAACGGTTCCCCGGGACGACAACCCCATTCTCGTCGCCGTTTTCGTCCGAGAAGAATCGATGCGTCACGCCCTTCCGGTGGCTCGACAGCCAGCCGCCGACGTAACCGCCCGCATTGAGGAACCCGCGCAGGCGCTCCCCGCCGAACGAAAAGCTCGCCATGACGGGCAGTTGCAGGTAGTTGTTGCGCGTATCGGTATGGATCGCATTGTAGGTGTCCGTGCGGTGCATCTTCTGCCCCTTCTGTACGAAGACCAGGTCGGCACGCAGGCCGAACCAGTCGCGGAAATCGTATTGCACGGGAATGCCGACCGTGAAGCCGTCGCGGGCTTCGTAGCGCAAGTCGTACGCATACCCCGTATCCATGTCCAACGTATTGCGGGAATAGCCCGCCGTAAGGCCGACGCGCCACTGTGCCGATGCGGGCACGGAGACCGCCAACGCCAGGCAAAACGCGCAGCACCTGAGCAGGTGCCTTCCGAGATTCCGTGACGGGAGCGCCGCCGCGTCGGTTTCATTGTGTAAAGGTTTCATCATAATAATGTATTTGAAATGACAGGGCAAAAGTAGGAAACGCAGCAAATTATCGGGTCTCAATTTGTCGCTTGTTGTGCTAATATGTCGCAGCGCCGGCAATTCGCCGCCATATTCCATTACCGATCCCTGTTTCCGGTGTGAACCGCTGCCCCGGGAAAGGGCACCGCAGGACATCCCGGCCCGTTCCGTCCCTCCGCAAAAAGGAAAGCCGCCGGGATGAGCGGCGGCCGTAAATAAAAAACGCAGGGACATGGCCTGAGCCGCGTCCCTGCGCCGTGCTTTTGTCCCGGAGGAGATTAATAGTTCTCCTTCTTGGGTTCGAAGTAAGCCTGCGGATGCTTGCAGGCGGGGCAGAGCTTGGGAGCCTCCTCGGCCTCGATGACGAAACCGCAGTTGCGGCACTGCCACCAGATCTTGCCGTCGCGCTTGAAGAAATTACCGTCCGTGAGGCGGCTCAGCAGCTTCAGGTAGCGGCGCTCGTGCTCGGCCTCGACGGTGGAGATCATCTTGAAGGCTGTGGCGATCTCGATGAAGCCCTCCTCCTCGGCGACTTTGGCGAATTCGCGGTAGAGGACGTCCCACTCCTCCTTCTCGCCCTTGGCTGCGGCCAGCAGGTTCTCGGCCGTGGTGCCGATCGGGCCGGTGGGGTAGCTCGCCGTGATCTCCACGTCACCGCCCTCGAGGAACTTGAAGAAACGCTCGGCGTGCTCCTTCTCCTGCTCGGCAGTCTCGGCGAAGACACCCGCGATCTGCTCGTAGCCTTCCTTCTTGGCCTTGCTCGAGAAGAAGATGTAACGGCTGCGTGCCTGGCTCTCGCCGGCAAACGCCTTCAGCAGATTCTGTTCAGTCCGTGTTCCTTTAATGCTCTTTTCCATAATCCTGTATGTTTAGTGTGTGTGTTTATTTTCGTCTACAAAGATAATAAAATCCCGGACATGACGCCAAAAATCGGCATTGTTTGTTTTTATAGGACTATTCGGATTGCTTATAGTCCCCCGAAAGCACCTCCGCCACGTCTTCCCGGAACAGCGCATAGGCTTCCGGAAGCGCCATCGTGTCTCCGACTTCGGGCGGGACGACGCGGTAGCCCGGCATCGCCACCCAGACGGGCACCGCCTCGAGCGAATAGGACATGCGCCCGTCGGGATGCCGCACGGCTTCGATTTCGGCCACCAACCCGCCGTCGCAGTAGCGCCGCCGCTGGTTGGACACGAAGTTCCCCAGCGAATAGAGCACCACGTGCGACGAATCGGCGTCGAAGGGCTGCACCACGTGCGGGTGGCTGCCCACGACAAGGTCGGCGCCGTGCCTGCGCAGGAATTGTGCCAGGTGCCGCTGCACGGCATTCTCGCGCCGCTCGTATTCGTTGCCCCAGTGGATGCAGACCGCCACGCAGTCGGGCGCCCCGCGCCGTGCAGCCGCCAGGTCGGCCGCCATGCGCGCCGTGTCGATCAGGTTGACCTCCACCCCGGCGGGAACCGGGATGCCGTTGGTGCCGTAGGTATAGTTGAGCAGCGCGAACCGCACGCCATAGCGCTCCACCCGCAGCGGGTTGTTGGCCGCGCGGTCGAGGCTGTCGGTAAAGACGCCGGTATGCAGGATGCCGCAGCGCCCCAGCTCCGCGACAGTCGTATGCACCCCGGCGGCACCGCCGTCGCAGCAGTGGTTGTTGGCCAGCACGGCCACGTCGACCCCCGCATCGCGCAGGGCGTCGGCCAGCGCCACGGGCGAGCGGAAACAGGGGTATCCCGTATAGCGATCCGTGCGGGTGAGCGTCGTTTCGAGGTTCACGACCACCAGGTCGGCGGATCGGAACCGGCCGCGCAGGCAGGCGAACACCCCGCGGTAATCGAACCCGTCCCCGCGCCGCGCCGCCGTAACCTGCGGAAGGTGCTGCATGACATCGCCCGCGAACAACAGCCGGACACGCACCGGGGCGGGTTCGGGCACGGGGCGCTCCACGCCGGCACGTCGGGCCGGGACGCAGCACGCCGCCGCCAGCACCAGCCACGGGAGGATATGTCTCAGGCCCGGCTTCATCGTGCAGGTTATTTCCCCTGCCGCTTGGGGTTGGCCGGAAACCAGCCTTTCTCCACGCGCCGGCGCTGCTCGAACAGTTCGCCGATCGACCAGAGCGACGAGGCGCCCCACACGGCCAGCAGGGTGGACCACAGGATATGGCGCACGGCCACCGACGCGGCGATCGCCACGATCCCCATCACGAGGAAAACCCACCAGCAGCGTACGCCCAGATAGTATTCGCCCTTGACCACGAGCGGGTGGAACAATCCGATGATAAGGAACGTCGCAATGCCGATCACCAGCCCCGTGAGGTTGTATTCCGTAAGAAATTCCATAGTTCACGATTTTAACAGAGAGGCAAATATACGAAAAATGGGCGGTTCCCGACGCGGGCCGCCCATAATAAATACCGATACCGGGATCATCAGAAATTATACTGCACCATCACGTTCACGCGGTTGGCATGGTTCTTCATGCTGTTCATGTCCTTGCGCGAACCGTAGAGGTACTCGGCGGCCACCTTGCAGCGCGGGGTGAGCGAGTAGAAGATGTTGCCGAAGATATACTGCCCCTGTTTGTACTGGTCGGCCGTATAGTAGCCCTCGCTGCGCTGCACGCGCACCGTCGAGTAGCCGCCCGACACGAACAGGCGCGGCGTGAAGTTGATCTGCCCGGCGGCCTGCACGCCCCACATGGGCATCATGCGCACGAGCGTGGGATCCACCGGGTTGGGCGTGAAGTCGAGCCCCGAACCGGTCAGATCCTGGATATAGGGGGTGATGCCCTTGCCGTAGACGCCGTTCATGAACATGCGGAACCAGTCGCAGCATTTGATCGTGCCGCTCAACTGCACGCCCCACCCGAAGAGCGACGTGGTGGCATCCTTCGATACCTTATACATGTAAGGGTTGCGGAGCACGGCCGAAGCGCGGAGGTGGCTGCTGCGGTCGGCGCCCCAGGCATATTGCAGGTACATCGGGAAGTCGGGTACGCGCTGGTGGATCGGCTTGAAGTTCTCGCCGTAGGTGGCGCTCACGCTCGGCAGCTCGGCGGCCACGCCGAAGGTCATGTGCCTGCGGGCGAACGACACCTCGTAGCGGATCAGCGTCGCGAAGTTGAAATTATAGGCGTTCGGCCCCTGGAAGTCGATGGTCGTGGGGGCGGCCGACAGGTCGCAGAAGGTCGTCACGTCGCGTCCGAGGGTCAGCCCCTTGAACGACACGTAGGCCGAACGCAGGCGGGGCGTATAGCTTCCCTCGGCACCGCCGCGGAAGTCGGCGTCCATGTAGATCACCACGCGCCCCAGCGCCCGGGTGTTGGTAATGGCCTTCAGGAAGAGGCGCGAGGTCGAGGCGTCCATCATCAGCTTCTGCTTGGAGTTGTAATTGCCCGGAACCGGGATGTCGTAGGGCACGAAGTCGATGTTGTCGACGATGCCGTCGAAATCATAGCCCGCGCGCAGGCTCACGAAGCCGCCTATCGAGAACGAGAAACGGTTGTTCTTCGAGGCGAACACGAACTGGGGCTTCTCGGTCTGCTGGAAGCCGGGGCGGTGCGTGTCGATGTAGTCCTGCGTGGCGTTGCCGACGGCCATGCGGTTGAGTGCCGCAGCCTGCTGCGCGGCACAGCCGCCGCAGTTGTAGATGGTATCCACCTCGTGTACGGAGATGAGGTAGACCGTCGGCGAATAGTCGCCGCCACGGCGTTCGCCCCGGTGGTGCTGGGCGGAAGCGGAAGTCGCAAGGAGCAGGGAGACAATCAGAAGTCGAAATGTTTTCATAAGCCGAATAAAATTTGGTTTTTTGGTTAAACTTGCTTGGTTCGGTATGTTTTGTTTTTGGGACACAGGCAGTTAATTTTCACCCCGGGAATTAGCAAGATATATGCCAAAAGAACCTGCACGGAATTTGATTTCCACCCCCTGCACCCGATTCCCGCGGCCTGCGCGGAGCAGAGGGTGCACCCCTGAAAATCGGGGAGGGAGGCGGTTTGTATGCGGATCCCGCTATCTTTCCGGCAGATAGGATGCCCCCGGGAAGCTGAAAAATAAATTTTCGAATCCCCCCGGCTTTCACTATCTTTGTCCGGCCCGGACAGGCCGCGCCCGGCAGGACACGGGCCGTGTGCGGTCTGCCCGCTCCCCAATACGCTCATAATAAAAAGAAAGTATATGCTGCTCTGGATAATCTCCCTGCTGACGCTTGCGGCCGCGGCCGCCGACGTCATTCATTACCGCC